>SXGQ01875520.1_pt1 | contig 107810 bp, 106 predicted proteins | sample 3178371 | NCBI WGS metagenome assembly SXGQ01 (sample SAMN11356859, study PRJNA531348) | freshwater metagenome | isolation source: freshwater sample F1-20 | place: China: Fuxian Lake, Yuxi | collected 2017-12-25 | reverse complement strand
GGTTCGATCCCGTTCAGCTCCACCACTATCATCTATGTATTATTTATGTTTTGAAACCAACTGAAAAACCCCGTCTATTTAAGAGATTCCATAATTTCAGAAAGAATCTGGGGACCCGGCTTGATGGCTGCTAGATCAAGGCTGGTTAAAGGCTTATCTACAAGGTTTAATACTTTATTGAAGTCAGGAGATCCGGGACGAATATAAAGGAGTCCCGTAAGCAGTTCGTTTTTCGAAAGAGACTCTTTGATCAACTTAATCGCTCCTACAGCGTCAGTTGGATCATAGTTATCTTGAATATTTCTAAAGGTTACTTTTGAGCCGTCAGGAAAATTAACTGTTTTAGATTCGCCGGCAGGTATATCTACATTTTCTAATTCATTGAAGGCTACGAATCCTAGTTCATGAAGCGGTATTTCATGATCTTTGACATTTTTATAAGATTTAGTTGAACTATCGTGATTGTTGAATGTCACACAAGGTGACACAATATCAATGATCGAGGTCCCTTCGTAAGCAAAAGCTGCTTTCAAGATCGCATTCATTTGTTTGGGATTTCCGCTGAATGATCTTGCTACGAATCCACAACCTAATTCAATGGCTAATGAAACAGGATCAATAGGTTCTAAAGAATTGATACTTCCATATTTGAGGATAGAGCCTTTGTCCGCTGTCGCTGAAAATTGACCCTTAGTAAGGCCGTAGACACCATTGTCTTCGATGATATAGATGATTGGGATATTGCGTCTAATCATATGACATAACTGACCCAGTCCAATACTCATTGAGTCTCCATCGCCAGAAACTCCAATATTGATCAGATTTCGGTTGGCCATCGATGCACCGGTTGCTACTGAAGGCATTCGGCCATGAACGGCATTAAACCCCCAAGCCTGATTGAAGAAATAAGCAGGTGTTTTAGAGGAGCAACCGATACCAGAAAGTTTGGCAACCATGGTCGCATCAACGTTCATTTCCCAGGCAGCATTAATAAGCTGAGCTGTGATTGAGTCATGCCCGCAGCCAGCGCAAAGAGTTGATTTAGAGCCAACATAATCTTGTTTTGTAAGGCCTAGTTTGTTGCTAGGGGGGGCTGCTTTAGAAGTAGGTGTAGTTGACATCATGTATCCTATATTTTAGGAATAATTTGGTTGAGAATAGATTGTGCGTCAAGTGCTAATCCATTGTAATGAAGAACTGAGACGAATTTGCTTGCATACTTTGGATAGGTTTCCTTTAATAGTCCCGCCATTTGGCCATCTCTATTTTGTTCAACAACATAGATGATATTTTTGGTTTCTATAAATTCGCTAACTTCTTTAGTGAAGGGAAGGGCCCGAAGTCTCATGTAGTCGACTTCATGCCCTTGGCGAGCGAGTTCATCCTGAGCTTCGCAGATTGCGGGATCACTTGAGCCGAAGCCAATAATACCTCTGTTGGAATCTCTATGTCTGAATAAAGGTTTGGGTACATAACCTTTGGCGGATTCATATTTTCGTTTTAATCGATCCACAACAGCTACATAATCCTCAGGTTTTTCTGAATAGAGCGCACGTTCGTTGTGCCCGCTTCCTCGAGTGAAATATGCACCCTTACCTCCAGAAGTGCCTGGAAGAGAACGATAGGGTATTCCATCGTTATCGACATCACGATATCGAGCAAATTCAGCAATTTCGCTAAGTTGTTTTTCGTTTAATACTTTACCGCGATCATAAGGCTTATCTGGATAAATAAAAGCATCAGACATCCAATTTTGCATTCCAAGATCGAGGTCAGAAACTACGAATATGGGTGTCTGAAATCGTTCAGCTAAATCGAAAGATTGGTAGGAGAATTCGAAACATTCTTGCATATTACCTGGATAAAGATTTATGTGTAGCGTATCGCCGTGGCTACACTTAGCGCAGATATTGACGTCTCCTTGCATGGTACGTGTAGGTAGCCCCGTTGATGGACCCGTTCTAGCAACATTAAAAAAGACTCCCGGTATTTCGCTGAAATACCCTAGTCCAATAAATTCGCTCATCAATGATATGCCTGGACCTGAAGTGGTGGTCATGCTCCTGGCTCCAGCCCATCCCGCACCAAGGACAGCTCCTGCAGAGGCTAGTTCATCTTCCATCTGAACAACAGCGTAAGTAGATTTTCCGTCTGGCGTCTTTCTGTATTCTTCTAGGTAGTCAATGAGACTCTCAGACAAACTACTAGCAGGAGTAATGGGATACCAAGCGAGGACGGTTACCCCAGCAAACATGCAGCCAATAGCAGATGCTTCGTTACCATCAAGGATGATCTTACCTTCTGTTTTATTATCTCTTTTCACTTTTATCGGACTTTGATATTTTATATTTTCTTGAGCCCATGAGAATCCAGCCTCAATGGCACCAATATTTATATCGATAGCCTTAGCTTTTCCTTTCAATTGCTTTGATATGGCTCTTTTTGCTTCTTCTATATCAATTTCCAATAAAAAACACGATACACCGACATAAATCATATTTTTTACTAACTTATGCAGCTTAGGTTCGGGGCAACAAGCCGTAACAATCTTCTGAAAAGGAACAGGGCAAAGGCGCAGATCATTCCGCAAGCCTTCAAGCTTGAGCGGCTCGTCATAAATGACTATGCAGCCGCTATCTGCTTTTTGAACATCTTCCTTGCTAGTTTCGGGGTTCATCAAAATTAACATTTCGTTAGTAGCTTTTCGGGCTATATATCCTTGGGCACTTGCTCGAATGGTAAACCAGGTTGGTAGTCCTGCAATATTAGAGGGAAATAGGTTTTTACCACTTACGGGAACTCCCATTTGGAATATAGAACGCATTAAAACATTATTCGCTGTCTGAGATCCAGAGCCATTAACCGTCGCCACCTGAATAGAAAAATCATTAATCCGTTCGTCAATTGAAGTAGATGGCATAGTGTCGGAAGTCATTTCTTGCTCCTAAATACTCTCGAATCCTAATTATGAGATAACACGGAAATAAAATTATCTCATAAAGATGGACGAAGCCCAATAAACACTAGGGAATCTGCTCCTTTTCATGGTTACATAGGGAGGGCCAAAAAAAACGAAAAAAAAGGGATTGACCCATCTTTTTTTTTCTCTTATTCTTGAGACTTATGAAATCATCTGACTTAACCAAGCGACAATCTGCAGTTCTTACCTTTATTAGGGACTTCGGCAGAAAAGAGCGCCGAAGCCCAACGCTTGCTGAGATAGCGAAAGGGGTTAAGACACATGCAGTATCTACAGTCCATAAACATGTCCAGCATTTGATCGAAAAGGGATTTTTAGAGAGAAGCCAAGGAAAGGGCAACAATATCGTTCTTGTCCCTTCTGACTCGACCTCTAACTATCAAGACACTCCTAGCTCCTCATTGTTAGTCCCATTTTATGGAGATATAGCAGCGGGCTCTCCTCTGATCCCAGATAGTCGAAGTATCCCTCTTGAAATCCCAAATACTATTCATCGAAATAAGGATAATTTATTTATCCTCCGGGTGAAGGGAGATTCAATGATGGAAGACGCCGTTTTGGATGGTGATTTTGTCGTTTTACAAAAGAAATCAGAATACAGCAATGGCGATCGCGTCGTGGCTTTGATCAATGGGGAAGAGGCAACTCTTAAGGAATTCCGAAAGGACCCTGAAGGTATTCTGTTGATCCCGCATAACGTAGCAATGCAACCTACTCGCTATTCTGAAGAGCAAATAGAAATTCAAGGTAAACTAGTAGGTGTCATGAGAAGTTTTTAATTTCAAACTTAACTAACAATCATTCGCGGGCTAAATCAATGTATCTTTCAAGAGGTGTAATAGTGATTTTTCTCAGTTTTCTTGGCCTGAGCTCGGCCTCTGTAGATATCAAAGAGGGCCAAGTCGCTCCAATGTTTACCGCTATTGATCAAAATAATCGAACAATTAGTCTGTCAGATTTTAAGAATAAATCAAACGTGATTTTATATTTCTACCCTAAGGACGACACTCCAGGTTGCACTTCACAAGCCTGTAGTCTTAGAGATAGTTCTAGCACTATTAAGGCCATGGATGCGGTCATCCTAGGCGTAAGTGCTGACAATGTCAAATCTCATAAAGAATTTGCAGAAAAATATCAGTTACCATTCAGTCTTCTTGCTGATCCACAAAAAGAATTGATAAAAAAATATGGCGTATCAATGCCGGTAATTGGTATTGCTAAACGTTGGACTTTTATCATCGGTAAAGATGGAATTGTCAAAAAAGTTATTCAGGATGTGAATACATCTAAACATGACAGCCAAGTTATGGAAGTGCTAAGACTGCTCAATTGATAGCAAATGAATCTTTCTTTTTGTCTCATATTCTTTAGCTTGATACTTGTATCGATAAGCGATCTACGAGGCCAAACTAGGGATCGGTCTTTTGCTGAAAAACTTCAATCGAGTCTTACTAATGTTGAGATTCACTTCTCGCAGGATAGTTCTAGTCCGATCTTTGGGACCTCAAAAGAGAAAGGCCAAATCTATATTGGCGAGAAAGGTCAATTTCGTATGGACTACGACTCGGGTATCTCAATCTCCTCAGATGGTAAAACAATCCTTCAATATGACCCTTCAACAAGAACTGCTACTCGCTCGGAAATCTCTTCTGATGTTCGAAACCATGGACTTTGGAGCATTATCAACTATCAAGAATCTAGTTTGGCTACTCAGGTCACCGAGGTTCACCCCAATCTTTATAAGGTCGTTGGTTTAGTTGCTACTCCAGTAGATTCTCCGATCCAATTTATATTCGGAAATTTATATCTCGAATCTGTTAAGTGGATAGATAGCTCCGGGGGGACTCAGATTTTCTCTTTTACCAAGATGAAACCACTTCGTGATGAGAACCGCAATAGATTGATATTAACTCTTCCTAATAAAACACGTTGGATAAAATGATTATTTATTCATCTCATTTCTAATAAATGAAACGACATCATTGGTATTGGTCCCAGGCTGAAATACTTCTCGAACTCCTAAATCTTTCAGGGATGAAAGATCCTTGTCGGGAATGATACCTCCAAGGAAAACAATAGTGTCTGCGGCGCCCGCTTTTTTTAAGCCTTCCATAATGGATGGCACCAATTGATTATGGGCTCCACTGAGAATAGATAAACCTAAGACACGCGCATCTTCCTGAACAACAGCTGCCACGATTTGAGCTGGAGATTGCCTAAGTCCGGTATAAATAACTTCCATCCCTGCATCTCTGAGCGAGCGAGCTATAACTTTTGCACCCCGATCATGTCCGTCGAGGCCAGGTTTTGCGATCACAACTCGAATGGGCACCATAAGATCCATTGTCGCCTACCGAACTGACAGCAGTAAACAATTGTGAAATATCGTTACCAGTTATGGGCAACCCTGAGACCCTCATAGAGCCCTATAGCAACAGATTGAGCCAAATTAAGACTTCGAGTGAAATCGCCAATCATTGGGATTCTTATACTATTATCTTGATATTCTTCAATGAGAGGGCGGGGTAAGCCGGTCGTCTCTGATCCAAAAACTAAACCATCTTTAAGTCGCCAATCGACCTCCGTGTGTTTTCTCGTTCCTTTTGTAGAAAATAAAAATAAACGCATGTCTGGGTTCTTGGTTTTAAAGTCCTGCCAGTCGTCGTAAAAATCCGGGCTAAGTTTTTCCCAGTAGTCTAATCCAGATCTCCTAAGGTAATAGTCCGTTGTCTCAAATCCCAGAGGTCTAATTAGATGTAATTTACAATTATTATTCACACATAGTCTTCCAATGCTACCTGTATTTTGTGGGATTTCGGGTTGATATAGGACAATATTAAACATGGAGATTGCTATGGAAAATTGTTTGTTTTGTAAGATTGTTGAGGGTACCTTGCCAGCTCTCATAGTTTACAGCGACGAGACTCTTATGGCATTCAAAGATATCCATCCCCAGGCTCCTGTCCATATCCTGATCATACCCAAACAACACATAGATAATTTATCCAATATCCCAAATGAAATGAACTCAATCATCTCCCGAATCCCTCAGGTAGCAGCTCAACTTGCTAGAGAGTTCGGTATAGATAAATCTGGATTTAGACTTCTTACAAACAGTGGAATCGATGGGGGGCAAACGGTCTATCATTTGCATTTCCATTTGATGGGAGGAAAGCCATTAGGTCCCAAACTTGTTAAAGATTAGGTCAATGGTAGAGATATAGTGAATACAGAACTCCCACCTAGTTCGCTCTTTAAGTAGATGGTCCCACCCAGTTTTTTTACAAGTTGTTTAACGATCGAGAGCCCAAGTCCTGTTCCTGGTAATCCTCTTGCTGAAGACGTACGATAGAATCTCTCGAAAATCTTTTCTTGTTCCATAATAGCGATTCCAGGTCCCTCATCCTTGACTTGGATGATCATTTGTTCTGCTTTAAGATCAAAATTTAGCAAAACCTTCGATTGAGGGTTGGCATATTTGAAGGCATTAGAGATAAGATTGTGGATAATTTGATAGAGACGAAGTTTGTTGGTTCTAACTAGCATTTTCTCAAATTCGGAATCTATTTGAACAACCAATGTTATCCCACGTTCTGAGCTTTTTCTCTTAAAGTCATGGAAAATATCAGAAGTAAATTCATATAAATTGATGAAATCTTCTTTTTCAAGTTCTGCTGCCGTCTCGATACTTGATAGATCAGCTAAATCCTCGATGAGTTGTTTCATCCTATCGATAGACCTGCTGAGAATTCCTATATTCTGATCAAATAAATCCCGCGGGCTCTCTTGAAGGTTCCCTAGAGCCAAAGACATAGAAGTAATAGGCGTTTTTAGTTCATGACTCATATTAGAGATAAATTTTTGTCGAGTCTCTTCTAGGCGAACTCGACGTGTAATATCTTCAAAGATAATTAAAATATAAGATTTGCTCTCGCTTTCAATCAGTTTTCTTCTTAGTGACAATACAACATATTTACGATCAAGGTTGAACTCGGCATTGGGTCCTAACCAGATCCATTTCATGCAGTCCGGCTCTCGGAATACCTGAGGAAGAGGGATCCTGGAGCCCAAAACGCTATCTTCACCAAGAATGGTGAGAGCTGCCGCATTAAAAAAAACTATTTGTACCTGAGATAGTTCATCCCCGTTACTGAATATAACTACACCCTCTCTGAGTTCTTCGAATATCTTCCCAAGTGAGATTGGTAACGAATTCGCCTCTTGAATACTCTCTTCAGGCATGATTAGGCTCCGATTTACTACCTATAGTATGAGTTGAGCGATCCTACATCTAGGGATTGAATATTTATCTCAATTGTTGTATTCAATGGACTTTCGCTTATTTTCTCCCTTGTAACATTTGAATAGTTTTCCATACTGAGTGGAATGCAATGGCTTTTTTAGGTCATAAATGGATCAAAGTGGTTCATGCAATTTACATAGAAAAAAGGACATCCATTCAATGTTAACGCTTCGGGGAAACTCACCAACTACAGTAGATGAAAAGGGAAGGTTAAAACTTCCCTCGATCTTCAGGTCCGCGCTTGAAAAAACCTTTTCAAAAAAACATAAAAAGAAAAATATCGACAATATTGATTTCTATCTGACTTCGTTTGATTTAGGAAAATCTTTAGTTCTTTTTCCTCTAGATACTTGGGAACAACACGAGAAGGCATTAGTCAATCTTCCCTTTATGCATCCTGGCAAAAGAAAAATGATTCATAGTCTTTCATTTCATGGTTCAGAAGTTACTCCAGATAATCAAGGGCGTATCGTTATTCCTCAAAAACTTAGAGAGCAAGCGAATCTTGTCGGAGAAATATCCATTTTGGGAATGATTGACCACTTAGCCCTATGGAATACGGCCTCCTATCAGGAATTATCTTCCAAGGACCCTGTTACTGCCGACGATTTAATGACTTTATCTAAATTCGGGGGCTAAATGATGACTCTTGCCGTCCCCACTCATATTCCCGTATTGTCCGAACAAGTTGAATATTTTCTGGGCCGTGAATGTAAATCTAGTTTTTTAGATATGACGATCGGCCTTGGCGGCCATGCGGAAATTATTCTACGAAATAAACTATCTGGTTTTAGTTATATTGGAATTGATCGCGATCCTGAAGCTGTAGAGTTTTCAAAGTCCCGATTGGCAGGAGATCCACGTGTCTCAATTCTAAATATTAATCACGATGATGTATGGCAGGATGAGCTATTCGAACAGATCAAGTTGACCTGTGCTCCCGCCGGCTTTGATTCAATACTTGCAGATTTAGGTGTATCTACTTACCAACTCAAGAAGCCGGAGAGGGGATTTAGCTTTTCACTAGAAGGCCCCTTAGACATGAGGATGAATAATCAAAATGGACTTACTGCCCTCGAGTGGATACAACGGCAAGACGAAGCAACTCTAGCTTATGCACTTTGGATTTACGGGGAAGAAAGGGCTTCTAGGCCTATAGCTCGATCAATACTGAAAATGCTTGAAATGGGGCAGTTGCAAACGACAATCGATTTGGCTAGAGCCGTTTATCAAGTTTTGCCTCTTGAAGTTGCTAAACGAAAAGGGCTCTCAAATCCTGCAACTAAAACATTCCAGGCTATCCGTATTGCAGTGAATGGTGAACTCGATCAATTGAGTCATACCCTATACAATGCATTTCGTAATTTATCATCTTCGGGCCGGATGGGAGTCATTACTTTTCATAGTCTCGAGGACCGTATCGTCAAGCAGACCTTCAGAAAAATGTCAGGTATCTATGATGGCCCCGGTCGTCTGTCGCCTTCAGAGCTTGTTAAAGAAGTTGAAATATTGACTCCCAATGGGATTACTCCAGAGCCCACTGAAATACAATCTAATCCATCATCTCGATCCGCTCGCTTGCGAGTGATCTCCAAATTATAAGGATGCACATGAAAACAAATTCTCTACATACACCAAGTGATATAAGCATCCCGAGGGTATTTGGATTCATACTAGTCTTCATACTTCCATGGGTGGCCATGCTGTACATTAATATTGAAAGTATGAGGGTAAGTCATCGAGCTACCATAGTTCAGGATCAAATCAGGAAAGAGGAAAAAGTCAAAAGTTCGCTTAGGGTTAGCCAGAGTAAATTTCCACTAGATCAACAAATTGAGGAATTCGCTAAAAGTAAAAATATGCGCCTTGGTATAAATGGGTTGGATACAGTCATGATTCCAAAAGTATTTAGCCCTAGTGATCAAAGTATGGTTAAAATGAATAAAAATATATCTGTTAACTCCATTATTAACAGTCAGTAACAATCGGTTTCTCACCTTTTTATGGCTCAAGTCTATGCAATCAAAAATTCAATACTGTCTAAAGATACTGCATGGATTTAATGATAATTTTCGTCGATTTATTCAAGAGGCCAGTCCGACATCGATCCGTTTGAATCATGTCAAGCTGTTTATGTTTGGCTGGGTTTTTATTATTGTATGTAGGCTCATACAACTCCAGATATTCCTGCATAGCGATATAAATGGAATGGCGAGTAACCAACATAGTGTACTGCAGCCAATTATTGCTAAGCGCGGCAAAATTATTGATCGCCATGGGTTTTCTTTGGCGGAATCAGTAGAGACATCATCTCTAGTTGCCAGACCTCCTTTTTTTTACCCTCAGTACAAAAAGACAAGTAATCAAACCTATTGGGGAGAACCTGATCGCTCTGCTGCTAGATATGCTGCTAATTACTTATCTCCGTTGATTCAAATGAAACCTGATCTCATAGTGAATAAATTACTAACCAAAAAGCCATTCGTTTATGTTGCTCGACCCCTTCCTATGGAGATTAGTCAACAAATTGAAACCAAGAATATCAGTGGTTACGGCTTAACTCTTGAAAAAATATTTATTCGTTCTTATCCGAAGGGCACTCATGCGGCTCAAATTGTTGGGTATACAAATATTGACGGAGAGGGTCGCTTGGGAATGGAACAAATTTATAACGATGATATGAAAGGACAAAATGGAGAGAGAAGGGTATATATAGACGGCCGACAAAGATTGATGGTGAGTGATAATATCATCACTAAAGAATTTATTTCTGGCCGTAATCTAGAACTCACAATAGATTCGACAATTCAGAGATATGCTGAAGAGGCTCTTGCGAAAGCCGTCAATCAATCTAAACCTAAGAGCGCTTATGCTATCGTTGTGAATCCAAATACTGGTGAAATCCTAGCTGTATCTAGTTATCCTCAGTTCGATCCAAATCTCACCGTTTCAAAATCTACAAAGTCAACAGAAGAAAACGAGTTAGCTCGAAAATTCCATGCGGTTGTTAATGGCTATGAGCCAGGATCCACCATGAAAATCCTTACGGTAGCTATGGCCATTGAAGAGGGTAAGGTTAATCTCCAAGAATCCATTGATTGTTCAGGACCGTTTATTACTCCATTTGGTCAAAAAATCTCTGATACCAAAAAAAATTCATTCATGGACGTAAGAGAAATTCTATCAAAGAGTTCTAATATTGGAACCTCTAAAATTGGAGTGAGACTTTCTCGCGAAGATTTTTACACTTATTTGGATAAATTTGGCTTCGGGAAACCCTCTGGCTTGGGGGTTCCCGGTGAAATCAGAACACCTATCCTTCGTGTGGCTAATTGGAGCGGAAGTACACAATATACACTGTCATATGGGTATGGACTATTAACAACACCTTTGCATGTTTTGATGGCTGGGTGTGCAATTGCTAATGGCGGATTCTTAATGAAGCCACTTCTTGTGAAAAATATATACGAAGAAGATGGAAGAATTTTTAAGACCTATAGTCCTGAGAAGAAAAACAGGGTTGTAAGCGAAAAAACAAGTGCACTCATGCGAGATATACTTCGTGATGTTGTAGTTGACGGAACAGGAAAGAAAGCTAAATTAGATGGTGTTGATTCCTTCGGAAAAACAGGAACCTCCACTAAAAATATTAATGGTAATTATAACGATAAGCGCCGTCAATTCGCTTCCTATATTGGTTTTTTTCCAGTCGATAAGCCGCAATATGGAATTCTAGTCATGCTTGATGATGCAAAAACGGGAGGAGATGGTGGGGATATTGCTGCGCCTGCTTTTAAAGAAATCGCAGACAATATTATTCGATACACAAAAACACCAACAAATGTCTCAGTCAATAATCGTCCTATAACTTTACGACTCGGTAACTGGCCTGATCCTTCAGTTGATGAATGGAGTCCTGATCCAAATAAAGTTCCAGAATTGAAAGGCCTAAGTCTTAAGGTTGCCCTCCATAGAATCATTGCCTCCGGGGGTAGCCCTAGAGTATCTTTATTGAATAAGCAGAATAAGGTTAGCAAAGTTCAGTTTCAAGAACCTGCGGCTAGCACCTATCTAGAACAGGGACAGATTATTACGGTGATGGTGGAGAGTCCTTGAAATTATCCGAGTTAACCAAGGGACTGCCGGTCATAAATAAGAATCAATCTATGGATCCGAATGTTCTTGGCATCACGCATGATTCCCGCGATGTAAAAAAGGGGTATCTATATATTGCACTTAAGGGTCAATTACATGATGGAAATAGTTTTATATCGGAAGCAATCAGGAAGGGATGCATTGGAGTTATTAGTGAAGTTAGCACTTCCGTGCCCGATGAAATTGCATTGCTTGTAATCAAAAATCTTAGATTCCATATGGCGCAGTTGGCACAACGTTTTTATTCATACCCGGATCAATCTCTTGTTTTAATTGGTATTACCGGTACCAATGGTAAAACTACAACGACGACTATTATTCAGCAAATCTTATCTCTTTCCGGGCACCCTACTGGTTTAATAGGCACCATTCAAAATATTGCAGGCAAGATCAAGCAAGAGTCTATTAGAACTACTCCTGAAAGTACTGATTTCTTCCACTGGCTTCGAAAATCCCTGGACGAGGGCGATCTATATACATCTGTAGAGGTAAGCAGTATCGGCCTAGAAATGAATAGAGTGGAGGGCGTGCGCTTCGCCATAGGGGCTTTTACCAACCTGACTCATGATCATCTCGATTTTCATGGGGATATGGAGAGGTATTTTATGTCTAAACTTCGTTTAATGAATCAGTCTATCAAATTCATAACCAATATAGATGATCCCTATGGTCAGAGAATTAAAGAGATAGGTTCCGTAATCACATTGGGTATTAATAGTAAGGCTGATTATCATGTTTCAGATCTTATTATGTCACCTACAGGTACCAAATTTAATTTTGCCACACCTAAGGGCTTTTACTCTCTCAAGAGTCCTCTCATTGGGACGTTCAATGTCTATAATCTAGCTTTCGCATTGGCCATTTATTCTGAGCTTGGTTTTGATCTCGATAGTTTGCAGCCAATTCTAGATAATTTAGTGGGAGCAAAGGGAAGATTCGAAAAAATAATTATTTCTCCTAGTCAACCCTTTGGTGTTCTTGTTGATTATGCTCATACACCTGATGCACTTGAAAAAATATGCACTGAAGGAAAAAAATTAATTACTGGAAAAGCAAGATTACATATTTTATTTGGATGCGGGGGCAACAGAGATAAAACTAAACGCGCTGAGATGGCAAGAATCGTATCAAAATATGCTGATGTCATATGGCATACATCTGACAATCCTAGAGATGAGGATGTCGATACCATTCTGGATGATGCTTCGGTCGGTTTCGAGTTTGAGAAACTCCATAATCCAAATATTTACCATAGAATTCCTGATAGATCAGAAGCCGTAACCAAAGCTATTGAGGACCTTGTCGAAGGGGATCTGCTCATCATGGCCGGCAAAGGCCACGAAACCTATCAAGAAATTCATGGAATCAAGTATCCCTATAACGATAAGGAATGTGCTGAGCGTACATTACGAAAGAGACTATGAGCATATGGAATCTTAAAAAAATATCCGAGATCGTGGAAGGGACGCTTATTGGCGATTCAGGAGTCATCCCTAAAGGCATTTCGCATAATTCAACTCAGATCAAAAAGGATGAATGTTTTATTGCTCTTCGTGCAAATAGGGATGGTCATAATTTCATCGATGATGCCATTAAAAATGGAGCTTCTTGCCTCATCGTTGATCATTTATTTGATGCAGGAGTTCCGCAAATTATTGTTGCAGATACGACACAAGCAATGCATAAATGGGGACAAACAAGACTCGAAGCCTATCGTCCATCTTGCGTGTTTGGTGTAACTGGTAGTAATGGTAAAACTACCACCAAAGAATTTCTGTCAGCAATGGTTGGAGCATGGAAGACGCCAGGAAATTTCAATAATACAATCGGTCTTCCCTTGTCTTTGGCTTTTTTGCCTGATAATACTGGAGCAGCAGTTTTAGAAATGGGAATGAGTACCCCAGGGGAGATTAGAAAACTGACGGAAATTGCGCCCCTAGATTTCGGCATCATTACCAATATAGGGCATGCTCATATTGAAAATTTCTCCAAAGGTATCAAGGGAATTACTCGAGCTAAAGGAGAATTAATTGAAGGAATTCGATCAGGTGGATCTTGGGTATTCCCCGAGGATGACCTAAATTGTCGTTGGATTTCTGAGCAATCATGGGCTAGGCATACTTCTGCTCTATCTATAGGCCCCAAAAGCTCTAGGAAAATTTTAAATCATGAGCCTAAAGGCCTACTAGGAGAAAGTTTCGTTTATTGTGATTCTAATCATGAATTAAAGGTAGATATTCAACTAAAAGGTCAGCACCATGTTATGAATGCTGCACTAGCAATTGCCATAGCTATAGAATCTGGTTTCAATGTGCAACAGATAGTATTAGGGGCTCATTCTATAATCCCTGAATTAGGAAGGGGCAGAGTCCATCATCTAGCAAAAGGTGGCTATCTGCTTGATGAGAGCTATAACGCTAGTCCTGAGTCCATCATTGCAACTGCTGATTGTCTTCGGCGGATTCCCGGCGGTGAACTTGTGGCTGTTTTAGGGTCTATTCGTGAATTGGGTCAATCTGCAGAATTTCATCATCAACATGTAGGGGCGCAGCTTAAGCAATTAGGCTTCGAGCATCTCCTTTGTTATGGTGATTATGGTAATGACTTTGCAAAAGGGTTCGGAGTTGGTTCAGTAAGTTTTCCTTCATACGAAGAACTAAGGGATGGCCTTGGGGGTCTTTGCAGTATCCCCATTGGGGCAAGAATTTTAGTTAAAGGAAGTCGATATTGGAAGTGCAATCAAGTCGTCGAGTGGATTCTTAGCTCCAATTTAACTACAATTAAGACTTCATAGGCCAATCGATGCTAGCAAAATTCTTACTCTATTTTCAAGATATTGCCGGGATTAACGTCCTTAAATATATAACCTTCAGAACGGCCTTAGCGGGCATGACAGCACTCTGTATCTCTATTTTTCTTGGACCAAAGTTAATTCTTTTTTTAAAGTCAATTAAAGCTGCACAGCCAATTCTTACTGATGCTCCTAAAAACCATCAAGATAAGCATGGTACCCCTACGATGGGCGGTCTATTGATCATATTTTCAATTCTCTCTGCTTGTATTCTGTGGGTTGATTTGACAAATCCTTCTGTGCTTCTCTGCCTGTTCGCTTTAATAGCATTCGGTGGTATTGGTTTTCTAGATGATTATAAAAAACTATCAAAAAATCGTAATTTAGGACTTACGAGCAGGCAAAAAATGTCATTAATGGCTATTCTGTCACTTATTATTGCTTTTGTGATTATCCATTTTGACCAAAGAGGTCCATCTACTGTATCGATTTCATTCCCTTTCTTTAAGGATTTTAACCCCGAGATTGGCCTTTGGATAATCCCCTGGATCATGCTTGTTGTCATCGGCACTAGTAATGGAGTGAATCTGACCGATGGCCTTGACGGCCTTGCTGCCGGCACGGTTGTCATTGCTGCGTCTGCATTCACTTTGCTTACATATATAGCTAGCAACATCAAGTTAGCCAACTATCTAGCCGTCCCTTATGTTGCATCTGCTTCTGAACTTACTGTTGTAATGGGTGCAGTTGCTGGAGCTTCACTTGGTTTTTTATGGTTTAATGCACACCCAGCTGAAATTTTTATGGGTGATACAGGTTCCCTCAGTCTTGGAGCAGCCTTGGGAACCGCAGCTATTCTAATCAAGCAGGAGATTATTATTTTACTTGTTGGAGGTGTTTTCTTTCTCGAATCGCTTAGTGTCATTTTGCAGGTGGGTAGTTTTCGTTTACGTAGTGGGCGTAGAATTTTTCGTATGGCCCCCTTTCACCATCACATGGAATTAAGCGGACTGCCGGAAACGAAGGTTGTTATAAGGCTATGGATCGTAGCTATTGTGCTTTGCCTAATCGGTCTCAGTTCTCTTAAACTGCGATAATCATATGGCTAAAACAAAAACAGTCATTTTGGGGGCTGGTAAGTCTGGCTTAGCAATGGTCCGCTATCTTGCCCAAGAAGATCATATTATTGTTCTTGATTCATCCAAGAGTCTTCATTCTGAACAGATTAATGAGTTAGCAAGCCTCGGTGTCGACTATCTCACAGGATCCGAAACGGAACTCACTATTTGTAATTACGATCGTCTTCTTTTGAGTCCTGGCATCCCCATGGATACACCTCTTGTTCAAGAAGCCATGAATCTCGGTATTCCTACTTATGGAGAAATAGAGTTTGCATATCAAGAGTGTTACAAGCGATTTCCAACTAGTAAGATATTTGCTATCACGGGTACTAATGGAAAAAGCACCACTACACATCTACTCGAAGCACTTATAAAGGGAAGCGGACAACACGCAGTTGCATGCGGTAATATCGGAATACCTTTTACCGAAGCGCTAGATTCAGCGAGGCCTGATACTTTCTTTTGCCTTGAGGTAAGTAGTTACCAACTTGAGTCTATTCAAAGATTTAGAGCAGATATCGCAACTATCCTTAATATAACTCCTGATCATTTAGCGCGACATAAAACCATGGAAAATTATCGTAATATGAAACTTCGAATATTCAGTAATCAAAAAGAAGGCGATATACGTATTTCTCCCTATAATAATTCGAATCTGTCAATAGCTGACCAGCAAGGAGTTCGGAATTTATATTTCTCGCTCGCTCCTATCGATGTCGCAGGATCCTACCTTGATACCCATGGAAACATCTGTCTCAATTTAACGGGAAACCATTCGGAAACCATTATCCATAAGGATCAAATACTTATACCCGGACAGCACAATATTGAAAATATTCTTGTTGCATGCCTTATGGCTGCTCTAGCGGGTGTGAGTACTGATGCTATTAAAAAAAGTCTCAAAGTATATAAAGGTCTGAAGCATCGTCTTTCTTTTTTTGCTGAATACGAAGGTATTCGTTTTATAAATGATTCTAAAGCAACTAATGTAGATTCAACAGTCGTCGCATTACAGGCATTGAGTGGACCCATAATCTTATTGCTAGGGGGTACCCACAAGGGATCGTCTTATAAAACATTAATTCCCCATTTAAAAAATAGGATTAGTCATCTTTTATTTTTAGGTGAAGCAATTCCATATCTTGAAGAGGACCTGGGCCTATTTCCTTATGAGTCGATTTATAGTTTTAAAGAAGCCGTTGAGAGAGCTCTTGTAATAGCAGAAAAAGGTACAACTATATTACTTAGTCCAGCTTGTGCGAGTTTTGATCAGTTCCATGATTTCGAAGCTCGCGGAGAGGCATTTGAGCAAATTATTACGGCATGGATTAACGCTCAATACCCCAAGCTTCAATGAGTTTATCTATTCGTTCGGCAAGTAACCAATCTTTGGATGTTATCTTTCTTTCGTCATGAGTTGTCAACGAAATATCTACATATCCCCAACCCATTTTGATATCGGGGTGATGATGAAGGTCTTCAGCCTCTGTAGCTATTGCCGTCACAATATTCAAACTAGTCAGAAAATCTGGCGTTTTGATCTTGCGCTCTAAATGATGATTAATCTCGATCCATTTACTCATGCAATCTCCCCAAAAGATTTGTAATCGTCGATTTGTGAATGGAGTAACCACTCAGATGGAAATTCTGATGCATCTATGGTCAGAGCCTCTAGTTTTTGACGATCTATTTTACCCTTGAAAATCATTTGGTTCAGATCGTTGTAGATACGGCTTAGCTTAGGGTCTAAGTCTTTGATTTTAGCATCACGAACTTTGAGTTCACCTTCTTCGTAAATGAAACTACTTTTAGTTGGAACTAATTTTTCCCAGAGCGTAGGATTTTTAGGGCCTCCGCCAATAGAATTCAATGTGAGGGAAGAAATGAACTGAGCTGAAGTTCCTTGGATAATTTCTTTCAGGATTGGGTGATCAGTCTTAATATCAGTAAGGACATCATCTTTTAAAAAGCCTGCTAAATAATTTTGATCAAGAGATAGATTTATAGTCCCTGATACTGTCGATGGAATGTGTTGCCAAAGAAGCAAAGTGGGGCCGTGGTCAAATTTGTATTCTTTGGAGTTATATTCAATCAAGGATGGGCCCTTCAGATATATAAGGGTGTTTGTTGTGGTATGAACGAAATCGACGACTTGACCGCTAAGTGAACGATCACCGTCTAATTCTATATGAACTATGGTTTCGGCACGCTTCGCTTCGGATAAGGCGTAAACACCTCCTCGCGTAAAGGACAGAGTCGCTTCAAACTCTTCTAAAACCTCAAATAAATGATCAAAATCTCGTGCAACAAAAAGCTGAGGCTGCATCGTTGTAATATCATAAGCTTTCTCAATACATTCAAGGCTTAAAGATACTTTTTTTACCTTGTTCGTTCTCGCATGTTCCGCCTCTTGAATACTAGACAGCAATCCTGCCCCAAATAATTTAGGGTCATTCAAACTACCTACGAGTCCATATTCGGCTGTCCACCAGTAAAGACGGCTAGCTTTAGTATTCTCGCTGATGTAGCGATGACTTGTTGATGCCGAAATGAGCTTCGTTTCCGCTTCTCGTATTTGATATTCACTTGAATTTGGATTCTCTTTAATGATACTAAGATTTCTGATTGCTTCAAATACAGCAAAATCCTCTCTTGACGCTATAGCTTTGAATCCCAAAGAACCACATTTTTGAACATACCTAGCATATTTTTTGTTTATCAAAATGGGTGAATGGCCTGCGCTTTCATGAACTATATCTGGAGCTGGAGTATAGCCAATATGACGATGATCTCTAATATCTTCTGCAATTGCTAATACACTTCGCGATTGAAGTTCAGTAAAAACTGCTGGTGGAATAAATCCTCTGACAGCAACTGCGGTCCAGCCTATATCCTCAAGACACATATTCATTTCATCAAGGCTGGGTATTCGATTAATACTTATACCAGTTCGAGATAGCCCTTCAATATAATCAGGATGCGCACTATGTTTTAGTTCCTTTCGAAGACGAGTTAAGATATGCCGCCAAACTGCATGATCTCTCGGTGTGTATTGATCATAGTTCTGCTTGACTACATAAGCCCTAAGATGGTCTGGTAATTGGTTGATGGCTCGCTCGGTTGGGGTCATGCCTAACTTGCTCCCCATACTTGGCGTCCTTTAATCCATGTTGATTTTATTAGACCCGGAAGTTCCCATCCAATAAAAGGAGTATTGGTTGACTTAGAGTTGATCGAATTAATATCAACCTTAATATTTTTGTTAGGATCGATTATGACAAAATCAGCTTGGTACCCCCTTCGTAGTGATCCTAAATACATGCTATCCAAATTGAACACTTTTGCAGGACCCCATGTCATAAGTTCAATTAATCTTAATCGACTGATTACTTTTGTTTGTAATAAAAGATAAATAGATAAGGGGAGGGCAGTTTCGAGCCCGATTATCCCAAAAGCTGCAACAGGAAGTGGAATATTTTTGTCCTGAATTCCATGTGGGGCATGATCTGTGGCGATGGCATCTACAGTCCCATCCGCGAGTGCTTCTAAAATAGCATCGATATCCTTTTGGGTGCGTAATGGAGGACTCATTTTGTAGTTAGTATCAAATTTTAGAAGTTCCCTGTCTGTCAGTGCAAAATGATGGGGCGTCACCTCGCATGTTACACGAATTCCTTTGGCCTTAGCTCTTCTAATTAGGTCTAGCGAACCTGCAGTACTTACATGCGCTACATGTAGGTGGCCACCCGTTTCTTCCGCTAAGATGATATCCCGTGCGACCATGACTTCTTCAGCTGAGGAGGGGATACCTAAGCAGCCAAGGGCCGCACTAACATCTCCTTCATGGATGTAACCCCTGCCAGAAAGATTTAAGTCCTCCTCGTGGGCCACAATAGGGATCCCTAAATGTTCACTATAAGATAAGGATCGCCTCATGAGTCCTGCATTCATGATGGGGTAACCATCGTCACTGAATGCGATGCATCCTGCTTGTTTAAGTAGTCCTAAATCAGCTAGCTCTTCGCCTTTAAGACCAACCGATACACCGCCGATCGGAAAATATCTTGCAAGGCCTGCTGATTCAGCCTTATCCATCATCAATTTGGTAATTTTTACAGAGTCATTAACGGGCGAGGTATTGGCCATAGCACAAATGCTCGTAAAGCCACCGGCTACAGCTGCCTTGGAGCCAGTTGCAATAGTCTCTTTCCGTGTATGACCTGGATCTCGAAGGTGAACATGAAGATCAATGAGACCCGGAAGCAACCAATTCCCACCAAGATCTATAGATCGAGCGGTAAGGGAATTTGGGTTTTGTTCAACAGTAGGTCCAAGATCAATCACATACCCATTTTCGATGAGCATATCCGTGATGCCGTCATATCCTTGTGAAGGATCAACTAGATGCGCGTTCTTCAAGAGGAGGGTGTTCATTTTTTATTGCTCAAGATTTATTTTAACCTAGTGAAACAGGATGTTGATTAGTGATTCCCATAATTTGGAGAGTCTTTAGCTAAAATTACATCATGAGCATGGCTTTCTCTGAGGCCGGCATTAGTAATTTGTACAAATCTTGCCTTCGTTATGAAGTCTTGAATATGTGAAGCTCCCGTTAAACCCATACCCGACCTCAATCCACCAATGAGTTGAGTGACAACGTCCTCCAGCCTGCCTTTAAATGGAACCTGGCCTTCTATACCCTCAGGGACTAATTTATTCAATTCTGCGTTCTCTTGAAAGTATCGATCTCGACTTCCAGCTTTCATAGCAGCTACTGAACCCATACCTCGATATGATTTATAAGCGCGCCCTTCAAATGTTATAGTATCGCCCGGAGATTCTTCGGTTCCCGCAAAAAGTCCACCGAGCATAACGGAATCGGCACCTGCAGCAATCGCTTTTGAAATATCGCCAGAACATTTAATACCACCATCAGCAATACAAGGAATATGACGCTCTCGACAAGCTCGAGAGGCTTCTGCAATAGCAGTCAGTTGAGGCATACCGGCGCCAGTGACTATTCTTGTGGTACAAATCGAACCTGGTCCGATACCTATTTTAATGCAGTCAGCACCGGCATCGATGAGAATTTTAGCGCCCTCAAACGTAGCGACATTACCAGCGAGTAACGGAATATTTGGATATTTATTTTTAAGTTCCTTGATCGATCGAATAACCCCTAGGCTGTGACCATGGGAAGAATCTAGACAGAGGAAATCAACATCGCTTGACAGAAGAGATTCGGCTCTTTCCATAATGTCTGGGCTAACACCCAATGCAGCCCCCACCAAAAGTCTCCCATAACGGTCCTTGCTTGTTGGATCTGGATTATTCATATGCATACTTGAATCGAGTTCATATTTTTTTACTTTATTTATTTCTAAACATTGACTTTCGATCGATAAATTTTTATGAATAACACCGACTCCCCCCATTTGTGCAATGGCAATAGCTAGTCTACTTTCCGTTACCGTATCCATAGCAGCTGAAATGAGCGGTATATTCAATTTGATATCAGCTGCGAGTCTAGTAGATAGGTCGATATTGTTTGGATGCGTTTCTGAATAATCAGGTATCAGAAGTACGTCATCAAAAGTCAGCGCTTGTTGGAGAGGCAAGGTAAGCATGGAGGCTCTTAGATAAGATGTGCATTGTGCATCACCTTGCACATTATTTTCTCATGTATTTATACTCGAAGGCTACATATATGCAAAGAACCCCCAATTATGGCGTAAAGATGCACTCTTCTAGATCCTTGAAAGATTAGTAATATTTATTTAATTAAATTAGTAGGACGAGTTAATTACCTTGGATCTCCATAGATTTAAAACTTCTAATTACTTCTGAGGGGTCTGTTGACTTGAATATTGAATGTCCAGCTACAAGAATATCTGCTCCCGCGCGGATCAAGTCATTAGCATTTTGTAGATTAATGCCCCCATCTACCTCAATCAAAAAGTCTTTGTTAGCTTTTTGGCGGATTGCTACTAGGCTTTTAATTCGATCTAGAACTTCGGGCATAAACTTTTGACCACCAAACCCAGGGTTAACACTCATTAGAAGGACAAAATCAAAATCATCTAGGTAATTATCGAGAACCTCAACGGGAGTGAGAGGCTTCAGAACAATCCCGGCTTTTGCACCTGCTTGTCGTATAGTCCTTAAAACTTTTGATGGAAATTCGCAGGCTTCGAAATGGACACTAATCCAATTTGCTCCTGCATTAATAAATTCCTTAACGTATTTCTCTGGATCAACAATCATAAGGTGGCAATCGAAAGGGAGAGAGCATTTATTTCTGATCGATGCTATTACCGGGATTCCTATGCTTATATTAGGAACAAAAGTTCCATCCATAACATCTAGATGAATAAGATCAGCTCCGGCTTTTTCTACCATGGATAACTCAACTCCAAGCTTAGAGAAATCTGCGCTGAGGAGGGAAGGAGCTATGAGTACTTTATTAGAAGGGGTGTGCATAATTTAATTATGAGGGGTCTTTCGCCTTAAGTTGCATCAAATTCATAGGGTCTTGTTCAAAAGAATTAGGATAGGTGTAATTATTATTTAGTCCCTATACCTTTAACCTTCGTAACGGCAGTACCATCAATAATCTCAAATTTATGAACGCCTTGCGACGGGATTGCAGGAGTTGCTATGGGTATATAGAGATACCCAAATAGCTTTAACTAGTGAATCACTAGCATTAAGGGTACTTTATTCTTATGGGATTATATGTACGATAAAGACTTCTTGAATCAATTAAAAAAATCATTACCCAACGAAGATGGTACTGATAAGTCTCCATTTGGAAATTTTAAAACATCCTCCGGTGTACCTCTCAAAAATATTTACTCCCCGCTTGATGTCAAACAGGTAAATTATGATGAACATATCGGTTGGCCTGGGCAATATCCTTTCACTCGCCATGTTCACCAATCAGGTTACCGAGGAAAACTTTGGACAATGAGGCAGTATGCAGGGTTTGGCTCAGCATTTGAGAGTAATAAAAGATATAAATACCTTCTCAGTCAGGGTACAACGGGTCTAAGTGTAGCTTTTGACCTACCAACTCAGATTGGACTCGATCCTGATGATGAAATGTCAATGGGCGAAGTGGGCAAAGTTGGTGTGAGTATCTGTTCTCTAAGAGATATGAGAACTCTTTTTGCAGACATTCCTCTCGAAAAAGTTAGTACTAGTATGACAATTAATGCTCCTGCGGCGATTTTATTTTCCATGTATCTCGCCCTAGCAAAAGAGCGCGGTATTCCATGGAAAGATCTAAATGGGACCACTCAAAATGATATTCTGAAGGAATATATGGCACGCGGAACTTACATCTATCCGCCAACCCCAAGTTTAAGACTCACGACGGATCTTATTGCATTCTGTACTGCAGAAGTCCCAAATTGGAATCCAATTTCTATATCGGGTTATCACATTCGTGAGGCTGGATGTACCGCAGCCCAAGAAATAGCATTCACATTGGCTGATGGAATCACATATGTTGAGGCATGTCTAAAGGTTAGACTTGATATTGATGACTTCGCACCTAGAATCTCTTTCTTTTTTAACGGGCATAATCAATTCTTTGAAGAAGTTGCTAAATTTAGAGCAGCAAGAAGGATGTGGTCTAAAATTATTAAGGAACGATTTGGTTCGACTAATCCTAAATCTCAGATGATGCGATTCCACACGCAAACTGCAGGAAGCACACTGACAGCCCAGCAACCGGATAATAATGTTATTCGAACTGCCATACAGGCATTCGCTGCCATCTGTGGAGGGACACAATCGCTTCACACTAATGGTCGTGATGAAGCTCTATCGTTACCCTCCGAAAAAAGCGCCCAGATTGCTCTAAGAACTCAGCAAATACTTGCTTATGAAACCAAAGTAGGGGATGTTGTAGATCCTTTAGCGGGTAGTTATTTCGTAGAGCACCTTACAGATGAACTCGAAAAACTTGCAAATGAGATTATCAATAAAATCGATGATCTCGGCGGTATGAGTATCGCAATAGAAAAAGGGTATCCGCAAAGAGAAATACAAAATTCAGCATATAAGTTTCAAATGTCGATTCAGAGTACTGATGAAATTATTGTTGGCGTGAATCAATTTATGGGTACAGATGACCAAGAAAAACCTGATTTAATGGAAATGGACTCAAAACTGAGCGAACAGCGGTCAGTAGATATTGGTAAGTTCAAAAACAGTCGGACTATGCCTCCTATTATCGAAGCTCTTGAGCGGTTGAAAATGGCTGCTAAAGGCGAGGAGAATCTTCTGCCTCATATTATTGCAGCCGTTGAAGTCGAAGCAACTGTTGGTGAAATCTCCAATATCTTTAGAGATATTTTTGGAGAACACCAAGAAAAATTAATTTTATAGAATCGAAATCGAGAGTATCTATGTCCAAAATATTAATATCTTCTGCTCGCGTTGATAAGTGGCTGGTCGTTTGGATCATCGCATCTATTCTTTTCGGGTTATGGATGGTGTATAGCGTAACTGCATTTCAAATCGTTGAGTCAGGGTTGGGCTCTACGCCCTCCAATTTTTTAGCAGGTCAATTTGGTAAACAATTATTGGGAATTTGCATCGGTAGCGTTCTTGCAATATATCTTGCATCACTTGATCAAGAAGTTATATGGAAAAACCATAAAAATGTTATCTTTGTAACTTTGGTAGTTATCGCACTGCTCATTCTAGTTGCCCTAATAGGTGTCAAGATTAAGGGCGGGCAACGATGGCTATCCCTACCAGGATTCACTCTTCAGCCCTCAGAGTTCTTTAAACCAGTAGCTGTAATTTTGACTATTTTCATAATTAATCTAGAAGATCGTCCATTAGGGTCGTCTCAAAAAAGTGATTGGGTTCTAGTTGGAAAGCTTTTATTAATTTTAATGGTGCCTTTATTTCTAATAATAATTAAACAACCAGACCTTGGTACCGGCATTGCGATTATTTTTGTCGTTCTCGGAGTTCTTTATAGTGCAAATCTCCATCGAAATGTCTTTTTATCTCTTTGCGCTTTCGCTTCTACTCTGATTGCTTACACCATTATATTTAAGCCTTTTAGATTTCAGCGTGTTCAAACTTGGTTAACAACTTTAGGTGGGCCTGAGTATATTAGTGATCCCACAGGTGCTGGTCACCAAGTAAAACAGGCTCTAATAGCAGTTGGAAACGGAGGATTGTTTGGAGTTGGGCCGGGAGCTGGACGTCAAAAATTATACTTCTTGCCCGAATCAGATACTGACTATATTTTTGCAGTTATAGGAGAGGAATTAGGGTTAATAGGTTCTCTTATCGTTGTTGGTCTCTTTGTAGTAATCATGAGCCGATGCTTCAAAATTATAACGAAGGCCAATACCCAATTTACAAAACTCCTTGCTCTCGGCATGACTTTAATCATCATCTTTCAGGCTTTATTCAATATCAGTGTCGTCGTGAGTCTTTTGCCAAGCAAAGGAATTCCGTTGCCATTCATTTCTTACGGCGCTAATAGTGTTATTTCAAGCCTTATATGCGTAGGTATTCTATTGTCAATTTCTAAACAAACACAGAAAGACTACTAACCTAGAGCAATATAGTCGTCATCTTCATTCTCAATAGTGATTGATGAATCATCATCTAGAATCGTTGCGTCTTCATGAATATTTCTGAGTTTTCTCGTAAACTTATTTGACTGTTTAACTCTAATGTCTTCCTTAAGTGTTAGCGAGATACGCTTTATACCAAATATCTTATCGCTATCAATTTGTAAAATGTGAGCAATAGCTTTTATAGGATTAGGTGATTGATCACGATTAAGCCAGGTAGACCAGGATAATACTTGGTTTTCCAACCTTAGGTTGTGAATGATTACTTTGAGTTCATGGGAAGTCCTTTTGAGAGAAGAATTGGGAAAAATGTCACTTGATTTTGAATTGAAATCTGAAATTCTTTTCTCTAACAATTCTCCACTGAGGAGATGCTGATTAATTGGCCACGCCCAATCGGATCTAATGACTAATTCATGAATCGCAGAGGCATAGGTCGGGGTTCTTATTATATTTTTTATAGTCAAGCCAGATGGAAGCCTTAGGTTAAGTTGACGAGTTAATTCATTTTCGCTAGATGAAATATCTCGACGACATCGAAATTCTAAATATTCGTTCGAACTTATTGCATATGGGGGCAATATGGGCCATAGTTCTATCAAAGGTTTTGGGGTTTTACTAAAATCATATTTCAACAAAATGCCCTCGGCCTGAAGAGCGGACAGAAAAATCCTCTGAATTTCGGATGTACCAAGCATTTCTATCGAGGCCTCTTTTTCATAGGTAAGCCCGAAACGGTATGTTGGTTCATCTTCAGGATTTAAAGATCTTTTACGTCGATGATAAATCAATAAGGGCTCCAAGCTTCTTTTGAGCCGATTATAATTAGGACCATTAGGGTTATTTCGTATGACATCAGAGCACTCCTCTAAGAGGCCCTCAATCTCTATTTGGCCGAGAGCAACTTCTCCAGGGGTACTGAGGGTAGAGTCGAGGAGTTCTTTAATATCATTTAGAAGTGGGGACCATTTTGGAGCATATCGTATCGACATCAAGATCCCATTAAGCAACTGCTTACGATCAAGTGCACTTTGTGGTATCTCAGGTAAACCCATGTTTTTCAGCATATAGAACTCGAAGGGTTTTGGGGAGTTTTGAACAAAATATGTGTATTTCTCCGCAAAAAATAAAAAAATACATTGATCCTCTAGGCAGACCTCCTCTGACCCTTTTTTTAGGCATCTTTATCATTAAGGCTAGGGTTTTGGCTCCGTCTGTATAAGGATTATAAGTATGAGTCTTTCTGGGCTTCCTCCACACGTTTTTTCTAAGGATTTGACCTTAAACCACAGAGTTTTGGGGGAGTTGGGGAAAAAAGATTTAACTCTTCAGGGCTTCACTTGGCAAACCTTTATCTTGGGCGGGAGCTCCCTCATTGGGACCCCTTTGGCGATGAATAATACCTATGGCCGGACCACCCTCTACCGAATTAATGAAGTAATCATAAGGCCTTACCAAAGGGGTGGCGTCCTTCGCCTTTTCAACAGGGACCTCTATATTTCTCCGAAGAGATTCCATAATGAGTGGCTCATCCACTCCGCTCTGTACCGAGCAGGGTTTCCTACCACTAAGCCTATCGGGTATGCATATCGTCACGTAGGAATGGGGTTATATAAAGGCCTATATTTTTCGGAGCGGGCTAAAGCTATACCATGGCCTTCTAGTTGGATCCTGGATAATACCGAGACTAATGCCCTTGTTAAAAACCTACTAACCCTATGTAAATATGGTATTTGGAGTCCAGATCTCAATGCCACGAATATCCTGAAAGACCCTTCATCTGAAATTATTTTCATGGATTGGGATCTTGCCAGAATAACTACTTTCAAGCCTAAATATCTCCTCAATCGTTACAAAAGCCGTTTATTAAGAAGTCTTAAAAAACTTGATGCACCTTTGGCAATTCAATCAATAATAAAAGATATATCCTGGATGGAACCTTGTGATTGAATTGCATTTGAATGAAAAAATCATCAAGGTGGATGCCCCAGGAGATATGCCACTCTTGTGGGTCTTAAGGGATATTCTCGCGATGACGGGAACCAAATACGGTTGCGGTGTAGGCATCTGCGGGACCTGCACAATTTTAGAGAATGGAAATGCCGTGTTAGCGTGCCAAGTTCCTCTCGAAAAATCGATCGGAAATCGATATACAACAATCGAGGGCTTGAGTGATGGGGCCGATCATCCCGTCCAGAAGGCATGGGTTCAATGTGATGTTGCTCAGTGTGGCTACTGTCAGCCAGGCATGATCATGGAGGCTTGTTCTTTGATTAGTCAAGATTTAACCCCGAGCGAGTCAGACATCACCAAAGCTTTCTCTAGTCATATTTGTCGGTGTGGAACCTACCCAAGAATTAAGGAAGCCATGAGTCTTCTAACTAATAATGTCAAAAAATAATGAAACGTCGCACCTTTCTCTCCTCTTCTTCTGCGCTAGGGGTATCTATTATGGGTTTGAAGCCTAAGAAGATTCTAGAGGACGCAGGTAAAGAGATTCTCATATATCAACCAAATCCCATTGTTGCGATTCAATCCGATGGAAAAATTCTAATTACCATTACTAAATCTGAGATGGGCCAAGGTGTTCGAACTTCAATGCCAATGATTTTGGCAGAGGAGATGGGAGTTGATCCCTCCATATTCGTTCTTCAACAAGCCTCTCCAGGCTCTAAATATAAAGGCTTGAGTCTTGGAACCGGTGGGAGTACAAGTCTAAAAACCATGTGGGTCCCTTTACGAAGAGCAGGACTAGAGGCTAAAGATGGTTTATTCAGAGCAGCAGAACTTTTCTTTAAAATCGATAGGAATAAACTATCGATCCGTGGCTCATCAATTGTTACAGAGGATGGCCGTACGGTATCTTTTGGTGATTTAGTCCCTATTGCAATAAAACTCGAATCTAATAAAAATCTAGAACCTCTTAAAAAAGTATCATCAAAAAACTATCTTGGTAGAGATCGCAAACGTATTGATGCTCCAGCGATTGTCAACGGTTCAGCCCGCTACGGTATAGATATGAGGCCTAAATCAATGAAGTTTGCTGCCGTAAAGCGCCCACCCATTTGGGGTAATACGCTGAAAAGCTACGACGCAAAAGCGGCACTTTCAGTCCCAGGAGTTCGACGCGTTGAAGTAATTTCTGCTGGGGTAGCCGTTATTGCTGATAATACATTTGCAGCATTTCAGGGAAGAAAAAAACTTAAAGTTAAATGGAATGCCGGGCCACATACTTCATTCAATAGTGATGACTACCAGCAAAAGCTAACAGAAAATCTGAAATCTCCTGGCAAGGTAGCACGAAAAGAAGGATCGACTCCGAAACCCAGTGAAACGCTAAAGAAAGTAGAAGCGATTTATAATTTTCCTTTCCATGCTCACGTACCCCTAGAGCCTATGAATGCCACGGCTCACGTCATGTCTTCAGAAACGCATGTATGGGTGGGCTCACAATGGCCTGACCCTATTGTTCCCATGGCAAGCAAAATAACTGGTCACCCTCCAGAAAAAATCAATGTTCATATACCTCTGTTGGGTGGAGGTTTTGGCCGAAGATCATCCCCCGATGCTGCTATTGAAGTGATTCAATTAGCCAATATACTTAAAACGCCTGTGCAAATTATTTGGGATCGAGCTGATGATCTTCGAGGCGGGTATTATCATCCTCCATCCATTCACGGTATGTCGGCGCTTATTGAGACAGGCGGCCAAGAGGTAGTTCATTACAAGCATAAAGTTTCTGCACCAAGTATCTTAAGAAGCAGTAATCCTAAGTCATCAGATCAAGCGATTGTAGGTACCGAGCTTCTTGGAGCCCGTGATGTACCTTATGGCATAGGCGCTATCGAAATTTCATACCATGAACTTCCTCTCCATGTTCCTTTATGGTGGTGGAGGGCTATACAATTTGTTCCTAATATTTATGCACGCGAGTGTTTCATTGATGAGATTGCGGAGTCTTTAAAGCGAGATCCGCTAGCATATAGAGAGCTGCTATTGCGTAAATCTTCACAGGATCCTGAAACAAAAAAAAGATTATTAGATGTTATTTCGACTATCAAAGAAAAATCGAATTGGTTAAACTTTCAAAAAAATAATCGAGCACTTGGTATGGCTTGTATGGATTACGAAGGAACAACCGTAGCCCAAGTAGCAGAGGTTTCTTATGCTAAAAATCGACTCAAAATTCATAAAATATTCACAGTCATCGATTGTGGTCTCGTTATCAATCCTCTGGGCGTCAAAGCTCAGGTAGAGGGTGGTATTGTATGGGCTCTCTCCGCACTTAAGTCTCAGATACGCTTCAAAAAGGGCCGTGTAGTGGAGAAAAATTATGAAGAATACCCAGTCTTGCGTTATGGAGATATGCCCGAGGTTGATACGACGATCTTGAATTCAGAGAGGAACCCCCAAGGAGTAGGGGAACCTCCTGTGCCCTGTGTGATGCCCGCTGTCTTAAACGCCATTGTAAGAGTAGGCGGGCCTCGATTTAGGTCCTTGCCGCTAACTAAGTAATGAAAGAGCATCAAACTATTAGATCTATTCTAAAATCACACGAACCACCACTTGTGTTAGCAACGTTATGTATAAAACAAGGACCCTCTTATCGGGGTGTCGGTGCGCGTATGGTTTCTGACGGAAATATAATCCTTTCAGGATCTATTAGCGGGGGATGTATTGAAGGTGATCTGCTCTTAAAAATAGAGAAAGTTATCAAAACGGGCCAAACCCAACTTGTTCACTACGATCTTAGAAATGACGCTACGGATCCGTTTGGTTATGGGATGGGATGTGATGGAACTTTTTCGGTTCTGCTTCAAGATTCGAGTCAATACCCTCCTTATTGTCAGTCAATCGATCTAGTATGCGAAAAGAGACAGAGTGTATTTTTAGCAACAAACTTACTGGAAGGCCCTAATTTAGGTGATCAGAAGGTCTATTATCAAAAACCCGATGCATTACCGAATTTTTTGTACGAGGAATTTCACCCCCCTATTTCGTTGGTTCTATTTGGAGGTGGAAGGGATGTTGAGCCCCTTGTTGCTATCGCTGGTATTTTGGGCTGGCATATATACCTTACTGATTACAGGAAGGGCTACCACTATGAAAACATACAATCGCACTGGGTAACTACCATTCATGGATCAATAGAAGATATTATGGAACAAGTCCCCTTTGATGGTTCAACCGCTTTTATATCTATGACTCATCAACTCGAGAGAGATGTCGAGATAGCTTCTAAAGTATTGAAAACCAAATGCTTTTATATTGGACTAATGGGTCACCAAAATCGTCTTAAAGATTCATCAAGTGCGAATCTGAGACAGGATTTAAGATTTTATTCACCGATTGGCATTGATATCGCAGCGAAGGAGCCCTCTGAGATTGCTTTGTCCATATGCTCTGAGATCCTAGCTCTATACAATGGCGGTGGAGGTATTTCGTTAAGCCCTGCCTCTGAGACTCTCTCGTGAAGGATAATAACCTGCAATTTTCTGTTGCCATCCTAGCGGCAGGACAAGGTCAGAGACTGGGATATCCCAAATCTCTGATGCATTCTGGTCATGAATACATCCTTATAGATTTGCTTGAACAAGTGAAAAACTTAAACCCTTTTGAAGTTCTGGTAGTTCTGGGAGCGGAAGTAGATACGATTTACCCGTTAATTCCCTCGTGGTCTCGGATTATCGTGAATGATCAATGGTACTTAGGAATGAGTAGTAGCATTAAATGTGCCCTTAAATCGGTCAGCAAAGAGTCATCAGGTGTCCTCCTACTGACCTGCGATCAAATCCTTATTCGAACCCACCATTTAGAGCGTATTGTTAATTTATTACTAAAGTGCGATTCTACAGAGGCTTGCATCGCATCCTCATATCAAGGAACTTTCGGTATCCCTTGTTTCATTGGGGCCGCTCACTTTTCAGATTTTAGAATCCTTCAAGGTGACCAAGGTGCAAAATCTATTTTGCGCACCCTTGATCCAACCTTGGTCACTATCGATGAGGCTTTCTATGATGTTGATACTCAGGATGATCTACAGTCTTGTCTAAAAAAGATAACACTTCTCGATAGTAAGAAAAGGAGATAATAAAAACAAAGGTGAATAATGAAAATAATTTTGACGCAAGATAGTTTAGAAACAGCTTTGACCCAAAGATACGCTGCTAAAAGATTCGATAATTCAAAAGTTATACCTGCAGACGTATGGTCGACATTAGAGTCTTCATTGGTAAATGCCCCATCCTCTTATGGAATCCAGCCCTGGAAATTCATTGTTGTTACCGACGATATGGTTAAGAAGCAATTACAACCTTATTGTTATAATCAACCTCAAGTATGTGAGGCAAGTCATTTTATTATCTTTGCTTTCAGATCTGCTATGACACGTGATGATATCGATCGTCTAATCGACCGTATCATAGTTGTCAGAGGGATATCCAAGGAAGATCTTAATAATTATCGAGACACGATGTACGGATCGATCGACAATAAATCTCCAATTGACCTCAATATATGGAATAGTCGCCAATGTTATATAGCACTAGGACAATTTATGTTGGCTGCCTCTTTACTAGGGGTCGACACGTGCCCGATGGAGGGCATCATACCTGCTAAAATTGATAAAATATTGAGGCTCGATGAGTCAGGTTACACCTCGGTTGTAGCATGCGCTGCAGGATACCGAAGCCCTGAAGATATCACTGCGACCTATCCTAAAGTTCGGTTTGCTACAAACGAAGTGATTATTAAAAATACTTTTTAAATTTTTTTGCTTATCAAAGTGGCTGAGCAATCAAATGATCGAGACACCTAGGAACTATTTTTGGTCCGTGATAGATAAGAGCTGTATATATCTGAGCTGCAGAAGCCCCGTTTGCAAGAACTTTTCTTAGTTGCTCACCGTCGGAGATTCCTCCACATGCAATGATAGGTAAATTGCCTTGGGTAAATTTATAAAAGTGCTGCTGAAGGGCATATGAGCGATTAAATAGCAGCGGTCCACTAAGCCCGCCAGGATTTTCACCAAGCCTTGACCGGGTATGCTCTGGAAGCATATCTAAATTAACGGTAGTGTTCGAAAGGATAAGCCCAGATAATCCTTCCCCCTTGCAAATTGTGGTTATCTCCTCTGCTTCCGCATGATCTGTGTCAGGCGATAGTTTAAGAAATATTGGAAAATTTAATAAATTATGCTGAGCTCGAAGTTTCGAGATGCCACGAAGAAGATTCTTTAGAAGAGTTGGCTGTTGAAGAGATCGTAGTCCTGGCGTATTTGGGGATGAAATATTAATTGTTATGTAATCGACCAAAGGACTCAAAATAGCGAAGGACTCTTGGTATTCTCGATGAGCATCTTCAAGAGAGGTCGATTTATTTTTGCCGATATTAGCTCCCACCACGAAATTATTGGGACGTCTTTGAAGGCGCTTAGCGATTACTAAAGCACCATCGTTATTGAATCCTAGGCGATTAACAATTGATTGGCTTTCGGGAACTCTAAAAATACGAGGTTTTGGATTACCTTCTTGAGGTTTTAAGGTAACGGTTCCAATTTCTACAAATCCAAAACCAAGTGATTTCCAAAGATAAATTAATTTTGCGTTTTTATCCATTCCCGCAGCAAGACCTAAAGGATTTTTGAGTGCGAGTCCCGCTAGAGAAGTTGCGAGATCAGGATTACTATTCGACCTACCGTTCTTTGATAAAAACCCTTGATAAAAATCTGATATTTTCATCACCAAATCATGAACTTTCTCAGGATCTAATTTGAAAAGCAAAGGTCGTATGAGTTTGTATAGGTCCATTTAAATATCCGACATAGTTTTAGGATCAGATATCATCAGTTTGGGCTCCGTTTTCGATTGTACTTCCTGCCATGTTACTCCTGGGGCTAATTCGATAAGTTCAAGATGTCCCCCATCCAATACATCGATCACACAAAGTTCAGTGATGATTCTATTCACACAATGTCGTCCTGTTAAGGGTAGTGAACACTCGTTTAGAATTTTGGGCTCACCTGATTTACTCGCATGTTCCATAACGACTACGACCCGTTTGGTTGCAGCCACTAAATCCATAGCACCCCCCATTCCTTTGATCATTTTTCCTGGAATCATCCAGTTTGCTAAATTACCCTCCTTATCTACCTGCATAGCGCCCAAAATACTCAAGTCAATATGTCCGCCCCGAATCATCCCAAAACTATCAGCGCTACTAAAATAACTTGATCCTTTAATGGCTGTGATAGTTTGTTTCCCAGCATTAATAAGATCAGCATCAACCTCTGCCAAGGTAGGGGAGGGTCCTATACCTAAAAGACCATTTTCGCTTTGTAATATAACTTCAATATGGTTAGGGATAAAATCTGCCACCATTGTTGGGATACCAATACCTAGATTTACGTAATAGCCATCTCTAAGCTCTTGCGAGGCCCTTCGTGCCATCTGCTCGCGCGTCAAAGCCATTCAAATGCTCCTACAATCAAGTATATAGAATTGAGGCAAATCTATGTTGCGTGGTTAATAAAATATCTCTATTCTCATTTGGAGATAATCTGTTCAATACCAGCCATCTCTATGCTAATAAACTAAGATAGATCTTAAAATAGGGGTACACTTTATGCTTTTTGACACAGCTTCAGCATTTGGCCGCACATTTAAAATATTAAGTTTTGGTGAAAGCCATGGTCCTGCAATAGGAGTCGTAATTGATGGAGTGAAGCCAGGTCTAGTATTCGACTTAAAGTTCATTCAAGCTGAATTAAATCGAAGAAGACCTGGCTTTTCTCCCATTTCAACTCCTCGTAAAGAAGAGGATGAACTTCAAGTTCTCAGTGGTGTATTCGAAGGTAAAACCACCGGACATCCCATTGCTCTACTAGTGTTTAATAAAAACCAGAAAAGCTCAGACTATGAGCACCTTAAGGAAATTTTTAGACCCGGACATGCTGACTTAACGTATGAGAAAAAATATGGGATCAGAGATTATAGAGGGGGAGGTCGAAGTTCTGCACGTGAAACGATCGCACGTGTTGCTGCAGGTGCGTGGGCCAAAACTCAATTGAAACAAATTGGGGTTTCTATTCGTGCTTATTCCAAGGAGATAGCCGCAATAGAATGCAAAAAAATTGATTGGAGTTTTGTAGAAAATAACTCCCTTAGGTCAGCTGATCCTGATCAATATGAAATCCAGAAAAGCAAGGTCGAACTTGCTAAATCACAAGGAGATTCAGTTGGAGGAGTGATTGAATTATGGATCGAGGGCCTACCTGTTGGCCTCGGTGATCCTACTTTTGGAAAATTAGATGGTTTGTTGGCTTATGCTTGTCTATCGATCGGAAGCGTGAAGGGTATTGAATTTGGTGCAGGTTTTTTATCGAGCAGACTCAAGGGCAGTGAAAACAATGATCCTATTTCTCTCGAGTCTCAAGAGTCCTCGCACGCTGGAGGTCTTTTGGGAGGAATAAGTGATGGTGGACCGCTCGTTCTTAGATGTGCAATAAAACCAACCAGTAGCATAACTAAGACGCAGAAAACGATCACTAAAAACAATGACCCTGTTGATATTAACATTGAGGGACGTCATGATCCATGTATCTGCCCTCGAGTCATTCCCGTAATAGAATCCATGGCAGCCATTGTTATCTATGATACTTGGCTAACTCAGCAGGCTCTTAACGCCAATAGTATTAAGCAAATTGATGATTGGGATATAAAAAATCTAGAATTATTTAATGACGATGAGTTCTCGAGAGACAAGATAGGCGAAATCTAAGATAATTAGGTATTTGAGAGCTTAATCAGTGGACCCTATTGTTGTTAGTTACCAAACCCCTGACCATGATTTAGATGTGGTTGCACGGCATATTTACCGTGAGGGATTAGCAAATCGCATGGTGCGCTGGAAAAATATCTCATCTTCTGATGAATTGATTTATCTCTCAACTTGCCAGAGAGCCACATGGATTTTTTGGGGCGGTCAGCCAGAGCTGCTAAATTTTAATGACTCAATTGTAAAGAGGGGCCCAAACGCATGGTCTCATTTATTATCTTTAGCCACCGGACTTGAAAGTGCAAATGTTGGAGATAGAGAAATAACTGACCAATTGTATAACGCCTTAAAAATTTCTAAAGAAATGGGTATGGCCGGAGATGAGCCCTCTGCTTTGGTGGACGACATTATCCGTGAATCTAGAAGATTGCGGACTATACTAGGTCTAGCTGATGGAACTGCAAGTATTGCAACAGCAGCCTTGAGGCACTTGATGGGGGCTTTAAACAAAAACTCTTCAATTCTATTAGTAGGTTTCGGCCCAATGACCCAGTACTTGGCCCGAAGATTGAATGAAAAAGGCTATCGCGTAACTTTATCGAATAGGACGGAAAGTAAAGTTGCCAAATTAGCCAATGAATTACAAATTCCAACTATTCCACTCGAATCAATTCAGCATGATCCTCAGGACTTCGATGCTCTGATTACCTCAACGGGTTCCGTTTCCCCAATCTTTACTTATAGTCAGTGGAAGAGAATTACCCAGCGTAAACCATTGAGAATTCTTGATCTCGCTCTTCCTGCTGATTCAGAGCCGACTCTTCAACAACTTCCATGGATTAATCGTGTTGACCTTAATATCTTTCTTTTGGAGAATGATATAAGTCGCCAAAGACGAATTGAAATTTCATCTCAAGCTGAGCCTTTTATTATGGGCGCAAGTCATCGGCTCAGAAAACGCTCCCAAGATCGAATGAAAAAACGATCCATGCTCTCTGCGCGGGTGAGTCTCAAAGCTTCGTGGGATGCTCTTGAAGAGGAAGTGAAAAATATGAAAGCGCTTACCCCGGATCAATATTCTGCAATTCAAGAACTCCTGGTCCGCGGAAGGACGTTAAGTCATCGAGCCCTCATTCAAGGCCAAGAGCCAGATATGCATCTTAAGAATGTTGCAGAAATCCTCAAGTTGGATATTTCGTGAAAATATGTACCATCGGTACACGTTCTTCTGAATTAGCGAAAGCCCAAGCGCTGCCTATACATGATCATCTAGTCCGGTTAGGCTATCAAATCAAGTGGAAGTTGTTTACTACATCAGGTGATATGTGGCAGCATGGTCCACTAAATCCATCTCGAGGGGATAATTTTTTTACAAAAGAGATTGATGAAGCTCTCATTTCTAAAGAAATTGATATAGCAGTTCATAGCCTCAAAGATGTTGCTGTATCGCGTCCGAGGGAACTTATTTTTGCATGTATACCTAAGCGTTTAGATCCCTCAGACTGGCTTATACATAGAGTACCTTTTGATAAAATAATTAAGATCGCGACAAGCTCTAATCGAAGAGAAAGGTTTTTACGATCTCTTTGGCCTCATATGCAATTCACATGGATTCGAGGTAATATTCAGACACGTATTGAAAAACTTAAAGTAGGGAAGACTAATGATGAAGCCTTTGAAGGGACCGTGCTTGCAGCAGCAGGGCTATTAAGACTCAATATCAATTTTGAAGGTCTTGGCGTAACACCCATCCCATTCGAAAGCTGCTTGCCAGCTCCGGGGCAAGGAGCTATTGTGGCTGAAATCCGAAAACAAGATGATCAATTAGGGACCGATCTTAGCATGATGTCTGATTCATTAACGCATGAATGCGTAACTATAGAAAGATTGTTGCTTAAGAGACTTGGAGGGGGTTGTCAGATGCCGCTTGGCGTTCTTGTTGAAAAAAATGCTCATAATATATTTTCCTGTCGCTCCATGTTCGCTTATGATGATCGCGTGGTAAGGTCCGCTGTTACTGGTACTAATATCGATGAGATAATTACTAAAACATTTGATGAACTTAGGGCATGAGATCTCTAACTCCAGGTATTCTAATAAATCGATTTCCGGGCGATCCTTTATATGAGTTCATACTCAAAGAGGGCTATCTCCCTATCACTTGTCCTCTGACAATCAATCAGTTTAATAAAGATCTACCAAGTCAATTAAACACCCATTTATCAGAACACAAAGATATTGATGCTTGGATTCTAACATCTCCTACTGTATCTCGATTTATCGAGCCCTATATACCCCAAGGGACACATTTGATTACGACTATGGCATCGCTCGATGCACTCAAAAAAAGAGATAAATTCAATTTTACCGTTAGCGATGATCCATCGTCAGAGGCCCTTGTAGATCTCATTAGAAAGATTAAACCCGAGGGTGGTAATTACTTGCTTCTTCATGGTCAACGTAGTCGGTATGAAATTGAAAATAGTTTAATCAATACTCAGATTAGAATCTGGACATTAATTACACATACTGAGATAGCAAATGATCAATTGTCCTCAATCCCCTTTGCTGGGGCATACATAGCCCTTAGTCCACTTCAAGCTGAGCTATTTTGCCAGAATGCGGTAGGTCTTTTTCCCATAGGTTGGGGTAAATTAGTAGAGAGAACCTTTATAAAGAAGGGCCTCATTGACTATAAGGTATGTGAACCAAATCTATTGGCATTACATACTCTACTCAAGTTTTTATACAGGAAAGGCCACAATGATTCACAGGTCTAGAAGACTGAGGTTATCCCCGGTAATTCGGGAACTTGTTGCAGAAACTCGAATTCATTCATCTCAATTGGTTCAACCACATTTCGTACAAGAGATAGAGGGAATATCTCAAATTGAGAGTTTGCCAGGCATATCAAGAATGAGCATTGAGCCCTTGTTGGCACAGGTCGAGAAAGATCTCAAAATTGGACTTAAATCCATACTCCTATTTGGTGTACCTGATACCAAAACCCCTAATGGTGTGGCTTCAAAGAATCCGAGTGACATACTCCCTAAAGCAATCAGAGCCCTTAAAAAAACATTTGGATCAGATTTGATCGTAATGTCAGATATTTGTCTATGCGCATATACCGATCATGGACATTGTGGGTTGATTGAAGATTCAAAAATACACAATCATTCTACCGTTGAATCTCTTGTTGAAATGGCATCTATTCATGCCGAATCTGGAGTAGATGTCGTTGCTCCTAGCGATATGATGGACTTTCGTATTGGAGCCATTCGACACGCATTAGATCAAAAAAAATTCGAAAATGTGGCCATCTTAAGTTATGCAATTAAACATGCCGGTGCTTATTATGGTCCTTTTCGGGATGTGGCAAATTCCTCTCCACAGTTTGGTGATCGTTCGACATATCAAATGGATCCACGAAATATAAATGAAGGGTTAAGAGATGCCTTACAAGATGTGGATCAAGGAGCTGATTTCTTGATGGTCAAGCCGGCATTACCCAATCTTGATTTGATAGTAAAACTTAGAGCTAGAACCTTGGCGCCAATTTTTGCATACCACGTAAGTAGTGAGTACTCTTCTATTAAAGCAGCTGACGCTAAGGGTTGGATCAAAGGTGAACAATTGATGATGGAACACCTTATTTCAATTAAACGATCAGGGGCTGATGCGATAGTCACTTATGCAGCGCGTGAAGCACTGATGAAAGGTTGGTTTAGTTGAATAACGACCTACTTTTTCAGGAAGCAAAAAGCTATTTTCCCGGTGGTGTCAATAGTCCAGTTAGGGCTTTTAAAGCTGTGGGGGGGATTCCTAAATTTTTTAAGAATGCACAAGGTGCATGGTTTTCAGACGAAGAAGATCAAAAATATCTTGATCTATGTATGTCATGGGGACCATTGATTTTAGGCCATGCTCATCCTCACATCATCAAATCGGTTACAGCGGCACTCAGTGAAGGACTGACTTTTGGTGCACCCTCTCGAAGAGAAAATGCTTTAGCAAGAAAAATTAAGAGCATGGTACCGTTCATAGAAAAAATGCGCTTTGTATCTAGTGGAACTGAAGCGGTTATGTCAGCAGTTCGCGTGGCGAGGGGCTTTACGGGGAGAGCCACAATTCTTAAATTTGAAGGGTGTTATCACGGTCATGTTGATGGTCTTCTTGTAAAGGCTGGCTCAGGTCTAGCTACTTTCGGTGAACCTACCAGCGCGGGTGTTCCTAGAGAAATTACTCAGTTAACACGAGTCTTACCCTTGGATGATATTGAAGCTCTTGAATCTTTCTTTATTACTTATGGATCTGATTTAGCTGCTGCGATCATTGAACCAATGCCGGCCAATAATGGTTTACTTCTTCAAGATCTTAGATTTCTCAAGAGATTACGAGAATTATGCACCAAGTATCAGAGTGTATTAATATTTGACGAAGTCATTTCTGGTTTTCGTGTCTCGTCTTCAGGAGCTGCAGGACTCTATAAGATTTATCCAGATCTTGTAACATTCGGTAAAATTATTGGTGGGGGAATGCCTGTTGGTCTTTATGGCGGTCGATCAGATATTATGGCGTCTGTCTCCCCCGATGGACCAGTATATCAAGCAGGTACGCTCAGTGGGAATCCTATTGCGATGGCTGCAGGCTTAGCAACTCTTGAGTTATTAGACGAATCAGCATATGCACTTCTTAGACAGAGAGGCGCTGAATGGTCTAAGGTTTATGAATTAATTCCTGGTTGTCGTTGTCCTCACGTTGGTAGCATTTTATGGCCCCTTTTTCAATCCAGAATAACTCGTTCTTCGGATATCAAAGACTCATCTATAACGAGCTTCAATAAGCTACACCGGGGCTTGCTTTCACACGGAGTATATTTGCCACCAAGTGGCTATGAGGTCACTTTTTTGAGCCTTGCCCATGAAGAAAAAGAATTATCTTTTTTCAAAGATCAGATGAAAAAACTCATCGCATCTTAAGGAATTAAATTGGACCCTTTATTACTCTCAGTTTTGAATGGTAAAAAATCCTCACAGACACCGGTTTGGTTCATGAGACAAGCTGGACGTTTTCTTCCTGAATATCGTGCGATACGTAAAAAATATTCTTTCGATCAGGTACTTAATGATCCTAACCTCTCTAAATTAGTGACACTTCAGCCTATTCAGAGATTTCCAAAAATAGATGGAGCAATTATTTTCAGTGATATTTTAATTGTTTTAAATGCACTTGGTTGCGAGGTTTCCTTCGAACATGGGTCACCTTCAATTGGTAAAACAATAGATAAAATATCTATCGACGATCCAGTAGATTATTCTTATTTCAAGTCAGTTCAAGCAGCCCTGAAGTTGACAAATCAAGAACTTCCAGCTCATGTAACTTTAATTGGTTTTGCGGGAGCTCCATGGACGCTATTTGCCTATGCTTGTGATGGCTCAAATAAAAATGGATGGCGAAAAGCCAAAGAATATCTATCGAATAGACCGGAAGAAGCTAAGGCATGGTTACATAAAATTAGTGAAGTCACTCGGGATTTACTATTACTTCAAATTCAATCAGGCGCTCGTGTTGTTCAACTATTTGATAGTTGGGCTGGAGATCTTTCCGCGAAAGATTACCTCACTTGGGCTTTGCCTTTCGCAGAAAATACCCTCAAAAACCTAAATGTTCCAAGAATATATTTTCCTAAAATGCCTAATCTACCAGATGAATTGGATTCATTCAATTCAGAAGGCCTCTCAGTTTCATGGGAGTGTAGTTTGAATGATGTTCGTAACCGTTTCCAGAATAAAATTCTTCAAGGAAATCTGGATCCCAAATCTTTACTTGGAGACGAGAATGAACTTATTAAAAATATTAAACTAATCATGGATTGTATGAAAAACCATAGTCATATTTTCAATCTTGGACATGGGATACTTCCTCAGACTGACCCAAAAATAATTCAGCTTATTCTGGATACGGTTAAAGCATGACATATAGCTTTCAAGAGTTGATTTCACGTTATGACAAGCCCGGTCCAAGGTATACGGGTTATCCCATGCCGCCAGCATGGAATGAGCATCTTGACGAAGCCATTCTTCTCAACGCTATTAAAAATGTCTATGATCAAGATGAATATCTAAGTCTATATATTCATTTACCTTTCTGTAAACGTCGTTGTTCATATTGCGGATGTAATGTAGTGATAAGTCCTCAATATGATCCCGTAGAAAGTTTTCTTACAACGCTAGATAGAGAAGCAGATCTATGGGTGAAACATTTAGGAACCTCCCGAAAAATTATTCAAATGCATTGGGGAGGAGGTACGCCAAACTATTTAAAATCAAAGGATTTGATTAGGGTTTATCGAACAATTACTTCAAGATTTGAAATTCTCCCAATGGCTGAAGTAAGTGTGGAGTTTGACCCTACTTTTCTCGTTGAAGATCAACTTCCCACTCTCAGGACACTAGGATTCAATAGAGTCTCTTTTGGGGTTCAGGATTTGGACCCTGAGGTCCAAGAGCTTATAACTAGAGGCCAAACTAGTCAGCAAACTCTCAGTGCCATTCATCAAGCCCAATCCTTAGACTTTAAAGGTATCAATATCGATCTTGTCTATGGATTACCCGGTCAAACACTAGAAAGCTTCAAGGTAACAATACAAAAAATGATTGAATTACGGCCAAGTCGTCTTGCTATTTATGGATTTGCTTATTTACCTTCACTGCTCCCGTTTCAAAAATCAATACCATCTGAAAAATTACCTCAGCCAAATGAAAGATTAAGTCTTCTCATAACCGCATCGGAGATGCTTGAGCAAGCTGGATACGTATCGATAGGGATGGATCATTTCTCGAGTCCCTCAGACGATTTAACTTTGGCATTGCAGTCAGGAAAATTGGGTCGCAATTTCATGGGTTATGCCCCTCAAGTCGGTGAGCATATGGTCAGTATGGGCCCGAGTGCTATATCGAATATTGGCAATGTTTATCATCAAAATCATAAAAACTTAAATCAATGGACTCAATCAATAAATGATGGTCATTTTGCAATGAGCAAGGGTATCAAATGTAGTCATGATGACCTATTGCGAAGATGGGTGATTCACAACCTAATGAGTCAGTTCAAATTGAAATGGACCGATTTTCAGAGTAAATGGAATGAAGACGGAAATACATATTTCAGAGATGAAATCAAGGAACTCTCAATTGAAATACCCTATGGAACAGTTTTAATAGATGATGATGGAATTGTAGTAACTGATATCGGTAAGCGTTTTATAAGAAATCTCGTTATGCCATTTGATCGTTATTTAAAAAATATTCCTAAATCTAAATTTAGCCAAACTGTTTAAATGTTGGGGTATTATATGGACTCTAAAACTGCTATTGTAATGTTGAATTTGGGCGGGCCCGTAACACTGGGTCATGTGGAGCCGTTCCTAAGGACTCTATTTGGCGATCGAGATCTTATTAAACTGCCGGGTCCAGGTTGGTTTCAGCCTCTATATGCTTGGGGTATTGCTAAAATCAGAACAAAAGGAGCTCAGGAAAAATATGCAGAAATTGGAGGCGGATCTCCCTTGCTTAAAGAGACGGCACGACAATCATCTGCCTTACGATCAGAGTTACGAAAGATGGGCTTTGAGGGGCCCATAAAATTAATATTTAGAACATCTCAGCCTCGAGCGGAGGGTATGCTCAAAGTTTTTCAAAGAGATGGTATTACCAAAATACTTCCGTTATCACTTTATCCTCACGACTGCAAAGCTACTACAGGCTCAAGTATTCGAGAATTAGAGCGTCTATCTCCTAAATACGGCATCACGCTTCTTCCAGGAGTCCTTCATTACGCAGATCACCCCAGTTATATAGCTTCATTAGGTAAGCTTATAAAGAATAAGTTAGATGAATTCCCCTATGCCACTGTGATTTTCAGCGCTCACAGCTTACCAATGAAGCAAATTGAAGATGGTGATCCATATGAGGCAGAAATTCATAAATCGATAGAAGCGGTTCAACGATTTCTGGGAGATATCCCCGGAGGGTATATGCTGGGCTACCAATCCAGAGTAGGTCCAATCAGATGGCTTACTCCATCTCTTAAGACTATTCTTAAAGATTGTCAAGGACGCGATGTTATTATCGTGCCTATCTCATTTGTATCTGAACATATTGAAACCCTTCACGAGCTTGATATTGAGTATCGTGAAGTCGCCGATAAGATTGGAATTCGTAACTATTCTCGAGTACAAACGGTAGGAATCGAAAAGAACTACATTGATTGTTTGTCAGAATTGATCATGGTAAGTCTTAAGAAGACAACGTGAAAAAAATATTAATTATCGGCGCAGGTATTTCTGGTCTTACTGCGGCTTATCGCCTCAAAGGGCAGGGTAATACCCTAATCAAAGTCGTTGAATCGACTAGCACTCCAGGTGGTTGGGTTCAGACTTCGTTGGATTCGCAAGGGGGAAGAATAGAGAAGGGCCCACAGTTAGTTGCCATGCAAGTAGGCACTCCCCTCCATCAACTTTTTAGCTCCCTTCGAATACCGTTAACAATTCATCGTAATTTGACAAGATTTATTGGAATCGGCGGACAACTAATTCCAGTTCCAAAAGGCTTGATTGAATTTATAAAAACTCCAATTCTGAGTACTAAGGGAAAGATCAGGCTATTATTGGAGCCTTTCTTCAATCTTATGTTGAATCGCAAACAAGAATACTCACTTGAACAAGAAATTATTCGAAGATTTGGATCAGAAGTTGGAAATCGAATTGCACCCGCGATGATTAATGGGATTCTCGGTACTAATGCAAGCGAAGTTTCTCAGGAGTCCTTGCCAATCTTTGGAAAATCTAATCAGCGAAGTATATTATTGCATTCCATTAAGCAACCTCCACCAATCCTCGCTACCCCAAAATTTGGAATGGGCCACCTTACGGCAATTTTAGCTGCCAATTGTGATGTTCGTTATGGTACAAAAATCACAAATCTTGAATTCGATCAGTCACAATGGAGTGTGACAGTCAATGGATCTATTGAAAAATATGATTCAGTACTCCTTGCAATTTCTGCTCAAGAATCAGCACAACTTTTATCTTCAATTTACCCACGTTTATCTGAATCTTTGGCTAATATTGAATATACTTCATTATATTTAAGCTATTCAACTCATTCTCCAAGTAAGTTTCTTCAAAATACACTTGGTTTTCTGTTACATCCTAGCGAGTCAAATATTATTCTTGGTTGCTTTGTATCATCGTCAATAGATGAATCTACGCACTCTGAAAAATTACAACTTAGAACTTTCATCAAAGCATATTCAGTTGAAAAACCTAATTGGAATATTATTTATAGTGAGTTACTCAAATGGATTCCTGATTTAAGTCCAGCTCAATATAGTCATATAGATGCCGCCCATAGCGGAATACCTAAAATTAAGATAGGTCAACTCGATAAAATTAACAATGAATTAAAAAAACTACCTAAGAGTATTGACTGGATTGCAGGCGCTCGTTTTGGTCCTGGTGTTAAAGATATTGTTGAGGGCATTGATAGATGGATAAGTACGACCAATAACGATACATAATTAGTGAACGTTGTGAGAGAATACCCAAATGTCAACCTTAGCCCTTAAATATAGACCCTTAATGCTTAATGATCTTGTAGGACAAGAAGTAAGTGTTCAAGCTCTCGCAAATATTTTAAAAAGAGCGAAAGATAAAGGATCTATACATCAAGCATATCTTTTTGCAGGCCTCAGAGGTACAGGCAAGACCAGTACTGCTCGGATCATGGCCAAGGCACTCAATTGTGACATAGGTCCCACACCCAATCCTTGTGGTGAATGCCCCTCTTGTCTTGCTTCTTTGTCTCCAGATGGGCACCTAGACATCGTAGAAATTGATGCTGCCAGCCGCTCTTCAGTTGAAGATGCCCGTAATCTCAGAGAACAAGTCCAAACACTCCCTGCATTTAGTCGATATCGGATCTACATTATTGATGAAGTCCACATGCTTTCAAAACAAGCATTCGATGCCTTATTAAAGATGCTTGAAGAGCCACCTAGTCATACGATATTTATCCTAGCAACTACCGAAATTGATCGTGTACCAGACACCATTAAGAGTAGGGTACAAATATTTCCATTTCGATTGATCCCTGTTCCACTTATTGATGAACGACTTCAGTTGATTTCTACTAAAGAATTATTTCGTCTTACTCACGATTCATCGCGATTGATAGCTGAGACTTCAGACGGTTCAATGCGAGATGCTCTAACCACTCTTGATCGTATAATTGCATCGTCAAATACCACAGAAATATCAGAGGAATCAGTTAGGTTACAGCTCGGTGTTGTACCTAAAGCTACAATGCTAGAAATATCTGAATCTTTGATTCGATCAGATACTAAACATTTGATAATCTTGATTGATGCACTTTCTCAATTGGGAATTGATTGGATTGTATTCTGGAAAGAGCTAGTAGTTAACTTTCAGAATCGTCTATACTCTGAAATAAAATCAGATGCGACCCCGCAAGTGATACTCAAATGGGCACGGATACTCCAGATTCTTGTCTCACGTGAACGAGACATCAAAGAGAGCTCATTACCTAAGGTCATTATTGAGATAACTCTTATTACAATATCGAAACTGCCCAATCTAGCTCCACTCGAGGCCTTGTTGAGTCCATCATTCAATCCTCAGACATCTCCAGATGTTCGCGATAAAACGAAAGTCTCACATACCACAATGCCTGATCACGATAAAGGCCTTGACCAACTTCTCAAAATGACAGATGGAACAATCAAGTGATATCAACCACCGCTTACAGGAGGTAAGAATGAGATTTGTGAGCCTGATATTACCATTTCCGTCCCGTTAGCAACCTTATCATCGATGGTTATTAAAGCATTTGTTGGTATTTTAGCTAGATCGTTTATTTGAAGAAGATCTTGGAGTGATCCTGTAAATTCTAATTCATCGATGTGTCTACCCATTAATTCTCTATATCGGGCAAAAAAGTATATCTTTATCATTTACGCGAACTCCAATTGAATCTAATTTCACCGGATGGGTAGATTGAGTAACCTGCCGTCTGGCTGATCCCCAAATTGGCTAGTCCAAATGGAAAAGTCCATTGTAATTTCATGGCGTTGATTCTTAGATCGCCTATTTGATTTTGGCTAAGTACAAGTGGAAATGCTGTATCTCCCAAATTTATACCTACCTGGTAGCTACTCTCAAGACGTCCACTAGCACCAGTTCGTATATTAATAAAAACTCTATCCAATCCTAAAGACTTCCTTAATCTAGTCTGTAAATTCGAAAGTATAAATGATGTAAATAATGCCGAACCGCTATTACGATAGGCGTTATCTGATATTGTTTGATAACCACTATTAGTTGCATAAGAAATATTTGAAGAATAAAGATTAGTTGCGTATTCAGGATCCAACAATAATGTAAATATTTCGTTTCTTTTTAGACTAGGGGTTGAATTAACCAGGATCTCGAGATTTGATAATTTTCCTATAAGTCCGATATTAAGTTTATAGCCTGGTATTAATAGGGAACCGTTTAGATCGAGAAAGGGATCTCCAACATCCTCCATCATCTGTATAGAGCCTTTCTCTAGGATCAAATCTCCAGCAGGAAATGTATTAGTAAATCTTCCACCAGGGATAAGCAGCAATTGACCCTCAAAATTAGGACGCATTAGTATTCCAGAGGCCTTTATCATTCCACGTGGCTTAAATTCAGCTTTTATGAAGTCAGAATTGTATTGCCAAATGCTATTTGAAGAGATGTCGATATCTAACCGAATATCATCTAATATTCGGTTATTATTTCTAAGGATTGATCCTTCATTTCCTGGGCCGAGCGATAAAATTTCAAACAACTTTTGGTCAGAAAGATAGGATAATTCCTTTATATCAAGTTTTCCTGATAGCTGTTTGATAGATTCTGATAAATCAAATTTTAATAATGTATTTGCGCGTAATCTAAGGCCTTCCCAACCGGGAAAATTCTGAAACTTGATATCTTGGGCCTCGCTAATTATAGATATTTGTTCGATTCTAGATGGGCTCCATTTTGCATCCCCTTGAATTTTGATTGGTGCACCATAGAAAATTCCTACAATAGGTTCGTTTGGATTAATTCCAATATTCTGATCATATAGATTAAATCTTCCGTTTAGTCGATCCAATAAGCGCACCTTTTCATATATAATTGATCCATCTTGGAGATTGATTGACCCGTTTAATTGGGGCGCGGTGATTCGACCACTCGCTTTTAGCTCATAATTACTATACCCATATAACTCTAGCCTCTTCGTTGATGCATCATATTTTTTGAACAATAGTCGATTGAGTACAGATGATAGCTTATCAATTGAACTCTGACCTGAAATCTTGATATCAAGTTGATCATTAATATTAAGGGGTAATAAACCCTGAAGATTAATTGACGTGGGTCGTATATTAAGAGGTTTTAAAAGATCCGTAAGCGTTAGATTTAATTTAATGGAATCTTTTGTACCCGTCAGGTAAAAATACCTACTTCTATCTATCCCAAAGTCATCAAAGACACCTTTAATATCCATTTTCTCTACTGAGTAATCTATATTTGAGGTAGTGCTAGTAAATTTACCTTCAACCTGAATCAGTGATGAGCCTAAAATACTATGAACATTATCATTACCAATCAAGTATTTCAGATAATCATCATTTATTAGTTTGAATTTGAAGAGGCCATTGCTATAAGATTTATCTCCATTCGCAGTAATTCTTAAAAAGTTACTTTTAGAGCCATCTTCAAGATCTACCAATAAACTGGTTCCATTGAAATCATACGTGAAAGATATCTTCTTTTCAGAATTAGGGTATGGAGAGATTCTTACACGCCCCATGGGGGGATTTATATACCCAAATGGTGTTCTGAGTAATCCCTGAATATCCACATCAATTAATCCGGATAGCACGTCTTCTCTATTTGATAATGTAGGTCGAAAATCCCCATAGATTTTTATCAATAATGTATCTTTCTTGAAATCAAAAGTTGCTTGCCCCCTTAAGCCTACTGAATCAGGCATAGATGATGGGAGAGCTCGCTCGTTAAGATAGATTGACTTCAAATCACTGATATTTAGCCTTTCACTAATCTGATCGTACTGAAGCGCAAAAGAGATGGTGGGAAAATCGATATTCAGTAATCTTGGATTATCCATAATGAGAGAAGATTTGATTATTATTTGGTTAGATTTACCCTCAAAATTCACCCGGCCGGTCAAATTTGAATCCAATATAGTATCAAAATCCCATAATGTCATCAGTTGTCTAAAGTCACTTTGAGAGAAATCTAAATGACCAGTAATTTTATTTTTAGGGTTTTTAATAGGGTACATGAAGGCACCCGATATGATATTTAAGCCCTGCGATTGTAAATCTTTTACGATTAAATACTCGGGCGATAAGAAAATTTTTCCGGATAAGGTTGAAAGATGAAACGTATTAATATATAAATTTTCACCTAATACATTTCCATCTATAGTTGTCACGCCATTCTGTAACGATACTGAACCTACAACTCGAACTTTTCCTTTGATAATTGGTGAAACTTTATCTAAACGATATGGACTACGCAATAAGTATTCAAGATCTGATGTCAAGACGAATGGTGTATTTAACCCGCTTGAGGACATGTCTTTGGTCGTCTCAAAGGCGAAACCTTGTTTATTAAATGATAGATACTTCAACCTAAATCTTCCATTCAATGAATCGAAACCAAAAGCCCCTAAGTTCTTAGTTTTGTCAGAAAAATCCCCTTTTAAATCGTAATATTCTAATCTTTTAAAAATCGACAGAGGATTAAGTTTAATTCGTCCCTTGCCATTGATTTGTGTATCGCTTAGTACAGAAAGTAATGGGATCCGATCAAATATATGGATGGGAAATCTGTCAACTTGAGCTATAAATTCATTACCATTCATTTTAGTTAATTTCAAAAAACCACTATCGACTGACGCATCTGCGTAGTCTAATTTGAGAACCTTCTTCTTGCTATTGTTTGGTATATGAGTAAATATCCTTACATCTATGTTTGACTTGAGTGAGGAAGCGCTGATCTGAGAATTTAAATAAAATATCCAATCTGAATCTTTTGATTTACGGTTTACTTTAATCGATGTTTTAGAAGTCGAAAACTGATATAGAGGGATCGATGAAAATATTAATGACTCAAGTTTGGAAAACAAATCATTATTCGAATAAAGTGAATATTTTGTTTCACCAGTATTGAGATTAATCTGCCCATCACCATTTCCATTACCTATAGGTGTAGAGAATTTAATACGCGTTGTTAGATTGTTCACCGGGGACAGCTCACCGATCAACCCTATGACAGATTCCGTAGATTGATTATGATTTTTCACCATGAATTTGGAGTCACATGTAAAGTTTATATAACCGTTATCACTTGAAAAGAGCAGGGCTTCGAATCGATAAATTCCTTTGCCGAGTATTAGGCTTTCATCTAATGCGTTTAGAATTCCTTTTTTAACGATTATTTTAGGAATGACGCGTGACCTAGCTGGTGAAACTTGATTATTCCATTTAATTTCCGATCGCTTTTGTTTAGACATATTTAATACAGGGCTGTCAATCAGGATGGACTCAATACCAACCCGTCCTTGAAGAAATTTGAGGATATTCAGTTTGATGTAAGCTTTTGGTATAACGATCAGTCCTTCTCCGAGTTCAACTTGTTGTAACGTTATGGTCCGATCATTTATATTCATCGATCCATGTTCTATCTTGGTATGAAGGCCAGTACGTTCGGTAATTTCTGACGAAATGATGCCGATCGCTTTATTCGTGAACCAAGATTTATTTTTTGAATGTGAACTTTGAGGACCCGGCACTTGGGCCCCTAGGGTGCCCACAAGCATGATGATTGCTAGTTTTGTTCGCGACATTTGGGGCATATTGTTGACATCCTAGCGAGGGGAGTATAACAAAAAGCGCAAACTTTGGTAGTTGGGGAGTAAATGTCGTTCGGGCCGCCTGAAATAATCTTAGAGACACCTTTGGTTAATGGTGTAACAGACGTTGCTAAAGCATTTTCTTTTATCGATTCTAGGTCGACTAAAAGCTTGTCAGCTGTTGGATATCTTTCGCCAAGATTAACCTTAAGACACTTCATTATTATTTCAGAAAATGACCTTTGGATATTCATGTCTTTCAAATGAGGAGGTATTATTCTATTATCATCGATGGATTGAGCTATTTTTAGTGGATCAGGGTCATAGTATGGTACTTTTCCCGTCAACATTTCATAAAAGGTTATCCCCAAACTCCATATATCCGATTGGAATGTTGCGAGTCCCCTAAAGTGTTCAGGAGACATATAGGGTGGTGATCCAACTCGGGTCATTGCCGGAGTGAGTGCTAGAATACGGCTTGTCCCGAAATCGGTAACCTTCGCTATTCCATCGTTTGTGATCAAAATATTGGCGGGTCTGATATCGCGATGCAGTACTTTTTTAGAATGTGCGAAGGCTACGCCAGAGGTTATACCGATACTTAGATTTATGGCGATGTCGTGAGGTAATTTCTTGTCTTTTCTGATCATTTTATCGAGGCTTTCACCTTCGATGTATTCCATTACCATAAAGAAAAGACCACCTGTTCTTTCTGCTGTAATCATTTCCACAATATTTGAGTTTTTCAACTCAGACATTATTCTTGGCTCTTTAAGCATCTCAACTATTTCTTCTTCTTGTTGATGCGGGACTTTAATCGCAACTTTTCTATTAATCCATGTATCAAGAGCTAAATAGACAGAGCCGAAGCCACCCGAACCTAATCGATCTAAGATTTGATATTTTCCTAGAGTTCGATCTTTAGCCAGCACCTAAGGACTCCTATTTTAAGATTGTCCTATATCTATCCGCTAACCACATAATTAAGGGTAATTAACCCAAGAAGGCCTTGAGCGTCTTTGAGTGCCTAGGGTGGCGAATTTTGCGAAGTGCCTTAGATTCAATCTGCCTAATACGCTCACGAGTTACAGCAAACTCGCTACCTACCTCTTCAAGAGTGTGCTCTGAAGCCTCTTCACCTACTCCAAACCTCATACGCAGAACCTTTTCTTCCCGCTCAGTAAGTGTCTTGAGGACATGATTGACTGTATCTTTAAGCCTAGAGTTGACAACTTGTTCGATTGGGGAATCCACTGCCTTATCTTCAATAAAGTCACCAAGATGCGAATCTTCCTCTTCACCAATAGGGGTCTCAAGAGAGATTGGTTCTTGAGCTATTTTCATCACTTTTCGAACTTTATTAACCGGCATATCCATTTCTTTTGCAATTTCCTCACTTGTAGCCTCGCGACCGAGCTTTTGAACGAGTTCTCGTTGGGTGCGGATTAATTTATTGATAGTCTCAATCATGTGAACTGGGATTCTTATCGTCCTTGCTTGATCGGCAATAGCCCTTGTTATCGCTTGCCTGATCCACCAAGTTGCGTATGTAGAAAACTTGAAGCCACGTGAATATTCGAATTTATCGACCGCCTTCATGAGACCAATATTGCCTTCTTGAATCAAATCGAGAAATTGTAGACCTCGGTTTGTGTAGCGTTTAGCAATTGAGACGACTAGTCTAAGATTGGCTTCAATTAATTCTGCTTTTGCCGATCTAGAAATTTTGGTAGCATTCGTCAGAAATTGATATTCTTGATGAAATAACTCACTAGTCGTTTCATTTTTAGCAAAGAAATCTTTAAGTTCTTTTTCAATATGGATGACCTCTGTCTTATAAAAATCTCTCTTTTTTGCATAAATCGGATTTTTGATGTACTCCTTGATTTCCAGGAGCCGACGCTCACCAGATACAACTCGATCGTGTTTGTTATTAATTTTATCGATAAGGCGAGTTATTGCTAGGCTATTTAATCCCAGCTTTCTAACTTGTCTCGAAAGATGCGCACGCGCTTTAATGATTTCTCGTTTTAATTTTCTGCGCTTGGCGACTGTTTTAGTCCCAGCATCGACTTCTATTTTTAAATTGATTAGATCCTGCAGAGCATCATTGAAACTGATCAATTTATCAAATTGATGGTGTACATGCTGTGTTGCACTAGTATTCTCTGCATCTTCATCTTCATCTAACTCATCTGAAAGGCCGACAACTTCGCGTATTTTGCCAGGATTATCCTTTAACATTTTTCCAATTTCTATTAAAAGTCCTACTGCAAGACGAGATCGCGAGAGTGATCGCATCACCGATCTCACGCCTATTTCTATCCGTTTAGCAATTTCAACTTCGTCTTCTCTCTTTAGGAGAGGAACAGTTCCCATTTCCTTGAGGTACATTCGTACAGGGTCATTGAATTTATCACCGTCCGAGCCTTCAACGGAAACATCATCACCTTCGCCCCTTTTGTCTGCTAGAGAAACTCGATATTCAGGTTCAATATTTTCTTTTGCTGTTAAAGCTTCATCTTCTGTTTTTCCATATCCAATATTGAAGCGCTTGAAATAGATAATGATTGCATCTATATCCTGGACAGAAAATCCGTGAGGTAAAAAATTATTCAATTCATCGATCAAGATATAGCCACGTTTTTTGCCTAGTCGTACCAAGTGCGTCGTGAACTCGAAAAATTCTTCTTGAGCAATGAAAGGACTTATCACTTGAACCCCTTGTATTCTTTAGATATATGGATGAACGATATCCTTATTATATCTCTATTTTTTGTTTTTTTTCGTATGTTGAAACTGTTAGGTTATTTGTTTATACACTCGATCCTTGGCTAGAATATCGCTCTTGCGTTTAATCAGAATCGATATTTCATTTTCTATTTGCTTAGATAGATCAGGGTTTACTGCAGTTATAGTCTCTAATGATTTTCGCTGCAAGAGTAGCCTCTCTTTATCAATGAATGATATTTCAAGCTTTTTCTTAATATTATCGATTTTTGGTATGAACACCTGTTCAGTGCTGGAGCGGGATGCGTAGTAGGCATCAATGACCGAAATTACCCTTTCGAGATCTTCATTTCTATCCTGTTCGGTATATTCATAATCTAGCACTTGTTGCAGGTAAATTGATCCCTCTAATTCACTCCACCAAGCCTCAGGAATATTTCGTATATCTTCCTTATTGCCTTTGGTGAAGATATAGATCATTTCCTTGATTAGATCGTTGCAGATTAGTCTAGCGGTAGCTTGATATGATGCTTCACGTGATATCTCTTTTCGCTTAGTTACATTCAAGTTTCTTGCCTTGTCCATTTCACTCATAGGGATTTGTAGTTGATGTCCCAGGGAAACCAGTAAGGATCTGGTCTCAGTATTGTTCGGTAGATAGGGTAAAAACTCTCCCATTGATTTATAAATAGACATTCTTTCTGAAAGTCTTGATAAGTCCTTACCAGAAAGCAGCCTGTTTAAGATGAAGGATGTCCAGTCAGGGCTGTGCGCGATAGCATCCTTAAACCCCTGAGATCCTAGTTTCAAAGACCAACTATCTGGATCTTCACCCTGAGGTAACTCTAAAAGTCTAATTTCAAATTCCTTAGGTAATGCTGTTTTTAATGATGAGTGCATCGCATTTCTACCCGCATCATCCCCATCGAAGCATAAAATTAATCTGTTAGTATATTTTTTAATTCCATCAATCTGATCTTCGGTTAGAGCAGTCCCCATCGGTGCTACAGACTGAGGAATGTTTAATTTTTGGAGTTGTAGGACATCAAAGTAACCTTCAACAATTAACAAACCCTCCTTAGCATTGTGACGAGCTTTATCTAATCCGAAAAGAGTTTGACTTTTCTTGAATAATGATGTTTCCCTAGTGTTCAAATATTTGGGCTGCTGATCTCCCAATGTTCGTCCAGCAAAAGCGATGATTCGTCCCCTTGGGTCACGGATCGGTATAGTGAGTCGATCCCTAAGGAAGTCAATAGATTTACCCTTATCTGTTTTAGAAGACAAACCTGATAGATGTATCTGCTCAATACTAACGTGGGAGGCTTGCAGATGATTTATTAATGAATCCCATGATTCATTAGCAAAACCAAAGCCATAGTCAGAAATTTGAGATTCACTGAACCCCCTATTTTTCATGTAATTTATAGCCTTTGTGTTCTTCTGGAGATTTTTTTGAAAGTAAACCTGAGCTTGTTCAAGAATATTTCTCAATAAATCTTCTTGAGTTTTCTCATTTTGCGATTTTAACGTTCTATTAGGTAATTCAATTCCAGATTGCTCGGCCAGCAATTCAAGAGCCTCGGAAAAAGTGATATTGTCTCTTTCTTGGATCCAATGGAAAACATCACCTGTTTTTCCGCATCCAAAACAATGAAAATACTGATTTTGAGGGTTTACGTAAAAACTAGGAGTCTTTTCTGAATGAAAAGGACAAAGTCCCTTGAAATTGGATCCTACTTTTTGAAGTTTGACGTTCTGACTGATGAGAGCCACTAGATCAACTGAGTCTTTGACTTTTTTAGCGATGCTCATAGTTCTCTATTTTACTATTAACGTATTGAGGATTTCTATTACTTGTTGCTCGCTGCGCTAGAGGTTGGAAGTTGTTCCCACATGTTCAACATCGCCAGAGCACCGAATAAACTACACGGGAGAAGAAGTGCTATCCAATACCATGCATTTATCGACATGAATTCAGGACCCCAACCGTAAGTTTTTAATATCCAGCCTAGTAAAAAACCACTAAATCCACTCCCGAGATATTGAAAAGAGTCAACGAAACCAACTACAGTAGCAGCACCTCGCGTCCCGCCGAAATCTGCACCCGCAGTTCCGCTGAGTAAGCCATGAATTCCAAGAGATAGTAACGTTCCTAAGCCGATGCATACGATTGCAATAATTTGACCTGGTATCGTGCCTGCGTAAGGAGAATATCCAAGAATAGGAAAGACTATAAGTTGTGCTGTAAAAAACATAAAAGCAGAGGGCGCTCTTCTTGATTGAAAATACTTATCACTTATCCATCCACTTAAAAGCCCTCCAGATGCGCCTCCTATGAAAAGGGCGATCCCAGACCATGCAAATATAGTGTCAGATTTAGATAGTAGCTGAACTTCACGCAAATATTCTGTTGAGTGTAGAAGAAGTCCCTGTCGAATAAAACCTGTGAAAAACTCTGCCATTACTAATATAAAAACCGTACGACTACTAAAAATTTTATCCTTAAAATGCATGAATGTAATTTTTCCGAGACGCGTATCTCCCTTGATCGATCCATCACCTGTATCAATATCTTCAAATCCACATTCTCCAGGACTATTTCTAACCAAATAATAATCAACAAGAGAGAAAATCAACATTAGAGCCGATGGCACGAACCAAATTAATGTCCACGAGTAATGGGAAATAATCCAAGCTCCAAAAGTATTTGTAAGTAAGAAACTCGTGGATAAGAATGTGGCAAAGATTCCTCCAAAAACACCTCTTTCCTTGACAGCGAACCATGCGCTATTGATTTTGACAGAGGATAATCCACCCCAGCTTTGAAAATACATATTAATGGACCAGAGAATACTCAATGGAATCAGAATTTTTGTGACCTGCGTATTGAGGAAAAAGAAGCCAATGATTGCGTTGAGGATAGCTGATCCGACTGATCCAATGATGATTCCTTTCCGACCGCCAAACCGATCGATAATCGCTCCATTGATTGCTACCGATAAAGCATATGTCCAGAAGCCACATGCAGCGATTAAGCCCATTTCGCTTTTATCCAAACTATAGTTGATTCCAATATCATCTTTTACTAAATTAAAATTAAAACGACCCATATACATGCAGGAATAGGTTAATGCTAGTGGAGTCCAATTGAGTGTACGGCGCCCGTTAAAAGACTGACTCCATGATCTAATGCTCATCTTGCTTTAAGATTATCTTAAAATCCCTCTTTTGCTGTTACGTTGCTCGCTAATTACGTTCTTGCCAATGATCACCATAAAATGGATTAAAATAGTATGATCTCCTACGAGGTACTTCATATGATCAATAGAACTGAAGAGATCTTGTCTTGGTATGAATCAGATACCCATTCCGTCAGAGAAAATCTCAAGAAATTAATAAACCATGGAACACTTGCTGGTACTGGAAAATTTGTCATACTTCCTGTTGATCAAGGCTTCGAACACGGTCCTGCACGCTCTTTCGCTATCAATCCACCGGCATATGATCCCAATTATCATATCGAACTTGCAATTGACTCCGGATGCAATGCTTATGCAGCCCCGCTAGGATTTATTGAATTTGTGGCAAAAAAATATCGTGGGAAAATTCCCTTGATACTTAAACTTAATAATTCAGATGTTCTAAGCAGAGGACATGATCCACAGAGTGCTATTACAGCCTCAGTAAAAGATGCAGTACGGCTAGGTTGTTCCGCTGTAGGTTACACCATCTATCCCGGTAGTGCTTTAAGAAATCAGCAGTACGAATCTCTCAGAGATATTATCGCAGAAGCAAAAGAGGCAGGGCTCCCGTCAGTGGTTTGGGCTTATCCACGAGGGCAGGGTCTTTCAAAAGAAGGCGAGACCGCCGTGGACGTTATAGCTTACGCTGCACATATTTCCTGCCAATTAGGTGCTCATATCATTAAGGTTAAGCCACCAAGGGGACACATTGAACATCCCGCCGCCATAGATGCTTTCAACAAAGGATCAATTGCGATTACAACCTTAAAAGATCGAATTGCAGAGGTAGTACGAAGCTGTTTCGCTGGGAAACGGATAGTTATATTTTCTGGTGGTGAGACTAAATCAAGAGACGAGATACTGCTTGAGGTTTCCGAAATTGCCATAGGAGGTGGGTTTGGTTCAATAATGGGTCGTAACGCTTTTCAACGTCCTCGAATCGAATCCCTAGCCCTGCTTAGGGATGTAATGGAGATATATAAAAAGAAAAGTTAGTTTGAAGTTGATATTTAAGGTTCTTGACAGATTTCACCATTACAACATTCTTGTGAATTGATCCCACATACGGAACACTGACCATGTCCATGAACCCAAACCAGAACTCCTTTATTTCCACACCACAGGCAATCGATTTTAGGCAGCATTCTAATAACCTTTAACTATAATTAAATGATTATAAGGTCAACACGATGTCCCTAGAAAATGTATTCAATAGAATGCCGGACTTATTCAGAGCGGATCGTGCAGCTGGATTGACGGCTACCTATCTTTTTATATGTGGTTCTGAAGAACATGATACGTTTCAGGTACATATTGCAAATCAAACTCTTACGATCCAGAAGGGCCAATCTAAAAAACCTGATGTAACTATTCGGGTTACGTCTGAGGACTGGATAGCTATTTCAGAAAATAAACTTGACGGAATACAGGCTTATTTATCTGGAAAAATAAAAATTGAAGGTGACCTTTCGCTCTTTCAAAAATTTTCAAAGCTCTTCAGGACCAATCGTAGAAGGACCTCCACTAGGCCGCTCGATGAAATTATTGAACGACAAGTTACAAAAAGTGGGGAGAAAATTAATGTAAGCCTCACGGAGCCAAATTCTGTTAATGATACTTGCCTATGGGGTACCGAGGAGTATCTTAGATATGTTCTTGAGGGAACCTATTTTCCTAATGCTTTTTTTCTGGCAGGTCATTTGTCATGGCGAGGTGATGCTGACTCTCTGAGTAGATTTTGTGAGTATTGCAAGCTCCATCCAATAAAAGATCCTAAACCATCCATTTGGAAGCTGATAATTAGCCTTATTAAATTGAAATTACGCCTAGCGTAGCACTCTAATTTTTAAACTTAGAATCAAGTTGGTCAAAAGGAATAGGTTTACTGGCTGCTCCCATTGAGAAAAGTCGATACGAACCATCTTTTAAATTTTCAGACGGGGTGTAAAAAAAAGGGTGACCCCATCCGTCTAAAGGTATTTGATTTAAATAGTACGGGTAAAGTTCATTTAGATTTCTGGGTAATTTCTTTTTATCTGTAGAATAGCGATTAATCGCAGTAATAATATTATCTAATGATTTTTGAGTGCTTTGGATGCGACCGTTAAGATCCTTTTCGAGCCTCTTATTTATATAAAAAATATCTGCCTTCGCCTTCACGGCCTCATCAGAGTCAGGGTAATCTTCGATGATTTGTTTTAATAACAACTGTGCAGCGACGTACTGATTTTCATTCACCAATATTTGTGATTGATTTAGAAGAAGCCTAGGGGTATCCGAGGAACAAGCCATAAAACTACACATAGCGAGAATGTTTAGGTTTTTAGTGACTTTTATGCGGACCATAAACTGAAGTATAACTACCCGGGGGTATCATGATAAGTGGAGAATCTATTGTGAGTAAAGGACCTTGGCTTATTGGAATTGTGGGTGGTTCCGGAAGTGGTAAGACTTCTGTAGCGCTAGCTTTGTTTCAAAAACTCAAGGATGAGGGTGTAACTCCAACATTGCTTGATCTTGATGCTTACTATAATCCGAAGGAAGTTAATAAAAATAAATTTGCACCTGATCCTATCAATTATGATCATCCGATGTCTCTAGATGTTGAATTGATGGCTAATCACTTATCAGAACTTAAGAAGGGCCACTCCATACAGAAACCTATCTATGATTTTACGATATCAGATCGTAAGGGTTGGGATACTCCTATGAGCGCAAAGGAAGTGGTAATCCTTGAAGGACTGCTCCTTTTTGCATTACCCGAAATCCGTAATCAACTCGACGTTAAGGTATTCGTAGATACGGATTCAGACATTAGATTAATTCGAAGATTGAACAGGGATATTAATACTAGAAAGCGAACCTTTGAGAGCGTGATCAAACAATACGAATTTAGCGTGAGACCGATGCATTTAGAATTTGTGGAGCCAAGCAAGAGATGGGCCGACATCATTATTCCTGTTGGAGTGGAAAACTTGACCGCACTTGATATGCTCTTTCACCATGTTCTAGCAAGAATAATCCAGAAGGGGCACTCAACTTGAATAATGCCCAGATTGAAATTAACGGGGTCTACGATAGGATTTCATCTTACATTCGTAAAACACCCCAAATTCATGTCGAAGTTCAACTTAAGACCGGAATTCAAAAAGTTGTTTTGAAACTTGAACACCTACAAATAGGGGGAAGTTTTAAGACTCGAGGGGCGCTCAGTAAAATATCGAAAACCGAGAACAATTCAGTTGTTGCGTTTAGTGGAGGTAATCATGGTATTGGTGTCGCCTATGCAGCTAAATGTCTTGGAAAAAAAGCCATTATTTATCTTCCAAATTGGGCTCCAGACTTTAAAAAGAAGATCATCTTATCTTACGGTGCAGAATTAAGAATGCTCGATGAACCTATGAATATCATTATGGAAAAGGCCTATGCATATGCTGATCATAGTTCTGCTGTATTTATCCATCCCTACGATGATCTCGATATCATTTACGGTGCTGCTACCGTTGGCTTAGAGATCGATAATATACATAGCCCCAATATATGGTTTGCCGGTGTTGGAGGCGGAGGACTGACGAGTGGGCTTACTCTTGCCCTACCTAGTAAAGAGATCATTCCAGTTGAAAGCGTTCTTTGTTCAAGTTTATTTGCAGCACAACATAATAATAGTCCAGTAAGTGTTATCCCTTCAGGTATCGCCCAAAGCGGGTTAGGAGCCCCATCCATTGGGCAACAAAATTGGAAAATACTTAAGCTAAAAAATCATCCTGTAATTCGTGTCTCCGATGCGATGATTCAGTTGGCTCAAAAGTGGCTTTGGGACCATTGTAAGATTCTAGTAGAGCCTTCAGGTGGCGCTGCCATGGCTGCTATCTTCGATGAATCCTGGAAACTCTCGACAGATCCCGTAGGTATCATTCTTTGTGGTGCAAATACTCACGAAATGCCATCATAAATTTATACGGAAGGAGAACTCACTTTATGGCTTTAGAATGTAGTTTTGATGTTGTCTCAAAAGTAGATTTTCAAGAAGTCAAGAATGCAACCGAGCATGCCCTTAAGGAAATAAAACAAAGATATGATTTTAAAGGCTCTATTTCAAATATTGAACTTATTGGGAGCGATAAAATTAATTTAACTAGTGACGATGAGATTAAGCTTAAGGCAGTCATTGATGTACTTCAAAGTAAACTCGTTAAGCGAGGAGTAAGTATAAGATCATTGACATATGGCAAAATACAACAAGCAACAAAGGGGTCTGTCCGACAAGAAATCACTATTGCTCAAGGCATTCCTCAAGAAAAGGCAAAATTATTTGTAAATGCTATTAAAGATAGCAAATTAAAAGTCCAAGCATCAATTCAAGGTGATCAGCTGAGGATTTCAAGTAAAGATAAGGATACTCTTCAAGAAGTAATTGCATTATTGCGTCGTGAGCAAAACAGGGTCAATATCGATATCCAAATTGTCAATTTAAGAGGGTAAATGAATATTATTACATCGACTGGTATTTTTGATCTGATCCGTGATGATTTAGCAAAAGTTGAAATTGAACTTACCAGACTTTTAACCCTTAGTCGTATTGAAGTAGTCGATAAACTTTCATCGCATATTCAGAATACATCTGGAAAACGATTGCGACCTGCACTGCTTTTATTATCAGCTAAGTCCTTTAATATTCCTTCTGATGTTGCCGTGAAATTTGCTTCAGTATTTGAGCTAATACATACTGCCACATTAATTCATGATGATGTAATCGATCATGCATCGACACGGAGGGGTTCGAAAACGCTAAATTCTCTATGGGGTAATACTTTAACAGTCCTTTTTGGAGACCTTCTTTATCTGAAAGCCATGTCATCAGCAATAGAAGGACGTAATTGGCAAATGATGGAAGTTCTTGCTAATGTCACTTCGAAGGTTATTGAGGGTGAACTCATACAACATGACTATCTCTTCGATATACATCTGCAGGAAGATCAATATTTTAATATTTTAGAACGCAAAACAGCACTCCTGTTCGCTGCCTGTTGTAAATCTGGTGCGATTCTTGCCGAGACTCAACAAACTACAATTACCGATTTCGAAAAATACGGCTTGCACATAGGACGCTCCTTTCAATTAATTGATGATCTATTGGACTATTCATCAACTCAGGATACGTTGGGAAAACCAGTTTTTACCGATCTCAAAGAGGGCAAACTAACCCTGCCGATTATATACATGCGAGATATAAATCCATTACTAATACAACCCATTATTAGCGATTTCTGGTCAATCGAACGATCTGATACAAACATGAATGAGTTAGTATCAAAATTAAAAATCTTACTCGACGAACATAAGGCTCTCGAGTATACATATGGAATTGCGAAAAAAGAAACCGACAAGGCACTATTGATTATGAATAAACCTGAGTATAAAAGTGAAGCGTATGATTTCTTCAGGCTGCTTCCAAGTTTACTTCTAGATCGCGTAAAATAGTATTATTACACTAATCGATAAAACGCAGTGGAGCCCACATTGAATATCCATGAGTACCAAGCCAAGGAACTTTTAAGAAAGTTCAATGTTCCAACGCCTAACGGTCAAATCGTCGATACACCCGAACAAGCTGCTCAGATTACCGAGTCTTTTGGTGGAGCCTCAATAGTAAAAGCACAGATTCATGCAGGCGGACGAGGTAAGGCAGGAGGAGTTAAATTTGCAAAAAATCCTGAAGATGCTCAATTAATATTCAAATCAATATTAGGTATGACGTTAATCACTCCACAGACTGGTCCGAACGGAAAAATTGTTAAAAAAATTTACCTTAGTGACCCAATCGATATTGATAAGGAGTTTTATTTAAGCTTATTAGTAGATCGCAAGGTCGGACGCGTAGCCATAATTGCCTCATATGAAGGCGGTATGGATATTGAAAAAGTTGCCCATGAAACACCCGATAAAATTCTTACTTTAAGTATTGATCCTGCAATAGGAATTGCAGATTTTCAGGTTAGACGACTTCTAAACCTCTATGGATTAGATCAATCTTATGTCAAATCTCTAAAATCATTCTGTGCTAGGGTTTATGAATTATTCTTAAAGAATGATTGTTCACTAATTGAAATCAATCCCATGGTTCTTACTAAGGGTGGATCGCTCATTGCTCTAGATGCCAAAATATCCTTTGACGATAATGCCCTCCCACGACATCCGGAATTAATGATCTACCGAGATATCGATGAGGAAGTTGCAGAAGAAATCGAGGCATCTAAACATAATTTAAATTTCATCAAACTAGATGGTTCAATTGGGTGCATGGTTAACGGAGCAGGGTTAGCCATGGCAACAATGGACATAATACATTTTTATGGCTCCTCACCTGCTAATTTCCTAGATGTAGGCGGTGGTGCCACTGAAAATACTGTAAAACATGCCTTTAAAATTATTCTCCAAGATAAGGAAGTAAAAGCTGTTTTGGTGAATATCTTTGGAGGCATTATGCGTTGTGACATTGTCGCATCTGGGATCGTTAAAGCCACGAGTGAAATGAATCTTAAAGTCCCTGTAATAGTGCGCCTTGAAGGAACTAATGTGGATGCGGGTAAAGAGATATTAAGACAAAGCAAACTCAACTTTATTGTTGCAGACGACCTCAAAGATGCTGCTATAAAAGTTGTAAAAGCAGCTAAGGAAGCTCATGTCTGATATTGATCAAGAGCGATATGACAAACTTCTTAGTGAATACCATAAGGTTATGTACCAGAGTACCTGGCGTATTGCTTGGAATTTCTTTTTCCTATTTGTCGGTTTATTGCCGCTAATGTATATCTTTATATGGATAATCGGACCAACTAAATGGGAACTTACTCTTTTTGAAGTACCAACTTTAATGCTTGTTGGGTCACTCTTTTCTCTAATGATTGTTGTTGCTTTGCTAGTAAAGATTTATCGAGATAATCTCAAACTTGATGAGCGCAAGAGGCATTATTTGAAACAACTCGAATTAATCAAGTCAATTACGCAGAAAAATAAATCTTCATTCTAAAAGGCCCTCATATGTCCGTACTAGTTAAACCATCGACTCGACTAATCGTTCAAGGTATTACTGGAAAAGAAGGTCTTTTTCATGCACAAGGCTGTCGAGACTATGGTACTTCCGTCGTTGGAGGCGTGACTCCTGGCAAGGGAGGAACTTCTATCGATGGATTTGATGTTTTCAATTCTGTTGATGAGGCTATCACTAGAACTTCTGCGAACTCAAGCATGATATTCGTTCCACCTCTCTTCGCTGCTGATGCCATTTTAGAATCTCTCTATGCGGGTATTGAACTAATTGTCTGTATTACCGAAGGTATACCCATCCTAGATATGGTGAGAATCAAAAGAGTCTTATCGGATTTTCCTAGAGCGAGACTTATTGGTCCGAATTGTCCAGGGGTGATTTCTCCTGGCATAGGAAAAATTGGTATCATGCCAGGATCTATTCATAAGCAGGGACACATAGGCGTAGTATCACGATCTGGCACCTTAACTTACGAGGCTGTTGGTCAGCTCAGCGCTCTTGGCATTGGCCAATCAACCTGTATTGGTATTGGCGGAGATCCGGTGAATGGGACTAGTCACATTGATGCTTTATCCTTATTTGCACAGGATGACGATACTCATGCAGTCATTATGATAGGTGAAATTGGTGGAACTGCAGAAGAGGAAGCTGCAGATTGGATTAAAAAATCATTCACCAAGCCCATGGTTGCTTTTATCGCAGGTCAAACAGCCCCTCCTGGAAGAAAAATGGGACATGCGGGAGCAATCATATCTGGAGGTGCAGGCACGGCGTTATCGAAAATGGAAGCCCTTAGATCCGCCGGTGTTCATGTTGTCGACAATCCTGCAGAGCTAGGGTCTACACTCCAATCCTTGATTTAATATCGTGTTTGTTTAACTATTGAATATATGTTGATTAAACGCGAGATGGCCCTAGATCAAGACATAGGACTTAATGGCGCCCTATTTGGTGGCGACATGATGGCTCATATGGATCAGACTGCAGGTATAACTGCAAGTTTAGTCAGCTATAACCGGCGTTTCGTTACTAGAAAAGTCTCAGAGTTGATATTTCATAGCCCTGTTAGACCGGGGGATGTCATGGAGTTCTACGCTCATCTAACAAATATAGGAACCACTTCCATTACTGTTACTTTAAAAGTTAAAGTCTATCAGCCTATTTCAGATAAACGTAAGGATGTTACGAGTGGTGAGTTTGTTATGGTAGCAGTTGACGAATCACTCAAGCCGGAGCCAATCTTGTGGAAAAAAGAAATGATTGAAAAGTGCAACAAGGTCGATGAATTCGATGCCTAGTTTGAGATTAGATGCCTTCGAAGACCATAAGAGAGAATGGGACGATTTCGATTATGTATATCCTGTTTTGTCACGGAGGGCTAAAGGTATAAGCGTAGGAATCAACCTTAATCCAGATAAGGTATGTAATTTTGACTGTGTCTATTGTGAAGTAGATCGGAATAAACCTGGGAAAAGATCAGATATTTCATTGCCGCAGATCTCGGAAGAGGTCACAAAATTGCTTGATCTGATCAATGATGGAACAATTTACAATGTTGAACCATTTAAATCAATTCCCATTGAATTAAGGCGCCTCAATGATATTGCTTTTTCTGGAGACGGAGAACCGACGACTTGTATCGATCTTCCGATTGTCGCATCTCAGATAGCCAGAATTTTAAAGGCGAGACGTGACTTTACGACGAAACTGATATTGATAACAGATAGTAGCAATCTTTTGGCACCTCATGTCGTAGAGGCCCTCGAGATTATCATGTGTAATCGTGGTGAAATCTGGGCGAAACTTGATGCAGGTTCGCAAGAGTATTACCAAGAAATTAATCGAACACATGTCCCGTTCAGCAAGATTCTACATAATATAGAAATAACTTCTATCAAATGGCCAATAACTATACAAGCTCTTTTCTTAAGGTGGAAAAGTCGCGGTCCATCATTTGATGAGATTGCGAAATTTACTGGACATTTAAGTAGATTTGAAAAAAATGGGTCAAAAATACAGTTGCTTCAGATTTATACCGTTGCAAGACCCACACCTGAAAAGGAGGCTACTGCTTTGACTCTCACCGAACTCATTCAAATCAAGTCATGGGTATCTGATAGAATGCCCAATCTTCCCATAGAATTATTCGAAGGAAATGCTTAAGTTATAAATGCGTGAATTTTTTTCTTGAGATCTGCAAGATGATCAAGGCTAGTACAACTCTGAAGATAGATCTTGAGTTTAGGCTCTGTGCCACTAGGTCTGAATGCTACAAAACTTCCATCATTTAAATAAAACTTTAATACATTTGACTTAAGTATTGCTGTAGATTTTAACTCATCTTTTCGATCTAGTAGTGGAGTAGTGGTCCCATCCTTATAGGTTTTAAGCCCATTCGAATAATCCTCCCGATGAGTGATGGGTAGATCTAAAAACTCATCTATATCCATGCTTCTAAATTTATTCATTAAACTATTGAATCTATCAATTCCAGCATTTGTGGAATCTTCTATATTTATAAGATCATTGTAGAAAGCTCCTGTAGTTTCCTGAAGTTTGGAAACTGCATCCCATATGGTGATCCCTTTAGACTCAATCTCTGAAAGCATTGTTGCTATCAAAACCGAACTGCTTACACCATCCTTGTCCCTGATTCGATCATCAATCAACATCCCATAACTTTCCTCAGCACTGAAAACATAACGATCTCCCAAATCTTCGAGACGGTTCATTGAGTTAGCAATATTTTTGAATCCAGTAAGTGTCTTTACTACGCCCAAGCCGTGTATTCTCGCAACTGCTGACAAAAAGTCAGATGTTACGATAGTGGTGATAATAAACCCATTAAGCGACCTTGTTCGTGCGAGGTAATCTAGGGTTAATGCAGCTAAATCATTTCCTGTCATTAACTTCCAGCTATTACCTAATGTATTTATATAACCAATTTCCTCTGCAACAAGCCCAATACGATCTGCATCAGGATCATTGGCCAAAATGTAGCGGGCATTTAATTTGATCGCGTCAGTGATAACGGACTGATAGCTTTCAATTTCTTCTGGGTTAGGCCTAGGACAAGTTGGAAAACTCCCATTCATTTCTGATTGTGATGGCGATGCCATGAGAGGAATATTAGCCTTACTAAATATTTTTGAAACTAGATCACCACCAGTTCCATGAAAGGGAGTATACATAATTTTAGGAAAAACAAGTGCACTATAATTAATAGGTAAAAAAGAACATGCATTATCAATGAACGCTTCTTCAATTGTTTTAGGGATGAAATCTACATGGTCCATATTGCTTTCGGGAGATTTCATGATTAGGGGAAAACTTGACATTAATTCGGATGTACGCCTATCCCACGATCCAACTATTTGCCCACCTTGATCATCGTATGCCTTAAGGCCGTTGTAATTCTTTGGATTATGTGAAGCCGTGATGATAATTCCACAAGTAGCTTTTAGGCTTTTCATAGCAAAACATAAGAAGGGGGTAGGGGAAGGAGAGGGAGAAATCCATACTTTATACCCTAAGTCTTTCAGAACACACGCAGCATGCTCTGCAAATTTTTTTGAGTTTATCCGTGTATCGTAACCTACGACTGCAATCAATGGACCTTTTGAAAACTCTATACCTGTTTTACCTAAGGCACTTGTAACTTTTCGTATTATAGGAAGATTCATTCGGTTTATTCCAGCCCCCATCAGTCCCCGAATCCCGCCAGTTCCGAAGGATAATTCATTAGAAAAACGTGATTGCATTTCCTGTAATTGGTTCGATTCTAGTTGATCTATGTTTGGAAATAAGCGATCAAGTTCTTCTTTATATTCCTGCTCTAAAAATTTATCTTCATAATATTTTTTAAAAATATTGATCATACGTATACCGTCCTCTCAGTACCTATATTCGGTGCTGAAGCCATAAAGTAATAGTCTCATTGATTACCTCTTCGATCCGCTCTCGCAGTTCTCGCCCATCATTGATAATTTCAAAGATAGGAGCAGTAATCTTATGATTTAACTTTTGCTGATGTGACTCAATCTTTAAAAAAAACTCAGAATTTTGATGGGTCTTTTTTATGAAACGTTCGGATCTCATATCTCTCGGAGCTTTTACTACCCACATAGCATCAAAATGTGGAGTATTATCCAGGCGTCTCCAAATTGCAGACTCTATGAGTAACCCTTTAGGATATGGTTTGTTAAAAGACCCAATAATGATTTGTATTTCCTCTAATACTAGTGGGTGAAGAATCGATTCGTATTGATCTAACATCATCGGATCTGAAAAAAGTGTTCGTGCAAAATCTTTATTGATTGACCCATTTTTTAATATTGGTTCGATTGAAGTGATTAGCTTTGCTTCTTTTTGAATTCGGGAACTTCTTAGCAAAATATCTTTGGCGATATCGTCACTGTTCAGCAGATTCATTCCAAGTGTTTTAGCTATACCTGCTACGAATGATTTACCAGAGCTCAGTGGGCCTGTTAGGCCTATTACTGGAAAATTTTCTTGTTTCCATGAATACGCTGACATTAATTTTTAATGATCTTAGTGATCAGGTTATATGGTTCACCGAATAGATTTTCCTCCGTAGTATCAAGAACTACGAAGATTGTTTTGGTTTTATTTGTGTCATTGATATAGCTTGCATATGGGTAGCCTCTTTGAATGATATTTTGCAACATTCCTACTTCGATTTGCCCCCATTTATTGATTACACGAAGTGAGAACCAAGATATACGATCTGCCTTGATCGAAAATTCATAGGATGATCTTGGCGGTATATCGAATCGATAGGCTTTCCATCCTGCTTGGTCTTGAATTTTATCTTCAATAATAGATTCCTCTATCGGAGCTGATACAGCGGGGATGGCTGAGGATTGCCTCGCAATTCTCCTGAAATCCAGTCCATTCGATCTCCCTGGCCATCTGCTGGGATCGACCCTATGATCGACAAGTGGCCCTGGAACCCTTATTAACTTAGTCCCGTCAACTATGGGTAACTCATCTGACCCAATTAGGGATAGAGAAATCATTAGATTTAAGAAAACAAACTTCCAATACATTAATACCCCTTCAAAGTAGCTTGGACGGCATAATACATACATTTATATATTGTCATAAGTATCAATATGAGGCCTACAAGTGTGACGATAAGTCTAACTTTTGGGCATTCTATTAGACTTATATTAAGATATGTCGAAGTTTATCGATATACAGAGAGGTCAAACATACCTATGTATGAATATGAAAGCGTAGGTTTAAATTGGAATCTGACCTTCAACATTAATCTGAAATCAGTAATGCCTTTTGAGAATCAGAAATGCTAAATTCAAAAGTCCTATATCAGATTGGATGGGTATTGGTCATTCTGATTTCCTGCTTAACTCCATTTCTAGTAAGAAATATCAAATCTGCAAATAAAAATATCATAGTTAAGGATTACATAGAAGGAATTGAAGGTAAGACAGGCATCCTCACTGAAACGTATGAAAATCGTCAAATAGTATTGGAATATGATTCAATATTTACAAGATCTTCCGAAATTCAAATCAATCCAGCCAGAGTGAGGTTCGAAGATCAATTCGGTAAGTGGCTTATCGAGGGTTCTTCGGCTACCCGAAGAAATAACGAATGGATAATCATAGGCCCAGTTCGACTTACGTTTAAAGACAGAAATAATTTCATCATCGGTGAAGGTACTATTAGTGGATCTATCCCCTGTTTGTTATGGTCACAGGGATCTTGGCAAGGGCTTGCTCCGCTAAATTGGACATCTATGACTGGCCTTTTTACAGGGGTATGGACCCTTCCGGAAGGTTGGTCACGAAATAATGCTGGGGTTTTCAAATCAAAAAAACTTCCCACCATATTTGATGGGAATAATTTAACTGATAAAAATATAAAGTCTCTTCAGGTGGATGAGATTGAATCCAAGGGAGATTTCAAAGAATTATTATTAACTAAGATTAAGTCTGATTTACTTTTGGGGAAACTCATAACGAACAAGGCAATCGCAAACTCTAATCAAATAAATTTCCCTGAAGTAGTATCTTTCGAACGTAAAAATGAAATATTACTTATGAGCAATAATGCATATTATTCAGATGTGGGTGAATCTTCAGTATTAGATCTTTATACTGTTAATGGATCAAGACTAATCGATACTTTTCGTGAATCTATCAGCTCTAAAAATGCCTCTGTTTATTTAGATGGATCTAGGTTTTCTGGAAATGTTGAGTGGGTACAAATCAGTAAATCTAATACTACAAGGATAAATAGTCCTGAAATATATATCCGGGAACGGCAAGGCACCTCTTTACCCAATGATATTTTAATTGATGAAATTGTTTCTCCTAAATCGACAGAAGTTCTCATAGATGACCTTAAGTTTTTTGCCGACACTCTTCGATTTAATAAGAAAACTTTTAATTGGTCTATTGGACCAACCGTTAATGGACAAAGTAAGGACGGGTTCTATAAGGGCGGCGTTGCTTCTGGAAACCGCGATGTTTGGACAATGCAGGGTCCCATTATCTATGAGCTCAATAATAGCCAAGGTGTTCTCAGGGGCTCTTCTCTTAAGGTAACAAAAGCCGAATGGATTCTTACCGGTGAACCCCTAATTTGGCAACGAGGTACTGATAAAGTCACTTCATCAAAAATAATTAAAGGTTCCGATATTATAAAATTTTCGGATCAGCTTAATGGTGTTTTTATTGAGCAGGATAGAGCTATTACTGTCGATGCAAAAAATGGCTATTTTAAAAATAATAAGATGTTTCTTTCGGGCCCTGTAACCCTTAATGGTATTGGCTGGTCATGCAGTGCTCTAGAGGCATTAATCTCCTTTGATCCGTCGCGTAAAATATCATTAATTACCCTCAATGGCGATGTGAGCCTTAGTGGCAAATTGGGTGAAGGATCAGGAGATCGATTAGAGATTAAACCCAAGCTCAAGGATAAAAACTATACTATTCATTGGGAAGGCCGTGTAAAAGGGAAGAGTAAGGCCTATGACTAATACAACACTCGCTGCTAAGTCAATATTAATAATTAAAAATCTCCGTAAATCATATGAAGGTCATCCAGTTGTTAATGATGTATGCCTCGAAATAGTTTCTGGAGAGATTGTTGGATTACTTGGTCCAAACGGAGCCGGTAAAACGACCACTTTCTATATGATCGTCGGTATTGAATCACCCGATGGAGGTTCAATTTACTGGAAAAATATCAATATAACAACTCTTCCAATGCATAAAAGGGCTCAATTAGGTATTGGTTATTTACCTCAGGAGTCGAGCATATTTCGTGGACTTACTGTCCGAGATAATCTAATGGCTATTGCTGAACTTCAACCCATAAAACAATCTGAGCAACGACTTATTGTCGATAAACTAATAACCTCATTTCGATTGACCAAAGTTGAAAACACTCTCGGTCGTCAACTTTCAGGTGGCGAGCGTCGCCGCTGTGAGTTAGCTCGAGCTTTAGTCTCTAAGCCCCAAGTCATGCTTCTCGATGAACCATTTGCAGGCATAGATCCTAAGAGTATTGTCGAAATACACGATTTGATATATGACCTCAAGGCTAGGGGAATAGGCGTTTTAATAACCGATCATAACGTTCGGGAAACCTTACAAATAGCCGAACGAGCTTATATTCTCGTTGACGGTCAGATTTTCAGAAGTGGTACACCCCAGGAAATAGCCGCTGACTCTGATATAAAAAGAGTTTATTTAGGAGAAGGATTTTCATTAACTTAGTTTATTTGATAGAGTCTTATAAGGAACCTCAATGCCTGACCCTTTAAATATTACCGCTCCCAAAGATACACAGGACCCAGTAAGGGTATGTGATAAGTGCCGCGGACGTTTTCTTTTAGAGCACTTCGATCATGGAATATCCGGACAAGAAACAGTTTGCAAGCGATGTCTGGTCGTTATGGGTTATCGTTTATAAATAATGTCCCTAAGTATCCCCGAGCTTTCCCTAGAACAAATCTTAGATAAAATTTACTCCTCTACGCGCCTTACTAAAGAGGATGGAAAGTCTCTTTATGAATTAGCAACGCTTCCTCAGTTGAGCCAAGCAGCTACTTTCATAAGGAATCAACATAATGACCCTGACAAAGTTAGTTATGTCATTGACCGTAACGTTAATTACACTGATATATGTAATATTTACTGCACTTTCTGCGCATTTTATAAGAAACCTGGCGATCCTAAGGGGTATCTTCTCACTAAAGATCAATTAAGACTTAAAGCCGAAGAAACAAAAGCACTTGGAGGTACGGGTTTTCTTTTGCAGGGTGGTGTAAATCCAGACCTTCCTTGGGAATATTACTTAGATCTAGTTTCATATCTTCACAATGATCTTGGTCTGTGGGTTCATGGATTTTCACCAGTCGAAATTCAGATGATGTCAAAGTTAAACCAAAAATCACTACGGGAAACGATTTCTGAATTAAAAAAAGCTGGATTAGGCTCAATACCTGGTGGAGGGGCTGAGATTCTTGTACCAAGAATTAGGCAGAAAATCGCACCACTAAAGGGGGGCCCAGAAAAATGGCTTGAAGTTATGGAAGCTGCTCATCAAGAAGGCTTAAAAACTACAGCAACTATGATGTATGGCATTGGAGAAACAACTCTAGAAAAAATTGAGCACTTTGATGTTGTCCGAACTCAACAAGATAGAGCTTTAAGTAACTGTAATGAAGGAGGCTATACGGCATTTGTGGCATGGCCCTTCCAATCTGGGAATACGGTATGGGAAGGTAAGTTACCCCCCACCAATGATGATGAATATTTACGAACGATTGCAGTGGCAAGAATTTATCTAGATAATATTCCACACATTCAATCTTCTTGGGTGACAATGGGAAAAAAAACGGGGCAAGTCGCATTGGTTTTCGGTTGTGATGATATGGGTTCTATTATGCTCGAAGAAAATGTTGTAAGTGCAGCTGGAACTTGCTACAGCGTAAATTTAGATGAGATGAAACATCTCATACATACTGCAGGATTTAAATCATGGCAACGCGACAACGTATACGGATCAGTGGTCGGAGCTATACCTGTTTGATGTTTTTAATTCCGCTGACAACATGGCCTGTGGGGATTACTTGTTTTGCAGCTTCTTCGCAATGTCCAGTTTGGTCATCAAAATAAAAATCAGGCTCGAACTCTTTTAAGTAGTCTGTTTTAGAAAGACCACCGAGAAACATTGCTTCGTCGACTTGTATATTCCATGACATTAATGTTCTTATCGCTCGCTCATGACTTGGCGCACTTCTTGCAGTTACTAGAGCTGTACGAATTTTCATGTCTGATCCCTGAGATCGTTTTTGCAGAACATTTAATGCGGATAAAAAAGGCTTAAATGGTCCGTCTGGTAGTGGTTTTAAGGCATTTTTGATTTCATGTTGTTGAAAGCCCGCTAACTTTGATTCCTGGTAAATAATCTCAGCTTCGTCACTAAACAATACTGCGTCACCATCGAAGGCAATTCTAACTTCCTTTGGATGTCGATCTGCATCGTTCGAAGATAAAGGATATACACGAGCGGCAGGATATCCTAATTTTAAAGCTTCGCGAACATCTTCTTCTTTTGCAGATAAGAAAAGAGTTGCCCCTAATGGTTTCAGGTATGGGAAGGGGGCGCGACCTTTGATGAATACCCCTCTCTTAACCTGTAGAGATTCAGCTTGTGCGCTTTTAAAAACCCGCATCCCGCTTACCGGATCGTTCCTTGACAAAATAACTACCTCAACTAAATTATCCTTGATTGTGTTGAAGGCCATGAGTTTTTTGATTAAGGGAAATGCAACTCCACGTTTAGCTGGAATATCTAATCTAGATAGTTGAAGACGCATATAAGATTGATCTCCTTCTGATTCGAATAATTTATTTTCGTCTTCAAAATCGAACAGTGCTCTAGAGGAAATCGCTACGACAAGTTGCTGTATTTCTTTCATATCATGGTTGTTTAAGATGCTTAATTGGTTTACCATCTCGTGGAGTTTCCCAATCAATAGACAGCCATTCTGTGATTGTCGGTGCAATATCAACAGAATTGAAGGTGCCCAAGTTGCCAACTTTCTTTCCTATAAAGACAAAGAAACTAGTCATCAACTTTGCGACATCTCTATCCTTCTTCTTTTTGAATCGACTTGATGGTAACGCGGCCGAGGAAATATAACCATGAGCTCCTTTTCGTCCATTGATTTCCGAGATTGTCTCATAAATATTCTGACTATTTGACAACCAATTGGGTAGATCAGCAATAATGAATATATCTCCTGTTTTTGGATTATTCTTCATCATGAATTCTTTAGGAATCTCTTTCTGACTCCAAGCTCTCAACCCTTCGATTGACTGTAATTTCTGTAAAATTACCTCTATCTGTTCTTTTCTGTCTGTATATATTGATGCCGAGCCACCAAACGTAAAAATGTTTACGTCAAAATCTTTAAGAACCTGATACAAATTGATTCTTTTCGTTGGTGATACCATCCCGTGATCTGAAGTGATTATAACTTTGAGATTCGGATATTTGGATCTTGTAGATAAAATCCAATCGGTCAAAATATCATCAGAAAACTTCAATTTACTTATAACTTCTGCACTAAGAGCCCCATGTTGATGACCCTCTGAATCGGTACCGCTTAAATAGGCCATGATTAGTTGTAACCCCTGCGATAGGCCATCAGAACATCGCAAAAGGTTATCTTGATCTGAGAGTTTACTATCGAATATTTTGAATAATTCTGGCTCTACACCTCGCCATGCCCCCGTTGCACAGGGCCAATGATAGACTCCGGTTCTGATCCCACTCCGTGTACTTGCTACCCACAGGGGCTCTTCATCAAGAAATTCAACAAAAGCAGAAGATCCAACGGCTTTACCCGTTACTCGGTCGTAAAAGGAATTCGATATTACACCATGTCGTTCTGGATAAACTCCTGTTGCGATTGAGACATGTGAAGGGAATGTTTGAGATGGAGTTACGGGGACAGATGCACCCCAACCTCCAGATTCTTTCATTAGCGCCCATAGTTTGGGCATATATTTATCATTAAACTGATCAATTCCGATTCCGTCTAAACTAAATAAAACGACTTTAGTCTCTAAGTTTGATTGTCCCTGAAGTGATCGGTTAAATGAAAAAATAAGCGTTAAAACTACAAGAAGGTATTTGAGAGTACGCTGCATATAAATGTTCCGAGGTAATGAAATGTCTAATATCACTAAACCTTATCCTATATGTAGGCTCAAAAAAGACAAGGATAGTCTTATCAGCAGGCGCCACCCTTGGATATTTAGTGGGGCTATCCAGTCTATTCCAGAAGCGCCTATAGTTCGAATGGCTGATTCTCAAGGATTAATATTTGGAGTGGGGATGACTTCAGGCGATGGGATGTCAATTGCAATTCGAATACTATCTTTTGATGATGTTGAAATTGACGAACAATTTTTTTATAAAACTATAGAAAAATCAATTAATTATAGAAAATTGCTAGGTCTATTTTCAAATCAATGTGCATGTCGTATTGTGAATGCTGAAGGCGATGGCTTACCGGGCCTAATTATTGATCAATATGCACATGTCTGGGTACTGCAATCAACAAATTCAGCGATAGACAAATTAAGAACCCTATGGCTACCTGCCATCTATAAGATTGGTGCTATTTATGGTGCCAAGGTATTCGTTGAACGTAGTAATTCCGGTCGTAAGATTGAAAATCTTAGTGTAATAAATTCTCTTCTCAAGGGGAGCTTATCTGGTCCTATCGAGGTTATTGAAGGGGACGCGCGACTTTCAGTACCTATTATGACTGGCCAAAAAACAGGAATTTTTCTCGATCAAGCCGGTAGTAGATTGAAGCTTAATAAACTATCTCAATCTCTAGATGTTCTTAATCTATTCGGATACACGGGATCTTTCTCGATTCAGGCAGGTTTAGGTGGAGCCAATCATGTTACGACAGTTGATATATCCAAAGCAGCTTTATCCATTGCCGAGAGTGATTGGGGAAAGAATAATTTAGATGTAGCTAGACACTCTCTTGTTGAATCTGACGTCTTTGAATATATTAGGCGCGAAAGATCAATTTTTGACTGTGTAATTGTGGATCCACCTGCATTCGCTAAACAAAAAAAGGATATTCCTACAGCCTTTAAAGCCTATAAAGATATATTTAGAGAATCATCTAGATTAGTTAGGCCCGGGGGCTTATTCTGGGTTTTTTCGTGTAGTCATTATTTCGACTCAGCACGGTTTCAGGAAGTTGTATGGACCTCGCTCCTTGAATCTGGGCGCAAAGGAGTAATTTTTGAGCATTTGGGGGCTCATTGGGATCACCCGTACAGCATCAACCATCCTGAGGGTACATACCTTAAAGGCCTATTTATGGGCCTTAATTAGATTTTTTTAATTAAACTGGCGCAGCCCATCGGTTTGCCGTTAGCCATATTGGATTGAATTTCAGCCACATGTTCAAAGCAATTACATATTTGGCAAGTGTTACTGAAGCTTTCTGCACAAATGTCTGCAACAGTTATAGTTTCAAGAATACCAAGTAGGCGCTCGTCAATTTGTTTCCATAATAGATTTGACATCGATTTAGGAGTTGACTTTATAACTTTATCAATTTTAGCTTCACCTGCTGAACCCATATTAGTCTCGACTATCCGAAGGACCTCCCCAATGCTTATTTCGTTACATTTTTGCGTAAGGGCATATCCACCCTTGGCACCGGGAGTAGAAGTTACAACTCCCGCTTTGACCAGTTTTCTAAATACCTTCTCGAGAAACGGTAGTGGTAAGTTTTGATTGCGGGATATTTCATGGAGCGGGATTGATTTACCATGACTCAAGTGGGCAAGATCAAAAATTGCAAGAATAGCATATCGACCTTGTGCGGTAATTTTCATATACAGCCATTTCGTAGGTAATATTTAAATTACTTTGGTAGTATTAGTGATCAACATGAATAGACACAGCCTTAAAATTATTTTAATCCTTTTAGCGCTTTCCTCATCACTAGCTTCTCAGGACATAGAGTCGCTGCCCTGTGATCCTAAGGATAATATGCCTATTATTCTTGGTCTTACCACAAGGGATATGATCTTAAAGCACCGTGCGGTATTTAGTTCTTCCGAATCTCTTATTAAATTAAGCCCTGAGACCATCAATAGATGGAAAAACATAGATCGTGATATTAGAATAATTATCGTTTTTGGATCATGGTGTTCGGATAGTCACGCTAATCTCCCCGGCATATTGGCTCTTGATAAAATCAAAAATACACGAGTAAAGATTGATTATATTGGTGTGGGCAGATCCAAGGAAATAAACTCTCAGGATTGGCCACGATCTTTACCCAGACAATCATTAACCTTAGTTCCAACTTTATGGATTTTCGATAATATCGATGGAGTTTGGAATCTTAATGGATCTATAGTCGAAAATCCAACAGATCGCCTTAAAACCATGGCTGATGAGTTGCTAGATCTAATAGTCGATTAGGTCATTCGGATTCGGATCGTGGATGCATAGAGTGGTAAATATTCTTAAGTCGACTTGTGTGTATATGGGTATATATTTGTGTGGTGCTAATGTTTGTATGCCCTAACATACTTTGAACAGATCTCAGATCGGCGCCGTGGTCTAAAAGATGAGAGGCAAATGCATGACGCAGAGTATGTGGGCTGATTCGATTTGAAGGAATATCGGCAGATGCTCCATACTTCTTAATTAATCTCCAATATTGTTGTCTAGTCATAGGCTTTCCGGTCAAAGAAATAAAAAGAATTATTGATTTAGTTTCAATTAATGATCGTTTTTCTAGCCATTTTCGTAGCCATAATTCTGCACTATCCCCGAATGGAATTAATCTCTCTTTCTTGCCCTTGCCCATAACCCTGAGAAATCCGTCATCGATAGATAAGGAATTTATCGGAAGCTTTGCAAGTTCGCTAATTCGCAAGCCACTTGCATAGATGAGTTCAAGCCAAGCCCGATCGCGAATTCCTCTTGTATTGTCTTGTGACGGTGCGCATAGAAGACGCTCTACTTGATCTTCGCTAAGGTATTTCGGTAATGATCTGGGGCTTATCTTAATCTGAATCACATCCTCTGGGCGAAAAGATTCGTCGCCTTCTAGATTCAGGTATAAAAAAAAGTGCCTTAAGCTACTATTCATTCTGGCAATCGTACGATTTGTTTTACCTGTACTTTGCTGAAATTGTACAAACTGATTTATTCTGATTCTATTTTTAGTCGATGAAATCTTGTATTTGTTCGTATATAGCCAATTAATGAATTGATTAAGATCCGATAAGTAAGATTGAATAGTGTTGAGGCTCAAGCCTCTTTCTGAAATGAGATAGCCCTCGAAATCCTTGAGGGTTAATTGCCATTCGGATTTGGTAGAAATTAGGTTAGTTTTAGGCATATTTTTGGGGGTCTTTACTTGTTGTGGCAAGGCTTACCCTATGTTAATCTCTCTACACATCACTTATATGGGGTTTTCCTATGTCAGAAGTCAAATCTAAGGTTATAGCCATCATTGCTGAACAGTTAGCCAAGCCTGAAGAATCCATCAAAGAAACAAGTCGTTTTATTGATGATTTAGGTGCCGATAGTTTGGATACTGTTGAAATTATTATGGCCATGGAAGAAGCCTTCAATATTGAAATTCCAGATACAGAGCAAGAAAAAATAAAGACTGTTGGCGACGCCATTAATTACATTCAAAAAAATAAAAAATAAATTCTGTGAAAAAATAAAATCAAAAATGTCTAGTTTTACAAAACGTCGCGTTGTTGTTACCGGTATGGGTACAATCAATCCTTGTGGCAATACGGTAGTAGAAACTTGGAATACTTTGATCAATGGTCAAAGTGGTATTTCTCTAATCGATCGTTTTGATACATCAGAATATACATGTAAAATTGCTGGTCAGGTTAAAAATTTCAATCCGGATAATTTCATCGATAAAAAAGAACAAAAAAAGATGGATATCTTCATACAATACGCTGTAGCTGCTGCAGCTGAAGCTTGGGCTGACGCAGGATTTACGCAATTCGCCTTGAATCCAATCCAAAAAGAGCGATTTGGTATTTATATAGGCTCTGGAATAGGTGGCCTTGACACAATTTGGGCTGAGGCGAGTCAATTCAAGGGACCTCGAAGAGTAAGTCCGTTTTTCATCCCCTCACTGATCGTTAACATGGCATCAGGTAGCGTAAGTATCAAATATGGTCTAAAAGGCCCGAATTCTTCGGTCGCTACCGCATGTGCGACCGGTAATCACGCGATTGGGGATGCGTACCGCTTGATCGCTCACGATTATGCAGATTTCATGATTGCGGGTGGTTCGGATTCAGTAATTAATCCTCTGGGAGTTGGAGGTTTTTCTGCAATGCGAGCTTTGAGCACTCGTAACGATAGCCCTACCACAGCTAGTCGTCCTTTTGATATAGGTAGAGATGGTTTTGTGTTAAGCGAAGGGGCGGGTATTTTAATCCTTGAAGAGAGAGAACACGCTCTTTCGAGAGGTTGTAAAATATACGCTGAGATACTCGGATATGGGATGACTGGCGATGCATTCCACATTACTAGCCCACCGGCTGATGGCGATGGTGGCACGCGTGTTATGAGAATAGCTCTAGAAAATGCTGGAATTTCACCCACAGAGGTAGGTTACATCAATATGCATGGTACGAGCACCCCTGTTGGAGATCAAATCGAATGTAAAGCTGTACATAACGTGTTCGGTTCTCATGTTGATTCACTTCATGTGAGCAGTACAAAGTCTATGCATGGGCATTTATTAGGTGCCGCCGGAGGCCTCGAAACTATTGTAACAATCAAGGCCTTAGAAACTCAGATCGTGCCTCCAACGATAAATGTAGTCAGTCAAGATCCTAATTGTAATTTGAATGTCACTCCAAATAAGTGCGTAACCAAAAATTTTTCAATTGCCATGAATAATGGCTTCGGTTTTGGCGGAACAAACGCTTGCTTAGTTATTAAGAAAGGTTAGAGCGTAATAAGAAAGTAACCTATGTCTAACTTTCGACTTCGATCTCCTTATTCACCATCAGGCGATCAGCCTGCTGCAATCAAGGGTTTAATCCATTCCATTAATAATGGCGATCCATATTCAACATTATTAGGGGTTACGGGGTCAGGTAAAACCTTCACCATGGCTTCCGTAATCGCTGAGCTCAATCGACCTGCATTAATATTCGCACCTAATAAAACATTAGCGGCTCAGCTTTACGTCGAATTCAAGCAGTACTTCCCTAATAATGCTGTGGAATATTTTGTTAGTTATTATGACTATTATCAGCCAGAAGCATATGTGCCACATCGTGATTTATTCATTGAGAAAGATGCAAAAATCAATGAAGAACTCGAGAAATTCAGGCTGAGTGCTACAAGAAATCTTTATGAGCGCCGAGATACGATCGTCGTAGCATCAGTATCTTGTATTTATGGTCTTGGTAATCCAACGGCCTACTTGAATTTAGCGATAAAACTTCATGTAGGAATGCGCATTGATCGGCCACTGTTACTCCGAAATTTAGTAGCAATTCAATATCTTCGCAATGACATAGCATTTGATCGAGGCATGTTTAGAGTCCGAGGTGACATGATTGATATTCATTCAGCCTATGAAGATGTTGCTTATCGTATCCACTTATTTGATACTGAAATTGAAAAAATATCACTTATAGATCCATTAACTGGAAAAATTAAAGAAAATAGAACAGAAATTACTATTTGGCCCAAAACACATTATGTTACGGCTGATCAGACCCTTCGAAATGCCATTTCTGACATTAATCTCGAGTTAGAAAACCAGGTAGACCTATTCAATAAACAGGGAAAAATTGTAGAAGCTCAACGACTTCGACAAAGGGTAAGTTATGACATTGAAATGATGAGAGAAATGGGATACTGCTCTGGGATCGAGAACTATAGTCGTTTCCTAGATAGTCGAGTTCAGGGGCAGCCACCCAATACTTTGCTCGATTATTTTCCTGATGATTTCCTATTATTTATAGATGAAAGTCATGTCGCTATTGGCCAGTTGCATGGAATGTATAACGGTGACAGGAGTCGCAAGCAAACTCTTGTTGACTATGGATTTCGATTACCCTCTGCCTTAGATAATCGACCCCTAAAGTTTGAAGAATTCGAAAAAAGGGTAAAACAAATTGTTTTCGTATCTGCGACCCCAGGACCTTATGAAATTGATAAATCTGGTGGCCTAATCATCGAGCAAGTGGTTAGACCTACAGGCTTAATCGATCCTGAAATTATTCTGAGGCCCCTCGAAAATCAAGTAGATGATCTGATTGATTCTATACGGACAGTTACAAAAGAAAATCATCGAGTTCTAGTCACTGTTCTAACAAAAAAACTTGCAGAACAGCTGGCATCCTATTGCTCTGAAATGGGTATAAAAGCTGAATATATGCATAGTGAAATTGATACTCTTCAAAGGGTTGAATTGCTAAAAAATCTTCGCAAAGGTGTATTTGATGTACTAATCGGGATAAATCTCTTAAGGGAGGGTCTAGATTTACCCGAGGTAGCACTAGTAGCAATTTTAGACGCCGATAAGGAGGGTTACCTGAGAAGCAAAAGCTCGCTTATACAAACTATTGGCAGAGCTGCTAGGAATATCAAAGGGAAGGTTATCTTATACGCTGACCGGACAACTGATTCAATGAAATATGCAATTGAAGAAACTAATCGCAGAAGAAGAAAACAACTAATCCACAATGAAGCAAACGGTATTACACCACAAACAATCATCAAAAAAATCGATGAAGTTATGGGGTCGGCCTATTCTGATGAATTCGTATCTCCTATGATTAGAGACATCGAAAACAGGGTCGACCCTATTGTCTACGCAAAGGAGACTGAATATCTTGAAATGATTGATACGCTTGAATCTCAGATGAAGCAATTGGCTTTAGATATGAAATTTGAAGATGCTGCTAATATACGAGATGAGATTAAAACCATACAACAACAGCGGCTCACGTTTGCGCCATCAATAGAATCCGAGAATACTAGTGATTTATCTAACCCCTCAAAATCGTCAGTATCTTAAGGCTAGAGCACACTCCCTTAAACCTGTTTTGATTATTGGCAAGGACGGTATCACAGAGGCCTTTAAATCTGAACTCATTCAAATCATTGGGAAAAAAGAACTCATCAAATGTAAACTATCTAAAGTTGCACAAGCAAAAAATATTGATTTCGAGACCGTTATCAATGCTATTTCAAGGGACATTAATATTATTGCCAAGATTGGTCACACTTATATTTTGTTTAAACCTAAAGCCGACCATGAAACATGCTTTGCATTAAAAGAAAGTCGTACCTAACTCAGTTATTAGAACATCTAATTTGTGATCATGGGCTTCAGGTTCGAACTCTGTTCGCGAAAACTCATACGCTACACCTACTGTGATGGGTTTCTTTTTTTCATGTTTAAGGTACGAATCGTAGAATCCTCCACCATACCCCAAACGGTATCCGTAATCACTGAATCCAATGCATGGGACGATTAAGAGGTCTAATGATTCATATCCACTACATTTTATTGGCTCTAATATTCCCCTAAATCCAGATACTAATGGCCTAGGACCCCAATGCAAAGATCTATTAGTTTCATCAAAAACTTTCGGAAAATAGTAATTGATATGACTTAATTCACTTTCAAGGGCTCCGATATCTATCTCGTTATAAATGGGTGAATAAGATCCAATTTTATCGATTCCGGATTTGCATAAGTTGGTTAGGTTCTTTACAACGATAATCCTTGTAGAGTTAGTAAACTCTGGCAATAGGTTTAAACGTGTATGCAGAAGCTCTTTTCTTATAAGCTTTTTACTCATTTATATTTACCTACTCAAACATGTTCGTATTCCCTATAGAGATGATCTCTTTCAATAGGTTTGTATCCTGCTGAAGAAATCAAATCGCGAAGTCTTTGTTTAGTCAACATTTGAGGTGTTTTTGCGCCAGCATTATGAGCTATCTCTTCTTGAATAATTGTTCCATCGAGGTCGTTTGCTCCAAACGAAAGTGCAATTTGTGCGAGTCCCTCGGTAATCATCACCCAATAAGCTTTAATATGTGGAATATTATCAAGAAATAATCTAGCAACTGCTATTTCCCTAAGATCTGCAAGACCTGTCGTTTCCTTGATGGGATAGGAGCGACTAAGTTCGTTATCCTCTATCTGATATGCAAGAGGTATGTAGGCTAAAAAGCCATTTGTTTCATCTTGGAGGTCACGAAGTCTATTTAGATGATCAATTTTATGTATTGGCTCTTCAATATGGCCATATAACATTGTGCAATTAGTCTTGAGACCTTTTTGATGACAAATTCGTGCATTAGTCAACCAAATATTAGCATCTTTTTTTCCAATACATATCTTTTCACGAATTTTATCATCAAATATTTCTGCACCACCACCGGGACAGCTCTCTAAACCTGCAGCAATACATCGGTCAATGAATTCGTTTATAGTAATCCCACTAACGCGCGCATAATAATCCATTTCGACCATAGTGAATACCTTCAAATGTATTGAAGGGAAGGCGCATTTAATTTTCTTAAATAAATCTTCGAAATAAACGATATTTAATTTTGGATAGTGTCCGGCGACCATATGTAACTCGCGAACACCCATATTAATATCGGAGGATAAATCTTTTATAATTTCCTCTGCGGTTAAGACATATGCTCGGGGATCATCAGGTTTAGCCTGAAAGGCGCAGAATTGACAATGTGTGAAGCAAATATTGGTATATGACAATCTTCGACTGTGAACGTAGTATGTTTTGGAATCATGTTTATTTCTTCTTACGTAATTTGCCAATGACCCAAGGCTAGCGATATCCCTTGTTTGGTATAAAATCATACCGTCATCAATACTTAGCCTTTGATTGTTGAAAATCTTTTCAGCAATTGGGGTAAGGTTCGAATCACGAATGGCACTAATGAGTGCATGATTTGAATACATACTTTAATAACCAAGAATCAATTGATACGATTGTTATATTTATTCAATAGATATTGGTGTTTCAAAAATATTTTCTGCTTGCTCAATTTTACGCTCTTCCCAAGCAATCTTGTCTTGTTCAACTTCTTGCATTGCAACATTTGACCAAAAACTTGCTAGCTTTGGCGCTTCTTGTGCTTGACCATTTTTACCTATTGGTACAACAACTTCGACCTTGGGGAACGCTTCTTCTTGAAGTTGTGAACAACGTCGTCCTGTAATAACTGCAAATCGATATTTATTGCCAATCTCTTGTGGTATTCGTACGATAGTTCGTTTTGACACGGTAAACTCCTAAGGTCAATAAAGTCAGAATTTAACTCTAGCATCTAAATCTAATAAGTAGATAGTGGCTTTCTTGATGGTATAGGGTCGGCCTTAAACCCGCATGAGGTAATTCCACTCAATAAACAACTTATAAATATTATGGTGATAAATTTGGTTTTCATTGTATCTAATGATGACCTAATCTATAAGATATGGCTATTAACAAAATCTTAGTGGCAAATAGAGGTGAGATTGCTTGTCGAGTTATTAGAACCTGTTCAATGTTAGGTATAAAAACAGTAGCAGTTTATTCGGAGATAGATCGGAAATCCCAACATGTACGACTTGCCGACGAAGCTTTTTGTATTGGGCCTAGTCCTTCATCAGAAAGTTATCTTGTTGTATCAAAGATCATCGAAGTAGCTAAGCAAACTGGTGCTGATGCCATACATCCAGGCTATGGTTTTCTTAGCGAAAACGCTGATGCCGTTAATCAAATAAGAGATGCTGGAATCAACTTCATAGGACCTAGCGAAGAATCTATTAGACTCATGGGTTCTAAGACGAGCGCAAGAAAGGTGGCTATTGCCTCAGGATGTCCTGTTGTTCCAGGAATTCAAGAGACTCTAAATGATGATGAACTATCTCTAGAGTGTAAAAAGATTGGATACCCGATCATGTTGAAAGCTGCTATGGGTGGGGGGGGCAAAGGCATGAGGCTCGTGAATTCAGAGTCACAGTTTATAAGCTCACTACAACGTGCTCGCAGTGAAGCATTAAACGCTTTTGGTGACGATTCAGTATATGTCGAGAAGGCTATCATTGCACCGAGGCATATTGAGATTCAAATTTTTGGTGATTCAAAAGGTAATTTAGTCTACTTATGGGAACGAGAATGTACTATTCAGAGAAGACACCAAAAGGTAATTGAAGAGTGTCCCTCTCCATTCATTAGTCCTCAAACTCGAAAAGCAATGGGAGAAGCCGCTCTAAAGGTGGCAAAAGCCGTTAAGTATATCGGAGCGGGCACTGTCGAATTCTTAGTTGATAAAGATGAAAAATTTTATTTTCTTGAAATGAATACAAGACTGCAAGTTGAACATCCAGTTACGGAATGGGTAACTGGCCAGGATTTGGTATCCTGGCAAATAATGGTTGCAGATGGAAAAACTCTTCCCTTGAAGCAGGATGAAATTCCTTTACAAGGCTGGTCGATCGAATGTCGCATTTATGCCGAAGATCCAGATAGAAAATTTTTACCGAGTCCCGGTTTGATAACCTTCATGAATACCCCTACGGGTCCCTATGTTCGTAATGATTGTGGAGTCTATGAAGGCGTAGAGGTTTCAACTTACTACGATCCAATGATTTCTAAGCTGAGTGTCTGGGCCCCCGATAGATTAACAGCGATCGGTAGAATGAAGGCAGCTTTATGCGAATACCAAATTGGCGGAATAAAAACCAATTTACAGTTCCATCGAACTCTTATGGATAACGATAACTTTAAAATGGGTTTGTTTGATACGAGTTTTCTTGATACACCATTTTGGCTGCCAAAAGAGATACCCGATGATATTATTCCATACGTATTGGCTGCCGCATTGTTCAGTGAAATTAAATTTACTTCAATTCCCAAAGCTCCTCATGTCGAGACTTCATTATGGGCGACTCCTGGATCAGGCAGTATATTCAACCGACTAGGGACTCAGTAATTATGAGACGACAATGGATAAAAAATGATTTAACTCATGATATATCGCTGCAACAAATTGGAAATTTATGGGAACTTAAGGTTGGAGAACAAAAATACCTTGCTGATATTGCTGAGATTAGTCCAGATCTCTATTCAATATCGATAGCAGGAAAAGTTTACGAAATTAAATCTGAAAAACTCAAATCTAGTAAAAACTATTCATCAGTATTTCGTCTTCTTCTTAAAAACCAAGATCTTAAAGTTGAGCTCATTAATGCAAACAAGCAAGTATCTGGAAGCCAAACTCCTATTCTTGAAAGATCAGAGCATTTATATCCGCCTATGCCCGGAAGGGTCATAAAAATTGCAGTTAAAATCGATGACACAGTGAAACCGGGAGATACGCTACTTATTCTAGAGGCTATGAAAATGCAGAACGAAATAAAAGCAAGTATCGAGGGTAAAGTTAAGTCTATTTCAGTATCAGAGGGCTCTGTTGTAGACCCTTCAATTTCAATGATTGAGATTGACAAGGTCTAGTACGTCAACTACTCTCTAGACAAATCAATACAATTGTTAGATTATTAGTTAACCAAACGCACGACGGCGGAAGGAGACCTATGCCAAAAGATGATTCATCGGCAAAAAAGTATCCGGTGTTCTTGCCAAGAACTAGTTTTCCTATGAAGGCAGATCTACCCCAAAAGGAACCTAAAATGGTAGAGAAGTGGAATAATTCTAATATTTACAACAGAATAGAAAAAGCAAAAAAAGACCTCAATACCAAGGGATTAGGTAAAGGTCGACGCGTGCTTCACGATGGGCCGCCCTATGCTAATGGGCCCATTCACATCGGTCATGCCTTGAATAAGATACTAAAGGACTTCGTAGTCAAATCTTCTTGGCTAGATGGTTATGAGTCACCATATATACCTGGATGGGACTGTCATGGTTTACCAATTGAACATGCTGTTGAAAAAGAGCTAGGTAGTTCAAGGAAAGATTTTAGTAAAGATCAGTTCATCATGAAATGCAGAGCCTATGCTACAACATGGATCAAAGCACAATCTGAAGGGTTTAAAAGACTAGGAATTCTTGGAGACTTTGATCACCCGTATACAACGATGACACCTTCCTATGAAGCTGAGACTATACGAAATCTGGGTAAATTATTCGATGTTGAGCTGATCACTAAAAATCTCAAGGTTGTTCATTGGAGCTACGGAGCTAGAACTGCATTAGCTGAAGCCGAAGTCGAGTACGAAGATCATGATACATCAGCGGTTACTGTTGCATTTAGGATTAGCGATACCTCAACTCTTACAAGCCAATTTAAGGGTCACTTTTATGCTTTAGTATGGACAACTACACCTTGGACCCTTCCTAGCAACAAAGCCTTGACTGTAAATTCGAATCTAGACTATTGTTTTCTCACTATCGATAATGCTAATTATCTAGTTGCTAGTAATTTGAAAGAAATAATTAATGATAAAATTTTCAATTCTAAAGCCATTTGTAGCAAATCATTCAAAGGCTCAATCCTTGACGGCGTGACCGCCATCCATCCATGGATTGATAGGCCCTCTCCATTCGTCCTTGGAGATCATGTAACATCTGACACAGGTACCGGGATTGTTCATACGGCCCCCGATCATGGTGTTGACGATTTTAATGTAGCGAAGCATTTAGGTCTCTTCCAGTATGTTGGGCCGGATGGAAAATTTTTACCCCATATTAATGATTCGGAATTGGTTGGTATCAATGTATTTAAATCCAATGATATCATCATTAACAAACTAAAGTCACATAAAGCTTTATTTCACGAGGAACACATTAGACATTCATATCCACATTGCTGGCGAACCAAAACTCCGATCCTTTTTAGAGCAACAGAACAATGGTTTATTCCCATGGATAAGGTATCTAACCAATCGAACATTAGCCTTAGAAATATGGGAATGGCTAGTATCAAAAATGTTCAATGGATACCACAGCAAGGTGAAACACGAATCACCTCCATGATTAGTCAACGACCCGATTGGTGTATTTCTAGACAACGCTCATGGGGCATACCCATACCCATTCTTAAAAATAAAAAAACAGGTGAACCTCTAGTCCATGCACAGTTTTTTTCAATTGTAGCTGGCATGGTTGAGACGGATGGAATTGAAGCATGGCAGAAGATAACAATAGACGAATTATGCCAAGGAATTGATATCAATCCATCTGATTGGGAAAAGGAAACGGATATTCTTGATGTTTGGATGGATTCTGGTATTTCCGCTAGTGTTTTAACCAAAACGCATGAATCAATAATGGGGACTGATTTTGGTAACTTTATATATTTTGAAGGAAGTGACCAACATAGGGGATGGTTTCATAGTTCATTACTATTTAATTTAGCAGTCTCCGGGGATAAGCCATACTCAACAGTCATCACTCACGGTTTTGTGCTTGATTCTAAGGGCCAAAAAATGTCTAAAAGTCTCGGGAATGTCATTAGCCCTGACGCAGTATTGAAAACATATGGAGCTGATATCTTAAGGTGGTGGACGGCGACATCTAACTACCATGAAGATGTCCGAATATCTAATGAGATTCTTGATCGATCAGCCGATTCGTATAGAAAGATAAGGAATACAATTCGATTTATGATGGGAGCTCTGGATGGATTTGACTCCACTAAGCACCACATGACTAAAAGCGAGAGAAATCCTATCGATCAATGGATACTTAAAAGACTTGATGAAGAAAGCAGGGCAGTAATTTCAGCTTATCGAACATTTGATTATATTGAAGTAACCCGTATTATTCTTGCCTTTTGCCAAAATGAGCTATCGAGCTTGTATTTTGATGTAATTAAGGATTCTCTTTACTGTGATGCACTTTTAGATAAGAAGAGAATTTCGTACCTTCTTACAATTGACCAAATACTAAATTCAGTTCTTAAGCTTATTGCACCAATCTTAACCTTCACAGCTAATGAGTCATGGCAAATGTTACATCCTGACTCTAATATCTATGAATCTAATTTCCCAGAACCCATTCTTGAATCAAAACAAGGTGGTCCCGAATGGGATAACCTTTGGCTGGTTAGAAAGGAACTACATGCTTCAATGGAACCGTTGCGAGCAGGAAAAATTATCGGTACAAGCCTAGATACTAAAATCGCTCTTGATGATACCCCCATCACGCGTAAAATCTTTGATGAATTTGGAAATGATTTAAAAGATTATTTAGTTTGCTCAGAAATATATTTGGAGAACTTATCCTCAGTAGATTCAATGCAAATTCATACCAGTTCATTAGGATTTACCTATTTGATCGAGCCTAGTAGATTACCCAAATGTACTCGATGCTGGAAGCACGTAGTTATAAGTACAGATCGCGCTCATCCTGATCTATGTCATCGCTGTCTTGAGGTAGTAATCTCTTGAAATCCATTAGGTTTAAGCTCTTATGTCTATTGATACTTGTATCAATAGATCAATACTCTAAATACATAGCTCAATCAATCAAATTCAGAGAAATTATTCCATCATTTATGAACTTAAGTATCGTTGAAAATCCTGGAATTATATTTGGAATATTTTCTGATTCAAACTACTATTTTAAATCCATTTTTTTAATAGTTATAGGCTTTATAACAATCATCTATTTTGGGATGCTCTTTTTTAAGTCGACATTACCGAAGTATTCAATGTTATGCCTCGGCTTGATATTATCAGGTAGTATTGGAAATGTAATCGATCGAATTCGCTATGGTCACGTGATCGATTTTATTGATATATATTACAAAGAATGGCATTACTGGACCTTTAACTTTGCTGACAGCTATATCATCGTAGGTTTATTTGGATGGTTATTGAACGACCTAATATCATGTAAGAAAAATTTGATTACCTAGTCAATCTCGGCTACATTATGGTCTGAAAGTTCTTCTTTGGTAAACATGCTCAGTGTCTCTGGACTAATAATAGATAAGAGACTCATGTACGCATACCCATTGAAAAACAATACAAGGAAGGGCAAGGAGGCCCATTTTTGTAAATATATGCTGATAATAATTGCTACAAAGAACATAAACGCAAATAGCAGCTCTAGGTAGGTTGTGATGCTTTTATTAACCTTATATTTGATCCATTGCGAGCCTAGATGAGTACCATCTCCAATCTTGGGGGTTCTTGTGAACTCCTTATCCTCTGTAAAAAAACCCTCTAGAACAGCTTTAGACTGATTGAATGCAAGTCCAACACCGAGGCTCATCAACCCGGGTATGTATTTAAGTCGTGATTTCCAGCCAGTGTTGATGGTCAACTCTTTTTGACTTAGACCAAAGTAGGTACCGATACTGATTGCATTAAGAATAAAAAAAGGCGCATCAGTCATCATAAGGACATGTATTGGTGTGCCTGATCTTAATATCATCGCAGGAATCATCAGAATGCTTAGAATGACCACTAAGGGGTAGTTGCAATTAGCTGTCAGATGAAACCAGCATTCTATCTTAGTGTGGAGTGATACCTTGGATTTCCAGATTGTGCCCATGAGTTTCTTAATTACTTGTGCATTTCCCTTTGCCCAACGATGTTGCTGACTCTTGAAGGCATTTACATCCATAGGTAATTCCGCAGGTACTAAAAGGTCCTTAAGGTAGACACCGCGCCAACCCTTAAGTTGTGCCCGATAACTCAAATCGGCATCCTCAGTTATCGTGTCATGCTCCCATCCGCCTGCATCGGATATGGCTGATACGCGCCACATTCCTGCGGTACCACTGAAATTAAAAAATGCATTTGAGCGATGCCTAGCTGTGTGCTCAAAAACAAAGTGTCCATCGAGTAGAATTCCTTGAACTTGAGTTAGGAGAGATGATGATCTATTTAAATGAGTCCAGCAACCCTGAATAAAGGCGATATTAGGATCTTTGAAAAATGGGATTGCTTCAGTTAAAAAAGTAGGGTTAGGGACAAAATCTGCATCGAACATCGCTACGAATTCACCTTTAGCTGATTTCAAGCCTTCTTCCAATGCACCTGCCTTATATCCAGTCCGATCATTCCGATGAAGAGCGTATATATCAAAACCCAATTGTTTATATTTCGATACCATCGAATCGACAAGATCTCTAGTATGATCCGTTGAGTCATCCAAAACTTGGATTTCGAGCTTATCTTTTGGATAGTCTAGATTAACTATTGAGGTAATTAGTCGCTCTACTACGTTGTATTCGTTGAATACGGCTAATTGAATTGTAATGGTTGGTTTAAATGTGGAGTCACCGAGAGGGACTGGCTTTTGATCCTTATATTTGAAGTAAAGGTAGAGTACCCAAAGCCTATGGGTCCCATAGATACTAAGGATAGTTAAAATAGTAAAATATGTGCCTAAAATTAAATCTCGATAAAACATCAAATCAACCTTTACTTAAGTCTTTTAATCATCTCAGAGTGCACTATAAATTCAACATTTATCATGATTAGAGAACGTTGTTGGCTGGGGAGGTAGGATTCGAACCCACGATAAGCTGAACCAAAATCAGCTGCCTTACCACTTGGCCACTCCCCAAATGAGAATCTTTATTCTATCGCAGAAAGCGACTATTTTAACGGGTTTTCGACCTTTGGACTCAGTCCAAATTCTTCAGCACTCAGAAGGTCAGGGCGCACAATACCATCAATATTTTCCATGTTTGAAATAGCCTTAGATCCCGAGGTCTTTTCGAATGCTATCAGAACATCTTTTTCAATACTCATTCTTAGATCGTTGTTTAATGGATAGGCAATATCTTTAAAACTACCATCTCGTTTTCGTCGGCTAGGCATAGCTACAAAAAAACCGTCATCTGATTCTATTACTCGTAGATCACTAACTAGAAAACTATCATTAATGATGATGGTTGCATAAGCCTTGAGTTTATCGTCTCCTTTGACGAGATTAATTCGTATATCTGTTATCGTAATCATATTTATAAGTTTATTCGATTTTTACCCATCCACATTGACGAGATTTAAGATCGCCCCGCCGAAAGGAGTAATAATCGTTGGGGTTACAGTAGGTACACTCGACCTTGCTGAAGTCTAGAGCGGGATTTAGGCCTTTGGATATGGCCTGAAGCCTAAGGAAATCAGGTAGATCAAAATAATCTTTATGATTTTTATTTACGCCCCTTGCTGTTAACCAATGTTGATGCTTTTCGGCTGCTTTGAAAACCTCATTGCCAACCTGAAAATGGCATTTCTTGATGCAGGGCCCTATGGCCCATGCAGCAGTGTCTTTTTGGCCACCTAATGAAAGGAATCTGTCGATAAACATCCCAAAAATATCCAAGGTAGCTCCACGCCATCCAGCATGAACTACTCCTGCAAATATTTCGTCGTTATTCAATCGACCCGCAAATAAAATAGGGGCACAGTCAGCAACTCGAACAGCAAGAACTACTCCACGTTCGGTAGTATATAGAGCATCTGACGACTCAAGTCTTTTATCTGATTTATATTCGGTAATTAAATTTCCATGGACTTGTATGGGTGTTTTGATGTCTTGATCATCAATTGTATTATTACGTGTAGTGAACCCCCATGTTATAGGAAGATGTTTAGGTGGTTGAATTTGAGGAAACATCTATTAATACCTAGCGAAATGAGCAAAAATAATTATCAAATCAGTTAATGGCCATAAACATAAAAAGAGATACATGAATCTTTTATGATCTACGGACTCCATTATTTTTGATTTTTTTTTCCAACAGTATAAGAAAAATAGCCAAATTATCATATTGACGATCAGCAGTGATAAATATTTGATATCGCTAATGGTCCCCCAAATAAACCAGAGAAATGCTACTAAAGTGAATCCCATAGATACTGTTAAAGCTCTACTGGTTCCGAGGGAAAGCGTCAATGTATGGTCACCTCTGGCCTTATCTTCCTTGTTTTGATAAATTTGCGTTAGTGGGTAGAGTGCACCAAACAGAAATCCAAAACCTACAGATAATTTGAGTATGTTGCTATTAAGCTCGTTACCTATTGAGACAAAACCGGCTAAAAAAGTAAAAAAACCGAAACCTAATGAATTAATTAGTAAATCATAACCTGGTCTTGATTTTAATCGAATCGGAGGTATTGAATACAGAAGACTCATCAATACGCAGGTCATAATAATTTCAAAGAAATACTTATCACCAATAGATCTATTAGCATTATAAATCGATATTAATAGTGATAGTGAAAGGAGAAGGAGTCCAAAATGAAATAAATACTTTGGGACGATAGGAGGATTATTCAAAAAAGCAATATCACCCTCATCCTTATCGAATGAAGAGTTGAGAGCGAGAGTTCCACCGTTTAAAAATATAACAAAAACTAATATCGGTAACAGGGCATCCCTATATTCAAAGAATTTGGAACATAGCATTCCCGAGATTAAGTGAACGGCTACTACCGGCCACTCCTTGGGTCTCATGTGTAATATATAAGGTCTAACCTTCTCGATCATTAGGCGTGCTTAATGATTTGGATCGCAGGCTTTCTTTCATCACGCTTATGAACCATCTGCATCATCGCTTCAGAAAGATACTCGTAATTAAAAGTTGCATCAACACACATTCCATAAGGTAATTCTAGAGGGATTAAGAAAGAAGGATAGTTTGGAAGTTTTCTAACGCCTTTTAAGAGTCGATCTATACAACTAACAGCTACAATCAAGTCAGGATTCATTCGTTTGGCTTCGATATAGGCTTTATAACTTCTGTTTGTGATCTTAATATTCCATTTTTCCTTCAGACTATCCTCAACCAGATTTTCAATATGGCATAATCCACAGTTGTAGCAGGACGATAATTCATCTAGAACAGGCGCAGTACATTTTGACCATTGTACGCAGTGAGGAATAAGAAGAAGGGCATTTCTTGATTTTGATTCACTAAACGATCTTAATACTTTTTCATTATTCCATTTGAAAAAACTCATGAGAAAGACGTCTTCCATTCTGAATAGTCTAAAAATCGGTCTTAACAAGTCGACGAATAATAGATCCACTCTGATAATCGAGGCGTGTGTGTTTATATATGTTGTTTTTTCTCGTAAACCTAAATTAAGCAGAATAATTGATATTGCTGTGAGAATGAGAAACCATGATGAGTAATTGTTATTCGTATTGATGAATAATCCTATTGAGGATAGGAAAATAATGATAGGTATACCCAGCCTTAAACCTTTAAATAAACTAGAGCCAACAATGGATTTGATACTATTAGTTTTCATCGTCATTTACCTATGGCGGCCAGCCCTAACAATTTTTTGAGATCTTCATCTTTCCAGCGAATTCCACCACCTACGAATAGTGTCCGATAATCCTTATTCGCAAGATCCTGAACTCCTGCCGTTACGTAAAAATTTTTATAAAACTGATAGCTCGAAGAAACTCTATATCTTGGATTGTTTTTGTTTAGTGATGGATCCTTCGTAAAGTCGTAAGCCGTAATACCAAATCGAAGAGTATCGTTGAGGCCCCTCATTTCAATTGAACCTCCACCTTTGCCGTCGACAATACCCGCTGAAAAGACCATATTACCGAGCCTCTTATTGAATCCAGCGGAGACTGTAAAGGTATTTTGTGAAGTTGTTGTAGAGTTCGAGGAAAGCAATCCTTGTGGCAATCCTGTTATGGGATCCACGGTAGTCGACGTTTTGACTACTTTTGAAGTTTTACCATCTGGTGAATTGTTAAGTTCTAGGCTGTACCAGTAATCTGTCCGAGGGGATAACTCGATTCTAAGACCACTCCTTGTATCATTCCTATCGGACCAATAATTGGCTGAAGCGTCTAAGGTTAAATCTAGTTTTGTATATCCACTGAGTGCTGACTCTAGGCTATCAAGGGTCCGATTTATCTTTTCTCCGGTAACGCCATCATTTAAAAGTTTTGAAAGTGTACCATCACCAGAATTTATTTTATTAGTCATGAGAGTCAGACTATCAGCGGTAGATTGAAACTTTGTAGCCAAAAGCCTCAAGTCCTTTATGGAACCTGATAGATCTTTTTCATTATCTTTTATAAGGTTATTAATGCTACGGGCAGCATTCTGAAAATCTTGAGCCAATTCAGGCAGCCGAACGCGAAGATCTCCAGTAATTGCGTTTAAATTATCCATAACAGAATTTAATTTGCTACCCTCACCATTGAAACTATTCGTGATTTCCTTCATATCCTTCCCAACGTCGATTAAAACACTCACTAATTCGTCTAATCCCGAGCCTTGAGCGGTAGATAATGTGGAACCTGAAACCAAAAGTGAGTTTATTGATTTTCCATTTATAAATTCGACATATTTTTCACCAAGAATGCCAAGAGAAACAAGACTGACTTTTGAACCTGCATAAACAGCCATACTTTTAGGAAGAGAGAAAGTGATCTTAGCCTTATCGCCTTCAAGTGAAATGGATTCAACTTTTCCGATCCTAACTCCAGCTGCTCTCACGTCACTTTGACGACTTAATCCAGCTACTTGATCAAAATATGCTGAATATACATTTAGATCTTTCTTCGCTGATAATCCTAATTTATCTAAGGAAAAAACTAGAGATAAAAGCACAACAATCGTACTTATAAAGAAAATACCAACTTTGAACTCAGTTTTCATAGGACCTATTGATACCTTTTGTTAATCATCTATTTTATCGCCCTTTGAGATTTGGGGGGGGGATCTGACAGAAATGGGCCTTCTGAGGTGCCTTGAATAAACTGTTGGACCAAAGGATCTGATATTAAGCCAAAGTCAGTGGGATTGGCTGAAGCAACTATTGATCCTTTATGAAGCAGGGAAATATTGTGACCAATGCTAAATGCGACTTTAAGATCATGAGTAATGGTGATGGTTGTTGCTCTTAATTCGGTTTGTAAATCTTTAATAACTTTTGAAATTACATCGGTCATAACTGGATCTAGTCCCGTAGTAGGTTCATCGAATAAAAGAATTTTCGGTTTGAGTGCAATCGCTCTTGCAAAGCCAACCCTACGTTTCATTCCACCCGATAATTCAGATGGGTAAAGGTCTGCAGTACCCCTTAAGCCAACTAAAGTTAAGCACTCATCGACTCTAGATTTTATCTCAAATGGGGTCATAGTAGTGTGACGAGTTAAGCCAAAACTAATATTCTTTGAAACCGTCATTGAATCAAATAAAGCAGCCATTTGGAAACACATACCGATTTTTTTTCGTATTTCAAATATAGTTGATGACTGCTCGGGATCAACTTGAATTCCATCTACAAAAATAGTCCCAGCATTAGGACTAAGGAGCCCTAGAATCACCTTAAGTAGTACTGTCTTTCCCGTTCCAGAACCACCCAGGATAACCCTACTTTCAGATTCAGCAACATTTAGGGAAACCCCGTTTAGAACTATATTGTCCCCGAATGATTTGAATACACTCTGAATCTTAATCATAGATATCCATTAGACCAGAAGAAGTTTGGTGAGGATAAAGTCTGCAATGAGGATCCAGAGGCTTGAAGTAACGACGCTACTAGTCGGTGCTGCACCAACTCCCACAGCACCTCCTTCAGTTCTATAGCCTTTCCAGCATCCAACAAGCGAGATAATAATTCCGAACACAAAAGCTTTTATGAGAGCGATTCTTAAATCGGATGTAGTAATCAATTTGAAGAACTCAGAGGTGTAAAAATCAGAACTTTGAGAAGATAGGTTAACCAAAATGACATGTCCACCCCAAAAACTAATATAGATCGAGAGAATCGTTAGCATCGGAAGCATGATGATTGAAGCTAAAAATCTGGGTACAAATAAGTAGTGAATAGGATCCGTTGCCAAGCACTCTAAGGCATCAATTTGTTCTGTTATCCGCATGGTTCCAATTTCTGCAGCCATTGCAGAACCCACTCTACCCGCAATCATTAAACCGGTGATTACAGGAGCAAGTTCCCTAATAACAGCTAAACCTTCAACCTGACTAGCGAGACCCTCGGCTTGAAATTGCTTGAACCCAAAGGCGAGTTGAACGGCAAAAACCATACTGACGGAAAGCGATGTAAGAAGAACAACGGGAACTGAAGATACACCAACAGATGAACATTGACTTAAGAAATATTCAGTATCAAATGGACGCTTAAAAACACTTCTGATACCTTTTGTACTTATGACAACAAAATCTCCAAAGGAAGAAATGCTGATCACTATCTTAGAGCCTATCAATTCAATGAAGTTTATCATTTTATTTCTTGGTCCTATTCATCGGTCTATTAACTTGCGGCACTCTGCTTTTAGCCTTGTGCTCTCTGGGGATATCCTGAGTGACAGTGGTACCCGCTGCAATTAATACATGATCTTCTATTTTGATTGGAGCAATAATTTGTGTGTCACTACCTATAAATACATTACTTCCTATCGTTGTTTTATGTTTATTGACCCCGTCATAATTGCAGGTAATCACACCAGCACCAATATTTGATTCTTTTCCTATCGAAACATCGCCCAAATAGGTAAGGTGGTTAGCTTTCGAACCCTTTGATATCATAGCTTTCTTCGTTTCCACAAAATTACCTATTTGTACATGGTCGGCTAGTTCTGTGCCTTCTCTTAATCGAGAAAAAGGCCCTACTGTAACGTTATTTTTAATGATCGACCGATCAATCAGTGTGTAAGGCTTAATTGTTGTGAAATTACCTAATGTTGAATCCACGATTCGCGATCCTGTCTGTATTTTAGAACCTATTCCTATAGATACTGATCCAAGTAAACTGACGTTTGGTTCAATTAAGACATCAGTTCCAATTTTGACTCGTGGACCGATCAATGTATTTGATGGATCCAGAATAGAAACACCTTTATCTAGCCAGATGGTATTAATACTTTCCTTGGCATTAGAGTGAAGAATTGATAAGTCTTTACGTGTGTTTAGACCAGAGATTTCATTGATATTAAATTTAACTAACTTAATATCAATTTTAATTGCAAGTGTATTTATTGCTTCAGTTAGGTACAGTTCATTTTGTTTATTTTTATTTTTTATAATGCCAAGAATTGGAAGTAATGGTTTCCATGGAAGTGAATAAATACCGCCATTAATGAATTTATGTTTTTTTTGTGGGGGTTTAAGGTCCAGGTCCTCGACAATATGACTTAGATGAAATTGTTGGGTAAAAACTCTACCATAGCCTTTGGGCACATCAGATTCCGATACTCCCATCGCTGGGCAGTTTTTTAATAGCTTCGTCAGACTTGATTTAGAAATCAAAGGGACATCCCCGTTCATGATGAGTAGGGTAGTCGTCCTGAGTTTAGTAATTAAGGCTTTCGCAGACATGAGGGCATGTGCCGTACCTTGAGGAGACTGCTGGGTGACGAAATGAACATTAGTCTTAATTAACCCCGTATTTTTCCATTGTTTTACTAACGGCTGAATTTCACCGTCATTTTTATTAATGACTATAATCGTATTAGCAATCTCTGAAGGCACAGCTCTTAGTACCCATAAGAGGGCAGGATCGCCTAGAATGTCGTGTAAAACTTTCGTCTTTGTCGACATCATTCGTTTACTTTGACCAGCTGCCAGGATTACTGCAGTAGATGACAAATAACACCTCTTAATATTTCATTATCCTACCGATACTTGTTTTGCATAATCATTAATCAAAGATCCCTTTGGTACGCATTGATAATCTAAGCGCTAATCTCGTGGCCTCTAGGAAATTTCTATGATCAGCAATACCAAGTCCGGCAATTTCAAAAGCGGTTCCGTGATCTGGGCTTGTTCTTACAAACGGAAGTCCAAAAGTAACATTCACAGCTAAAATTGGCTCAACGAGTTTAATCGGTATCAATCCTTGATCATGGTACATAGCAATAGTAAGATCGAACTCTCCATCGAATGATCGCTTAAAAATAGAGTCGGCCGAGAGAGGACCCTTAATGCGAAGTTCTTGGCTTCTCCTGTGAGTTTCTCTATGAGGGTAGGGATTCCACTGGGCAAGTGGGCGGTATTTAGAAAATATACAAGGACCAAATTTGTCTTTGTTAAAAGAATATTTATTCTCATTTAGTGAAGAGGATGCTTTCTTAACAGCTTCAGTGATTAGATTATCTTCAGATCCAAAAGCCCCATTTTCACCAGCATGCGGGTTAAACGCAGCCACTCCTACTTTAATTCTAGACGTCCCAAGCATTTCAATAAAAGAGCTAGTTGAAAACTCAATACTTTCAGATATGGATTCTTCGGTAATGGAATCGATGACCTTTCTCAAGCTCATATGCACCGTATGAAGAGCCACGTTCATTTTAGGGCTCATAAATATCATTTGTATCCGTTTTGAATTTGTTGCGTGTTGCAGATAACCACTGTGTCCCGTAAATTCTTCACCCGCAGCGATAATTGATGATTTCGAGATTGGAAGTGTTACAAGGGCATCCGCTTTATGATTGTTCATAAGTCGCGTTGCTAGGACTAAGGCTTCCATTGAAGACCTACCTGAATGTGCGGAGGATACTCCAATCTCTAATTTATTTAAGGGTAAAGGATGAGGATCTAACCACAGAGCGCTCGTTCGTTGATTTGAGTCAGTGGGATCAATCAAATAGAGCCCAAATGATTCACTTGAATGACTAATGCTAAAGGGTGGATCGCCCCATAGCCATTTTTGTGAATTAACTTTTGTCTTTGTAGTTAGTTCAATCGCAGATCTGCTTCCAATAATCACTACTTTGGCTCTGTGTGCTAGCTGCGGTAATGATTTAAGGAGAATTTCTGGTCCAATACCGCAAGGATCGCCAAGAGTAATGATAAGGGTGGGTAAGGCATTCATCAGACAGATCCAGGTACTAACAGGTTACTAATAATAAAGCTTTTCATGAGATCTAGTTTTCAAATGGTCATACTGTTATTATTAGAATTCCGCGGGTATAACTCAGTGGTAGAGTGCAACCTTGCCAAGGTTGAAGTCGTGGGTTCAAATCCCATTACCCGCTCCACTCCACATTATTCACGGCGCCGTCGCCAAGTGGTAAGGTCCGGGACTGCAAATCCTGTATACGTCGGTTCGAATCCGACCGGCGCCTCCATATGATAGGTAACAAATATTAAGTTGTGATCGAAGAGGAAGCTCGTCAGAAAATACAGAATCGTTAGGGTTTTAACTCGATAAGATACTTCCATTTATACAATATCGTTTGCCTGTTGGTTTAGGTCCATCATTAAATACGTGTCCTAGATGACCTTTACACTTCGAGCAGACAACCTCAACGCGAATCATTCCGAAAGAAAAATCAGATATTTCCTCAACCGCCTGTTCATTAATCGGTCTTACAAAGCTTGGCCAACCTGAAGAGGATTCATATTTATCGAGAACCGTGAAAAGGGGGTTTTGACAACCCACACAAGAGAGTATATTGACACCATTTTTGACATCGAATTTCATAAATCTTGGGTCTGTTCCTTTTTCTATAAGAACTCTAAACTGTTCAGGAGTAAGCTTTCTTTTCCATTCATCATTAGGCGTATTCATTTATGGCTCCTAAATGTAATTAAAGAATCATTACCTTTATGTTTTTGAACAACCGAGCAAATATCAACGCAATCACCGCAATTAAAGCATCCCTCGCCGTAACCTATGAAAAGAGACTCGGATCTGGGATCAAGATCTACAAAACATGCATTTAAACAAGCCGCACAAGAACCACACTCATCAAGCGTTGATTCAAAGCGGGGTCTTAATTTTTTATCCTGGTCGTTAGAGCTATAGATAATGGATTGGCCCATGCCATATATACAAACGATCCTGCAGAAGTCGAATCTTACAACGAATCCAACTATCCAGGTCAATAGAACAAATAATACGACCCACCCAATAAGGAGGCCACTTTCTGTGTTGAGGACGGTTAAATTATTTACAATATAAAGAATACGCGAAGGATCTACTAGGTATGCTGAAAGCCCTAGAGCAATGGTTATTGGTGCCATAAATAAAAAAATAATAGATAGAGTTTGTGCAACTATTCTATGAACGATTGATCGATTGATGAACCCATGGATCCATCGATTGGTACCTGATCCGAAAATAGTCCTGATGATGTTAAAGAACTCAATTGTGCTTCCATAAGGACAGGACCATCCACAAAATACTCGGCCCTTTGAGTAACTAAGAACAATAAAGAATGAGAGAAACAGGAAGAATCCAATAGCAAAATAGATCCCATTTGTGGTTGTGAATGGATAGTTGTTCCTTAGAAAAATAAGTTGATTTTCTTTAATATCAATACGAAAGATATTAAGAAACGGAAGTGATAATAAAAATAAAAAACTTAATATTTGAGACAATCGACGATAGTTATGAAACATGGCTTAGGTTCGAATCCTAACGTGACGTATAAGACCTATGCCTAGTAATAAGAGCATGGGCGCTAGTAAACCCCACCAAACAGGTATTTCACCACTCTGTGTGGCGCCTACTATAATCGAGTGAATCCCAAAAAATAATAAGCTAGAAAAAAGAATAGTGCTAAGAGCCCTAGATCTACCTTTCTTGGGATCGGGCAGGGCGTATGAGAGGAGTGCGAATAGCAAGAGGGGTCCTATGAGCCAACCAAATAAGCGATTCATTATTTCGTAATTTCTTTCGGGATCATTCGACCAAATAAGCCAGGAGAAAAGATCAATTGTTGATGTTGTATTTGGAGATGAGATTTTTCTAAGTGCATTACTTGGAAAATAAATACTCCACATCGAGAGATTCTCACGTCTTTGACCTGTCCAGTCGAAAATTGTACTTTGACCAGTTTTTTCATCGAATTTGATAATGGGGTCTGATTCCAAATAGTTAGACAACGGAAATCCCCAACGAACACCTTGTTGTGCTGAAACAAACCATAGAATAGTTGGTTTAGAAATCTCTGTTTTTAACGTAATCCAACTAGTATTTGTCAACTGAGATTGCTCTTGGCTTCGCCCAAGTATTTTATTGTATAAGCCATCACCATAATTAATTGTGCTCGGGCCTAGCCAGAGAGAAAAAATAAGACTTGTTGTAACTATGAAAACTAATGCTGGGTATGTGAATTTAAACCAATCGATCATATTTAACCCACTAGATTTTAAAGCAACCCATTCTCTAGATATTGATTTTTCAGTTAATGTAAGTGCCATAGAGAAAATAAAAATAATAGGAGAAACTATAGTCAAGAACTCTGGGAGTGAAGTAACCCAATAATGAAAAAACAGTAGTACTGAATGTTGGTTCTTTGAAATATCACCCGCAAGGTTTGTATAATTTATAATCAGATGGATCAGTAGAATAGCCATGGTAACGATGAGCCAATTCTTTAATAATGAGGCGCTTAGGTATCCAACTAGGGTTTGTTTGGACTTTGAGATTTGGTCGGATCCGGATTGAATATATTCATCAAAACGTGAGTAGATCGAGAGAACCCATCGATAAAATAATGACGTCATACCATCGATTTTTAAGATTTTATTTTTGGCTATTATGGGTCTAAGGCTCCTATAAAATCTATAACCCGCAAGAAGAAAAATTAAAAATGAGGTTAGATTTAATACTACTGATGGGACTTGGTCATTTATCAGAAATAAATCTTCTATATACCGATGAATAAAATAATAAGCAAGAACAGCAAGCAGAGCTATCAGTGATCCGCTGGATTTCTTAAAACGTGGGTGACGGATTCCTATGGATATACCAAGCAGGAGAAAAGCTACGGATGCAAAGGGAAGGGACCATCTTCGTGATAACTCGATTGAACGAACTTTATCTTCTTTACTCAAAATAGGTGCTGGATCATTTTGTTGGTTATAAAGCGCTAGGCTATTGAGTGATCGCAAGGGGGTCGCCTTCCAAATTCTTTTGGGAGGTGGAATTTGAAACATCAAGGTTTGTTCTTTTTGGTTGACGAGAATCACGGAATTGTTGGTTTGTTCATATAGTGCACCGTTAAGATCCTTAAGAATCACTAAGGCATTAGAAGATCCGTCGGGATTGCTAGAAAAAACATAATTAATATCTTGTCCAATCATGTGCTGAACTTCCTTGGGGCGAACTTCAACAATATGAGTGTTTCCAATAAAATCGCTCCAGATTGTCATGTTTGGATTAGATGGGGGGTTCCAGGGCTGTCCGCCGGGCTTAATAAGCCTAGCTTTCAAAGTTTGTGACATCGAATCCCTGAATAATTGCTGCTTAGAATTTGCCCAAGGTGTGACGAAATGAGAATTTAATAGGCCAATCGTAAGAATCAAGATCCCAAACGATATCCATGATTGAATCCAGTATTTATATCCAACACCCATGCCTTGAGATGTAACAATCTCAGAATTGTCTGAAAGGGATTGGGTGCCTATCAGACCCGCTATAAGAGATGAAATGGGCAGAATAATAGATAAAAGTTCGGGTAATGAGGAAAGTAGAAGGAGGGCTAACCAACCAATTGAAGCACCTTGAATAAAAACTTCTTTCGAGAGGTGCATTGCCTCGTTTGTAATGATTAGGGCACCATAGAATACAAGAGACCCTAAAAGAGGGTAAAACCATGTTTTCATATAATATTGCTTTAGAATGCTCATAATCATTATTAGTTATGATAATGTATATTATGTAACCTACTATTAAACAGGAAGTTAATCACAAGACCTTTAACCTTAATAAATCATGAATATGGAGGACGCCGACCTGTGACTTCCCTTCAGTTACACACACAAAGGTAATCTTCTTTGATTCCATTAGATTGGCTGCATCAATAGCCAGACTGTCTGCTTGGATTGTTATTGGGTTTGCCGACATCATTGATTTAGCCTTAAGCATATGAGGTTCACTTTTGCTGTTTTGAATAGCTCTTCGAATGTCACCGTCGGAAATCACACCTACTAGGTTATTGTTGCCTTCCCTTACGACCACCATCCCTAGTCGGCCAGCTGTCGATTTTGTTAATATATCGATTAGGCTATCTCCTGCGTCAACAATAGGATATTGTGCATTCATAACCTCTCGTACTTTCAGTAACTTAGATCCAATACTTCCGCCTGGATGATTATATGAGAACATTTCATCTGTAAAACCTTTTTTATTCGCTAATACAGCACTCAAGCAGTCACCAATGGCTAGTTGGCAAGTAGAACTAGCCATTGGAGCGGAAAGATCTCCTGGCGACCCTTCTCCATTGGGCAAGGAATAATTGAAGACCCAATCCGAATATCTACACAATTCTGATTTTTTATTTGATGTGATCAATGCAATTTTTATTTTTAGGCGCTTAGTACTATTGATTAGCCGAGAAAGTTCTTCGCTTTCGCCACTATTAGAGAGAATAACAAGATGATCATTTGGACTAATATTACCTATATCGCCGTGGAGTGCATCCGTAGGGTGAAGAAAAAGCGAAGCAGTTCCAAGCGAGGTCATGGTGGCAGCAATTTTTTGTGCAATCACACCAGATTTACCAACCCCACTGAAGATTACCCTTCCCTGACTGCTCTTTACGGATTCTGACCAGTTAGCGATCGTTTCGGGGTCAAGCGTTTCAGAAAGGTCCCTCAGGGCGATTTCTGAGGCTTTAAGAACCTTAGTCAATATTTTTTTGACAGCTTGTTGGTCCAATTCGTCCTCTTGAACATGTAAAATGATATTTCTTATGATACCTACGATATTGCCCATTTTCCCACTGCCAAATCTTGTTCTTTTTCCCCATACCTTCATGCCGCTCCATATTTTCGAGCCTAGGTATCGGGAGATGCTTAATGATATTGAGTCAAGCCATGGATTCTTTGTTATAACTCAAATCAGAGATCCAAGTTCATCAGATGGTAATTTCAATTCTAATTTTTATAAGATTGGCTGTATGGTACGCATTGTTCGTGCTGAATCGCTGCCTGATGGCAGATGGAATATTCTCGTTCAAGGTATGGCTTTAGTGAATATTAACGAGAGTGTCGAGGGCAAACTCTACCGACAGGCCGTCATTAACCTTAGAACGTTTCAAGACGAAAAAGTCCTCACTTCAGAGCAGAGGGTCACACTTCAAAATTTATTTATTGATTATGTAATCAATTCTGAATCCCAGGAACAAGCAAAGGCTGAAATACAAGATATTCTAGATTCAGACCTAAGCGATGAAGTACTCCTTAATACCATCGCAATGTCCATGAAGATTGATCCTATTGAGCGCCAGTTTTTACTCGAAGCCAAAAGCATACAAGACTTATACGATCGCATTTACCAACTTTGGGATTTCATGTCCAAGGGTAGAAATACGACCGAAGGTGATCAGTGGTGGCCCCTGTAGGGTTCGAACCTACGACCAAGCGGTTATGAGCCGCCGGCTCTGACCACTGAGCTAAGGGGCCACTTAGAAGTTTATAGCAATCGAAAAGAAGGTATTTTTATTAGTGTCCATTAGAACCCCATATAAAGGGGCCACCCCCAATTAGTTGTCATCCAATAAGCAAAAACAACCTGAATGACAAAATTTGATATTTGATATAAAAAATAAAGTTAAAAATTAATATAAACCCGTTATTATCAATACTTATGAATAAATCTTTACATCAATAAGAAAAAAAATAAATATTTTATAAATTTTGTAATGATTTTTTTACACGAATTGTTACAATTTTTGAATTGGAGGTCTTAATGACACTTTTATCTCTCACATCTTTGGCATCTTTAACTGAGATGGCTGGAGCTGTTCTTTTAGCGACCGACTATGTCGGTGTTTCTTTTTGGCTCGTCTCTGCAGCATTGTTAGCAGCTACGGCTTTCTTCTTTCTTGAAAGAAGTAACGTCACCAACAAATGGAAAACTTCCTTAACCCTTTCGGGTCTCGTGACGGGTATTGCCTTTTGGCATTACTTGTACATGCGTGAAGTTTGGGTGACCACTGGTCAGTCAGCCACGGTATATCGTTATATCGATTGGTTCTTGACTGTTCCGATTCTTATGGCTGAATTTTATTTCATCCTAAGAGCAGCGGGATCAGTCCAAGTTTCCATGTTCTATAAACTTTTTATCGGATCAATTTTAATGCTTCTCTTCGGTTTCCTTGGTGAAACTGCTTTGATGCCAGTCGTACCAGCTTTTGCTCTCGCGATGTTGTTTTGGATCTACATGATCTATGAACTCAGAATGGGTGAAGGAGCCAAATCCAAAAATACGATTACCAATGTTAATGTCAAATCCGCCTATGACACCATGATGTGGATTGTCGTTATCGGTTGGGCAGTCTACCCCGTTGGTTATTATCTAGGCTATCTTGGTGGCGGTGCTAACTCCAATACGCTTAACCTTGTATACAACCTTGCAGATTTCCTAAATAAGATCGTCTTTGGCGTGATTATTTGGAATGCTGCTATCAACGACAGTAAATAATTTAATCAATTCACTGTCAAAAAAACAGGTGGGTTTCCCACCTGTTTTTTTATTTATGGTGGCTGGAGGCGGACTCGAACCGCCGACCTAGGGATTATGAGACCCTCGCTCTAACCACCTGAGCTACCCAGCCTGGTTCACTAGTTTAACGAAGCGATCCGAATAAAGGTAGTGCTTACTTATTTGCTCAGAATACGTTTATAAATCGATTCGTAGGCATCAATTACGGGCTTTTCGCCGAAGGAATCCGAAGCACGTTTAATAGATGATGCACTCATCTTTGATCTTAAATTATTATCATCAAGGAGTCGGGTCGTACTCATCGCCATAGCTTCGATATCCCCAATTGGGTGGAGAAATCCATCAATCTGATCACGAATTAATTCAGGTAATCCCCCGATAGACGTTGCCACAACGGGAACACCCAGTGCCATAGCCTCGAGTGCTGATAGTCCAAAACTTTCCGTTTCACTTGGCAAAAGAAAAACCGACGCTTTGGAGAGATAGTGTTCAACATGATTCTGCTTTCCTAAGAAATAGATATCGCTCCAAAAAGGAAGTTTCTTACAATAGGTTTCAACCTCAGACCGATCCGGACCATCTCCAATTAGGGTCAGGTTGCAATGGATTTTAGTTCTGACCTTTTCAAAAATCTTCACAACATCTAATACTCTTTTAACCGGTCTAAAATTTGAAGTATGTATGAGATTTGGGATTTGATTAACTTTATGAATTTCAACAGTGGGCTTGTTGGTAATGAGATTATGGTTACAAACAAAATTTGATATGACAGAAATATTTTCCCCTACCCCAAATGTATCGATGGTTTGTTTTTTTAAAAATGATGACACTGCTGTTACTGCATCACTCTGTTTAATAGCCAGTCGAACCATAGGAAAATAGCTAGGGTCTGTTCCGACAATCGTAATATCCGTGCCATGGAGCGTCGTCACCACTTTGACCTTATTATCACAAGCCATTTTGGCTAATAAGGCCGAAGACGCATGGGGGATGGCGTAATGTGCGTGGATGATGTCTAGGTTATATTTTTGAGTTACATCGGCCATTTTGGAGGCGAGAGCATCCCCATATAATGGAGACTCAAATAAGGGATAAGGACTCGGTGTAACTTCATGAAAATAGACTTCATTTGAATGGATATTGAGTCTAGGAGGTATTGCTGAGCTAATGATATGAACTTCATGACCCCGATTAGAGAGTCCTATTCCGATTTCGCTCGCTACGGATCCAGAACCGCCGAAAGTAGAATAACAACTGATTCCAATTCTCATTCAATGCTCATGATAGTAATATGAAAACAAAGGGTAATGATGCAATTTCTAGTAATATTACTTTCCAATATTATATCACTCTGGTCTTTGCTTATTTTCATTTGGGCAATATCAACCTGGTTTTCACCAAATCCGTCTGCACGATGGTTTAAAATTCTAAATTCAGTTGTGGAACCAATCCTCCTTCCCTTCCAGCGATATATTCCTAGACTAGGCCCTCTCGATTTGAGCACATTATTCGCACTCATCACCCTGCGTTTGATTAATGAACTTCTCGTTAGCCGGATTGTTATCGATTAGGAGATTTGTATGCCTAAGGCTGTAATCATTGATTGCCTGAGAAGCCCGATCGGTAAATTTCAGGGGGGCCTGTCGACTTTATCTGCACCGGATCTGTGCGCGCAGGTCATTCGAGGCCTCTTAGCGAAATACCCTGATACTAAACCAACTGAGGCAATCCTAGGAAATGTCTTGTCTGCAGGCGTAGGGCAAGCTCCTGCCCGTCAAGCATCGCTAAGGGGTGGAATGGATGTATCCACCTCGGCTATGACCATTAATAAAGTCTGTGGTTCAGGTCTTAAGGCCATCCAGCTCGCCGCATCCTCGGTCCTTCTTGGTGATCACGAAATTGTACTGGCTGGAGGAATGGAATCGATGAGCAATGCCCCCTACCTTCTTCCTAAAATGCGACAAGGCGCACGAATGGGACATGCACAAGCCATCGACTCTATGATGTTTGACGGACTGCATTGCGCTATGACCGATCAAGCCATGGGAACTACCGGAGAACTTGTTTCTGAAAAATATAAAGTCAGCCGACACATGCAAGACGAATATGCGCTAAATAGTCACCTTAAAGCTCTGCATGCTATGGAGCATGGTTATTTCAAGAACGAAATCATGCCGATTGCTATTTCCGTTAAAAAAGGATCAGAGATCCTCGTTTCTGAAGACGAAGGGCCCCGAAGAGATACCACCCTAGAAAAACTTCAATCCCTCAGACCCGCATTTAAAAAAGATGGGACCGTAACGGCAGGAAATGCTCCTTCAGTCAACGACGGAGCTGCCGTAGGCCTTATAACCACCGAAGACCATGCCCTGAAATTAGGCCTTAAACCGGCTGCAACGATTATAGGCTGGGCGACGGCAGGTCTTGAGCCTCAGTGGGTCACCATGGCGCCTGTACCAGCTATACAAAAACTGATGGCCAAGCTGGGATGGACGAATGCTGATGTCGATTTATGGGAAATTAATGAGGCTTTTAGTGTTCAGCTCATTGCAACCATCAATGAATTAAAACTAGATGGATCACGGGTCAATATTCATGGTGGCGCTGTAGC
>SXGQ01040693.1_pt1 | contig 108337 bp, 102 predicted proteins | sample 3178371 | NCBI WGS metagenome assembly SXGQ01 (sample SAMN11356859, study PRJNA531348) | freshwater metagenome | isolation source: freshwater sample F1-20 | place: China: Fuxian Lake, Yuxi | collected 2017-12-25 | reverse complement strand
TGGAAAAAAATGGACGACGCTGCGGCCGCTCGGAATGAAGAAGAGCGTAAAGCGCGGAATACTCACGATGCAGAGTTAATTGACTTTGGCGATGAGTTTGGTGAGGTGAAGTTCGCTGACGCTGACGGCCCTGTTGCGGAACCCACACACGCACCTAAAATTTCCAAAGAAGAGCTAGTAATTGGAGATCGTGGCCCCGGCGGCGGTATAATCTTCTCTGCCAAGTCAGGAAGATACCTGGAAGCCGCTCCTGAGGATATAGGCCCGTATACCTGGGAGGAAGGTGTCGCTGCCTGCCGTAACTATTCGTATGGTGGTTGTACGGACTGGTATTTGCCGTCAAAAAACGAATTGAATCAACTGTACCTTAACCGAAAGATAGTTGGTGGTTTTTCGACTGTCTACTATTGGAGTTCTTCTGAGATCGTCGCCAACGGCGCGTGGTACCAGTATTTCTACGATGGCGATCAGGTCAACGACGTCAAGAACTCCACGTACTACGTGCGTCCGGTGCGGGCTTTCTCTATTTAACTATTTAACTATTTAGCGCTTAAAAAACGTTCGAGTTTCTCTTGGGAGTTTAATCTGTCACCTTGTACGTCGTTTCAGGGCATGTTCGAGGATATACACGCATACCCCTATATACTTACGTTTCTAGGCGAAAACTGAGTACGCCGACAGGCTATGCCTGAAAATGTATACTGCCAACAGTAAAGGTATGTGTAAACTGACTGCGACTATCCGGACTGTCCTTGTAGTCAGTATGCTGGGGGCACTTAATGGATGCACCACCAGTGTTGACCCGGCCGCCAAGCCCTCGTGGGCGAGTACCACGTCCCCTGCTTTCAAGTCTACGGATCCTGTGCTTACGGAGAACGGTGAAATCAACCCCGGGGTATACTGGGCGGAGGTCGCCAGAGTGTCCGGGACGTCAGATATAGTTTTCCGTATAACAAGAGTTTATTACGGGGAAGAGTGCGACATATGGGCCGCGGAAAATATGAACGAGAACGAATGTTTCAACGACTACGGTGTAGAAGAGTTTCCGTACGCCTACACCAGTATATCCCCGATTGCGAAAGTCAGCGTCGCGGATCAACAAGGACCCGGTACAAACTTCGTAGTGGACGCGACGACGCTTAAAAATCTCGTATTAATGAAGTACGTAAACAGCCCTTCGACATACGCGTGGATACCGTTCCCGTTTATAGTTCGGATAGAACAAGGTATTATAGTCGAAGCTCACCAGTTCTGGGTTCCCTAAAAAAGTATAGTTCGTCCCTAGCCTAGCCGACGCTGCCTTCCATTTGAAGTTCTATTAACCTACTCCACTCTACGGCGTACTCCATAGGTAGAGTACGCGTAACAGGTTCAATAAAACCGCTGACCACCATACTGGTTGCCTGCTCTTTAGACAATCCCCTACTTTGAAGATAAAACAGCTGCTCATCGGCGACTTTTGAAACCGTTGCCTCATGCCCGACCTGCGCGTCGCGTTCGCCGACCTCCATATACGGAAAGGTGCGACTTTCGCTGTTTTCGTCAAGAATAAGTGCATCACACTGCACCTGGCTCTTGCAGCCGGTGGCGCCCACGTCAACTCTCACCAAACCGCGATATGCGGTGATGCCACCATCTTTGCTAATGGACTTAGAAACTATTTTGGAGGTAGTTTCAGGGGCGGCATGAATCATTTTCGCACCGGCATCCTGATGCTGCCCTGCGCCGGCATACGCCACAGACAGAACCTCTCCGGAGGCTTTTGGTCCCATCAGATACACACTGGGATACTTCATGGTCAGTTTTGAACCGATATTGCCGTCGATCCACTCCATATGCCCGCATTCATCCACCCTGGCTCTTTTGGTTACAAGATTATAAACATTGGACGACCAGTTTTGGATAGTGGTGTACGTAACCCTGGCGTGAGGTTTTACTATAATTTCCACTACGGCCGAATGCAGGGAATCATTGGAATACACGGGGGCCGAACAGCCTTCTATATAGTGTACTTTCGAACCTTCGTCGGCGATAATAAGCGTGCGCTCGAACTGGCCGGCGTTGTCGGAGTTGATGCGGAAATAAGCTTGTAGCGGAAGTTCACACGTTACGCCTTTAGGGATGTATATAAAAGATCCGCCGCTCCAGACAGCCGTGTTAAGCGCGGCGAACTTGTTGTCCCCGGACGGGATCACGGTACCGAAATAGCGCGACACCAAATCAGGATACTCCCTTAAAGCCGTATCCATATCACAAAACAATATACCCTGCTCCTCTAACTCCTTGCGATTCCTGTGGTAAACAACTTCCGAGTCGTACTGACTGGTTACGCCGGCTAGATACTCGCGTTCGGCCTGAGGTATTCCTAATTTTTCGTAGGTATTCTTTATGCTGTCAGGAACCTTGTCCCAGTCGTCTGTTAGCGACGCGGAAGGTTTCAGATAATAGTATATATCTTGGAAGTCCAAATTTGGCATATTCTCCGCAAACCAAGGAAGCATCGGTTTAGATTCGAAAATTTTCAAAGACTTCAAACGTACCGCCCTCATCCAATCGGGTTCGCCTTTCCACCATGAAATCTCCTCCACTACGGCTTTATGCAGGCCTTTTTTTGGTTTAACAGCGTAATCGGATTCGTCGTGCCAACCCAGGGAGTACTTGCTTAGGTTTAGTTCGGCGGTCATACGGTAGACTGTGACGAAAGACACCTTAAAAGCATCCGGGTTGCAAGACTCACTTAGGAGTAGAGGAATGTATCTGGCCGCCCTTAAGGCACTGTATATAGAAGAAAGCAATCAGAAAAAAAACAAAAAATCAATGAGCAACACAGCAGCAAAACCAGACAAAAACACCGGGTCGATACGTATCAACCCCGCAGGATTCGGGTTCTTCACGCCCCTGGATGCACCCAAAGTCAACGGGGTTCATAACAGAAAAGATTCCGTATACGTCGGAGGCAACCTATTGAAAGGAATTTGCGACGGAGACATCGTAATCTTAAGCGGAGACAAAACTAACGCTACAAAAATCTCATTAGTGTCTAGGACGCGCAAGTACTTTATAGGCTCCGTAAACGCAGACGGCAAAAGCGTAACCATGGATCCGGGGTTAGGACGCGGAACTTTCCCTTTGACGGAGCGCCACACCCCTGACACCACCGTGCGCTTCACTCTTAACAAAAAACAGGCAAAAGTCACCAAGGTTATAGGGGCAGACTATTCGGCGGCTGAAATATACGAGAGATTCATGTACCGGTTCAACCTGCCCAGTGACCCTGTGCACCTTCACGCCAACGCGGCCGCAAGTTTAGTGAAATCGGTAAAAAACAAAAATCGTTATCTACACCTACGGCGCAACCTGAAGAATCTCACCACTATAACTATAGACGGGGAAGAAACCGTAGATATAGACGACGCGCTGAGCGCCGAACTCTGCGCAGACGGAGCCATCCGAGTATGGGTACATATCGCGGACGTCGCAGAGTACATCGCAGAAAACTCGTACCTTGACATGGAGTGCAGAAAAATACCGACAAGCACCTACTCTTCGTACGGGGTCAGGCATATGTTACCCGAGGCCCTGGCTGCCGACGCCATCAGTTTACTGCCGGGGAAAGACCGTATGGTGTTGTGCGCCGAATTGGTTATATCATCAGGAGGACAGGTAACGTCAACTGACGTATACCACGCCAGTATACGCAGCAACAAAAGAGCCAGCTACAACGATATCGAGGCGCTGCTGGCAGGTAACTCCACTACGATGGACACAAAAGTAGTACACCTTGTTCGTATACTGCGAACCGCAGCTCAGAGACTAAGCGTAACGCGAGACGCTCGAGCCGGGGTTGACACGTTTAGTGACAACTCCGACGGCGAAGCCAGGGATATGATTGAACGCCTCATGGTGTGCGCAAACGAATCGGTTGCCACATGGATGAAAGCCAGAGGAATCCCTGTACCTAGGCGCGCGCATGCTACGCTAAGCGACACGAGCGTAGAGGTCATCGAAAAGGCATTGAGCAGTATGAACATCGTAGCGCACCTGAGCAAGCCCGTGTCACCTGTGGCGCTTATGGCGGCGCTTAAACAAGTGGAAGAGGGGCATAAGCTACGAAATATGTTGAAACTCATCAACAAGGAACTCGGAAGAGCTTATTACACCTTTGACGAAGACAGCCACTTTGGTCTAGGGTCTGACGACTACCTGCACTTTACTTCTCCTATCCGGCGCTATCCGGACTTAATGGTACATAGACTGATTAAAAAATACCTACGAGACGTACATATCGGGGATAGATCGTTCAAGAATTCGGCAAAACAACTAAGCCCTATACTGGATCATGTGAACTTAATCGCCAACGAGGCCTCCGGAGCGGAGAACGCCTTGGCGGCGGCAAAAGGAATTTCGCTGCTTGCGGTCGGGGAAGTGTACCGCGGGATTGTTAGCGGTTCTAAAGGTTCTGAGAGCACCGTTTACCTGGATAATACTGGAGTGAGCGCTATTCTAAGGTCTCAGCATGCTCCGGGAACAAAACTTAAAGTACGCGTAAAGAGCGCCAACTTACATACTTTGGAAGTAATCGTAAACGAAGCCTAGAGCGGTACACAGTACCAAGATTTTTGGCGCGATCTTTTTGAAGTCACCCACTGTACATCTCAGTGGGTGACTTCACTCGTTGTCTCCGAATCTATGGCTTTCATAGAAACAGGAACGTCTACAAGACACCAAGACGCATGGGGTAGCCTCAAACACTCTATACAGACTTCCGGCGGGGAATCTAATACGAACAACAGATCTCCTGCCGGTTGCTGTTTTATGCGGCGGGCCTCTTTGCGCGCCTTACTTTTTCCTTTGGTCATAGGTTTTACACTCCTTATACTATGGTTATTAAAATACTATGGTTATCGAGCATTTGTGCTGTCGTTTTAGGGGCACAATACGGGCAACTATCTTAATTGTGCGGACATAAGGTCATTTGGCCTACTACTTGCCCACCGTTGCTAAGTCTTGCCTTGTGGGTACTGTTTTAGATATGCCTGAGCTAGTAGAAGTAGACATCGTCGCCCGCGGCTTAGATACGGCTGTTACGGGTAAGCGTATCGAAAAAGTAGAGTGCGATACAAACCCCCGCTTTAAACACGCAAAACTAGCGAAAAACTCCGCTATAGAAAAAGTACATAGACGCGGCAAATACATTATGCTTGAACTCACTAATGGTACAACGATGATCGTTCATCTAGGTATGACCGGGCAGATACTATTCAACTCCTCTGCGAACAGCCATATTAGAGCCACTTTCTACATCGAAAAAGACACTTTAAAACTACGCGACCCTAGAGGTTTCGGGTTAGTTAAAGTAGTTGACAAAGACCAGAACCACGAACTTAGAACCTTGAACTCCCTGGGACCAGAGTACTACGACGAAAATTTCACGCAAGAGCATGTGCAGTCCGTGACCAGCAAGTCTACGTGCAGTATAAAAACGCTGCTACTCGGGCAAACCATCCTAGCGGGGGTCGGGAACTACATATGCGACGAGGCGTTACACGCGGCAATGCTGCATCCTTTAAAACGAAAACCAACCGCAGAAGAGTGCAGTAAACTACATAAAAGCTTACTAGATATTGTGGCTGAAAGCATGGCGTTAGGCGGAGTCAGTATGCGGGATTATGTGCACATTGATGGCACAAAAGGCACGTACCAAAACTCTTTGAAAGTTTACGGTAGAGCCGGTATGCCTTGCCTTGTGTGCGGCGGAAAGTTAACGAAAATAACTGTTTCAGGCAGAGGTACAGTATACTGTGAAACGTGCCAAACAATTTGAAAACAAATCTACTTCTTGCGGTTGACTGCGCGCGACTTACTCGCGATTTTGCGTTTCTTTTTTTTCTTCGGATCTTTTACATACTTTTTTGAAAATGCCTGAACTGCTTGTGGAGTTTTAGATGACGCATAACTACCACCGGACGAGACGCTTTCCAAGGCTTTTGACACTTTCTTTGTCGTACTGCTATCCGCGTTTTCCAGTACCCCTAGTCTGCGGCGCGCCTCATCTACGGAAATACCCCCCATTTTGGCGGCAAGGGCCAAAGTTTTTTCGTCAGGTGAAATCTTTGAGGATTTCGTTAAATCGTTAGCCGGACTTCTTAACTTTTTGACAGTTCTAAAGGCCTTGTACAGCAAAAAGCCGGCAAACAAAACAAAAAGACCTATAATCACGAACACTGCGCTTTTAAGCATACCCACCTATAGTCTCGTAAAACCGTTATATGTCTAGCAATTGGCGTAAGATCTCTAAAACACAGGACATTGGTTTCCCGATTGACTGTAAAGACCATCTGGGCACTGTTAATACAGTGAGCGCGCCCAAATTCACCAAACACTTACCGGCAGGTAAAGGTCTAGACGCCGTCTTTTTAAAAAGTATCCGAGCGCAAAGCCGTCTAAACATTACGGCTGCACCAAGTCACGACCTTATCGTGGAACATTGGGACTCCTTGGGAGAGGCGGACAGAGGGGTGCTGGTCGGGGTTGCTACAGACGAAAATACTTTGCGTTACATGTCCGACCATACGGACAATAGTGTGGACGTCGGCTTGGGGCTTATAAAAAACAGAAAACTTCCGGTAGAGTGCGTAACTTTACTTTTAGATATACTACCTATGAATGTGGTGATCCCTGCGCTATACAAGCATAGAACCTCTAAAGAATTGGCTTTTATATGTGCAAACAATCCGCGTATATTCAAAAAAGCAAACCACACACAAACAGGTGGTGACGATCTCGCGGAGATGAGAGGAACATTTTACGAAAAGTGCGGCCAGGGCGCCGGTGACCTAGACGACAGTGATCTACTAGTAAAACTTTTAGACAATATACCTTTTGAGTACCGCAGAAACCTAGTCCAAGGATTGTTGGAAAGCGGCTGCGCGTACGAAAACATAGAAACCGGCTACGTTTGTGATACTATGCTGAGCGACGGGGAAGAATGCTATAGCCCCAAACTGTGGGGCCTGTGCGGCACGATGATAGGCAGGCGTGGATACGCGAATAAGTGCGTAGACTTACTGGACAAAATTAAATCACCGGAACTCAGGGCGGCGATGTTTGCTGAAGGTGTACCTTTAGTGCATCTGCTACGAGGACTTGACATCGTGTTTCAAAGCAGTGTTCTGGCATCCATAGCGCACAAACAAAGGGTCGACGAATGTCGCGTTTTGGACCTACAAGATACGCGGGCTTCAAGTCATCCAAAGTTAGCCGGGGCACACCATTCCCTTAAACACGACCAAGAAGCAGTCAACTGGCTGGTAGCCCACGCAGATAGCGCCACCGTGGGAGCCACTATATGGCAAAGCTCATCGGATCACCTCATAGCCACCGTTTTGCGAAGCAATACGGATTCGCATCTGTGGGCCAGTAAGCACATCTGGAAACTTAATGCCGTTTGGCCCAAACTCGGAGTCAAGCACAAGAAACAGATTGCGGAAACTCTTACAGACCTGCACAGTCTTGCCGTAGGAACGGTGCGTGACTGGATTATAGAAGAGGGGTCGCCTACGTTGGTGCGGGCACTAGTACTGAAAAAAAGTGAAATAAAAAAACTCACCACAAGACTCGAAAACAGTGAGGACACCAGCCTGGCGTGGATTGTGGCCATGCACTCCGAAAGACCCAAAGAGCGTATTGGTGCAGCAATCGTAGGAATGCGTAACGACGAGTGGGCCGCGCATCTGCCCTCTTGGCTAAACTCTGCGGGAAGTGGAGACGTAGTAAAACTCTGGCAGTCGCTGGGTTATGAACTAAAAATTCAGGCAAGCGAACACCTAATCACTTCTTTGCGCAAAAACGAGGACAGAATATGGGTCCACCGCATTATAAGCGAAATCACCACCCAATGGAGTAAAGCCCCGGAACAACTTCAAGAAGCCGCAGCACACTGGTTAAGTAAAGAACTTGGTGAGAACAACGAAACGTGGGATACGGTACTTTCGCTCTACGGCGAATGGTGTGGAACTTTAGAAGATCTCTGCAAGGTCGTAAAAAACATTTAGGACAAAAAACAACCCTATGGCCGAAATGGCCATAGGGCCGCATTTCGCCGAAGGCTAGATCGGGTTGTGCACAATCTTTGCGCCAAACGGCTATCGTTATCCTATGTTAACGCTTAAAATATACAGTGCATGCCCTTAGATGCCGCGCAACGAGGCCAACTAGTATAGAGTGACAGTTTGGCAACCAAAGGAACCAATACTACCTATGGTCACAGAGGACAAAAACTCCATAATTTTGCGAAATATGGACTACTCCTACCCTAAAAGCCAGACCAAGGCCCTAGACGCCGTGGACTTTGTATTACATCCAGGAGACTTTGTTATACTGACGGGGACCAGCGGTTCAGGGAAAACCACCCTTATACGCGCCTTACGCGGCGAGATTACTCCGACCTCGGGCGATCTGCAAATACTTGGCAGAAACATCAGAAAAAAAAGAAACGTCAACTCCTTGATTCTCCGTAGACGAATCGCCGTGGTATACCAAGATTTTAAACTTATAGAAAACAAAACAGTTTTCGACAACATAGCCTACCCACTGGAAGTATCGGGCTACAACCCGATGGCGGTAAAAACGCGGGCCATGCAATCTCTGGAAATGCTCGACCTTGACAGACACGTCAATAAGTATCCCAGGGATATAAGCGGAGGGGAACTTCAAAGAGTCGCCATAGCCAGAGCGATAAGTATGAAACCTGCCGTTATACTCGCCGACGAACCTACAGGAAACCTCGACAAAGACTCGGGGATGAACGTATTCACCGTCTTAAAAAACTTGAGCATAAACGGCACCGCCGTACTCATCGCTACTCACGACACTACTGCTTGCGCAAATATAGAAAGCCTGCGATACGTGATGTCGGGGGGAGTTGTGAAGCCAGAGGAGTATCATCTTGTATAAGATTACCCGCATTTTGAAAGAAACTTTCACAGGTGTGCGGGCAGACGTTCGGGCAAGTTTATTGAAAATAGTTATGCTTACAGTTACCTTGACAACCGTCACCTGCGGGGTGCTTATCGGAACCCAGGGAAACCATATGAAAGACTACTGGGATGGTAGAACAGATGTAAGTATCTATCTGTGCACGCAAATAAGTATGGAAAGTCGCTGCTCCGGGGTGGCGAAAGAGTATACGGTGCAAAAAATAGCTACCCTATTGAAGAACTCCCCGGTAGTAAAAGAGATAGTTTTTGAAAGCAGAGAAGAGGCGTGGGATAGATTCAAAAAGCGCTACAACACGGTTAACCTGGTCAACTCCGTCAGTATTCTTTCGATACCGGAGTCTTACCGCGTAAAATTAACGAGCGGACACACACCGCAGGATATAGCGGACCTTTTGACGTATGTAAACGGAGTGGACACCATTACCAGCCAAGAAGAGGCGTTGAAGCCGTTTATGCAAATTTTAGAAACCGTACAAATAGGTATTATCCTGTTTGCCGGTATCCAGGTTCTTGGGGCTTTACTACTACTTGGACAAACTACCAGAGCGGTAGCGAGGCACCGTAAAAGTGAACTGGAAGTCATGCGTCTAGTGGGCGCAGGCAAGTGGAGGGTTCGGGCACCTTTTATTATAGAACATGTATTGGAAATAATGGTCGCGGGAATGCTGGCCTGGGGCGCCCTATGGGCTTTGCGTACCGGACTGTATATGCCTTACGTGCGACCTACGAATACCGGGGTCAAAATAATAGGTTTGCGTGATATAGGAAGCACATTACTGGCAGTTGCGGCAACAAGTCTTGCCGCTATATTAATGTTTTCTATTATTTCTTTGCGCAAAATTACGCGTTAACCGGGGACATCTCCCTGTCTTCCGCGTATTCCACGGCTTGATGCGTCTCGTAATCTTGGTCACCGGAAGGCATATGCTCGAAATCTATTACACCCATCTCTTGGAAACGTTGACGAAGCCAGCCGTCGTTACGGTCGAGTAGACCTAGCTTCTTGCAGTTAGGTACAATTTTAGCAAACAGCATCTGCTGGAAAACCTTGCGGGTCGGATCGTTGAAAGTCAAAGGAACTATATCCTTGGACTTAACCCCCATATGCTCCCAAACTTCCTGCTGAATGAAACGGTCGCGCATACGAATACTCGCGTCATAGGCGAACTCCTGGCGGTCCTTCATTTCGCTATCGGACATACCATCGTAAGCCTCTTTAAGACTGAGAACACCGAAAGCCACATGACGCGCCTCGTCGCTCATAACATACCTGAGAAGTTCTTTGAGCAAAGGCTCCTGGGTGGACTGACGAAGATACCCGAAAGCCGCTAAAGCCAAACCTTCGACCATGATCTGCATACCGAGATACGTCATGTCCCAACGTTGATCCAAGAGCACGTCGTCGAGCAGCAGCCGCAGATGAGGGTTCACCTGGTAACCTCCGTCGAGTTTCTCGCTCAGATACCGGGCGAAAACCTCCACGTGACGAGCCTCGTCCATCACCTGGGTGCTGGCATACATTTTGGCGTCATACCATGGAACCGTTTCCACTATTTTACTAGTACAAATCAAAGCGCCCTGTTCGCCGTGAAGAAACTGGGACATGATCCATTTGCGGCTATGGATACCGAACTCAAGCCACTCTTTGTCACCCCAGGATTCAACGACGGTTCCGCGATAGTGTGAGGGATCGAAACCGTCTCCCAAAAGTTCCCTGTCCTGGCTTACGGTTTTCTCCACGTCGACATTCAGATGCCAAGGGAGGGTGGTATTGGAGTTCCATTGACCGGTTTTTGCTTTCTCGTACAACCTGGAAAGATTGTCCCTACTCGACGCATAATCCCAGGTGAACAAAGCGGGAGACGGATTAGGAGAAAAGTGCTGCTTTTCGTACGGATCGGTTAAAGGTACGGCTAGTATGGCGTCAACGTCAAACGAATTAGGTTTCATAGCCGTATATTGTCAAGGGTTGCATTTTATATGCGCGAAGGAAATACCTAAAAATATCGCGCAAAGTTGATAAAACATGCACCTACTACACGTGCTCGGCAGGACTTCAAATATCTTTAGAGCGGGTCGGCAATAGGGCCGAAACGTTCGTCGCTTTACGCGTACGCACCCCCAAGGCATTAGATACGACCGAAACCACCACGGCTGTCAAAATAGCGGCAAGCGACGCAAAAGCGGAATCAAGCACATCAACGGATACGTACACGATAGAAACAAGTAAGGCAATCAGGGCGTTGGGTGCACTGGACACCAAAATACCAGGAACCTCGTCTTTAACCACGGAAACAAGCACCCCGCCTCCGACACTCGAAACCACGCCGACAAAAATAGCGGCAAGTACCGGTAGCCCTTCACGTAGGGCGTACGCCGAACCGGTCAGCGCAAACAACCCCAAAGCCACTGCGTTAAGAAACGATACCACGGCCGTCAACTTAGATACGAACCTACCGAAAAGCAGAGCCGTTACTATCATAATGAGTACGGTCAACAAAGGCCAAGGTGTCCGTAAACTTTCAACAGGAGTGTTACCTATTAAAATATCGCGCACAAAACCGCCACCAAGACCCATCAAAACAGCGAACACCGACACCCCGACTATATCCCAACTATGTTTCTCGTCATCGAAAGCACGCAAAGATCCCACAAGGGCGTTGACCCCGATAGTTACCAGCATCAACCATAGCGGCGTATTTACGGCAAGATCCGGCAAAAAACCCATCAACATGCCTGCTTTATTCGTTTAGAAAGTTTTTTTAAACGTCTGGCGCACAAACAAACAAGTTCGCTTCTGTTTTCTGATACGCTTTTGTTCACGGATAATAGTGTGCCCGTATGTCGTTTTTGTGCACTTTAACTAAATACATCTGGATATGCCTGTAGTTCTCGAGTCAACTCGTCGCGAGAGAACCAAGGCATATAAAAAGGCTATCTACATGAGACGCAGTTTCCAGTACATGACGCGTAATTTCTACGGGGCCCGAGAAACAATCTACAAAACTACCCCCACTAGACGCGTTTACGACTTGAGCCATAGACCTGTACCGTTCCCGTCTGAGACCCGTGGGCACCTTACCTGTACACCCTCGAGTAGACGCCGTCGTTTCCCACAAAGCAGGGGTCAAAAAGGCCTATACGGAGGTTATAACCCCTTGAAAAACCGACTTCTCCGTACAAAAAGTTAAGCAGTGCACTTCGGTGCACTGCTTAAACTACAACAGCGGCACAAGCTTCCAGAAAGAGAAAGCAAAAAATGCAACTGCAGCCGCTGCGCGGCGACGGGCGTAAACGTCCATAAGTGTCCTTTACTTGATTGGTAATTGGATTATACATTAAAACCATTGGCGCTTCAAGGGCTTACCCATGGCGCCTGGCGCGACCCACACGAACCGCCGAAACCCCACTAAACAAAGTGTATGCGACAGATACAAGAGCAATATGATTTCCAGTTAATCAGGAAGTCTTCCTAAGGAAATTGCACAAAATATAATGGTTATTTGAATACGTAGAGAAGTAGAATAACAGGCTACTGTTTAGATACCCTAGAGACGTAACTTGCATCTCATGATGCTATGTTTACCTTTAGATAAGGCGCCAATGCGCCTCCTGGAACAGGAAAAGAGCTCATATAATGAAGGTTATTGAGGATAACTTGTTTTGGCGCAAAATACTCAGCAGTCCGCTGGAAACTCTCAGGCTTCTTGAAAGTTTTACGCTAGACCCGACGCTGCGAGAGTTGCTTGCGGAGAGGGTTGCGGCCCTTTGCGAAATGTCTGAAACACCGACGCGAGAACTTGTGGTATGGGTATCCCCTGCTAACAAAACCCTTGTCATGGGTACTCGTGAAGAGCATGTCTTAGACATTGCGTAATTTAGACCTGTGAGTCGACCTACTCCCCCTTCTGCTACGGCGAAGGGGGGTAAGTTTATTTTTAGGGCGTTTCCTACGGACACCTCAAGGCCTTGCGTCGCAAGTAGTACACAATCGCGCGCTGGCGACAGACTGCTAAACAGACATTAAACCTAATTCGGGCCCATGTTGCTTTTCCTGGTAACAATGACACCTATGAGCACTGTTCCCGCCGGCTGGTACACGGACCCCACGGATACGACGCAAGAAAGACTATGGACAGGATCTGACTGGAGTCAAGAAACCCGACCTGTGACAAAGTCGGACACTAATACAGTTAAAGATGTCGTTTCAAAAATTTATGTAGAACCCCCGGCGGCACCTTGGCGCTTTACGCCTCCGACTATTTCCAGTGAACTCGTAAACACCTCTGCACCTTCATTACGCGATCTGCTAGACGGGCAAACACCAGTAGTTTTTGAGGCACCCAAACCCCGAGGTAAACGCGTGAAATTGCGACTAATATGGGCATCTGTATTCGTTGTATTTGCGCTTGGCTCAACAGTACTCGGATTACGCGCCGATCAAGCCCGCCACGTGAAGGAAACAAAACTACTGCTTGAATTAGTAGAGACGTCAGAAAACGCCATGATACAATGGCAGAAGGATATGGATGCAATTAACAAAGAAGTAGAGAGCGTATGCGCCAATTCTCAAGAAGACTGTCAAATACTATCGGAGGACCCAGAGTTTGTAGAAGGGATGCAAAACCTGAACAGAGAACTTAAGAACTCTCTTGTCATTGCCGCCGAACAGTTTCGCGGTGAGCGCGGACTGAATATACTGTTTTGGCACAAGGACATAACTCTTGCCCGCGACAGCTACTTGGACCACAACGCAGCGTGGGTACGCTGGATGGATGCCGCCAGTCGTGACCTGGATGCGCTTTACGCCAATAGTATACACGACGACGATATAGAGCCAACATTCATTACTGCCTGCGCTAACCTTCGCCGTATCAAAAAATCATCGATATACCCAAACATCTCTAGCAACAACAGTAAACGCATAGAAGCAATCTGCGCTGAGTAGAATAAACAAATATTTTTTTAGGGCCGCTTAGCAGCTCTCTTTAGTTCCGACAGTAGTTGTTGAATCTGCTAAAACTTTAATTTGATCGGCGGTAATAGCCAGATTAAGATCACTGCCCGCATCTTGCGCAAAAACTACGCCTACGACCATACCATTTACATCTAAAAGCGGGCCTCCTGAGTTTCCGGGTTGCACATCGGCTGTCATCCTAATCACTTTGCCTTGTTCACTATACTCTTTACCTTCTACTATATCGTAAACTTCCCCTGACGTCAAAGCCCACGCGCCGCCTTCAGGGTAACCTACGGCAAATACCGCCTGACCCTCTACTGCGGTCGGGCCTATTTCTAAACTGTCTTCTATACTCCCATCTATTCGCAGAATCGCAAGATCGTTTACATAACTCACTGAACCGACTTTTACATCGAAATCTTGGCCATCCCATGTTGACAACTGAAGCATCTGCGTGTTCTCCACCACATGTCTGTTGGTTATCAGCGTATCCCCGCCGATGGTGAAAGCCGAGCCGCTACCGAACGTGTCGGTAGAACAGCCCACGGCCCGCACACGCAGTGTAGCCTTGCGGGCCATCTCTTCTATATCCGAGCCGACTAAAACTTTGTTTGCGGTCGCGGCCCCGTCATAGTCGGCGGCGCAACCCAACAAAGTTACCGCGATTAGGCCTAATGCCGGTATTGTTTTGCGCGATATACTCATGGTGCTTGCAGTTCTGCCAGGTACTCCCTGAGAGCCGAGGCATTGTCCAAAGCCTCGTCGCAAGCCTCATCCCAGTCATCAGTAAACTTTTCAAGTAACTGTTGGTTGTACGTATAGCCATCACCAATCTTTAGAGCAATTTCCACTGCTTCATTCCCATACTCTATACATAATTCCAGACCTGTAGTTATATCCGCGGCTATCAAAGCCACCTCTACCAACTCCTGCGCGGCAACATTAGCATACTCTTTGGCGTCCTGCTCCTGGGCTTTCTCGTTGGCAACCTGCGCCAGACGCACTTTTAGATTTGCTATCTCCTGCTCGGCTGCGACCGTGTCTGCTTGTGCGGTGCTTGTTTGAGGCAGAAATATGGCGGCGCTACCGGCGGCCCCTATACACGCGGCAACAAGCAGGGCCAAAGATTTACGGCCAACATAGCGCCGTGGCTTAGGTGACCTGCTACCTTGAGAAGTTAAGGCCACTACTACATCCAGTTCGTCTAGCAGCGCATCTACCGGGGCTCCTGCGTGGTGCTTGAGAAGTTCGGCTACCACTGCACGCAGAGAATCTCGTAGTACGCGCTTTTTCGAGTTTGTTAAGTCCGCGGTCCATGCTTTGTCGAAATCTTCAAAACTTATCAGCAAACCGACCGCAAATGAATCGCGAGTATTTTCACGAAGATTTGCGGCGGCCTGCGCGATTACGGAGTACTGGTTTAAAAACTGATCTAAATTCAAAGGAGGTACGGGCATACTCATATATATCACTGTGTAGATAGTCCGGGCAAGGCGCAGTATACCTATTTAGGAAAAGATACATCCGCGAGCCCATCTCGGTAGAATAGATATTTGTAATATATAGAAAGTTTACTAATATAGTAAATTGTGCTGTAAAAACTACTTTTAAGGCGCGAGGGTCGTGACTGGAGAGTCTACAGTGCTTTCAGTAGGAGAAGGAATGGGTTTTCCTTTAGACAATATACTAGTAAGCAACACACCTTCTTTGTGAGTATGGGTTGTCAAGATCCCTGAATACCAAAATCCTTCAAATACCATAGTGAACACCATAGAGTGCTCACCGTTTTCCAACTTTGTTCTCTTTATGTCACATTCGTCATCTAAACATACGTTAATCTTGGCGTACCTATCTAACACAATAGAAGGATCATTAGTATCTGCATGATTGCGACGCAGATACACCTGGTCTTTGCTCAGAGAGCTTTGCGTATACGATCTAGTAAACGCCGAAGTCTGCACCTGGTTGTCTTCTTCCAACAAAATGGAGAGATACCAGTCTAGTTTTGAGTCAGTCATATAAAAAACCGGACCAGGATTTTCAATCTCGGCGTTAGCAAAATCAAGCGGTTTTTCCACTACTAGCGATGCGGCCGAAGTCGTGTCGCTATTGCTGTTGTTGGCCATAAAGTACATTACCAGCATAAGCGCAGCGAGAGCGGCACTTATGCCAACGACTATCTTGATAGGGGTAGAAATTTGTGCCATATATACTACTAGTGCTTCAACTTGACCATAAGTCCATAATAAAGACAGAGGGTAGGCCGAAGCCTACCCTCTGATACTATGGCATAGTTTATGAGACTACTTTAGGTTTCCGCAACAAACGGTACCCTAAATAAGCCGATAAACCGGCGGCCCCATAAGGTATATACCTGGTGGGGGACGTGTCGTCTCTTTGAGCGTTCTGCGGCAGCACAAGTTCAGGAGTTGCAGCATTTGCGTTAAGAATATCAAGCAGCTCCTGAGGAGTAGCCACGCTTAACGGTGGGCTTGTAACCGCAGGACTTTGCGTAGCCTGAGGTTTAACTTTTGTTGGCGGAGCCGTCACCGTAACAGGTAGCGGAGGCAAAGTAGGTACCACCAGCACAGGCAACTGCGGCATAACTACCGGTGGTGCGACGAGTACTGGAACTGTAATAGTTGATGTGCCTTCGTCGCTGTTATCTTCGTCGCCGTCGTTGCTTACGGTTACGCTACCAGACGAAACTGGGAGTGTCACCTTTGGTAAGGTGGCGGGTGTAAGTGTCGGCAAGGGAGGTAAAGTTGGCGCTGTAAGCGTTGGTACAACTAAAGTCGGCGCTGTAAGCGTTAGTGACGTTGATCCTTGCAAACTTGGCGACGGTAAAGTCGGCACTGTAAGTGGTGGTAACGTCGGTAAAGTTGGTGTCGGTAAAGTTGGTGTCGGTAAAGTTGCTGTGCTTGGGGTTTTATCTGAACTCAATGCGTAAGCATTGGAGCTAAATCCCAAAACAAGAAACATACTTGCTGTAATTGCTTGTAGCATAAATGTCCTTTTGTATGAGGGTGTTGGTATCTTACACTGTTGATGCTTTTTGTGGTAGAACAATTACCTATTTCTTACCGGCAAACCCTCCGGAATATCGAAGTCCAATGGATCTATATCGCTGCTATACGCTATGGCCTCACGACCACCCGATTCTGCGTCCCAACCATACGAAGACTGAGGACCGGCTATCGGTATAAGTTCTTTCTCTCCTGCCGTCTTGTTTATTTTAGAAGCTCGTTTACTGATCTTGTCTGATTCTCTGTTCATTACTTTGTCACGAGCTTCTTGGGCTTTTCGCTCCGCAGTATCGAGGATTTCCTGTTTACGGCGACGTTTCTCTGCCTCTTTGGCGGCGGCGGCGTCACGCTTTGCTTGCGCGGCTCTTTCTTTTGCCTCATTGGCTTCTGCTTTTATACGCTCCTTCTCTAAACGTTTTACTTCTTTAACCTGTTCTCGCGTACCCGCCGACTGCTCGGCTATTAGATTTTTCTCTTGAGATACACGCATACTATTTTCTTGTTTTTTCTCTCTTGCCCTAGCTTTTTCTAGTTTTATAGCCTCAGCCCTGTCCTCGGCTTGCTGTTTTTTGCGAAGTTTGGCTTCTTTCTTATCGTTTACTCTGGTTACCTTTTTGGTATCTTTTTCTACTATAACCTCATCGCGAATCATTCCCGCTGAAGTCGGTGAAATCTCCTCTGCCTGTACTACTTGATCTTCCTGTGTATCTTTTTTAAACTTCTTGCTCTTACGGGTATCTTGCGTGATTTCCTGCACCGAGTTTGAGCTCAGGCTTTCTGCAAGTTTAGACGCTCTTTTGACTGCGCGGTCCTCTAAATCTTGTTCTTTCTTCAAACTTTTTAAAGTTTCTTTAGTGGCGGCTTTGATAATCCGCTTCTCTTTAATCCTGCTTGCCAAGGACGGCTTGCGCTCTTCGGTGACATCTTTTACTAACCTCGTAGTCTCAACCGGTTTGACTTCGTTAACATTTTTTTTGTCTTTTTCTTTTGCCTGCTCTATCTCTTCTTTAGTGGCAGCCAGTTTGGCCTCTTCTTTGGCTAACTTCTTTCGAGCTTTTTCTTCTTTGCGCAGTTGCTTAGCAGACTTAGTCAAAGTTTCTGTAACTGTTTTTTCTTCTACAACAATTTGTTCTTCATAGTCACTGTCGTCTACTACATATTCGGTCTTTTTGAAGACCACTTCTATAGCGGGTCTCGCGCGAATCTCTTTTTGTAAAGCCTCCAGATCCACTATATACGAGTTTCTGGCTTCCTCGTCGTCTACCATCTTTCTGTTGTTTAAAACCAAACTTGCCTTAGTTACGTCCAGAGGGCTAAGTTTCTCGAGTACTTCAATGTCTAAAGTATCCAGCCACTCTTTCACCAAGGGACGATCCGCCGGAATTAGCGGTGCGAGTAGCATATCTATGTACTTCGTCGGGGTCGTGTAATCGGCCTGCATGCGTGTTTCGTCAGTACTAGCCACGAATTCTCCGACCGTGGCCGCCGCGGCGATCGTCGTCTCGTCAGAATGTGTATCTGTTTTTGCTATACCGGTGACGTCATCATGACCTTGTTTTGCGGCAAAGTCGTCTATATACTCAGTGTGTTTCTCCGGGGACTTTAGATCTGTAGCTGGAGTCTCTTGACTTTTCGTGGTCGTCGCTACTTCTACAGGGACGGCCTGGCTGTTTACATCGTCTACTACATGCCTCTTCTGATTGGCGGAGTCCGGAACTAAAACAGTTGAGACGCCCGATACTCGCTGATCCGGCGTCGCCGGTGGTGCGATGTCTGCGACTCGATCGTCTGAGACATCTATTGTAGTGCCTACTTCAGTAAAGGATGCTTTTGTTTTCTGCGCCCGTTTAGCGGCCTTAGCGTCATCTTTCGCTTTTTGAGCAGCAAGTTTAGCCGCTTCTTTAGCCTCAGCCGCGGCTTCTTTCTCTAGTTTAGCTTTTGTGATTTGTGCGTCACGTTGAGCCTGACGTTCTTTAGCCTCTAGATCCTGACGCTCTTTCTCTTCTTTAGCCTTAGCGGCTTTCTCTTCGCGCTGAGCCTGACGTTCTTTCTCCTGCAACTCCTGACGCTCTTTCTCTTCTTTAGCCTTAGCGGCCTTAGCGTCATCTTTCGCTTTTTGAGCAGCAAGTTTAGCCGCTTCTTTCGCGGCTTTGCGTTCCTGCTTTACACGCGCAGATTGTTCTTCCATCTGTCGTTCATAATTTTTCAACTGTAATTCTTTTTCTGCTACGTCTTTGGCTATACGGTTTTGTTCCAGCTGCGCGGCTTTTGTACTTAATTCCTTTTCTATATTGCGTAGCTCCAGTAGACGCATTTCCGCGGCTGCACGCGCATCCGCTATACCGGCGCTTTCTATTCTAACTTTCTCTCTCAACTCGTCTACTATCAGGTTTCCCGATGCCTGCTTGCGGGCTGCCTGTTCGCGGACGGCGCTGGCACTCAACAGCTCCGCTTGAACTGCTTGTTGCTGCGCCTTTAAATTTCTTTGTTCTTCAGTCTGGTTAACTTCTTGCTGAAAAATCTTTAGTTCCTGTTCTTGAGTTTGCATGAATAATTCAGATTTTGCCGACTCTTGTGCAAGAGCCTTACTTAAAGCTGCTTCTTTTTTCTTTTCTCGAGCCGTTTCTTCTAGGGCTTTTTCGTGAGCTTTTACTTTTTGCTCGAGAATTTCCAACTCTAACCGCTCTTGCTCCTGTAATTCTTTTTGAAGTTGTTCCGCTCTCTCCAACTGTCTCGTTACGCTACGCATCTCAGCGGCGGCTCGTTTCTGCGACTTTCTAGTCGCGCTTGTAGCCATGCCTTCTGTTATTTTGCTCTGCGCCTCCAGCTCTAGTGCGCGTATGCGTAGTTGCTCTGCGTCGGCCGCCACTGCTGAAGATCGGCGCTTCTCTACTGACAGCTGTCTTCGCGCCTCTGCTAAAAGCCGCTCGGCGGAGTCTCTTTCTGCTTTGAGTCTCGTTTCGTGGGCAACTAACTCAGCGTATTTTTCTCCGCCAATGTCGCTGTCATCTACGCTCTCTCCGGGCTCTATGGTGTCTAAGGATGCTAAGACTTTACGAGCGGCGGCCTCTTGTTCTTTCGCAAACGCCTCACGCTCGGCTTGCTGTTTCTTCAAAAAGTCTTCAGTGGACGGTATATCTTCTAGTGAAAAAGTATTTTTTTGTGTACTTGCAACTGTGATTTTGTCCTCTAGTAGCTTGGCTTGCTGCTCTAGAGCCAGGAACGTTTGCTCTGCTTTGTCGTGCTTTGCTTTGTAGCGTTGAAGTTTACTCTCTTCTTTGCGTTGTTTGCGAGTATTGCGGCGTAGAGACCTAGTGCGCAGTCTTTCCTGCTTGCGTAGATCTCTTACTGTTTTTCTTTGTAGTTTTTTTGCTATCTTGCTGTTTTTTTCTGTTTCTTTACGCTCTTTAATGAGACGAATGCTTTCAGTTTTGGCGGCATCTTTCGCTTTTTGAGCAGCAAGTTTAGCCGCTTCTTTAGCCTCAGCCGCGGCCTGACGCTCTCTATCTGCGGACTCTTTAAGTTTTTGCTTTTCCAAAAGTTTAGACGCGCGGGCTTCTTTTCGAGCGGCGGCGAGAGCCTGACGCTCTCTATCTGCGGACTCTTTACGCTCAGCGGCCAAACGAATTTCTTCAGCCTTAGCATCATCTTTCGCTTTTTGAGCAGCAAGTTTAGCCGCTTCTTTAGCCTCAGCCGCGGCCTGACGCTCTTTCTCCTGCAACTCCTGACGCTCTTTCTCTTCTCTAGCCTTAGCGGCCTTAGCGTCATCTTTCGCTTTTTGAGCAGCAAGTTTAGCCGCTTCTTTCGCCTCAGCCGCGGCCTGACGTTCTTTAGCCTCTAGATCCTGACGCTCTTTCTCTTCTTTAGCCTTAGCGGCCTTAGCGTCATCTTTCGCTTTTTGAGCAGCAAGTTTAGCCGCTTCTTTAGCCTCAGCCGCGACCTGACGCTCTTTCTCTTCTTTAGCCTTAGCGGCCTTAGCGTCATCTTTCGCTTTTTGAGCAGCAAGTTTAGCCTCTTCTTTCTCTTTTTTGACTTTTGCGGTTAATGCGTCTTTTGAAGCCCGAGGCTCTGCGCCCGTAGACTCTTTACTCTCGGCATCTAAACTAACTTCCTTTGGTAAACCACCCGGATAGGCATACAAATCTACTTCAAACTCATCCACTGGTGAAACAACGAGATCCTCTGCTGCGCTTTCTTGAGCGAACTCGTCGCTATGTACTGTCTCCGCTCTGCTCATAGATTGTATCTGCGTAAGCAACTCCACATATCTAGCATCCGTGCTTACGTCATACGGCTTAGAATCCTCTAAAGGTACTGGAACTATAGAATTGGCATCGTCGACCACAGACGCATCCGTTACCGTTACCCCGAACGGCGGATCAACTATAGTTGTAGCATCAACATAGCCGACATCGCCCAGAGTGTCCGAGGGCTCTACGTTAGGATTAACGACTCCGGCTGCACTATCGCGTCGCATAGTGAAACGATCGTTACCCCCAATACTGCCTTGTTCGACATCCTCTAACCACGCCCCCCAAGCCTCTTGCTCTGGTAAAACGGCCTCGTTATCCGTAGACCCTAATTTGGAGTCTTGTTTGCTCTCTTGCCTTGCTTGTTTCTCTGCCTGACGCTCTTTCTCTCGAGAAATCCTAGACTGTTCTTTTGCTTCCCTCTGTTGCTCGTCGCGTATATAATTTTCTTCTTTAATCCGACTCTTCTCAACTAATTTTTGTTCTTTTTCCAGATCCTTAGCGGCGCGAATCTCACGTTTCCGCTGCTTACGCAACCAACTTTTAGAGGGTTTTGAACTTATCTCGCCTTGCAGTGACTGTATCATACCCTCTAGTTGCTGCGCTTCTGCACTTAGGGCTTCCAGTTGACCTTCTAAGAGAAGACGAACGGCCGGCACAGTACCTGGATTAGTTAGGTTTTTGACTATACTTTCTTTTAAAGCCTCTATACGCTTTAAGCCAATCTCATGGCTATGTATAGCGTCTTTAGTGCGTACCGTCTCAGCGGTTTTTGGTGACAGGCGCGACAACCGATTCTCTAGCTCTCTCTTGTTTCGCTGCTTTATTTTTTCGGCTCTATTATCCTTAGATTCAGGCATTGAGTACTACCCGCGTCAGGTCTGTGCTAGATCCGGAGGGCGGCAAAGCCAAGGCAACCCCGGCGGAATACTCGGCTGAACACAACGAAGCACTAAACTCGTCTATAAACCAAGAGGACTGTCCGATAAGTCTATCAACCACGACAACACAACCATCGGCTCCTGCCGTAGTGTACACCATGACAGTATCTGAAACCCTGAACAGTGATACTTGACCACCAGAGGCAGATACAGACTGAGAAACGTAGGTGTAATCCCCTATGACAGGCAGACTAGTTGCGATATCTTGAGGAAAAACTCCTTCTGTCACCAGTCTGCGTACTTCCAGCTGCACTACGCTCAACATTACTGTATCTGCTTTGGCTTTAGTGGTGCCCGCAAACTTAGTATACGATACTACTCCCACAATGCTCAGGGTGGCCATAATCACCAAAACGGCCAATAGTTCCACTAGTGAAAAGCCTCTAAAGCCGTTGGCGCGCATATGTACTATAGTTACTTAAAACCCCTGTTTAGCAAGGGTGCGAGTATCTACATACTTGCCTTCTAAACCTTGTATATACACAGTAAAACGGATACAAGATGCAGTACATCCGCGGATATACTGATGCACGAACAAATATTGTTTAAACTAATGTTTCTTCGAACTTTGTGCGCTAAACGGTCACAATTTTCTCACAATAACTATACTATTGAACCAGTACGTACAACCTACTCGGAGTTTTTAAGGGTCGCCTGCACTATAACCCAGTTTCCGTCTGTCATACGAAGAGACAAATCCCAAGATATTGTTTCCCCGTCAGTATTTTCCCCGACAAGGGAACATACCCAGTTTTGTTCAACCGGTGTACACTCGCCAAAAGAAAGCGCGAAACCCGCACGTTTACTGCCAAGAATGCCTAGCACCTCTTTCAGTACATCCACATCATTGTCGGTTAATTTGTTGATTGCGGTAATCTTTCCCGAAGTGAGCGTAGTGTCTATATTGCCTAAGTTTTTAGCCGTAGGTGCCGCGGAAACCACCACTGGCGCATTCGAGTCAACGGGCGGTAAAGTAGGCACTACCGCGACACCCGGTACAGATATCGTAACAGGTACAGGTAGCGTCGATCCGACGACTTCCGATGAACCCGGATTTTCCCCAGAAGTATTCTCTTCACTGCTACCATCTCCGCCTAGCACAAGGTAGAGCATCACAATAAGTGCCAGGACGGGTACCGCAAGCGATCTGGTTTTTCCTTTAAATATACCTTTTGCTTTTGCTAGGGCCGCGCCTGACGACGGCTGGCGGGCGGCCTTTCTCTTTTTGATTTTAGTTACAGTCGAATCAGGGGCAACAGGAGCTAACGACGGCGGACCATCGTACGCGCCCGGATGACCTTGAGGTATGCCTGTAAACTGTTCTAAACCATTAAAAGGAAGCGGAGGAAGAACTGCGCCGACAAACATTTGCGGGTCAGCAAACGTACCCTGTTGTCCGGGAACAGTTCTGACAAAATCCCCGGACTGAGGATCTATGGACCATAACGCGCCGTCGCCGTCAGCAACTTTCGTATGCTCCAAAACTATTTGTGCATCTTCTATACTTATGCGGCCAGCGGACACGTCGTCCACCAGCTTCCTGTAGGATATATCTAAGTCTGCTAAAAGCGGGTGCAATTCCATAAGGTTCCTGTACTCAGTACACTGACAGTATAGGAACCTTATGGGTATCTACGCTAAGGGTTTTAGTTAATACCAGGCAGCCTGAGACCAGATAGAGAGATGATATTGAAACTCGGGCAGTACATACTTGAAAATACCACCAAATTGTCTGTTAGTATGCGCATACTTTTGTCGATCTTACCCCCGGATCGTTTCGTCACGCACTTTAAAAACAGACCAGAAACACTTTTTAGAAGTGCGCACAATACACCGCTTGCTGCACTTGCCGCTATAGACGGTTTGCCTAGCGATTATGGTTCGTGCTTACTTTCCGGGAAGATACCAAAATCAAGGATTTGCCCTCTACTACGTACGATTTAACCGCCACGAGTTTATGAACACTGTTTAAGGTTTTAGACTCCACAAGGTCTACAGGGGTGCCGTCGACCACGGGTATAAGCGATACAGACTGCATACGGCTCTTGGCGCCTGGCAGGTAACGGATTTCGTCTTTTATTAAATCTTCGTGTTCCCAACTCCAAACATTACTAACCCTTACGAAAGCACAACTATGATTCATGACCGATTTGTCCAACTTTGCCCCCATGCATACCAGAACATCGTCGAGAAGTACCGGATCTTTAGGCATTTCTTTAGAATTGAAACCTTCTTTGAAAAACTTATCTATTACGGCCACAGGATCACAGTTAGCCAAGGCCCTACTCTTTATCTCGTGAGATATGATAAGCGCCGCGCGTGAAAGTGTCTTGTCGTCGCAACTTACAAGGTTGGAGAGATCGATTGTTTCAGACATACTACCTTTACACTATGCCCAGGGCATAGACATACCGCACACCCCGAAACCAACCTTAAACACTTATAGCAATCTAAGCGCCTATAGGCAGTACTGCGAGCCCAGTGATTGCGGATACTTTTAAGTACATTGCGCTTGACTTTATGCATGTTGCCCCGGATACGGTCGCAAAAGTCACCAATAGTGGACTCAAGGGTGCAAGTCGGACAGTGAACGACTATGAACTTAAAAATACCTAACTTTACTATCGACCCCCACGCAGCCGAGGCCTTAACTATGGTGCAAGACGCAAATTATCTATTGCTTCAAATTTTTGAAAAGTTCAACAATGCGCCAAAACAGCATGAACTGTCTGCGCAAGTAGCGGAAACAACTGAACGCGCCTACCGCACTTTATCTAAAGTTTACGCATCTCTAGGCGGAGAAATGCTCGGCGCAGATACCGACTGGTGCCTTGGTGACGTTTGCGACGATCTGCGTAAACTGGTCGAGTCTCTAGTAGAACCAAACGTAAACTAAGACGCTCTGCTACGTTTGGCGCATATAGCGACGCGGTAGCGTGCAGGATTACTTTATACGTATTAGGTTATCTTATATGTTGATACATGATAGATACGCAAGTTAAGTGACGCGACTGACACTAAAGCATCAAAAGCACAGATGATATACTATCAAGCACTGATACTCGATGTTTCATCTACTTTCACTTTAATGCAGGTAGTACGGTTGAAAGTTCGTAAAGGTCCATGGCGTTAAGAAATTTTCGCCCAAGTTCGACCTGATCTATACTCACGTAAGAAACTTTATCGTTTACTTTTACGCATAAACCCGATTTGCCTTCACAGGCAAGATCTGACGCTTGTTTCGCGAAACGGCGCGCAAGTATACGGTCGCTCGCCGAAGGGCAGCCACCGCGCAACACGTGCCCCAATGTCACGGCTCTGAGTTTTACGCCCACAACGTCTTTAATCGAGGTAGATGCGGAAAGCTTCCCCACTATTTTATCGGCAACCCCTCCAAGTCGCCCTCCTGGTCCGCGGCCCGAATCGCTTCCCAAATCAGGACACCATGCACCCTCGGAAACTATAGCAATTCCGCTTTCGACTATGAACGGAGTTAACGAATCTAAGGACCACGGTGACTCTGGTACTATTAGACAATTAGCCCTAACACCCAAGGCCGCGTGCGCGGCGAGGAAACCTGAGCGACGACCCATTACTTCCACGAAAAAGAAATGCCCATGCGATCTGGCCGTGTCTTGTATTTTTTCTATAGAAGCCACGGCTGTGTCGACCGCCGTGGCAAAACCGATAGAAATATCCGTGGCGGCTACGTCGTTGTCTATGGTCTTAGGAATACCTGCAACAGGAATATGGCGAGATAGGCGATTGGCGCTGAGCAGGCTCCCGTCGCCGCCGATCACTATCAGGGCGGAAAGTTTCAAAGCCGCTGCGCCTTTCACGGCTTGAGCGAGGAGTTCGTCTTTCAACTTTACGCGCGAAGAACCTATAAAAGTACCACCCATGCGGTGCATCATTTTCAAATCTACAGACTCTGCGTCATATGTGCCATCACCGTTGCCTAAGTTGGCGGCATCCAGTAAACCTTTGTAGCCGTTACGAACCAGCACGGGTTTGCAGCCTTTACGTTTGATTTCATATATTGTTTCGACTATGGCGCTGTTGAGACCGGGGCAGTCTCCTCCGGCTGTAAGGATACCTATTTTTTTCATATCTACTATAGTGCCCTGTTTTGTCCATTTAACAGTCTTTTGTCTTCGGGGTTGAACATCTCAAAGAGCAGCTATTGCCTGGACTATATTCACTCTGGTAGCGCGCCAGGCGGGATACACTGCGGCTAATACACCAAGCAGAAACGACACCACCACTATTGCCACAGTTTCCGCTACAGGCAAACGAAAAGGTATATCGCTCGCGTCGCTTAACGCGGCTACAACTACAACGCCCATTGCTATGCCCAGAACTACCCCGGATACCGCCCCCAGCAAGGAAGTTATTACACTCTCCCAGCGCACGGTGGTGCGTACTTGAGACTTGGTCATACCCACTGCGCGAAGCAGCCCTATTTCGCGGCGGCGCTCGAACACCGATAGCAGTAAAGTAATCACTATGCCGACGATGGCGATAACTATAGATAAACCAAGCAACCCGTATATTAAGGCAAGAATTTGATTTATCTGCGATGACCGATCTTCTACAAATTCATCTTTGGTTTGTAAAGTACCTATACCCACGTCGCTACTGATAGCGGCTACACTATTTTGTACATCTGCGAATACGGCGTTTTCGTCTACTTTTATGTACACAAACGCGTCAAAAATAGGCAACGGAGAATCCTCGAACATTTCTCGACTAACAACATAATTAGCGAAACTGGTCTCCCCTGCTATGAAACCTTGTACCACGGCGTCTACTACTGTCCCGTCTATAAGGATGACTTCCAACTTGGCGCCTATGCCCCAATTTCTTTTGCTTGCGCGATCATACTCTACAAAAATTCCATTTTTATCTAACGAAGATATATCCCCTTGAGTTACCCCTACATCAAAAAGCCCCTGTATAGTTGCGGGATTGACAATTTGCACAAATGTGCCGCGTTGACTAGTGCCTTCACTTGCCACGTTAGGATCGTTAACGCGAACGGACGTAAAACCTACTCCGGTCGACTGCGCAACTCCTTGAACATCACCTATCTGGTCTGTGACTGTGAGCGGTATACCGCCAAACCCGCGAGCATCGACAGTTAGAGCCATATCACCTGTAAAAGCTGCACCGAAGGTATCACGCACCTCTGAGCGTATACTGGCCGCCAGGGAGGTAAAAGCCGTTACAAGCGCAACGCCTAAAAGTACAGGTGCAGCCGTACGAGATGTGCGCTTGGGGTTACGGGCCGCATTCTGACGAGCCATAGAACCACTTGGCCCCCTGAACAAGGCAACGGGATAACCTATGAACAGGGCAACAGGTCGAGCTACGGCTGGACCTAATATCAAAATTCCCGAAAATACACCAAGAACACCGAGACCAAGCACCTGTATAGGTGAGCCGTTGGTGGCGGCAAACATACCGACGCTACCGGCAACTATGAGCACTAAACCTATATATACCCGACGCGAAATACTACCAGCCGTATCCAACGCGGTGTCGCGCAAAGCAGCCAAAGGCGGTATCCGTGCCGCACGGGAGGCCGGAAACCATGCAGCAAATATAGTTACCAGTATTCCCGCAAACAGCGTGTTAACAAACGACGAGGGTACTATACTCAAACCTTGCGTAGGTATCGCGAACCCGGTGGCTTTCAACAGTGCGCTAAGTAGTTGTGAAAGAAGTATCCCAACCCCAAAACCTACCAAAGAGCCTATTACCCCGATCAGGGCTGCTTCTACCAACAGGGAACGTGATACTTGACGACGGGTAGCGCCAAGTGCGCGAAGTAACGCGCTTTCGCGTTGACGTTGAGCGGCAGTAATCGAAAAAACATTATATATCACGAACGAACCTATACCTAGGGCTATATACGAAAATATTATAAGAAACGTAGAGAAAATGTTTAGCACATCTTTTATCTGGCCTTGTACCTCGGCTGTAATTTGCGCCCCGGTCAGTGTTTCCAGGTTCAAGTCAGGCGGAAGTACTGCGGTGATACGTGCCGTCAATACCTCGTCGCTAACTTTACCGTCACCTTCGATCAGTATTGCATCGACGAAACCAGGTTGAAGTAGGAACTCTGACGCCGTGGGTTGATCAAACAAGGCAAATGTTGCGCCTCCGGGAGAGGATATGTCACCATAACTAGCGACACCGACCAACTTGAATTCACGCGCGCCCTTAGACGCTACGACACTTACGGTGTCCCCTAGGGTGAAATCTCCTTTTTGTGCCGTGGCTTCATCTAAAATCATCTCAGTAGGACCGACGGGCATACGGCCTGTTACAATAGACCATAGGCTGGCGGATTCCGACGATGCTATACCCCCGAAAGTAGGAGGGCCGCTATTGCCTTCGGTACCAAGAGGGTTTCCGTCTTTACCTATTACTCGCGCGAACCCTTGAACGTCCCCCACTGCAGACACTACTCCTTCGACGCTTCTTATTGCACCTAAAACCGCAACAGGGGTAGGTGCGCGTTGCTCTCCCCCGAAAGTTTCAACGGACGAGGCGGACCTTACGTATGCATCTACGTCGCGAAATACATCCGAGAACAAACGATCAAAAGTTTGATTAATTGTATCGCGAAACACAAAAGTTCCGGAAAGAAATGCGGTACCTATGATAACTGCCAAAGAAGTAAGAACTAACCGGTTTGCGCGCGCGAAAGCCATTTTCGCCGATAAACGAAACATATTACTTAAGTTACCTTACACCTTTAAAGAAAACATTAGATTCAAATATTTTGCAGGCAGCAGTCACGTACGTTGACTGTTCTAATACTGGTACAAAGAACCACAATCAGCGTTAAGTATGCTACTGCGCATCCGTTTCGATTATCGGCGTACTAGTCACCCATCTAAGGCCGATGGTAAGGGCGTGACCCAAAGGCCTTAATAGTACCGGTTCTACTACCGGTAAATACGCAACACGCAGCGGAACTCTCGCCCATACAGGCAAAGTAGATACTGTCGCAATTACTAGTAACCAGTAGATGACTTTGGACGCGCCCTGTAAAGGAGGTTTAAACAACAAATATCTTGCCGCGTCACGGGATTCACGAGTACTTTTCAACTCAGGACGGTACGCGTTTAGCATGGTGCGAAGTTCCATCTCCGTAGTTGGTGGATTCACCACCCCCAAAGCCGACGCTATATACGCCGCGTCCTTGACGTAGCCGTCCCGTCCTTCTTGATCAAGTGGCGCCTTACCAAACTTTTGATAGGCATATAGAAAAGAATCAATCTCAGCCACGTGCACCCATTTCAAAAGATGAGGATCCGTCGCCGAATAACGTCTACCATCAGAAGCAATACCGTTTACTTTCGTGTGCACTGCTTTAACTCGGTCGACTATACGCCGCGCCTCATCCGCCGGACCGAAACTTGTCGCCGCTAAAAAATCCGCCGTGCGCTGCAAACGTCCCCAAGGATCTTTACGGTAGTCTGAATGACCGGCCACCCCTGCTATGGCCAAAGGATGTAACGACTGAAGAAGCAACGAACGCAGGCCTCCTATAAACATGGAGGCATCGGCGTGCACTAGCCTAATGGGCCGATCTTCCGTAAACCATCTTTCTCCGGGGGCGTCCATAATTTCCGCAGTGCGTTGCGCCGCGTTCGGCCCTACTACGCGGGCACGTAAACCATCGGCAATACTTTCACGAATACGCGTTAGCGAAACGGCTGCGCCCGGTAGTTTCATACAGGTTGGTCGCCGCGCCGGAAGGTAGCACGTACGGACGACAGTATAGTATTAGAGTGTGTATAAGTAAAAATTGATGAGCGCATGTCCACTGATTGTCTCGTATGCGCGAGATGTGGCCACACCCTCACGGAAAAAGTAGTAACGCATCTGTTTGTATTAAGAAAATTTGAAAGACTTTAAGCGTATGGCGCACGATGCAACATGATGTTTGTGTGCCCACTATACGGGCCACGATGCCTGAACGCGTCACTTTGTGAGGCGTAGAAGTTCTATGCAAAGGTTACGTTCAGCGAGTAGCCGCTCTGAAAGATGATCTGAGAGTACGGGATCGATCACGGCGGAGAGAATCAGCTCGTTGGCCGCGTCGCAAGCCGCAAGAGCCTCGCGGTGCGTGCCGACACGTCGCATAAGCGAAACCACCCTGTATGCGGCCACTATGTCATCGGGGCCGCTCATTGAGCGAGCCAAGTCAAGCGCGTCGTGTAGAACTTCGTCGGGTACATCCGTCGTATAATACGCCGCAGAAAGATATATATGCCGAGCTATGCCTTCGGCGTGCCCGGCGTGAGCGGCCTGGATTAGATGGGGCCAAACATCCTGCGCGTTTTGATCTATGATACAAGAAACATAGTTAAGCGTCGTAAGCAATTGTTCGCCCGGGTACTCGCGTAAAAAGTCCGTACAAAACTTACCCATAAGCGCGTGTGCGAAACCAAAATGTAGACGTCTGGCCCCTACTCGGGCCACGAAAAGAAGTCCATCCCGGTCTAAACCACGAAAACGCGCCCAATCTCGCAATACAGGCCAACTGGTAGGTACAGGTGACCACCTATACGTCCATGCCCAATTTACGGACGCCAATATCGAAAGATCCTTACCGGTTGCCGCCAGATACAACTCGTCGGAATTCTCGAAATCTATAGCAGTTGAAGCAGTCATCATGTATCCGATACTAAATAACTATAGTCCGTCGTAACATCGACGTAACACGCGATACTACACTTAAAACAAGTTTAGAGTAAGACCTACCACCATGCCTTGACGGATTATTTGTGGACGCATTTATACTGCGAGCAAGATGCATATGGGCGACTATATTTCCTATACTCATGTTTTCCCCCTATAGAACTTTTTTAGGATGGGCGTCACATGCGCTTTTGCACGACGAGACCAAAACAAATTACCTACTAACATACTTATCCTGAGGCAACATACGACGGCGATACCAACGAATACGAATAGGCGCCACAATGAGACGCGACGTCGCCCCTATAAGTATCGTGAACACCAAGGCGCGCGCAAATATAGAAAAAGAACTCAGCACCGGACCTAGTAGTACGGTGCAGCCTAACGCCAGAGGATACACCCACGCCACTTCGGAGACGAAACCACCAAGTTTAGTCTTATGTGGATTGGCGTGAGTTTGTGCGGCGAAAAACTCATCTTCGCCAGCCGTCACGGTTACGCGCTCGGTGGCGATAAGACTGTCTGATTTAGTGAGAAGAGCGTTACGTTCCGCCGAACGCTCCCATTGACGCAAATAGATAGCGTCAGTAAACCTGAAAACGCTGTGGTACTCGTTGGATTTTTCCCCAGGATGCAGCATCGCCGCGCCCAGGCAGCCGGGAAATTTGCGCACCGTAGCGATCATTTCTTCGGCTAATGCGTTAAATTGATCGTTACAACCAGGTTTAATAGTGCGGGCTATGGTGACGGTTATCGAACCTGACGCGATACGCGGAAGTTTACTGACATCGAAAGAACCCGTGAGTTCGTTACGATACGTTTGCGTAGGTACATCACTTTGATCAGCGGGTAGTGACCCTGTGTCGCTGCTGTAAAGTACCCACTGTTGCCCGTCCCACCAACGTGGAGAGCCTGAATTATTCGTATCCGGGTACCAGCCAGGAGGCATGATATTGGGTGCAGGGAAACTCATAGTAAAGTATCGTCTGGTATACTTGGATTGAAGCCACAACCCTAGTGTACATCAACGGACGCAGCCTATACAAACAAGCGCAATAATATGTACTGCACTGTTTACAGAGCCACTATTCAGACGAACAATATACTACATGTGTGTACTCCTAACTACAAAAACTTGCTACAACAGGTGATCGGTATGGCCACTACCATCAGTGCTCTTGAACTTGTTCTAGACGAACCAAATGCCCTGTTATAGCGCAAGTTTGACATCGCCTCTGCTGACAGGACAGTTGTTTGCGATGTCAACAGAAAAACGTATGTACCCTTTTAGAGCAAGAGAGGACGTCGAATTTCTTATACTTGCTGGCGGCAAGGGGTCTCGTTACGATAAGACAGAAAAGGTTTTGATCGGAAAAGAAGAAACTTTCAAAAACGCAAAACTTACTGTTAGGTTAAACGGAAAAAGCCTACCGCAACACGCGCTCGAGTTCGCGGTAAATAACGGCGCGCGGCGAGTACATGTCACTTTAGGGCACGGCAGCGAAAGCAAGCAGATTAAAGCCGATCTTGAGTTTTCTGCCGCCATGAACGCTATCGCGCTAGTGACTCGCACGCAGGACATTACTACATACGGAACTGGTGCGGCTTTGTTGCCATGGCAAGAATATACAATGGCGCCTCTTGTAGTGCTTTTTGGCGACAACTTCTACCAAGGCGACCTTCCGCAATTTCCTGACCTTGATACACTGTACTTTACATGTAGCACTGCTCTTGACTTGCAAACATCTTTTGCCCAACACCCTGGGACAATTCTTTCTAAACGATACGCGGCCGTACTCGATGACCGTATAATCGAGAAACCACATAACATAATTAACGGGCCTTTCTTTACAGGGTTGCTGCACTTGCCTTACGGTTTTCTCCATGAATTCGCGCCGAACGTATCGCCTCGCGGGGAGATGGAAATCACCGAGTCTGCAAATGCTTGGCCGAAACGAGCCGCCATACCTTTGACAGAAACATCTATGATATGGGGGGATCTTACGTATCAAACGGATGTGAAACATCTACAAACACTTATCGCAAGTAGCTCGCTGCGATGAAACGAATCTCTGTTCGTTCGGCCGTCACATGGATCTTACCTGCTATACTTTTTGCCATATATGTGAGGCATCTGACACACACCGGGCTACTAGATGAAGTGCTCTACGAATCGGGAGACTCAGCGGGCGACATGCTCCAAGTAGAGCGCTCCTTAGAACGCGGATGGTTTAGCACGGGCCATCATAGTGACGTTGGTGTGCACCACCCCGGACCCTTTGCGTTATGGTTGAAAGCTGCTGCAAATATGTTATACACATTCGGGGTTGGTGGGTCGGTATACGCTACCACAATGTCTCTTTTTCTGGGGATACGTATCGCTTTTCTGGCGGTTATCGGCTGGGCTTTCACGCGCGCCTCGTCTTCCCATATTGTTGGCTGGTCGTCTGTGCTGGGCATAACCTTACTGCTAAACCATAGGGGTACAGTATATGGTCTGGACTGGCAAGGATCGACGATTCACTTCATGTCCGTCTGGGCAGTGCTCCTTATGCTATCAGGAGCACTACTTTTGGCATCGGGTCGCGGTGGGGCACATCTTCTTATTATAGGGGCGGGTATTACCGCACACGTACACACACCCGTATTTCCGCTAGGGGTCCTCGGTTTGTTCATTGTAGCCCTTGTTATGTTGCGTTCATTCAGTTTTTCACGTTTAAAAATCTCAATGTGGGGACTTTGGTTAATATTTGTCGTACCTCTAGTGACTCGCGTATTTCTGGAACCCGGATGGCCCTTGTCTTACGCTCGCGCCGTTAGCCGCCGTAAACAACTGGCAGAAACCTTGTCCGGCAGTTCCCCGCTCGACAGTTTGAGCCGAGTAATAAACCTGCCGACACCATTGTTGATAGTGCTTCTCGCGCTACCAGCGTTAGGTGTCTTATATGTTTGGCGACGAGGGCGAGAGGCGGCTTTTGTTCTCGCAGCATCTTCACTCTGGGCCGCAATCGTTTTAATTGTCTCTCCGTCTCAAGATCGCGTCGCTACCGAACTGGTATGGATCGCAGGTGTGCTGCTTTTCTCTGCGGCGGCTTTGCTCGCCGCGTTAGCGTCAGTATTTGTGAAAAATTTTCACAAAATTCGCGTCCTTCGACGCTACTGGTTTGTTACGGTATTAAATATACTTGTTTCAGTGGCTCTACTTGTCGCAATCAGTGTCTCGATGACCGGGGTTCTACCAACTGCTATTTCTGACAGTGGAGGAGGCGACGGTCAACATGTCCCTGTATTTGCTGATACGATTGCGGCTACCGGGGAACCTTTTGCGCTGGTGTTAACCGACCCGTTCTGGTTTACAACATCGAGCGGAGTGCTCCTTGAACTTAACCGTCGCGGGTTGGAGTTCTGTATTGTCACATTAACCACAATTCGTCCAGAGCTAGATACATTTCAGGCGCCAGAAAAATTCTGTCAACCAAACACAAAACGTCTGCCGGCATTTATGATAACATGGGACGCCAGTGAAGGACTAAAGGAACTGCCAGAGAAGTCTCGTTTAGACTTCGATATAGAAAGTTTTGCAGATAAGCCCCAGGATCCCGACAGATGGATCTGCTCTCGGCGACCTTTCGGCGGCGTGTGCCTGACACAACTGCCTGAGGACGCCCGTGAAATTCTGGTTTCTTCCGCATCTGTTGATAGAGCATATGGTAACGTTTTGGATTTGCGACTTCTTTCTTTTGCGTGTACACCAACTCTGTCCACCGGATGCGTTGAATTAGGAAACGCGGGTTCTTGACGTATTACCGACAACCGTGCTAAACGACTTGCTACTAGTACAGTGTTCTCTATGTTAAAAAAAACCAGATTTAGGCGAACTCGTCTATTTGTTGCCGCCAGCACACTGGTATTTGCCTCACCTTTAGCATTACCCGCCGTCACTTTTGCAACGGATGACACAATTATAGTACCCGGACCGTTAAGTCCGCGGAAAATCTCTATACCTTTTGCGGAAAATTCCGCAAGCATCTACCTTACCGACTCTGCAGGCCGCCAAATACCTCTTACGGGAAATGGTACGCAGATAGACGACGACCAAACTTCTATATTTCCGCCCAAATTAGCTCAGGGATCGTACACGATAACCTATCCTGGTGGAACAAAAATGTTCTCAGTCGGAGACGCCTTGTTAGAGGAATCAGCGCCTCGAAACCTACCACTAATATGGGTCGTTACAGGGTCTATTTTATTTTTAGGAATTATTCTTTTTGCTACGCGGCGCAGAGTTTTGGCGTTAGGCTGCACACTTATAGCGATTATGCTACCTTTTGCGTTCACCATGTTCTCGCCTACTTTAGACACGCGGGCGCCAGATCCATGTTTAGGTGTCTATGACATGACAGAGACTAAGCGTTGTATGTCCGCGCATATTCAATCCATACTGGACGCTGACGGTGTCGCTCAAGCGGTTAACCGGCTAACGACACTGTCAGCAGGAACGAATACGGCATGGGGCCTGGCTTGCCACGAAATAGCGCATACAATCGGTCAACGTGTCTGGAGGGAGGCATCTAAAACTGAAAATCTCGTAAAGGCAGGCACGCTATCCTGTGACTTTGGGTACTTTCATGGCTTGCTGGAATCTGTCGGTATGTACTCTACTGATAGCGATTTTCCGGGCGCCGCATTAACCATATGTACCACCCTTGAGAAGCACTTTCCTTACGCAGAGCAAAATGGTAGTATTAGAGAATGTATGCACGGTATCGGACACGCCTCTATGTGGAGGCACAACGAAAATCTGTTGGCTGCCAGACGCGTATGCGCGGGACTTTCTAAGGAGTTGTGGCAAAGAGAATGTGACGCCGGTTCGATAATGAGTTGGGTGTTTGCACGAGAGGCGTCCCGAACTGAAAACCGCCCACAAGACGCACCTGAGCCTGTGGTAACTAAAGCTCTCGACCTATGCTCCCCTCCATTGGGAACGCCGACACCTGGTTGTGTTAGCGGGGCTTTGTTTGGGACTCTAAAAGACGAGTATACGGACTCTGTTGCTTGGTGTTTCAAGAATCCTGACCAGAAAGACGCATGCGTCAGCAGTCTACGTATGCGAATCGTTACCTGGATGGATGTAGACGCAAAATATGACGGCCCCGGGGAATCTATAAAGTTATGTGAAACGTTGTACGCGGACTCTACTGGAAGACAGGTGTGCATCAGCGAAATCTCATGGTATCACCTACAGGCACTGCGGGACTATAGAAAGACGCAAATATTTTGTCGCGCCATAGGTGAAGAATATGCCGAAGGGTGCCGCAAAGGAATTCTACTTGTCTACTCTAAAGTAGCTGCTATAGGTGACACTGCTTTCGGTGAGGTGCCACCTGATGTACTAAAAGAACTGGAACGTGGTAAAAAACTATGTGAGACGCTATATGCGAACTCTGCTGAGAGACAAGCGTGTGCTAGCGAACTACTCTGGTGATCTCTTGCGGCGCAATAAACGAAACATGGTAGATAGAGCATTACATACGCCTACGACCCTTAAGGTGTCAAATGCAGTAGATAAACCACTTTTAGTATTGGTGATACCTGTTCGTAACGAGGCCGCGAACGTCGGAGAACTTCTACGAAGGAGTGCCACAGTACTCTCTACGATTATATTTGTCGACCATGCCTCTAGTGACAACACAGGTGCTCTCCTGTCAGCGGGCGGAGCCGAAGTAATTTACTGCCAAGAGGGGGGTGGCTTTGGACGCGCTGTACAAACCGGTCTGGCTGCGGCTTTGCCGCGGGCTACCGGAGGTTACGTGGGATGGCTGCCGGGTAATTTAAAAAGTGATCCTCTGGACGCTGCGCGTTTAACCGCGTCTATGCATAACTCTTACGTTTATGGTTCCGTATATGTGAAAGCTCGACGTTCTGGACGGCCATTGCGCGAACGTATGCCTTCAAATCTAGCTGGTTTTGTGTTAAGTGCCTGGGGGTTAGGACCATATTGGGAGGTGGGAGGCACTCCCACGATTGTGCCTGCTTTGCGCGCTCAGGTACTGCTAAAAGGCCCGGAGGGTTTAGAATTTGAGACATTCACAGTGACGGCGATGCATAGAGAAAAGATACGTATGCTGCGCCTTAAAGCGCCGTTTGGAAGTAGAATCCATGGCTCTTCACATTGGAACCGCGGACTGCGTACACAGATGCGTCTACTATTGTGTCTAATGCGTGAAATCTCCCGCACTCGGCGTAACTACCGGTAGTTTTATATACGACTAACCGGTCACTGCTGATAAGTTCCCTAGATCTGGCTTTTGGTGTTTGCGGCTAAGGTGCGTATGAGATTTTGAATAATCGCTTCTATATGGTACGTATGAGTCGGCCAATGCGATAGAAGTCGTACTACGTGTGACAGGCAGGCACGCAGAGCATCAGCGTACTGGTCGCGGTCACGCAAGTGGTCCTCTACTATCTCGCGCGCATACCAGAGGTTCCCGTATCTCGGGCTAATCTCGGCGTGGAAAGAGGTGTGCGTACTTTGTAAAATCTTGCCGTAATCTAACATATAGGACTGGTACAGGTCAGATTGGTAGTTAGGGTCAATCATAGTAACTCCATTGGTGTCTACTAGAATATTTTCAAGAGTCATATCCCCGTGACACCATGAACGCGCAAAAGGCGTACCTGCTGCGACAATATCGACGGCTTGCATACCGGTGTGCGATCCTACATACACTGCGTGACTATACAGTCGTTCTATGTACTCAGCCCAAGAGGTATCGTTAGTCGAAGGACTTTTCTCCCATGCCTCTATTTGCGCTAAAAGGCAAAGAATACTTTTACGCATGATTTCTGTGTTTGGAACGTCGGCCAGCACAGATCCATGTACGAACTCCATTACATAGCTCCCTCTTGTGCTTTTAAGAACTTTCACAGGTCTTAAGCCGTCTACGGTAATCGTTTTGTCTACATACTGCAGCCATGCAACCTGATTTACCGCGTCGTCTGTTTCTTTTACTATACCTTCTGCTGTGCGCGCTACGGATCGTGCCCTCACACTGCTTTCCTTGGGGTGTACATATGTATAAACTGTACTAATCTGGGCTATACCGTCAAGCAGACTGAGAAAATGCTATTTAAATACCTCGGACATTCCTTTGGGTCTGCGGACACTACAATACATGCAAACTTCTATATTTTCTACATGACAACTCTTGTATTTATGCGTCACGGAGAAACCGAATGGAACCGTATGGGCCGTCAAAGTTCACGCACTGACATCTCTATTGACGAACGTGGGGCTGCTGAAGTTCGTGCGGTTGCACCGGCTTTAGAGTCTTTCGCATCGGCGTTTTTTGTTTCAAGTCCCCTAAACAGAGCAAAAGAGACCGCTGCGATAGTTGCGGCGATACTCGGTATAGAGAATGCCCATACATGGGAATCTCTACGAGAAATAGACGCAGGGGTGTTCGAAGGCGAGACGCACACATCTGCCTTGCAAGGGCCTTACGCGCAAGACTACCTGAATTGGCGCGACCCGTCAAGCGGTAATGTTGGGGCGCCTTTAGGTGAAACGTGGTCCGAGGTCGATGAACGTGCTCGAAACGTACTGGAAAGTCTCGAGAAGCAAGATAGAGATGCGTTAGTGGTCGGTCACGGATGTTTTATCCGCGCAATTCTCGCGCATGCCGTTATAGGGCTACCGTCGCAAAATTTGCGACGTTTCAGGCTAGATAACGCATCGTTTATGGTCCTTTCTAAAACATCATCCAACTGGGTTGTAACCGGTTGCAATGTTCGCGCTATACCGCAACTGCCTTTAACTTCAAAAACTTAGAGATTAAACTTTTACATACCTGGTGTACTTCGCAGTCAAAATGATACTACTTTACCCCGGTTGTAGTCAACAAATCAGAACACGCTCTATACGCCTGTAGCGTTACCTTGTCTTTTGGTGTGGTATTTATCGACCCAGTATACTGCGATGTGCGGGCCTGCTTTTGCTTCTTTGGCAGCAGTTCTTGTTTTCATCTCTTAACTCAGACGCGTTAACCATAAGGCCCGCAGTAAATACCGATTATGTGCATCCCGGGGTAGCAACTTACGCGTCTACCCCTTGGTGGAGCTGAGGGGGCTCGAACCCCTGGCCTCTTGCATGCCATGCAAACGCTCTACCAACTGAGCTACAGCCCCCCGAACAAACCATACTTTTTAATTTTTTTAAGGTAATGTCGATCGTCCGCCAATCAACAAGTATGCACGAAAGTTGCAGAAGCGAGACGCCCTACTAGCGGGCGGTACGGCTTCCCGTTATCTTCAGCCCGCGACACTCGCTATGGACAAGTCAAGAAGCCACAATTCGCACCAGCCCGGTATTTCGTCACCCCAGCGCCACCAGCCTCGACCGAGACGATCGAAACCTCCCCTGGACATCCCGTGGATGGCGGACCTGTTGTCCTCCCATGCTATACCTACTAGATACTTGACCTCGCGTGCCAGAAGCTCGGCGGCAAGCAGATGCGTGGCCTCACGTATAAAACGCCGGCCACGAAACTCCTCGACCAGCCAGACTTCGCGCTCGAACGTTCCTTCAGGTAGTACGAACCCGCACGAACACTTCACCGGACCGAACTCCCACCATCCAACGGGGCGGCCTTCGTAGACGACAACCCAGGCGGTGTTCTCCCGCGCCGAAGCCCACGAGCGGGCATCTTCGTCGGACATTTGCGGAGGTAGATATGTCGCGGTACAAAGCAGCGAGTCGCGGGACGCCTCTTGCAAAAAAGTGGACAGGACATCCTCGTCGAAATCGCGGACAGCAACGATAGAAAAACCCTCTATATTCATAGATACAAACACTAGTGGTTAGTGTCCGTGCACGGAGCGAACCGTCCATGCGGTCTGAGCGGTCGGAAAAAGTGACACAAGTCACCTTGTCCGTGGCGCCCACGAACAGGGCCACGAATGACGCAAACGGCTGATAGAGCACAGTAAAAGTATGGCAAAAACCCCCGAAATCAAAACCAAACAAGAATATACCGAGCTCGTAAAGCGCGCGATTGCGGCTGCCGATAAATACTACAACTCTGACACTCTTTTAGCCAGCGACGACGAATACGACACCATGCTAAAAGCCGTGATCGCGACCGAGAAAAAGCATCCGACATGGAAGATCGAACACGGCCTACTGAGCGAGGTGGCCGGAGGGACAGCGAAAAAAAGCGGCGTGGTACACATGACAAGTATGCTGTCCTTGGAAAACTGCTACAACGAGACGGATCTGGCCAAATGGTTGACGGCAAAAAACTGCACCGAGTTCACGGTCGAACCTAAATACGACGGACTATCCTTGTCGGCCAAATACAGCAAAGGAAAACTTGTACGCTTAGCTACCCGCGGAGACGGCAACAAAGGAGAAGACGTAACGTTTGCTTTGGATCGAATCGAAGGACTGGTTAAAACAGTCGAGAACCTAAACGAGTTTGAAATTCGCGGAGAAATAGTATTCAAACAGGACAATTATGAACAGGCAAACGCGGCACGCGTAGCCATCGGTAAAACCCCTTTTGCCAATATGCGCAACGCAGCGGCAGGAACTTTGCGCAGCGAAAATATGGAGTATCCCGCAACCTTGTCATTCTACGCGCACGGACAGGCCGGACTAGAAGGAGCCGAATCGCACCACGAGACCATGCTGCTGATCAAAGCCATGGGTGTAAACGTGAACACCGACGCATACGGACTAAAACTCCACAAAAACACCAAAAGCGTAGAGAGAGCCGTAAAAGAATTCGAGCAGAACAGACTGACCCTTGACGTCGAGGTGGATGGAATAGTGATAAAAGTAAACGGCTACAAAGAACAAGAACTACTGGGAACATCCAGCAAAGCCCCTAAATGGGGTATCGCGTACAAGTACCCCGCCCTGGAAGTCACGTCAACATTGGAGAAAGTAGAGTGGACGGTCGGCAGGACCGGGCGCATAACCCCCAGGGCGCAGATAAAACCGGTGAGCATCAACGGCGCAAACATAACCTACGCCACTTTGCACAACGCGGACGACATTAAACGCAAAGACATCCAACTGCTGGACAAAATTCTGGTCAAAAGAGCCGGAGAGGTCATCCCACGCATCGAAGCGAGTCTTCCTGCCCTACGCGATGGCACCCAAAGCCCCATTCCGGTGCCGGTCTCGTGCCCTCGTTGCGGCGGAGATATCGACAAAAAAGACGTAATCTGGCGCTGCACGAAAGGTCGGGAATGCGGATTACAAGAGTCAATCGAGTACGCGGTAAGTCGTGATTGTCTGGACATCGAAGGAATGGGCTCCGTGATAGTCGCGCAACTGGTCGCCAACAAGGACGTGAACAGCGTCGCGGATCTCTTCGCGCTTACGGCAGAGCATTTGAACAAATGCGAACGCATGGGAGACCTTAAAGTGAGTAACATTATGAAACAGATCGAGAAGGCCAAAAACCAAGATCTCGACAAAGTATTTTGCTCTCTAGGGGTACGAGGAACAGGAAGAAGCATCAGCCGAAGGCTCGCCAAACATTTCAAATCGATGCAGGCAATAGTAGACGCCAGTCTAGAAGACTTAGCCAAAGTTGATGGTATAGGCGAGGAAAAAGCCGCCACAATCTACGACGATCTACGGGAACTATCGGACACCATCGACAAACTACGAGTAAACGGAGTTACGATGCGATACACGCAAACAGGTCAGGTAAACTTACTGTCCGGTAAAAGTTTCTGCGTTACCGGCAGTATGACCGGACGACTACAGGACAAGAGCCGACAAGAAGTACTGGCCCTGATAGAAGCAGCCGGAGGCAAAACCTCGGGATCCGTAAGCGCGAAAACCACCTACTTGGTCTCCGGGGACAAAGCAGGAAGCAAATACGATAAAGCAATACAACTCGGGGTCGCTATCATCACCCCCGATGCACTCGCTGATATGCTGGAAAACAGTTAGCACCATGACTCATATTCGCAAAGATATAGAAGGTATGCGCGCGCTCGCCGTAGGCTTCGTGCTACTATTTCACGCAGGAGTCACACAAATAAGCGGCGGATACATAGGAGTAGACATGTTTTTTGTAGTGTCTGGCTACATTATAACTTCTTTGATGCTGCGAGAACAAGACGCATACGGAACAATATCTTTAAAGAATTTCTGGGCCCGGCGCGCGCGTAGACTACTTCCTTTGGCTAGTATAGTAATTATAAGCACTTTGCTGATTGGTTTATGGGCACTGGACGACTCAAGGATTTCTTCACTCACGAACGACTCAATATTTTCTTCCTTGTTTGCCGCAAATATGCTATTTGCCTTTCGCGGAGGCGGTTACCTCACCGGACTTGCGCCCGAGTCGCCGTTGCTACACCTATGGTCTTTGGCGGTGGAAGAGCAATTTTATATTGTCTGGCCCCTACTATTTGTTTACTTAGCCAAAAAAGGCAAAAATATCCGTAAAAACATTGTAGTAACTTCAGTTATCGCTATACCTATTTCCCTGGTATTTTCAATTATACTAACTTCCGTGAACAAAGGTGTAGCATACTACATACTACCTACGCGATTATGGGAACTTCTAGCTGGCTGCGCCCTGGCGGCTGGCGGAACCTGGGCGGCAAAACTTCCTTTACGCAAAACAGGGGCGTGTGCGGGTATAGGCATGTTGGTGTACGCTGCTACAGCGTATACCACTGATACCGCGTTCCCGTCGTATACGGCTTTAGTGCCTGTCGTCGGAACCCTGCTTCTTATAAACGGAAAAGACCATACACTTTCTGTCAACAGACTCCTCGCTTGCAGGCCCCTGGTATGGTTCGGTAAGATAAGTTACGCTACTTACCTACTGCACTGGCCGATGCTCAAACTATGGGAAGGAAAATACGGGGAACAAACACCTGCGACAAACCTGATCGTAGTACTTCTATCCGTACCTCTGGCCTGTTTGAGCTACAAGTTTTTCGAAAACCCCATTCGCTTTAGCGCCAAACTTGTAGCAAATCCGAAAGCGAGTATCACCGTGGGCTGGGCAGTTGTTGCAATCAGTTTAGTGTTTGGATTCGTAGCAAAAATACAAAGCGCGGATACGGCAGTAGCACAAACTGTCGTTGTTACCCAAAAGCCAGACGACAAGACAGATTCGGGTAAGGGTGCTTTAGAGGTACAAACTACTACAGAGGTGATCTCGGCGGACCTGACGGGACGCTTACCGGAGGTGCAAGTACAGACTGCGAACCCCCGGGTTCTTTTACTGGGAGATTCAGTTCTGGCAAGTTCCAGATGGTACCCGCAGTCACAAGTAGCACTAGAAGGGTTCACATACACCTTGGATGCGGAATCGTGCAGACGGCTAAGTAGAAAATCCTGCAAAGGTCGAGAAGGTCGAGTACCCACTACAGTAAAAGAAGCCCTACAAACATACAACGGCAAAGACTACGATATGTTGCTGATCCTCGGAGGGTACCACAGCACCACAAAAGACATCAAACAGGAATTCCTAGACGTAATCTCGGCGGCCAAAACCCGAGGATTTACCAACATACTATGGGTAAACTACAGAGAATCCCTGAAATTCCCGCTCACAGGGAGCAACGGAACCAAATCGGCGTACTCTACTATGAACAATTTGATATCAAAAACTATCGATGAACAAAACATCAGCGGAGTTACAACTCTCGACTGGGGTTCCTACTCCAAACCTTTCCCGGAATGGTTCATAAGCGACGATCTACACACCACGCTAAACGGAACTTTTGAACTTAACCGTTTTATTAGCGTAAATGTCAGGGCAAACAGTACACGGATATGCGCGATCCCTGGAAAATGCGCCGCACTCACCGTCGTGCCTGCGGGCACAAATCTACTAGACTTTTACGGGGTAAAAGACTCAGATACGCACTGTTACCTGTACGGAAAAACTCTCGCGCGCAAGTGCGAGCGCGATAAGGCCTTGAAGTGACCTCGACGGACTACGCATATATCTCCGCGAATTGCGGCCTAAGCGGAGGTCAACGCCATTCGAATCTAGTTGAACATCCGAAGAAAGAGCAGGTAGGTACCTTTAGTGCAGAAAAAGGGAGTCCCTTCAAAGATTATCTTGCCATGGTGCGCATCGGACGGCGCAGAATGTCGTGGTCTACGGTAGAAAACTGTCATGGGCGTTTAACTTCTTTAGAACAAACGTGGGGGGCGCTTAACCTCAGTAGAGTATCTGCACTTAGTATCAGGCAGTATGTAGCATATGTTAACATGAAAAAACTGTGCATATCCCTGAGATGCAACATAGACGCCTTTACGCGAAAGCCTGACTCCAAAAGCACCTTGGAAAACTATTTGAAAAAAGAATCTTTCAAAAAGAATTTGTACGAAGAGCGAGAGGTCGTTTACGTCGCGGACCTGAACAAACGAAATAGGCAGATGTTGATCATATGCGAAATAGCCAAACACTACTCCGTCAAGAACGTAGACAACATTTTTTTGATGCATTCTCCTAAATGGCTGAAAGACATCACGGATAGTATGTATCCTGGAATTATCGCTAACAACGATGTACACTGCACCGACTCTGTTGATGTTCTGGAAACCATCAAAATCTTGTGGGACGGCGCGCGGTCAGCCGGTACCCTCTCTGCTATAGGTCAAAGCGCGGAATTGCTGTAGATTAGGCTTCGGCGGCCGCCCAAAAAGCGCGTACATGACTTTTTATAACGGATGACTTTAGACATTTTAAACCATCACACGTCAACTCCACTACAAAAGAAGTAGCAGCAGGTATTGTTTCGTTCACGAATTGCGTAGCGGTGCCTGTACACGGTAAACCGCAAGAAACATTCTCTATCCGCACGTTAGCCGCTTTGGCATACTTTTTAACTTTCTCGTAGTTGTGGACATCCCTATAAGAGGCATCCACTACCGAGGGGGATGCGCTGGAGTGATAGAACACAACCATCGAAGGTTTAACTTTAATGAAAAAAAACATCAAGGCTTTCGTTTCCGGCTCAGATGCGGGCGATGCTCCTGAACAATTTCTAGCAGGACAAGGTAACGGGGCCCATAATGTGGGAAAATTACGGTTCAAATCTACACCATTAAAATTACCTCTAGAGCGTTTACTCGTATAAAAGCTGTCCGGGTTGGCCACCTCTATCACCCATAGGGAGAACTCGGACGGTGGTTTCTGCTCGGCTATGTACCTTGCTACAACGGCCGACGATGCCTCATTACCGTGTATTGCGCCAACAGCAACTACCACAATCGGACCTGAGCCATACCTGGAAGCTACTATAGGCTTTTGAGACACGGACCGGCCGATAACCACACTCTCCACCGGTTGAAGTCTGGAAAATCCGGCCTGAGCCCGGTAAGGTGTGCACATCGCGATAAACACAAGAGATACTGACACTATGGACTTTGTTCTGCGCACTAATACTTTTTTCAACATGTACATATACTGTAGTGGCGTATGCGCTTTACGCGCGCGGCGCCCCTAAGGCAAGTTGCCCGTCTAGGACACGCGCTTATAGTAATAGACACTGATTTACATACAATACTACGACCCTCTAAAGAAAGGGCAGACTATGAAAGAACTTAACGAAAATTCACTTAGGCTTCTCGCTTACGCTGGTGCAAACAGCACCCCGGTGGAACTTGACCGATACGGTCACGACCTCTCCGTACATGACGAAATCAGGGCTATGCACCTAAAGAAATTAGAGAATGTAACCAGATATATCTACGAAAACACTAAACCCGTACCTGTTCCCGTTGGTGCCCTGCGCAAAGTTTATAACTTTTTAACCAGGACAGACAGCACCAAAAGCGAATACCCTTACGTGCATGAACTCAGCAAAACTATGCTGGTGCACCTAAAAGTAATTGCTAACCCTAAGCAACACGCATGGGTCAGAGGTGTTGCGGTATTGGAACTGATGGATGCGCATAAAGAGATCATAGATAACCCTGATACGCACGCTCTCCTGAGTCTGCACTGCGAAACGCACGTCAACGGTATGCGTAGTATAGATATGTTGCCTTATATGTGCGATCTGTATCACCAACTAAACGTCTGTTTTGAGCGAACACCCGGGCATCTTTTAATGCCACTGAATGAACTCACTACATATGGACTCATCCTCCCTACAGGGGTACTCGTGCCATTGGCGGGGGAACTAGATTTCCTCAGAGCATACGACCTACACAGAACTCGTATTCTTAAAGTAGATAGATTTGTCGAGGATATGCTGCACTTGCAGACATACCTAAAATCTAACAGTGACCCTTATAGTTGGTTTGCGTGGTTTTCGGTAGTAACCAAAAGCTACGAAATACCCGGTATATGGACGGGCGCTATTATTGCAGAAACTTTGAAAAAAATATGCAACCCCGAACAGGTAGCATTAGGCGTACTGGCTAGTAAAGCAGCGCTTGACTATCTCACGTCTGTCGGACAAATAGCGAAGACTATGCTTCCTATTGGAAGTTGCGAAATACCGGACGGCTTACTGTCATCTCTGACAGAACTTCGCGAAGAGTACGGAACAGGGAAGCGATGGAACAACTACTATGCACAAGGAGCGCGTAATTTAGAACGCGTAGTCCACAGCACAAACATAAGTTCTGTCACCTTAAAACTACCTGCCAAATTTATACTCGACTCACGAACGTGCGCCATATCTCCTGAAATAGTGAACTCTGTGGCCGATTACGTCACTGAACATGTTTGCTACGAAAACGAAATCGTTCTACAAACCCTTCTACGTGAAGGATGGAGCGGTAGTTTTGAGGAACTGGTAGTAGCCGCAAACTCTTTATGAGTATAGATGCCTTACACGTAGTTTACGTGTAAGGCATCTTTTTGTACTATACTACACTAAAACGCGCGAATCGGGCGCACATAGCCGCGCTTAACTTTAGCTACAGGAGTAGGATCTATGAAGTCAGGGTAACCATACTCTTGCGCTGCAGGGTCGTACATGTGCGCCGTCCACATCACAGTACCGTATGCGTCATACTCTGAAGAACTCCAATATGTGTCTGGCAGAAAACCCGACGAACTACTTTGACTCTCCCGTAGCAGCACAAGTTCTTGAAGTGACGGCAAATACCAGTCGCGCAAACCTCCTCCACTATACTGAGACGCCATATCTACAGCAGACGCAGGAGTATTAGCGTCGCTTGCCAAAACCAAAGTATTGTGCCTGCCTGCACCTATGGCCTCCGTTGCGCTAAAGTCTTGCATGTACTGAGAATACTTAAAAGGTACAAGAGACATAGTAGCAACTGGGTCTTTCTCGCCATTGTACCATCCGGCTGGAGCGACCTCCAGGATAGAGCAATACTCTTTCAACTCAAAACCGCACGGAAAAGGCTTATCTGCCACATAAAAAATTGTACCCATACCTGGGCCCTGGTCGCCCGGGGCATACTCTGGCGTCGTGTCCTTAACGCAGGACGGCGTTAACACCGCCAACAGGAAAACTGCGAACATATGAGGGTTTTTGTACTTTTTACCCAAGAAACGCGCTTTTGCTACGTTTTTGTGGTCGGGAAGTATTCGAGTCGAGCGACTCGACCTTAATCCGGATATCGTTAGTATTGTCATGACGCCCTCCTGCTCAACGTACTACCCTATACAGTAACTCGTCCCAGTAACTCGTCAACATACCGGTTTTGCCGGACAGCGCACAACTCTGTCTGGACGAAGACAAGCAATCTATGCTTGTACGCTCCGCTCGGTAACAATCAATACGGCTATGCTACTTGAGGCCGCCGCTAAAGAAAATTTTGTCGACATCGACGTAACCCCCCTAGTTTGGGTCGCGCTATTGGGTTTCATCGCCTTGCTACTGGGTATCGACCTCTACCGCCACCGAGGCAACGGCGAACCCGTCTTCTCCAAAGCACTCAAGGAGTCCGTCGTCTGGATAAGCATCGCCGTACTGTTCACTTTCGTGGTCGCCTACCTGTACGGGGGAGCAGCAGGAAGCGAATATTTGAGCGGATTGCTGATAGAAAAAAGTTTAAGCGTGGACAACGTCTTTGTCTGGGCTGTTATCTTCGACCGGTTCAAAACACCTTTAAAGTACCAGCATAGAGTTTTGTTCTGGGGTATATTCGGCGCGCTGGTTATGCGCGCCATATTCATACTCGTAGGTTCGGCGCTGCTGGCAGCAGCATGGTGGCTTATGATGGTGTTCGGAGGTTTCCTTGTATTCACGGGAATAAAAGTCATGAGACACAAGGAAGACGAAGGCGGGGCGGAACACGACACGGTCTTGAACATACTGCGCAAATACATACCTGTAACCGAGGATCTTGACGGGCAGAAATTCTTCACCAAGGTGAACGGCAAGAGGGTGGCCACCGGACTTTTCGCCTGTCTGCTGGTTGTGGAGTTCACGGACGTAATATTTGCCGTAGATTCGGTTCCGGCGGTACTCGCCGTATCCCGCGAACCGTTCATCGTATTCTCCAGCAACGCTTTCGCCATCCTTGGACTGCGGGCACTATACTTCCTTCTCGCCGGGGCCAAAGAAAAACTGCATTACCTCGCCCACGCCCTCGGCGTTATACTGGTTTTCGTGGGGCTCAAAATGTCCGTAGCCCACTGGTACCATCTACCGACCACGATCAGCCTTGGTTTCATAGCCGCAACCTTGCTGGTCGCCGTATACGCATCCTTCTCTCGGGAGAAGAAGCGCGGCCGTAGACGACGGCAGTTCGGGCGTCATCGTTGAGATCCGTACTTTTTCGAAGTTCCGTACCGTTGAAAACCGTTTCGTCTATAGCATACAAGTCTACCTGGGCGGAATATAGTAGCTTGATGCTTTGTATTCGGTTTGGGAGATAGTCCCGAAACCTGTGACTACTGCAGAATCCCGTGCATTTTTACTGGCGATATAACGGACTGCCGTAAGCACACACCGACCACCACCGCCGCTGACAATCGGGGAGCGGCGGTAAATATTGGCGGGCCTTGTAGAACTACGGGCCTTAAACTATAGAGGGGAAGTGAGGGTGTAATCTTCCAATATCCTGGACTTCTCGGATTGAGAAAGTCTATCTAGCATAAGTACCCCGTTGAGATGGTCGACCTCATGTTGAAACAACCTGGCCAAAAGATCCGTCGCCTCAATATTTACCGGTTCACCGTCCGCGGAGACCGCCGAAAGAAGTACGTTACGCGGACGCACAAGTTCGACGAAAATACCCGGTATAGACAAGCAGCCTTCAACATATGTCCACTCACCAGAACTTTCCGTTATCCTAGGATTTATAAGTGCACAACGAACGTCATCAAGTGAGTACACGAATATCTGTTCAGGTACGCCTATCTGCGTGGCCGCCAGCCCTATCCCCGGGGATGCGTCCAGCACATCGAACATCGTGGAAACCAAATCCATGGTGCGTCCGTCTATGTTCCCGACATCGCGCGCGCGTTGCGAAAGGGCGCGATGACCTAAAGTTAGTATACTGGGCTCCATTTTTTGTACTGTGCCTACTGTATACTTAGGAGCACAATATAAAGTATGTATATAATTACAAAAACCCGAAAAATCAGGTATTATGTCAACTTTTAAAGACCTTCTGACTGCGGCACGCAAAGAAATCGTAGAAGTCGACACCCAGACGGTGTTTGACCTATTTCAAAACCAGGGCACCGTGCTACTGGACGTACGCGAACCAGATGAATACGAACAGGGATGTTTAGCAAACGTTATACATATCCCCCGAGGACACCTTGAGGCCCAGATAGAGACACGAATAGTCGACAAAACCAGTAACGTCATTGTGTACTGCGCAGGGGGTGTACGAAGCGCCTTTGCGGCAAAAACCATGCAAGATATGGGGTACTCCCAAGTTTCCAGTATGAGCGGAGGTTTCGGTAAATGGAAAGACGAAAACCGCCCATGGGTGAAACCTGTGGCACTGAGCGCAGAACAAAACAACCGCTATAAACGACATATACTACTGCCAGAAGTAGGGACAAAAGGGCAGGCAAAACTACTGGAAAGCAAAGTACTCCTGTTAGGGGCGGGCGGACTAGGGTCCCCGGCGGCAATGTACCTGGCGGCGGCAGGTATAGGAACTTTAGGGATAGTAGATATGGACGAGGTCGACGCCAGCAACCTACAAAGACAAATACTACACAATACCGACAGGATCGGGATGCGCAAAGTCGATTCGGCGCGAGAAACCTTGAAAAAAATAAACCCTGACGTACGTATCATCACCCATGATACGCGGCTTGACGCGAGCAACATCATGGATATAATAACCGGATACGACGTAATAATAGACGGGGCTGACAACTTTCCCTCACGATACCTTATGAACGATGCGAGCGTAAAACTGGGAATTCCCGTGGTGCACGGCTCCATCTTCCGCTTTGAAGGAACGGTAAGCGTATTCCACCCCCTACTGGGACCCACCTACAGAGATATGGTACCAGAGGCGCCGCCAAGTGAACTCGCACCAAGTTGCGCAGAAGCCGGAGTACTCGGCGTGCTGCCGGGAATAATAGGTTCTCTGCAGGCTCTAGAAGCAATCAAACTTCTGGTAAACATAGGCGAATGCTTAATAGGACGTATACTACACGTAGACACTATGGAGATGACATTTCGAATATTTAATCTGCATAAAAACCCCGAAAACGAAATAACCTACGCCAACCGCGACAAAATACAGATACGCGACCTAGACGGAGTATGCAGCCCTTACACCGGGGCGCCGAGTACATACGACAAAAAATAACTCATATACCCCACAGGTATGTGCCAGAAGTTAAATAGTTAAACAGCGAAAGCCCGCACCGGATACACGCAGAGCGTGGCGATCTTGAAGAAATAGTATTGAAAGCCATCGAAGAAATTCTGGTACCATGCGGTGAAGGCATCGAGATCAGAAAAACTCCCACAGAATACAGACGAAAAACCGTCAACTTGCCGACGTGGACGCTGTTTTGCAGACTACCTGCAAACAACCTCGACGACTTCTATCGTGACATGACTCTCAAGCACTACCTCACAACCTGGGATAAAAAACTCCGGAAATCGGCTGCAAAAATTTGAAAACCCTAGACAGATGCGCGGCCGTGTAGGCCTTACCGGGCTGCAGCATCTATTTTGGCGAAGGAAGCGATGCGCTCCCTGTCGGCCTTAGTGCGAATCGTCATCATAACATAGAGAAAAGCCCCAGTTGCTACGATAAAAAAAATAGCGCAACCAAAAGCAAATAAGGCCGCCGGGCTCATACTAATCCTGCTTGCTTTGCGAAACTACGAGAAAAGCCCCGAGAGCCAAGATCGACGGTACCCATGTGCCGACAAATATACCATTAAGTTTAGCGTCCGCAGACCCATCCGCGGAGAAAAATATGTAAACGCTCATAACCAAACTTGCGGCGGCGGCCAATATAGTTGTCAATTGAATAATTCTAGTAGGTTTCATGAATGCTCCTTATATGCTATACACTATAGTGCTTTACAGACGAAAAAAGTCAAGCCATCTAGACGAAGACGTACTAGTAGTTCAACCCGGAAGGGACCGTGGTGGTTGCAAAAGCCCTAACGGACGCGAGAACCAAAGTTACATCCAGGTTCAGCGGATCTTTTGAAACTGGTTCATCGAGCATTACGACCCACCAGTACAGCGAGCCTTTGTATACGCCTCGTATATGCACGTGCGGGGTCCTCTCACCCGCGGAAGGAAATACGGTCTCATACTCTACTACGCCATAGGCGTCACTGTACTGCTTGGAGCGCCAAGCCGACGTATAGTTTTCCCCGTTACCATTATGCCATACATCTATCTCGATACCCTCCAAGGGCAGACATTCCAGCGGGTCGACCACGGTTAGACGCAGAGTCAAACCGCTGCCATCGCTAGTAACCTCAGGGGAGTTTTCGGTAAAAGAACCAGGAGCATCCATCGAAAAATATCCCGCGCACTGCGACTGAACACCGGAAGACGTGGGAAGGGAAACATTAGACGCAGACCCCGACGAAGATTTACTTGCATCAGTAGACGAGGAGCAACTTGCCAACAGGCACATACCTAGAGATATGCTCAGGATTGTTGCCGCATTTTTAACCATACAATGTATAGTTTGCTATCTTCGCGGTAAATCAACTATATAGAAGGTCCTCGGGCTTTACTGCACTATTGGTACACCCGGGCACAATAGACGGTATGATTACAGTAACAAGTTCAGCGGCCAGCAAAGTAAAAGAACTATTGAAAGTAGAAGGCGAAGAAGGTATGTCCCTACGTATAGCAGTACGCCCGGGCGGATGTTCGGGATACTCGTATGAGATGTTTTTCGACAGCGAAAAAAACGAGGCCGACTCCATACTCGAACGCGATGGAATCACTGTCGCGGTAGACAGAGAATCTGAAAAATTACTAGACGGAGCCACGTTGGACTACAACGACGGACTAACCAATGCGGGTTTCAAAATAACGAACCCGAACAACACCCGTACATGTGGCTGCGGACAGTCATTTAGCTGACGGAGACAATCTACTACAGAGGGGAATACGCTTTATGACAATTGCTGCGCGGGCAGAAAAAGCCCGTAAAACTTACGGTAAAAACGAGGACCTAGTGCACGCCTTAGACGACGTAACCGTAGATTTTGAACAAAGTAAATTCAGCGCCATTATGGGACCAAGCGGCTCCGGTAAATCAACTCTAATGCACTGCCTAGCCGGACTGGATACCTTGACCGAAGGCGACGTTTATATCGGAAACATAAACTTGGCGGAACTAAACGACAAACAACTAACCAAACTCAGGAGAAACAAAGTAGGATTCATCTTCCAAGGTTTCAACCTGATACCGACTTTGAACGCCTACGAAAACGTCACCCTGCCTTTATCGCTGGGAGGGCAGACCGGGGAAGCCGAATGGGTGAACCAAATCTTAAACATGGTATCTTTGGAAGACAGAATCGAACACCGGCCAAGCGAACTTTCAGGCGGACAACAGCAGAGAGTAGCGGTGGCCCGGGCATTGGCCAGTAAACCTGATATAGTTTTTGCCGACGAACCCACCGGAAACCTTGACTCTAAATCAGGAAGCGATATTCTTAAATTTATGAGGCAGGCCGTAAACGAACTAGGACAAACAATAGTAATGGTGACCCACGACGCCGTGGCCGCAAGTTACGCTGACAGAATCGTGTTTATGCGGGACGGAAAACTGGCAGGAGAGCTATACGAACCAACCCCGGACAAAGTACTGGATTACATGAAAAGTTTGAGTTAAAAAGTCACAAATACCGGAACGTTCCTACACTGACAATCGTGGCATATTTACGCAAAAACCACTTTGCGTCCCCTGGACTCTCGTCTTCACTGCCCTACACTAATATCGAAACGCAATATTGCGCCCGAATAGTCGAAAACCTGGTTTGGGATCTACAAGAGACACCCGAGAGCGGGCGAGACGCCCTAGTTAACGCCCGGCTTCACGAACTAAACGGAAATAGGTCCGACCGAGCGGTAGATCTTTTGCACGGTATAGTAACAGACGAGCTTACAGGTATTCGCGCGAGCACCATCGCAGGACTCGCGGCCACTATACACCCTGAGGCGATCCTGCGCTGTATTATGCGACTACCGAAATACACGCGTGCGCACCAAATCCGATATATTTGCGGCACTATCGGATGGCGAGACGCCCTACCTTTGGTCGCCTTGATACGTGACGAACAAACATCTTTAGGGCCCTACGCAGAGTTCAACGACGACACCCTAACACTAGGACTCCTTCTTGCCAGCGACACCCATCTTTTGTACGGGCATACCAGTAGCGACTTACATCGCGCCAGCGGGGCCGAAACCCTTTTTCTGTTCGGTGCTTGCAGAGACCCCTCAGAACTCCTACGCGAACTAAATAAAGTTCAAATCATTACATGGTCGAGACACAACTACGATACGTATCTGGCCGTCTGGGCGTTCAACAACCCTGCTTTAGTAGGTGAGCCGCGCTACTACGCCCTTATGCAAAACGCGCCTCAAGTAGTGGCAAGTTTACGAAACGACGGTATACTCAGTTCACGCGACGTAGTCACGTGGCTGCGGGGCGGGTCGGCTCGTGAATCTTTCGAGCGAATCGTAACTGTACTAAGTCTTTCTGATGACCTTATCGGGGCAGTGGCACTAAAAAAAGCGACACTCTTTTGTTGCAAAGATCTCTCCGACGTAGCGGTACACCTTTCAAAACAGTCGCGTAAAAGTGCCGGCTACATACTAAGCGGTGACCCGTATATATCTGAAATAGTGGAAAACCTTCTACCTGAATGGCGTTCCACCAGCCGGGCACTCGTTGAAGTAGCGCAAGCGCTACATGGACACTGTACACCGACAAAACCGAACTCATAAAATCCCCCTAAAACGCGCTGTCAGGCCCTACTCAACTTGAAACAGCCGCACGATGGCGCAACGACCAAGATGCGCCAGATATGATGACGAAACTCACTGACACCCTTGGTGAAATTGGTGAACGGGCTACACTTCATCTAAAACTACATATCACCTAAAGCATCCCGTACGCGTATAGGGTGGAAAATTGTGTACGCATACATATCTTCAAAAACAGTGGTTCAACTTACGGAAAAGGCCCCAGCTTTCGCTGGGGCCCCCGTTCGCCTACCTACTACTCTTAGCGGAGCGCCAATTCGCGCGCCAATGCTTCGAGAAGTGCCAGTAGCTCACTCTTAGATAGACTTGAGAGATCCGTTAACGGAATACTCTTATCCACGCCGCCCGTCTTGGCGGTTGACGCGGCTACACCACGCAAGGTGCCTATCGATGCTTCGCCGTCACTGCGGCTACGACATTCGATTAGGCGTGGCTTGCTCCCCTTCTTCTCCGGATCGGTGCTGATGCACCAGGAAAAGTCGAGATTGTCGCCAACCAGGGTTCCTTCTACATCAATAATGTACTGCGGATTGGTTGCAGTACCTATCGTGAGTCGGCTTACACCTGGTTTGGTGGGTGTTACCTCGTAGATCCTGGAAGCAGTTGAAGTGTCGCCGTCGCCGGCGATTTCTCCGATCCAGTTCAAATCCGACGTATACGTGGGAGTCAAGGCTTGTACCAATGCGAGATGTGAAACCTCGTTAACATCAGTATAGAGCGTGGCCGACGGGATTTCTCCTGTCTTGGTCGCGCCTGCCATAACTTCTAAATAACCAGTAATGGTTCGTCCCGTCCCGTAATACGTCATCGGAGTCACGTACACCCAGGTACCATCCTCGCGTTGTAAAGCAAACTCGGAAAAATTCTCCGCGTTCACCTCGCCGGCGATTTGTGTACCCGCCGAAGATTGCGTATCTTCATACGGTGTATTTTTAGCAAGGCATTTGGCCTTACCAAGATGATTCAAACACCAGTAGCCGGCTCGGCCGTTAAGTGACGTACGAATGTCACGTGCCACCTTAACCGGTAGCGTTGGCACCTTGAAGTCGGCTACGGCCATTGCGGACTCGAGACGTATACTTCCGCTTTCGTCCATAATAACCACGCCCGACGGTACCGTTAGGTTTGTGAACCATCCGGTATAGCGGGTTGTCGCGGCCACCATGAACGGTTTCCCGTCACGAATGCCGTATCGTACATCCTCGTCGGCTATAAACGTACCAGGTTTTATCTCAGCAACCTTTTTGCGAAGATTAGACGAGAAATTGCCCTGGAGTGTAGGTGCCTGCGCGATGAACTTCGCGGTTGTCAGATGCTTGTTGTCATCTAAACACACGACAAGATTGGCGTACCGTCTTCCTTGACGATCGGCGACGTTAAGCGCCGCCGCACACCATGCCGGCATGCCGTTTGCGTTTGAACGCTGAATCTCCGTAGTGCTTCCGACCGAAGGGTCAGATAGATACGAGTTAACCATGCGCTGCGCCTGAACACTGTTGGCTCGCGCCAACCATACCGGATGCGGTTCGCTGGTTTCGGTGATTTTGTCTCCGTAGTTATCGACGCGTATGTCGTGACCGTGGCGACTCATGAGTGATGTTCCTAAACGAACTCCAGGGATAACACCACCGGGCAACAGAAACCACGCAATCGCGAACGCGACCAATAGGCTGCCTGTTGTTTTTAAACGCTTGTTGTTAGGATTGGATTTTTTTTCTTTTCCGTAACCACTGCGCTGTTCGTCACTGCCGGCTGCAAAGCAAGATATGCCCGCTACTGCCACTGCAAATCCGATCAACGTTATAGTCAAACCGAAAGAAGAACCGCGCAGGGCTGCTGCGCTGTACGTACGAAACCAAAGTTCACCAAAGTTCCAAGCAAGCCCAAACAGGACCGTTGGTATCAGGATTACTATAGCAAGTACGCGTATCTCTACTTGTTTTCTGTTTTTTGTTTTCATTTTTATCCTCTTTCTTGGGTATGTGTAGGTCTTCCGACCCGCTTTTGAACGATTGGCGCTAAGCAGGGCTGTTTTAAAAGACCCTAGACTACTACTTGTCGCATACACTATACAGTGCCGCGAAAGCGCCTACAAGACACTCGATGACGCACACTGGCCTTGTTGGCGTTTAGCTCCTTCTTCGGGGTTTTCGACGCCAAACTCGCAAAACATAAGCGGCTTACGCCTTAGAGCAAATATACTAGTTACAATAAAGTTTGCTAAAAGCGTAAATGCCGCAAAAGTGAGTGAAGAACAAGCATATGAATATACAAACTATTGGCTACATCGTAACCCTACTAACCTTAATTCCGGCGGCAAGCCAGGTGCGACACTCCCTGCGTCTGTACAGTGTTGCAGGTATCTCCGGGTCCACCACCTGCGCCTGGGTATACTCATGGTCCGCATGGGTACTGTATGGTTACATCATCAACGATGGCCCAGTCGTCTTACATAATATCATAGGTCTCGTCCCTGCCGTAGTGTTTCTATACGTGTACGGTAGATTATCTCGTTTACGACTAAGACTATATGTATCAATTGGCATGGTCTACCTCATCGCAGCTACCACAATGGTTGTCGACGAAAGTATCGGTCTGTTGTCGCTCGTCATCCTGGACATTGTATTCTACACCCCCAGCGTGGTTAAGATACTTCGCACCAAGGAGCCACGCGGAGTGTCGCTTACAGCCACTCTTATGTACCTGATTCTTACTGGTTCTTGGTTCACCTACCTGCTAATTGTTAGCACTCCGACCGCCGTTATCGGGGTCGGGGTCGGATTCGCCTCGACCTCTATAACCTTGTATAAAGTGCTCGCGTACAGGCGTCGAACCGACTCGACCATACACATCTCAGCACACCAAACCCAGCAGGAATCTCTTTCTATTGTCAACATGCTACGCGATCTCGCAAACCATACAAACGTAGAAGTCCGCAGAGCCGTCGCCTTGCACCCTTTAGCGCCTGTATCCCTATTGCGCGAACTAGCCCAAGACGGTGATGCGTACGTGCGCGGGGACGTCGCCCAAAATCCTTCAACTCCTACTGACATATTAACCGACTTGGCGCGCGAGACAGAAGTACTAGGTCGCTGGTATGTTGCCCAAAATCCCGCCACCCCTATAGAAGTGCTACGCGAATTGGCGCAAGATGAGAACGAACTTATCCGCTGGGACGTTAGCCTGAACCCATCCACGCCTATAGATATGCTACAAGAACTTTCTCGCGATCGACACCCATACGTTCGTAGAGGAGTCGCCGGTAACCCTTCGACCCCGGTTGACATACTGACTATGTTGGCGAACGACGAGGACTGGGACGTACGCAGAGTCGTATCCGAAAACCCCTCTAACCCTGTCGAACGGATTAAACTAATACCTGCCGGCCTGAGAGAAGCGGTAAAGCATCGTAACGGCGCCCTGTCGTCTTACATTCGAAACACCCGTTTGCGCCGTTGAGTGCTTGAACTAAACTTATTGACGCGTAATACAGTGTACCTGACCTGCGAACAGTTCGTAGTATGCCTTTTGTCGTCTTTGCGTCTATCGCCGGATTCGTAATCACTTCTTACGATCTAATAGTAGACACGTCAAGCAGGGGCCGCTGTTTAGTCGCCGGCACCAGTGACCAGTGTCCAGTATATCACGAAAACTTTCGACCCATACAGCAGAACTTACTATATTGGTAAGCGTTGCTGACGAGAATGTCCGCCTAGTGAGTCGCCGCAAAACCTTCGACCCTTGTAGATGTGTTGCGCGCATCGGCAAGCGATTAGGACAGGAATGCCTCTTAATCCGTCAACTACCTAGACCACTGCAGTTGTTAAGTTCAACGATACTGTTTTGAACCCGGTAGCAGATTTACATCTAGTGAGTGCGGCCCTTATTGCCCCCCGACCGCGTAGGGCGCGTAGACGGTTTATGACGAGACTGAGAACGATTCTCGTTGACAAAAATATACTTTCCAGATACTTTACTTCCCTGATACACTTCCTTGTTCTTCACTACAAGAACATCCCCGTCCAAACATAGTATGGCTTTGTCTTCCGGTACACCCATCAGCACCCCTAAAGAGCGATTGGCGTGCATATGGGTATACTCCCCGTGAATAGGTACAAACCAACGAGGATTAACTATACTCAAATACATCTTAAGGTCCTCGCTCTGGGCATGCCCTGAAGCGTGCACATCAGCCAAACCCGAGTGGACAACCGTAACGTCACGACGTAACAAAGCCTCTATAGTCCGGGCGACCTCCAGTTCGTTTCCAGGGATGGTGTTACTAGATAGAATTACGGCATCCGTGGACCCCAGTTCTAAATCGCGACTCTCGCCTTTGGCCATCAAGGTTAACGCGGCCGTGGACTCGCCTTGGGAACCCGTGGCAATTACACAAACTTTATGGGGCGGATAACTTTGAACTTGAGACATCTTTACCAGCTTCTTGTCGTCAACAGTTAAAAGACCCAAACTTCTAGCCATCTCTATATTGTTTATCATGGCCCTTCCTAACGGCACCACAACGCGGTCTTGTGCCAAAGCGGCGTTAATTATCTGCTGAACACGGTGAATATGGCTTGCAAAAGTGGCAGTTATAATCCTTTTAGTTTTATGTTTATTGAACAGATTATGCAAAACTTCACCCACGGAGCTTTCGGAGGCGCAATGACCTTTTTCCGCGGCGTTCGTCGAATCCAGCATAAGCATCAGCACTCCGCTGGTCCTGGATATCTCACCCAGACGGCTCAGACCCGTAAGCCTGTTGTCCACCGGGGTTAAATCCAGTTTGAAGTCGCCTGAATGAACTATAGCCCCATTGGGGGTATGGACAACTATGGCATGCGCGGAAGGAACCGAATGGGTTACGGGTATGAATTCCACATCAAAACTTCCTATTTTGACCCTAGAAAAATCGTGAACTTTAACGAGTTTTACATTTCGATTCTCTCTTTTCAGTTTGTTTCCCAGTATACCCAAACTTAACGGTGAACCGTATATAGGGAAAGAGTGCCTCCTCAACAGAACAGGAAAGGCCCCGATATGATCTTCATGACCGTGGGTCAGGACGGCGCCAACAATTTTAGAATTTCCGTCAAACCAAGACAAGTCCGGGATAATTATACCTTTGTCTTTGTCTTTGATCTCCTTGGGAAACATTATCCCACAATCTATGATCAGAATCTCATCGTTTTGTTTCAAAGCCATGCAATTTCTGCCGATACTGCCTAAACCTCCGAGAAACGCCACTTCTAAAGAACTACGGGTCATTATACGATTTCCTTACCTATATACATTGATTCTAATACTGTCCCTAATACGCATGAATAGCACTAAGGGCTTTGGTAGGTACATGCGTCGTGATATTGTCTGCATACTCTACACGAACTCCGATCAAAAGTAGTTGCCGCATTGGCAGCAGCGGTTTACTTATCTTAGGGCACACCTGCGCCCTATTGCGCCAATTTATGCCCATAAATCAGATACACGCGCTTTCTTTGGATATCTAGAAACGGAAACAATATCGACACGCCGGAACATTGACTTACATTTCATCCATAAACTCTGTCAACTTTTTCGTCTCCAAAGCATCACCCGGGTCGTTATCCAGAGTCAACATCTCGTCTTTTAAACTTATTTTGGTGACATTGCCCAGAACAACGGCTTTGGCATCCTCTACTTTGGACAGCACACCGTCTGTAAACTTGAACGTGTAATTTACATAGAAACTGAGATCAGGGTGCACTTTAGAGGTGAACATGGTGTGGCATTTCAGCCGCCCGTGAAAATCTACTAGTTCGGCAGGACGTCGCGACTCGCGCGAGCCCCACTCGCGGACATGTCGCGTTAGTTTCCCATTTGAAGTTATCGTGTACACATCGAGCAAACACTCCATATCTTTGGTTTGAAGACCATTTGTTTGCACATCGGCGCTAAACTCTGACTCCACGCTTTCAGGCAAATCGAGGGCAAGAGGAAGAGGGATTTGCACATATACGGTGTCAAACATTCCCATACAAATAACCGTGCCGATTCGACCAAGGATAGCATATGTTCCCTGAAAGTAAACCCCGTAAAAACAGCCATAGTGTACCGCAGTAAAGCGACAACAGTAAGAAATACCTTACCCTTACTGTAAAAGTAAACACACAAGGAGATACATATGCCCAACTGGGTTCATAACCGCATAACTTTTAAAGGCAGCTCTAGCGACCTTGCTAAAATTGCTGAAGAATTAAAAGACGAAAACTCTCAGGACCCTATATCGTTTAACAAACTGATACCAAGGCCCACGGACCAAGAAGACGACTGGTACAACTGGAACATCGCCCACTGGGGAACCAAGTGGGACGCCTGTCATGCCGACAGCGAACTGGAAAGTTTTGGTAATACGTCTAGGCCTGGCACACTATTTTATTCGTTTGACACGGCATGGTCTCCACCCGCGCCTATCATCGATATCCTTATCGCCAAATTCGGGCACGTAGAAATGTTTTATGCCTACGAAGAAGAACAAGGATGGGGCGGAACCCTATCGGCATTTGGAGGAAAAGTCATCGAACAGTCAGAATATGACGTGCCAAACAGTCACAAAGAAATGGTAGAACGAAACGGCAATTGCTGGTGTCAACATACCGTGGACAGTACAATTGAAACAAATCCAGTATTTGACGATTGTCTCGGTGCACTCGCTTCCGAGAGAAACGATATAACGGACGAAGCAAAAGAAACCGCTAAAAGTCTCAGCCCCGGCTGGCACAGCACTTTCGACGATCTCCTAGAGACGGTTAAAGTACTGTAGACTGAAAGCCCAGGTGGCGGAACAGGCAGACGCAAGGGGCTTAAACCCCCTCGCCATATAATAATGGCGTACGGGTTCAATTCCCGTCTTGGGCACCGATTAGCGATGCACATAAGTGCGTCTTTGAACACCAAACTCCGGTTTTCTCGTCTATTGCAGTCGAGTTGCCGGAGTTTTTTGTTACCCGCGAGCCCTAGGCGCTCACTCGTCTACAGCCGGAGTACACTCCGCCGCACCTATAAACTCTGCAGTCGTTTCAGCATCCAAAGTAAGTACAGCAGAACAATCACCGGCAGTCACACCCACTTGATTTAAAGAAATCGGCGAAAATATGTAACCCATAGAACCCAAAAGACCTTCGCCTGCGCGGATAACCATTTCGCTGTCAATGTCACCGCCCTGAGGGCTTGACAGAACTACCGATTTCACAGTTTTATGTAACGCGTCAAGCGAGGTGGTGAACGCCAAAGTTTCTGCCGAATTTACAACCTTCCCTAGTTTGCGCTCTACCTGACCGGTACATCCTACAAGGGCTACTGAGACAAAAGTTACAAGGGCTATACTGCGGATCGTTTTAAACATACATACTATCATGCCACTTATAGTCGACACGACATACGACACTTGAAACCGTTGTACTCAGGCCATCGCTGCTAGGTTGTGGTCAAGTAGAGTTTTTAAAATCTCCTGATCTACTTGTATGATACGCAAAACCTCACCACGAAAAGATGACGTATCCCCGCTTACTAGCCCTATAAGGGCCTGACTTACAGGGGAACCTACAGAGCACAGAGTATATCCTAAATCAGCGACATATATGTTAACGCTCCCTACCAGCAGCAGTTCGGACACCTCCCGGCCGTAGGTGAACGTTACCAGGCTACCTACCGTAACTCTGGATTCATGGGGGTCCGGGGGCATAGATCTAGGCAGTTTAAGAAGTTTATGCAGATGTTCGGCCTGCGCCGACAGCGATCTGGCCGCCGAATCGGTAGCGTTAAACGCCCCGTCGTGCCAATTGTCCCCCGACTGCTCGGCTACAAGAGTTTTGTCGTCAATTAACGCCCGCTGTTGAACGTGCAGACTTTCCAGACACTTACCCAACAAAGGCACTTCGGAGGTCAGTATTGTCGAAAAATCCGCAGTCGCCCGCCGCGCAGCCAGAAAATCGTCCACAGTGAGCACGGCCATAAGTCTACGGAGCAGACCACGGCAAAGTAGTTTGATTTGCGCAAGATCCGTTCAACAAAGTTTTCAAAGCGCCATATTCCACACTGTCGACCGAAAGTTTCCAGCGCAGTTTTATGGAAATCCAATCGCTTACGTACGCGCATACAGCAACGGCACTAGAGGGAAGCCACTTTGAAGGGTCTTTATCCCCTTTTTTCATGTTCACATAATCGGTTACGGCCCTGAGAGTTCGCGGATCGGAGAGATCGTTGGCATACTGCTTGCGCACACCTGGAGACCATCCGCTGGCGCCGCTCCGCCAGGCCTCACTCAACGCGACCACATGGTCCACATCCACGTCCGAGGCTTTGTACAGCATCTTGTTGTCGTACACCGACAGCCAGATGCCCGCGGTAAGGGCGCACGAATCTTGCGGAGCGCGGGGAGGAAACCCGACCAACGCATCCCTACGAAGAACGCTTTCCCTGGTGCTACAGCCGTCGCGAGACGACCAGTGCGGAAAAAGTTTGCGACTGTAACCTTTAGTCACCTCGGGTCTCACGCTCAACAAACCCAGAAGATCTCTGGTCCTTACTGGCTCTTGGTCGGATTCGAGGTGCAAGTTGGCGCCCACAAAAACAGCGAAACATAGCAGTACACTAGCGAACATACAGCGTAAAATCCTTCGCAAATCGTATATAAATTGTACACATTATGCTACTTATTGTGCGTAAAACGCAGTCATAGGCATAAAAACCTGACGAATAATATAGTGTGACTGTAGACACCTACGCTTTTAATACTTGTACACATAATCCGCGCTGGGAGGGTTGAGTAGGTCCAGTTCACAAAGTACGGTCACCCAGTCGGTTACACTTGTAGGCTGACTTGTTAAACGGGAAGGAATCTCAACTATTTCAAAATGTATAGAATCATACTTAGAAAACAGCGCGACGGCAAAGCAAGCCGACTCTACATTGCCCATGGGACCCGAGATGCCTTGAAAAACTGCCACCCATACTTTACCGTTTACGTCCGGTTTGGACGGACCTACATCTACACCCGTAACTCCCAGGCGTTGCGTCATGGCCGCTCTGCCAAGGAAATTTATTGAAGCGGGAAACGCCACATAACCGTTATACCCCGGGATACGCACATTGGACGCAGAGGGTTCAGGATCCTGTATAGCGCCACGTAAAGTAGCCCCAAAAGATATCGCGGCTTGACGAGTATTAACGCGAGCCAATGTGCGGTCTGACGGAATGGTGTATGCGCCCCTTAACTTGTCATACTCCTCGAAAACTCCTTGAGTTGGTACAGGCGGAGAAGTATTGGCTTTATTGACGCGATCTGGGGTAGGATTTCTATCCAAAGGAGCTATCGGGGCCAGCGACCCCAGATAATCATCTTGTGAAACTGTGGAGGATGACGCAGAGTCGAGGGTTTCGTCTACTTTAGCACAAGAGGCCATGAACAGGACAGAGAGCAGTACACACACTGTCGTCGTTTTGTGTACTCTCATACAACGATACTCTTAAACATATATGCTACAGTTCCGCGGTATGGTCAATAAGATAGAAGGTATGACTGTACTATAAGACGTATATCTACACAAATATTGCGGACCGTAACGAACTATTTTCTTTAGGACGGCACTCTACCTGCCCCTAGTGGCGCATCGCACCTAGGCCTGAAGGCCTTTGCATATAGTCACATCCACAACTACCCCGCCGGTGACTGTCTGAGTGCAACCCATATCGACTTTGCTTTCTACAGTGAACGTAGTGCCCAGTAGTATATACTTGACGGTACAAGAAACCCTGAAATACGCCAGCCGAAAGCACGCGTGACATACTTATTGGATACAATAAATATATCACCACGACAGGAGCTATCTGGCGGCACGGGCTACTGCTGGGTTAAATCGGCCTGAAAGGTATCCAGTCAGTTTGTACGCCTGAGCGCCTGATTTATCTGCTCTGTCAACAACTCGGTAGCAACTTCCCCGCTTAACCGCAAGGCTACCTTGCCTTCCGCATCGAGTAGTACAAAAAACGGAAAACCCGAGACACCAAATGCCGTGGCGGCCGTTTTTTCCCCGCTGTCCGTCATTACCGGCCAAAGCGGTGGAAACTTTTCGCGAGCCAACCACTCTGAGGGCGGAAAGTTCGGTGAGGCAGGATCAGTAGAAGTGGTGATTGCGATCACGTCGAGACCGCTTGGCACTTTACCGGCACTGTTCCATTTTATAAGTAGTGGTACCTCACGTTGACAAAACCCACACCAATGGGCCAGGAAGACCAGCAGAGTCGGTGCACCAGGACCGGTGACAACTAGATTACCGGTGAAGCCCTGACCGGTTAGTACTGGGGCCATCATACCAATCGCGGGATCTATAGCCGCGTCCGAAAATTCTGGAAGCGAATCACCGACGACCTCAACTTTACCAAACTCTTGTACACCCGTTAAGACTTCATCAGCGTCGCCGCTTTGTGAAGCGACCGCGATAATCGCCGCCACGACTACAAGAGATATAATACCACCAATCAGCCAAACCGATTTAACGGGCGAAGGTTCAAGTTTTTTTGCTGTCATACGTCTTATAGTGCCGAGAAACGCAATACCAGCCATCTACCCACATACCTGCCCGGTGCCACAAATACGGACGCTATTTGCAAGCCGTCGGTCAGTTGCACGCGGTATAGCTGAAAGTGACGAAGGTCGCTGTTGAGACCCGTATTTAATAAGGTACGAGCGCAGGACCAAGTAGCGGCGAGGGCCGCAATCCGACAACGAGCGGAAACGTAAACAGTGTGACAGCAACGAGAGCGAAACCTGCTGGATGTAACGCGTGCGGAACATAAAACAACCACGCCCACGAAAGTGCGGCCGCGACGCTAGATGCGAGTGACGCGAGCCAAACAACTTGATCTGTACGTGAATCGCGCGAAGCGACGACAAAACCGGCGAGGATCAGTACCGCAAAGTTGTAAGGCCAGATTAGACCAAAAACGATAGCAGACGGTTGCCACGACGGGCGGACAAGCGAGCGATACCAACCGGCATCAGTTGAAACCCAACGGCCAGCGCTGACCTCGTACATAACAACAATGAGCGTACTAACCGTGCTGACAAAACCGCGTGTCGTACTACCTTGACTTCTAACCGAGATTGAGGCAAATAGTACCAACTAAACATCGTAAGTTACCACGACCGGAGCGTGATCCGACCACCTCTCAGAGTACGAAGGACTCTTATACGTGTACACCGAAACAACTTTTGAAGCCAATTTACTATCGGCCAGTTGATAGTCAACTCTCCAGCCTGAGTCGTTATCAAAAGCCCTGCCACGAAAAGACCAAAAAGAATACGGCCCTTGGGCGTCAGGAAGCGCACGGCGTTGAACGTCCACCCATCCCGAGGCTAGTACGGCCGATAGCCACTGGCGTTCCTGCGGAAGAAACCCGGCATTCTTGACGTTGCCTTTAGCGTTCTTCAGGTCTTGAAAAGTATGGGCAACATTCAAATCCCCCGTAACCAGGGCATAGGTGCTCTCACCAGTTGTACCAGTATCTATGAGATCTCGTAAACGGTAAGAAATAACGTCAAGAAAAGCCATTTTTTCGTCAACTTTCGAAGGTATGGTCGCGTCACCGGTCGGGACATATACGGATACGACAGTGATCTTTTTTGGTCCCGGTAAATGAACATCACACTGCGCCAGGCGGCCGGAGAAATTGTATGTAGAGTCCGTCAAACCTATACTTTCAGCACTTACCGGATACTTACTGGCCACCAGCACCCCGGCGCGACCTTTTATAGAACACTCGGAGTGTACTATACTTTTGAAATCAGAAAGCAACTCTTGCACAGAAGTGTCCGGCGCGCGCACCTCTTGAAACGTCAACACGTCAGGATTCACTTCTTTCAACCACGTCTTCAAACCTTTTGCGTACGCCGCACGTAGCCCGTTTACATTAATAGTGGCCACGACTACCTGCATGATAACACCAGTGCCCGTAAATACCTGTGGCGCCATGAGCATTGATGAAATACGAGATTTACTTGACAATATGCTTACCGTTTGACACATGTACAGGCATGTTCGCGTTTTTAAAAAAACTGAAATCGCTTCGAACAGATGGCGCGCGATGCCCTGACACCGGAGAAGGTTTGGACTTTACGTGGTTTCGGGATGTGGAACACTCAGTGGTAAACGAATACTTGGACAAAGCCAAGAATGCACAACTAGGACTAGAACGCGTATACCACATCTTGTTAAAGACGGGTACAGCGACTCTTGACACGGAACGCGGATCTCTTACATTGAATTTAAAAAACAGAGGTGCTTTCGTTTTCGTTATAAACGACGTACAAACAGGAGCCCAGATAGAATCCGCCATAAAACTTGGGGATTGGTCGCTACGCATGTCCCCGACCGGTACCGGCCTGGTGAACATAATGGTGGTGTGGAACAACCAAACATACTTTTTACAAGGTATGCCCGTAGACGTCAGTCGACGATACTTATAAAAACTTTTCGACACGAAACATCGTGAACACCTATGACGAGAATACGTAGAATCTTTTCGTATTATATTATCTATACTTGGCCACCATTCGGTCCGTGCCGTGCGAAGTCGCTAGTTGCCGCAACAGTGGGAAACCGTACGTATCAATAAATAGACGTGCCAGGAGAAAATATGAAACAAAAAACAAGTAAACCAGGTAAAGACTTCAATACTACTATGTCTTTGCTTAGCGACGAGGATATTGCGAAATGGGAGCATGTAGATTCCCTTACGGACCAAAAAGACATACTAGAAGTGGCGCTACACAACGAGGACGGAGTTTTGCGAGAGATTGCAGTACGGAAACTAAAGAACAAAGAAGCCCTAGAAAATATCGCAGCAAAAGACCCCGACGCGTTAGTGCGCTGGGAGGCCGTCAGGCTTGTGGACAACCAAACTCTTTTGACAAATCTTGTTACAACAGAGCCCGCGTGGGAAGTGCGCCTAGAGATACTGGAAAAAATACAGGATAAAAGTACCTTGGTGAATATAGCGACCACAGACAAAGACAACTGGGTTAGACTATACGCCGCGATTCGTGCCCACAACCAGCCGCTGCTCGAGGACATGGCGTTGACCTGCGAAGACTGGTGCATCCGTATAGACTCCCTAGAGCACATCCAGGAAGAAAGGATTTTGAGACAGATAAGCCAGCAAGACCCCTCCGAACTGGTAAGGTTGGAAGCCGAGTACGAACTCCAAAGCAGGCGGGGACAACGAGTCGACGAAACCCGGACCGCGTAAAGGCCCTCGAACGGCAATGCCTTGATCGAGATGTCGAGCACGATAAAGTCAGGAAAGTCAGAGTCTGCCATGGAACCAACAGCCCACACAAACAAGACTTACGACGAATTCGTCGCCAAAGTAAACAGGCTACACGCTCAACTCGGCGAAGATATCGAAAACTGGAGATACGGGCAAACTTATTTCAATGTCCTGGCCTCCATACGATCGGACCTATCCGAGACCATTCGCGGCACCCCGTACGACCCTTTCTACAAGGACGAAATACCCGAAGCGACCGAGAACCTCATCAAAAGCCTGTGGTGTCAGCCATAAGATACCCTGTCACCGGGGAATCTCGACGCCGGCTGAGCAGAACGCTGCCGGAGAGCGAAAGGCCCATCTCAGTGAGGCGACAACCATCCGCCTATACACATAAGTGGATGGACGGCACCAATACGTCCAAACCCAGGTCAGCCGTCGGCACACCGGCAGCCCCATAAAGGTCTTGTGGACCGACCCGGGGCGCCTATTGTACACAATACAATATTCACCCAATACTAAGGACGTTACTATGTTTGAACGTAAAATGATGACCACCCGAACGGTCACCGTACAAGAATGCAACTGGCTAATATCTGATGTACCCGCAGGTACCTTAGTCGTCGAAGCGCACGACAGATACTCGTGTTGCGGTCCCACAGGAACCTTTGTGGAACTCGTCGGCTGGGACCACTGTCCGGTGGAACTCCCGACCGACAGTTTGGCGCCGGTCGCTGTTTGAGCGAAGCAACCAATTACTTGGTTACAAAGACCCGACCTTGCGTCGGGTCTTTTTGCTATCCGGGCGCGTGTAACGACTATGCCGCAAACCCTGCGGCGGCAACAATAAAAGTATGACAAAAGCAAAAGTGCCCCCGATGCCTAAAGATCCTGAGAAACTTAAAATCTGGTTAGAGCGCCTAAGGGCCCGGGTAGAGTTGACCCAGTACGAAATAAGTATGGCCAAGCACGCCGTGGACATGGCGCGAATCGCGGTCGACGTTACAAAAATAGAGACCGAAAGACTCGCGTCCATAGCGGAACGGCACAAGATAGCGACTATGCAGGAAAAAAATGCCATAGAAATGTCCAAACTCCGGATGGATATAAAGAAGCAAGAACACGAAGAAACACTGAACGACGCGAAGTCGTCCAACGCCTTAGTATATTCTTTCTACAGTGCCGTATATGAAGACACCGTATCCAATGCCGTAAAAACAATAGACGAATGGTCCAGAGTTCACCCGGGTAAAGATATCAATATACAGCTAACTTCTCCGGGCGGTTCGGTGATGGACGGCCTGGCTTTGTATGATTTCCTCAGATCCTTGTCAGCAAGAGGGCACAAGATAATCGTAACATGTTTCGGCGAATGCGCATCCATGGGATCCATTCTGCTACAGGCTGGAGACGAACGAAAAATGGGAGAAAACTCGTACATTATGCTCCATGAAGTGAGTTACATAAACTGGGGTAAAACCAGTGAACACGAAGAAGAATTGGCTTTCGTCAACATTTTACAAAATAGACTCATGAGCATTCTATGCGCCCGCAGCAAATTGACCCCCAAGATACTGAAAGAGATGTGGCGCAAAAAAGACATCTGGATTGACTCCAAGAAATCCTTAAAATTGGGTCTTGTCGACAGTATAATTAAGTAAAACTAGTTGCAAGAACAGAAATAGTATCGTAGTGCGGATAGACAGTAAAGCAGGAAAGTATCAAGTATGACGCACACTATAAACAGTCGAGCTGTACGCAAAGACGGGAAAGGGTACTGGATCGCCTTCGAGGGAACAGATGGCTGCGGTAAAAGCACCCAGGCTGAAAAACTTGCACATAAACTCGATGCATTCTTGACCTGGGAACCGGGAAATACGATTATAGGGGACATGATCAGACATATACTTTTAAACCAGAAAGAAAGTATGACGTTTAAATGCGAGGCTTTACTATTTGCCGCAGATAGGGCCGAACATATTTCGTCAACAGTGAAGCCGAGACTCGACAAAGGCGTAAACGTCGTATCCGATAGATCCATATGGAGTTCCGTTGTCTATCAAGGAATAAGTAGAGATTTAGGAGTCGACAAAATACTTGAGATAGGCTCCTGGGCTAGCGAGAATGTTTTACCGGATATAGTGGTATACTTGAAAAACGACACCAAAAAAGCCTTAGACAAAATAAGCACCCCTGACCGCATCGAGAGCGAAGGATACGAGTTTATGAACAAAGCAGAAGAAGGCTTTCGCACCCTGGCACAAAGATACAACTGGCTCGTGATAGAAGCAGGTACGATAGAGCAAGTGGAACAGCGCATCGAACAAGCGGTAAGCGCCAGAGTTAAAGAACTCGACGCCTGAACTAGGCAAAAAAATACGCAGGTCAGCGTATAGAGTACAAATGCAGTAAAGCAGCCCAACCGGAAGGAAGTGTCCGAGGAGCTTCTTCTAAAAGTTTACCGTACTTTACGGCCATGGATAACATGTACTTGGTGTGGAAAAATGCGTCAACTATAGGTTTGGTTACGTTAACCCAGTCGTCGTTGGCGGCCCTGGAGAAAACTTTACCGGTACCAAGGGTCACTATATTAGTGAAATCGGGACTAATAGACCCTTCAAAGGGCGCAAGTGCCTGAAGATTTTCGTACATTTGAAGAGTCGTGGACTGTAAAGAGTACACTTTCATACTACCATGCCAAAAACGATACACCAGATCCTCCCCTACCCATTCGGAGTTAGCGGACTCCAGACTTTTCTCCAAAACCGGCAAATGCCTGCGTATATTATCCAATAGTTCCGCGTGAGAGTGGTTGACAACCATACAATATAATGTTACCTGCGAGATGACAAATGCATTCGACCCCGTCGCATACCGATTTAACGAGTACATCCACGGCATCTACGCCGCACAGTTTACAGGAATAGCTGAATAATTAACTGAAAGCCCGCACAGGGCGCACGTAGGGCGCGTTGCCCTTGCCGTCGATGCTCCGAAAGCCGTTGAGGAAACCCCGGAACCACGCGCCGTTGGCGTCGTCATCAGAAGAACCCCGATAGCCGCAGGTCTTTATACATTGTGCCGTTCATCTTTGTTGTACGATTGGCGGCCCGCGGAGCAGGCATTCTCCCGGTTGAAGCGGCCTGTACTCCTAGGAGCGGCTTGCAGACAGGTTCCTGACCTGATGGAAAAACTATACCGCCGCCAGGGCCGGCGAGCCGAGTTCTTAGCCTTTGGTGACGCTCGTGGTTTTACTCGTGGTTTTACTTTCACCTGTGAAAGCCGACTTTTCCGCCTTAAGTATACCCGCGGCCATCGCATTGACGGCGAAGAACGCCTCTTCACTCCAACCAGAGATAACCTTGTGCAACGGGGAATCGCTGATGGCGCCAGAATGTCCAGCAAAATTCACAGTAAGCATAGGTGTGTGGTGAACGGTGGAGCCGCTTGGCAGGGAATCGGAAAACTGCTCATCGGTTAAAACAACCACAAAGTCGTGATCCTTGACGTAGTGGTCTAGAACTTTCCCGGTTTCCGTACCACCGCCGAGAATATTGGCCACTATATTACGAGTACTCTCGAGTACACTCGACTCCTTAACAGATACCTTTTGCGAATCTGCCAGCGCGGAGTATAGAACCACCTCGCTGTCCGGGGAACACTTACTGCCTATGGCGCTGGCGACAAAAGACGCCACTTCCGCACAAGATAAACTCGAATAGTTAGCGGTGCGCTTATCATTTGCGCGCATACTTACCTCGGAAAACATCGAACCGGATCCATCTACAAGTATAAGAACTTTCTTGTCGCTTACATCAGGAAGCATCGCAGAAATCTTTCTATCTATATTCTTGGTGAAAGCACCTTCCCAGCGAGAGGGTTCAAGCCCTGTCCACAGAGACTGTGTTAACGACGTACCGTCAGGTGGGGAGAACGTTGACAAATTCGAGCGAATATTGCCTATACTTAAACCGCGAACGCTGCGCAAAATATCAGGCAAACGAAGAGACTCTTCCTGCTCTATGGTGGATTCAACATACTTAATAATCGACTCATCTACATCGGAGCGCTCTATAGCGCCGAGCAGAAACATAATCTGCGAAACAGACATGGACGGAACAGTGATTTCAAATACTTCCTTAGGGATGCTTCCCGGTACTATGGATGCTTTTTTCACGTCGTTAAGCGCTAATCTTTTCGCTGCGTGTAAAGCCCGGCGTCGTTCTATATAATATGTATACTCCGGAGTAAGGCAATAGGCAGCCAGCTGGTCGCGTGCGTCTTTTTTCTTTGCCCTGACGTGCGCGCGCTCTTCAGCCGTAGGTTCGCGACTTGGCCCGGATGACGACACCACATGTGCGTGATTACCGTAAGAGTCTCGAACTCTGGTATGTAAACGGCGAGCTTCTTTTCTGACGGCGATACTCTCAGGAGAGTTCTCGAATGCCAGCAAAGAGGCGGCAGCCACATCGGCTTTCTCGCGTGCAGATGCAACCGCGACGTTGCCGGTAGCGACGAGCGAAGTCAAAAACTGCCAAGGAAGGTCCCCGTAATCCGAACGATACTTCTCCCCATTGGCCAGGGCGGTCGTTACTTTAGCGGCTTCCGTTTTTAAGGCGTTAAGCCTGTCTTCTCTACTAATGTTAAGAAGATGCCTTTTGAGTTTACGTAAAGGAGTTTTGAAGGTGTTGTTACGTAGATCCTCAAACAAAAAATACTGCTCAGAGTCGATGGCGACCTTAGGGCTGGTCAAGGCTATAACATCGGCAAAAACAACAGGCTTAACTTTTCGCGACCTGTCAGAAACAGACGTGGATCTAACTTTATCAAAGTTAGCGGCCGACTTGTCCGTATACAACCGTACAGCGGAACTTGCCAGAGCTTTCTTCAAAGGATTGGGTAAACTTTTTGACGAACCGGAAGCGTACGTAGACAAATAGTAGCTAAGAGCCAAAGCGGGTTCGTCGGGGCGCAGCAAGGCCGACTCTAAAAGGATGCGCCCCTGCGGATGTCCGCAGACTATGGCGTCAACGGCTATCATAATGGCTGAGGTACGTAAACCATCCTTCTGCCGCAAAGCATACACAAGTTCGCGTAAACTGTCCGGGGAACTTTTGGTTATCTTTGTTACAAGCGAACGCTGACGGCCGTTCCTATCCTCCGCAGTGTCGTAATACGCATCCGAGGATCTATTGCTTTGAGCGAGGAGTTTCAACTCATCTATATCGCTTCGACCTTCAGCCAGTCCACCTTCCCACGTGAGACGGGCCCGCGCTAGTTTTGTGGAAATCTTTGCCCTGCGACCGTCATATGTGGAACCTACTGCGTAGGGCTGTGCAGGCATTTGGTTAAATGTATTAGTGTACAAATCTAATTCTAAAATATCTCGCGCAGTACGTATACTGTTTTCCGTAAACAGATGATCCGTACCATTTTTTGTAGGAACAACAAGTATGCGTACGGCGTACGGATCCATTGCAGCAATTCGACGAGCATCTAAAATACGTGAATTTGTGACTTCGTCGCCCAAGTAGCGGCCTGAACTGACTTTTGCGCCAGTCTTAACCAGATCTCTGTAATGACGAATACGTATCGCTTCGCCTGTTACGGAGAGAGCAAAAAAAGCGTGGTCGGCGAAACTATAGAGTTTACCGTCCACGTTAAGATTCTTGGAACATATTTTTTTATTACCCATACAATCCTCCCTGCATGTTACCGCATATAGAGTTACATTTACATTGCGGTCCTACCTATACTAGTTGGAGCGCGAACATAGTTGACACCTTATAGAACATACGAGTACACAGGTGAGACGCACAAAAGTCGGGGGCGAACCCCCGACTGATGCTCAACCACTATACAACATATATTTTTTTTGCGGAAAAACGGGGTAAGCCCCGAGAAGTCCGGTACACCTCTAAACATCATAAATGACATCATAAAGATTCCGGACCATCAGATAGGATGTAGCCGCAAAAAAGCACGTTGCTCAAGTGTTCGATTTGCTACGTCTGAGGACGTATCCTCAGGACTACGTGGGTAGGGCTCGATGAATCGGCCTTACTCTAGGTACAACTTATAGCAATTGTACCCTCTCCCAACTTCGGCTTGCGCCTCGGCCAGTCAACGTTGACGCTACATACCTTTGAGGCAAGGAGACACAAACCAACAAAACCAGGGAACACGGACGGTATCAGAGGACCGGTGAAGACAGGTCTTTTACCACCAAGTACAGTGCGTGCACGGCTTCTTGCGGAGAGTCGAAGACACCGCTCTCCAACGTAGTAGAAAAGCCTCTTAGTGTCGCCGTCGCCTTGAACTTTTCGGCCTTGCTATGTATGCTGTAGTCATAATTGTGCAGGGCGAACCATTTTGAGTAATTGTTGAAATCAGAAAACATGGTAACTACTGTGCCGAAAGCATCTGAAAAACCACACTACAGAGAGCCGGGAAACCCGCGACGGGGTGCCGTACGAACTACCAGGATCCCGACCCCGTGCCCCGGAAACAATATACCGTCAGCGTGACAGAGATCTCTGCTTTACTCGCATCGTGTATACAACAAAAGACCCCCTCCGTCAGGAAGGGGTCTTTTGACTATATTGTAGCCGAGGCTTCTAGAAGGGCACCATAAGTGCCAGTCCATACAAGAGCAAAACTGTTGAAGTTTTCCCAGTTGTTGTGGGAATCTCCTAAAGTCTTGAGCTGCAACTCTATAATCTTACGGCGAACCGGACCAGACAATACTGACGAATAACGCGAAGAGTTACCTGCCATAACAGACCAGGGCATCTCTAAGACGGCTTGGTCTGGAACGGTGAAAGGAAACAAGGCCTCGATATCCCGTGTCATCTGATATATCGGAACATCGAGAACTCGGGCGTATACTTCCTTGGACAACTCTACTACCACGTCGTCGACGTCGGCCACGAACTCCCAACATTTTGTCGGAGTTCCTAGACCTCTTTCGCGCCACATCAGCTTAAACAGGGGCGTAGAACGCGAACGTTCCATAGCCACAGCCAAGTTGAGAGGAGTGGCCAATTTGACCAGCGGTACAACCAAAGTATGCTCTAAAGCCTGAGGATTCTCCAGTAAACCTTCAACCAAACTAGAAGACTTGTCTGCGGCGATCGCAAGACTCATCATTTTGTCCAATTCGTTACCCGTGGCGCTTTTGGCGTTGCTGTAGACATCGTCCACTGCACCGACCATAATCGACATAGTACTAGCGCCCATTACCGTTTGAAAACGGGAACAGTAGGAGGAGTGATCCGTCGACGCTTGGGCCCTAAGAAACCATTCTGACAACTCAAGAGTGCTGAGCAGTTTGAAGGTATCTTCCCCAGTGATGGGGTTTCCGGCGATCTGTATCAGTGCTTCCAGGACATATCTCAGAAAGTAGTGCCCATAGTAGGCCGCTTCACCGTCTTTTTTGGAGGCGGCGGAAACGAGCTTTACCACTAGCTTGTGTAATTCTGCGCTTGACAGCGTGGTATAGTCGTGATTCACCAATTCGGCGGCAGTCATATTGTCGATCAGCGCAGACGCGTACTCGGTTTGAGCGAGCAGGTTTTTGATCAACACATTTTTGCTGCTGAGTACCTTGTCTGGCAACCGGCGGTCGCCGGAAAGCACCTTCAAGGCCGCTACCTGGGCGCGCGGGTCCGGAAAACGGACGGCAACCATCTCGCGGGCGAGAATTTTGGTGGGTTTTTCAAGTATCTTCTCGACCAGGATATCTGCCAAGACTTTATTGTTCTTGCCCTCACACACTAGCCCCGCAAAAACTTCGCTGCGACGCTCAGTCTCTAGAAGGGATTTGATCGTGGCGGCGTCTGTCTCCGGGTGTCGTAGATAGATGATGCGAATGGCTTCTTCCTTGCGGAGCTTGGCGCGTTCTAGAATGATGGGGGTGATATTCTTGGATTTGAGAATATCGCACATCAAAACAACATCTGAGTTGCGTTCGGCGATGAACCAAACTTTTTCCATATATATTGGATCCGGTACCATTGCATCATTGTATCGCTCGGCGATCATGGAGGCAAAAAACGGATGTATTGCAGTCATGCAGGCTCCTAACCTTGTTGTTTGATAAATACATTATACACTATTGGCGCAAAATTATACAACTAAACTGCAGGTATACTGGCAAAGTTTCGGGCAACTTCCCGTAGATGCTCCAATACTATAGGGGCGTGAGTGATGGTAAAATTATGGCGGCCTTCCTTTATGAACACGGTTTGCGCGGACATCTTCTCCGCGGATTCTTTTTGTAGTTTTTTCGGCACGATTACATCTTTTTCAGGTATAAGAAAATATATATCTTTACCCTGTAATACCGGCCACCTGCGAGCATCAAAGTTGCGCAACATACTGGCTGACGATACCAAAGTTTTAGCAGATGGTCGAGTCAACCATGCCCACGCAATGGCTTCCCTGTGCTCGGGGGATATTTTTACTGCTTTAAGAACCCTGCTCAGCGTGAAAGGAGACTTTTTGAACATAATTTTACCGGCCACAGAAGCGGTCGTCTGCATCACCGGAGTTCTATAGTATATGGACGAAGCCAACATAGATACTCCTGAATAACGCTCGGGACGTTCACGCAAAGCCAGTAGCGAAACAGGTCCGCCCATAGAATGGGCAACAAGATGGGCGCGAGACACGCCCAAAATATCGAGAACCTCATTTACGGCAAAAGCAGACACATCCAGCGAAAAATCCCCGACACGGGTACTTTCACCATGCTGCGGTAAATCAATGGCGACATATGGCATATGTAAATCGTTTAACACATTGAACCATGCGCTGTCAGTTGACGACCCCCAACCGTGAATAAACACAAATACGTGAGACTTTCCACAATAATCCAGGTTATGCACATACGAAACTTCACCCATGGCCAAACTTGACTTTTGACGTACCCCGTTATACTCCGGACGCGAAGGCGCGATACCCTGTACTTTACGAAGATTCATCAAAAAGCGCGCAGAGGCGGCTACTAGATAAGTCACCGGAACAGCACTGTAAAAAATACGAGTTTTGCTTTTTGTAGGCATACCTTACACTGTTAGAGGTGGCGCGCTAAATACATACAGCACTAAATGCTTTGAGGCGCCCGTTGAGGTCTACAAAGTTACTTCATTAAACGGTAGACCAACCGTAAAGATGCCCTAAACCGTAAACAACGGATTCGTTAAGTGCATCCAGCGAGGCCTTGATTATATTAGGAGATACCCCAATAGTTGTCCATATGCGATCGCCATTTGTGGCATCAATCAGTACGCGGGTAACGGATCCAGTCGCGGACGATGAGTCCAAAATACGCACTTTATAGTCGGTTAAACGCACTCGAGACAACAAGGGGTACTTATCTACAAGACAACCTCTTAACGCCGCGTCTATAGCGTTCACTGGACCGTTTCCTTCAGCGGTATATACTTTTCTGCACCCATTTATCCATATCTTTAGCGTAGCCTCGGAAGTACACGTTCCTAGACCGAGATCGTCAGAAATTACCCGGATGGATTCTACTTTAAAAAAATCGTGCACCCACCCGAAGGCCCGGCGCAGTAAAAGATCAAAGGACGCATCGGCCGCTTCATAGTGGTACCCCTGAAACTCTAAACGTTTCAGTTCATCAAGTATCGAACCTGCGGTCGATGCGTCGAGAACAAGACCCAGTTCCCGGGCTTTCATCATTACGGTGGCACGGCCAGACATTTCAGACACCAAAAATCGCGTTCCGTTACCCACCAACTCCGGGGCCACATGCTCATAGGCGTCCTTGGCCCGGGCGATGGCCGATACATGTAAACCGGCTTTATGTGCGAACGCCGATTTACCAACATAGGGTGCCTGAGGATTTAAGGGACGATTCAAAACTTCGGCTACATGGCGACTAACGGCCGTAAGATGCTGTAAATGACCCTGAGGAAGACAATTAAACCCCATCTTCAACTCTAGGTTGGGTATAATTGTGGTAAGGTTAGTGTTGCCCGTGCGTTCGCCAAGACCGTTAAGGGTTCCTTGTATATGGCGGGCTCCCGACCGTACGGCGGCAAGAGAATTAGCGACGGCGCATCCGGTGTCGTCGTGGCAATGAATACCTACTATGATACCTTTACCTACATGACGGACAACTTCAGCAACTATCAACTCAACTTCATGCGGCAAAGATCCGCCATTGGTATCGCATAGTACTACATGTGACGCACCTTTTGTTACGGCGGCTTGCAACATCCGCAAAGCGAAAGATGGATTGGCTTTATAGCCGTCGAAGAAATGTTCCAGGTCCACAAGCACCCTACGCTCGTGATGTACTAGATAATCCACCGACTCGGCAAGCATAGCCACGCCTTCGTCTAGCGTCGTTTTTAGTGCAGTTTCTACCTGATAATCCCACGCTTTCGCCACTATACATACGCAGGTAGTTTGCGCGTTTAGTGAGTTTCGTAACGTTGCATCATCTTCGACTTTACTCAACGGGCGACGGGTGCTAGTAAACGCAACTAGCGTAGATGTAACGAGTTTTAGTTCTTTCCGGGCGCGAGCAAAAAACTCGTCATCTTTAGGGTTGGCCCCCGGCCAGCCTCCCTCTATATAGGTTACGCCCAATATATCCAGTTGCTCGGCGATCCGCAATTTGTCGTTTACGCTAGCGGACACCCCCTCTGCCTGCATACCGTCGCGTAAAGTAGTGTCTAGTACCTCAACTGTATCGACTGGAAGTGTGTAGCGTCCAAACATATGTACTTATGCACTGTCGGCAATCGGTCTTTGTATGCCCATAGCCCGCTTTACAGTAAATCTACATTAAAAACATTATACGCGCAAAGCAACGTCCACAAGGGTATCTAAATCGCTCATGTAGCCCGTAGGATCGTACAACGCGGCTACGGTCTCCCTGTCTGCTCCGCGCAAAGGCACACATACTATATCGCCGGACTGCCTGAGCATTTCATGCCCGCGGAAAAATGCCGCAAAGCCGTACCCGCCTCTCTGGTTTCTTTCAAGTTGTGACACCATCGCACAAACCCATGCCGGCGAAAATACAAGTTTTACATGCGGAGCCGGTCGGCGCTCGTTATTATGTATAGTACCGGCAACTGCGGCGAAATTTTCAATAACACGAACGGAATATATGGAACTAATACGGCCAGGCAGCACCCATACAGAGTCGGTTGTATCCAGATGGCTGCGGCCGCCAAGCGAATTCATGTACTCGTTTACAATACTAATATATAGCGCCTTATACAGTGCACCTAGCCGCCTATCAGCGGACACCTGTTTGTGGAGTGCCCTGCGCATCAACGCGCGCGTCCACAGACCGTAAGACGCACCGTACCCCCCTCTTATCAGAAACTGGTGCGATTGAAGTACATCAGATTTTAGTTTCTCGAAACGAATAAAATCTTTTGACTGTTTCACCGGAATAAAAGGCCCTGTTACAGATTTAGACATATCCGGAAACAAAAGTGCTGATTTGGACTCCCTGTAGTCTCTGGTGAACAGTGCCCGCAGACGCGAAACGCACCAAATTGCGCGACGAATATCTCTACGAGACTGCCTTGCGTCGTGAGACGCATCCGCCATGGCATCAAAAATGTTGTATACCAACAGAAAAATGTTGTATACCAACAGTACAGCGAACACTGCAGCAAGACCTATCGCGGGGGTAGCCACAAAAATTGTAGCCACGCTTAAAAGTACGGCAAAGACAGTTCCATGTGCGGCCCAAAATGGCCAGAAGAAAAACGCGAGCCATGCACCGAGGATAGCGGTATAGGCATACACATATCTAGCGTCTTTAATGAACTCTGCGCGCACACTACGCCCTATCGAACGTATCCAGTGCATTTTTGAGGGCGTGGCGCTCATTGTACTGTACTCCTGACGGGATTTAGCTGCTGCTTTATATAGTGTGCCCTACACCAGAGGTTAACCATACAGGCAAAACTCTGGTGACAAAAGACACATCTACTTGTGGGGGTTAACAGACATCAAAACTATAGAACACGGAACACCCCGGGCTTTACTAGACCTTTACCACTACGGACGCACAGTAAACGATATATGAAACATATAAGTAGTGAACTTAAAAAGTCGTATACGACTTTATGGACAACAATTCTTACCGGAAACATCCCCCTATGGATGCTCCACCAAATACCGGCTATATGCTCGTAAGTTTTGAAATCGTAGACGATGTCTCCGTAGTGAGACTCGACGACGGTAAAGCCAACGTTTTATCGTTACCGACGCTCCGGGCGCTAAACTCGGCGCTAGACCAGGCAGAAAACGCCAAACTGCCTATAATACTAACCGGTCGAGCGAAGTTTTTCTCAGCCGGATTTGACCTCGGAACTATGGCTAAAGGCGGTCAAGAAACTTTCGATATGTTAAACGGAGGAATTAGCCTTGCGGTGCGTCTACTGCGTGTACAGACCCCCTTAATACTAGCATGCAACGGCCATGCGATGGCGATGGGCATGTTCCTACTACAATGCGGAGACTATCGAATCGGGGTATCTGGTAATTTCAAGTACGTGGCCAACGAAGTGACCATGGGCATGGCGGTGCCTTGGTCGATGATCGAAGTTTTGCGCCAACGCCTAACACCCGCAGCATTTTCACGCGCGGTTCTACTCGCAGAGACTTTTACGCCCGTAAACGGGATCGAAAACGGGGTACTGGACCGAGTCGTGACAAACGAAGAAGAACTAATGCCCGCGGCGATGGAATTTGCGAAGTCAACTTCTAGACTAAACTTCGACGCTCACGCCATAAGTAAACGTCGATTACGCGACGAAGTAGTGGATGCCATCCAGACAGGATGGGAAAAAGACAAAAACGATATGCGAGCACTTTTACAAATACCCTAAAACAAAAGTGGTCAGATCCGAAGACCTGACCACCTTGTATTACTAGATATTTCTAGCGAGATAACCCTGGCGTGTATCCTTGTACATTAGTTAAGGAATAGTAATATTTATCAGGGTTGCGCAACATCTCTGCCGCTATAGAAACTGGAGTGATACCATTGGACGACAAACTGCCGTCTACACTAGAAAGAACTCCTACTAACAGCAACTTACCGTTTTTAAGCACGAGAACCGGACCACCGGAACCACCGGGTATCATTCCGCAAGGAATGGACCAGAAATTCTTTAAGGTCTTAACCTGATCACCGGTAAAAGTGCAGGCTGCCGGTGCGACGTTTGCTAGTAGACCGATTTCAGTCAACTCGCTGTGCTTTGAAGGATGATAAAAAGTATCCTCACCCGCCACAGGCTGGTACCCTATAAGGGTTCCACCGTTAAGTATGTCCTCGCGGGAACCTAAATCCACACCAATACCTGGTATCGACTTGGTTAACACCAGAACAGCTATATCAGTGGCTGACAAGACCTTGCCCGTTGAGGGTGCAAAAGTTTCTTGGACCAGTACTGCCGAAACGTCGTAACGCGTATCGTTGTACTCCACGCGTATATCGTATTTAGAGGTAAACTTTCCAGTATACTGGTCTAATACGCAATGTGCTGCAGTTACAACGTACAGGGTTCCTTTAAGAGGTACTCCTGAACATCTCCCCTTACTTCTTACGGAAACAAGATGGGTCGCCTCTTCCTGCGAAGCACGCCTGATTAGAGCTGGCTTCGTAGAGGTTGGAAAAGACTCTTTATCCGTGAGTTCCTGCTGCGAAGCGATAAATACACAGGCTACTAGCAGAAAACTCGCAAAACCTATTAAACGGCGCATACGCCTCCTTTGTTGAATTGTTGAATATACACGAAAATAATACATGTATACTGTACATGTGATGCTTACCCGTTAACCGTTGCCGCTAACGTTCCCACGCAAACTTTCAGGGGGCGTTTCGATGTGCAAAATACCTCCACCCGCCGTCATCCATTGCGTGGCGCCATCCGAAATGACGCCACCAGCCACACGGGAATCCTGATGAATAAATGTTCCGTCCATAATATAGGTGACGGTTTCAAAACCGCGGCGCGGATGCCAGCTGGTACCGCGCGGCTCATGGGTGCCGTAATCAACCTCTCCCATCTGATCCATCAAGATAAACGGATCAAGAATACTTTTTGCAATACCGGCAAATGCGCGACGAACCGGAAAACCTTCTCCTTCAAAACCGCTTGGTGCAGTAACCACGGAACGCACAGGACGATCTATTGCTATATATTGCAGGCACAACGAACCTTTTTAAAACCTTAACGCATACCGAAAAAACGGCCAAGTTTAGACTGCCTGCCTGTTTTAGATAAAGGAACTCCAGTTTTTTTCGAAATACTACGTTTTAAGGCAGTAACACCTACGGCCCGTTTCCACGAAAAAGTAATACCGGGGCCGAGTTTCATAGTATGTATGGTCCTGATACGTTAAGGTAGGCACGGGTGTACTTGCAGGAAAACAAGATGTTTTACCTACAATAACTAGTCTATGGCTAAACGCCGGTCCATAAACTCTGGCATAGATGCCAGTAACCTGCCGCGAACTTCGCGCCTATCCGAACTGTCGGCACCAGAAAGCACCATATCGTCATATTCCGCGACACGCTCGGCATACTGCTCTTCATTGTCTTTATTTGCTACCTTCAACAGCTTTGTCATAGTAGCCACAAAGACCTCATGGCCTTCGGACTTTGCGCCTGTCCCCCGTAAAGCATCGGTTACGGACGGATGTCTAGTGAGATTCATAACATCGTCAGCGTTAAATAAACCGGACGATGCCGGAGAGGCGCCAAAACCGTCATGCGAAGTATACGATACGACTTCACCACTGTCCGTAACACCGACCAACGTGAAATCCGCACGCGGAATTTTGGAAATCCCGCTATCTGTGACGATTTCCTGATACGTGGGCAAACCAGCCCGTTTGCTGTTCAGGTACTGATACTCCGTATATATACTGGTTTCCGTGGCACACCTAACTAAACCGTACCTATCTACCAAAGTATTGCGCACAGCGGCGGCTCTCTGCTCGCACGAAGCCTGAGCGTTTATACCTTCGGGCGAAACACTTTTGCCCCTCATTTGAAGTAAAGTCTCCTTAAAAATGTATTGGGTGAACAGTGAAACATCTGGGGGCGTACCAAAATTTTGTGACCCGGAGGCTGTCAACTGCGCACATAAATTCGGTCTGCTCATGTCTTCTCCGAGTTTGACAAACTGCGCCCCCATCGCTTCCAGCTCCTGTTGCGGATCGGTGGGCGTATAAACAGGTAGAGGTGGTTTGTCTGACTTAATCCACGCATCTTGGGTGAACAACCGGGCTCTTCCGTTGGGGCTGAGTCTGGCGACCATATCGGCGCTCACCGTACACCCTACCAAACCTTTATGCTCTTTGGCCGCGGTAGACGCTATTACCACCGGGGCCGTGTCCTCGAAATTACTACCGGTAGAAGTACGTAGCTCATGCTTGTACATCGGGTGGTTGGTGGCATGCGCATAGAGAACACCTTGGTCTGCTGCTACGGCTCTCAATCTCTCAGAGACTCCCGATACGGCTACACACGCGGTACTGCCTTTACCGCAGAAAGAAAAGCGACTGCCCGCTTGGCGCAGAGCGCGTTCCACACTATCGTTACGACTCTCAGAGGTGGTGTACTTCACTACTACGCACTCTGGTGGCAATTTTAAACCCCTGCCTACCGGAGGGGTAAGTATGGTGTCTACCTCGTGTATGGAGTCAACACACCCTGGGTTCATCTCAACTAATTTTTTCATGTTTACAACTACGGCAAACTTCGCTTTGTCGCCCCAACGTTCCCCGTGGCCCAACACTCTGTGGTTTACACCAAAATGTACAGTTTCCCGATTAGATCCGGTCTTGTCTCCGTGAGAATACAGTACATAGTTGCCATCTTCGTCTCGTTCTACATCGTACGCGGTTTCGTGAACTACATACAGATCGTCATACACCATATCTTTAACCGATACATACCTGTCCTCATCCCGGCCTTGGAGATTGTCGCATAGCGCGTAGCCGTCAAAAGGCTCTAAAGATATCTGCTTATCTACAATCTCTTTGCGCGCATCCAGTACCATGGCTTTACCCCGATCAGACAGTTTACGAAACCTGTCCTCTGCTTGAGAGCGACTCTTATCCTCCGCAGCCCACTGTCTTGAGCCCGGGGCAATATCGTCGGGAGCCGACATATCTTTTACTAGCATATCCAGTTCATCCAGGGACATATTTACCTCACCGGCGGCGACGGCCGCATACGTATACTTTTCAAGCAACCTGCCTGCACTGTGTACTCTTTTGCTTTTTATCTCATCGAGGGATACGCCCAATAGTTTCAAAACATCACGACGATTCTTCTCTTTGGCGTCGGCGACTGCGGCAGGATCCGCCATATGTATATATCCTAACTTCAACGCCAAAGCCAATACGGCTTCGGCATTGATGCGGCCATGGGCCGCGGTAGACGCATAAGTGTAATACTCCACGAATTGATCCAAACTTTTTTTGAAATCGTTTGAAGCGCTGTCCACGTTGCGGGCCATTGCCGTCACCACGCTGTCGAGTACCCCTAGGTTCCCGTACGCGTGCTCATGTAAAAGCGCTTTTGGACCGACGGCCAAAATGCCTGGATGGTTTTTAATGTGATCCACCACACCCATCAAAGTCGACTCTTTAAGAAATTCGGCGGAGACTTTTTTAGAGTACTTGGCACTTTCCCCGGGGAAAGGAGGTATATTATACATAGTTTCTTTAAGCCAACTAAGGTACTTATCTCCTAGTATCTCTTTTGCCTTGATCGGATCAAACGAGTCCCGGTATTTGCGACCTTGACAGTGCACGGGGTCGAAAGGAATAGCCGCTCCTTTGAAATCCAGACTAAAAGAAAGCCCACTATGCTCTTTGGCGAGTTTACGCAGATCGTTTATAGACTTTTGATCGCGCATACGAGCCGCACCCGTCACAAGACGCCACGTCTCAGACTCTTTACCGGGCAAAGTAAACGTAACATCTACATACCCGAAGCGATGCTTACCTCCGAGACAATCGTAAAAAGATCCACTACATTTGCTTGACACAACCCTCCATCGGTGCTTTAACCTAACTAATATATACCGTGAATGCTTTGCGGGCCTTATCAACTACATACGTATATACGAACCCACCGTGACAGCAGGACAGATAATACGCAGCCATACAAACCGTATTTGTAGTACTCAATTGTTGCGGAGCCTTTAGAAAGTCGGTTGCTTGTATTTAGAAACGGATATATAAGACTATTGCCTTACTGTATATGTATCAGCGATACATGATCTCTTCCTGAGAAATTGTATATATACTCGTTGTTAGATTACCGTACTTGGTGACCAGATTGCGTATACTCACTAACGGGTGTGGCGCCGCTTTTGCGACTAGACGGAGATCTTCGGGGATGCTTTCACACCAAATACCCGAGTATGCTCGAAACGTTAAACAACTGTCAACTAGGAAACAACAAGACTGGCGGAAAATGACGGTTGCATGTACAGTTTACCATATGCCTTATGTTCGCCATTTTTCTGTCCCAGAGAACGGTCCTGTAGGAGGCGAGGATATAACTTTAGGAATACTAATGCATATGCTTGACTCCATAGTGGATGGTAAGGTCATCGAAACGGCAGAAGACTACTACAGTTGCGTAAACTATCTAAACGCAACCAAAGTAGCCCGCGTCAACCTTGCGTGTAACAAGGCATCGTACGCTGCCGACTATTGCGAAAAACTTACGCATATGGTAGAAACTCTAGAGGAAGAAGTCAGAAAAAGCGTAGAACAAGCCGATACGGACCCGGGTTTGCACAAAAATATAGAACAGCAGGCATGCAAACGATACGGACAAGTAGCAGAATACCGGGCCTACAGTAACGACTCAAAGCCCAAAATGCGCGACATGAAAGTAGCTTATGTCTATCGGGATATACCGGTTGACTTAAAGTTTTTGCTGGACCATCGGGTAGATTTGGCAGCAAAAGACCACAGACGCATATGCTCTATGCCCTTATGGTTGAAAAACTGCCTTGAGTCCGCTAACGGTGCACCGCTACACGTATGGGCCACTGAAGAGACTTTTCTTAAAGATGTTCCTTACCTGGAAACTTCTTTGACCTTATGGGAGCCAGACAACTACAACAGTGCTTTCGCGAACTACAACAAAGCCCTTGAGGCGGCCCGCGTACTATAATATACGTTTAAAGTATACATTTAAAGCATACACTTAAGGTTTGCGCCGGGATTTTCCGGGAAATATCAGCGCGCTTACTGCACGCAACTAGCGCATGTCGGCTGCACCACAACTAAAATATTTTCGGGTAACTGATCTAGGTGTTCTCCGCAGCTTATAGGAGATGAGCCCAAAACCACGAGATCCACCGCCAAATCGGCGCCGTGGAGAACCTTTACAGCACCATCTAAATCCTTGGTCTCTTGGCAAAAACTAATGACCGCCTGTAGATCTTGCCCATAGTTCATGATAGTGTGTTCGGGGTCGTGTGCGGGGGCGGCGTGACCGCCGTCAAGGAGCAGGGTTGTTGGCGGAAGGCCGAAACGCGCGGCTTCGTATACGAAGTTTCGTATACCTTCCAGAGTGCTGGTGTCCGGTGAAATTGTTATGATAGTGCTAAGCATACTTTTTATTGTGACGGATACGCCTACGCGAACACTCGCATCTTTAACGCCAAAACCTGTTACACATCTTCTGAGGCAATGTACTACATTATAGAATCCTTTGCTTCAAGTAGCGCGGTCGGCCTTATTTGCAAATACCCGTATTAGCGCCGGTGGGCGACATTTCAGGACGCACACCTTCAGCCTTCTCTAGTCTTTTATGCTATAGACTTGACACTTTACCATCGATCTCTATAAAAATACATTCACCGGGGCAGACGTCTGCGGCCAAAACTACGGCGCCTGCATACTTGGCGGGCACTTCGGCTAAACTTCCCGCGCTGCCCGGGTCGTTTAAAACCGCACCGTTATCCACCACATACGCGATACCGTCTTCGAGTTGGGTAAAAAGATCCGGACAGTGATCCACACACAGACCGTCACCTGTGCACAGGTCTTGATCTATCCATACCCGCATACCTATTACTTTACTTATAAAGGTCCGTGGCGCAACCAAGTAGCAACTAACTATACAGCCCTGCTATAATATATAAAAATTTTGAATAGGGAAAACCTCCCAGTAAAAACAGTAATGCGTATTGTTGCGGGTATACGCCCCAGTTAACTTACTTGCGGGCTACCACAAAACTACGCCTATGAAGCGCACTAAGACCCTGAGCGTCGACTCGCCTGATATGCTCCGCGGTAGCATAACCTTTATTCGACGACCATCCATACATTTCTGCCTCTTTACGTGACGATATATGGCGATCTCTCGACACTTTGGCTACTACCGAGGCCGCGGCCATAGAAAACCCAAGAGAATCGCCTTTTACACACGTCACCACATCCAGATATCTCTTATCTAAGCATTCCTTATCTAAGTATTTTTTATCGCAAATATCATGGTTCACGTAGTCATAATTGCCGTCAAGAAGAACCATGTCAAAAGAGGCGGATAACGAACTCAAAGCCCTACGCGAAGCCAGACATAAAGCGGCTGTCAACCCGTACTTGTCCACCTCACGAGGAGTCGCGGACCCTACGGACCATGATAGTTTTGAAGTACATATACTTTCGTATACAATCAGGCGCCTACTAGGACTCAGGCGTTTAGAGTCGTTAAGATATTGAATATAAATATCCGGAGCGTATACCACGGCTCCCACGGTTACGGGCCCAGCCCATGCTCCCCGTCCTACCTCATCTAGGCCCGCGACAACCAAACCTTTAGAAAAGTGCTTTCTTTCCATTCTATCGGTGACTTTGGAGACCATAACACATTACTGTACCCTGAACAGGCCGAGGTCAAATAGGGCACCAAAGCACTACCGTCTTGAAAACGCGGAGCCGTACAGTGCTTTTACTTAAATAAGTGAAGGTTGTTTCGCTAAATTCCATATAATGTCTGCGATCGTTTGCTGCAGCGACCCGGAATTGTCAACCACTACGTCGAAATTTGGGTAGTTTTCCAAACTTTGTTCGCTGGGATGATTTTCGGTCGCCGGATCCAGCATAAGACCATCGCGAGCAAAAAGTCTACTTTCGCGCACATCGGCGGCCACTTCTAGCCTTACGGCATGAAAACAAAGATTGCGGGCCATATCTATATCGCCAACAAATCTGGCGTCGGTGATGTACACTGCGTTATCTCCGGCAAGCGCGTGAAATATGCTGTGCGCGGCTTTTTTGGTCCAATACAAAGCATCTTGTGCTATACGGACGTCCGTGCCCCAGTATTGCAGAAGGGAGCGTATGTCCGCCGTACGCTTATAACTTGTGGCCTCGTGGTCCGCAGCCAATGCCCGGCAGGCCATGGTATACGCTGCAGTGGCCATATCTTCGCTGACACCACCAAAAATAGATATACCGGCAATGGCTTCATCGGCCTCCGTTTCTTTAGACAGCTCAAATATCGTATCCACTTCTTTACGTAAAGGTTCAGCAACTGACACTCGCGTGGCGTGCGGAAAACCCAAAATACGCATAGTTTCAGCGGCCACTGTGTCTTTACCGGAGGCCAGTTTTCCTGAAACCACCATTCTAGGTTTAGTGCACAACTTGGTTAACTCCATAGTGGCCGCATCTACCCCGGCCCACTCGGCGACTTGTTCATATGTCATTGTTGTCATTGTTGTCATTGTGTTTAAATTTCTCCTGTGAAAAAGATTTGTCAACTGATAGGTATACCACAACTATTGTGACCGCAGACAGCGTACCGACATAGACTTGACTGTCTACGATGTTTAGGTACTATACAGCATATGGGTGCAGAACAATTACAAATATTTACGTCCTTACTAGCACTCACGGCAGCGGTCGGGGGACTGGGATTGCTGATTGTACAGATTGCAGGCAAATACAGCGCCCTGGCACGAGAAATAACGGCATCGGTGCGCCACATATCCCTATGGCTCGCGGCCCTAGTGGCATCCTGTTCAACTCTGGGGAGCTTGTATTTTTCGGCCATTGCCCACTATACACCGTGCAGACTTTGCTGGTGGCAAAGAATAGCAATGTTTCCATTAGCCGCTATACTCATCGTGGCGGCCGGACGGAAAGATAGAAGCGTAAAATGGTATGCCGCACCCTTGGCGGCCGGAGGGCTTGCTACATCCATATACCACGCTACAATCGAATGGTTTCCTCAACTAGAAAAAACGTCTTGCGCAGTAGGGGCTCCTTGTACGGCAGTGTGGTTTCGCGGATTGGGGTTCATGTCCTTATCGATGATGGCCGCAAGCGGATTTTTTGCGATACTAGTACTACTTCTATCCGGGGAGCCTTACAAAGAAACGAAATAACGTAAACACCGAGTAGGTGTTTCACTGCATGTTGGCGGGTTTTTCGATCGCAAGTAGATGATTAACTATTGTAGCGTACCTGTAGTCGAACTGACGCCTATTTGTCTTGGGTAGCGACTTACGAAACTTTTTGACAAGTTTCAAGTCACCATACATTTCCAACTCTACTGGGCTTATGTTAAAAGTAAACGCCAAGGACCTTATGTTGTTACGAACTTTTGTTATCTCTATCTTGCGCGCCTTTACCATACGACTGGTGACGATGACAAACAGAACCAGATTCACCAAGGCGACCGTACCCACTAGCCCTATGCTCCCTGACAGAGCACTTGCGTTCCATATGGCGTGCAACGGGATACCTATGGCCAAACCTTTTAATGAGGCGGCGAACAGAGATTTAGAGTCCCTGCAGGCTTTGCCTACAAATAAACCTGCCCATATGGTGAAATAGGGGTGCGCAAACGGTGCAAGAACACCTCGAACTACAAAAGTAGATGCCAGACCAGAGAAACCCAGAGTTTCTAAAGACTCATAGTAATACAGCAAATTTTCAATCGAAGCAAAGCCCAGACCGACATATCCTGCATAAACAAAACCGTCCAGCGGAGAACCAACGGCTTTTTTACGGGCAAGAACAAGAACACCTAAAACTTTTAAAGTCTCCTCCACTAGTGGGGCGGATACAACGGCCGAGAACTCTAGACCAGCAACTGCGCTTGCCAGCGAATTTACTATCCCGGATACCAAAATACATACACCGGCGCCCCAAACAAAAGCATTCCATCTATGTGCCAAGGGTTCGGGTTCCAGTTTGTCAAACCATATGTACGCCGGGATCGTGAACAGCAAACCCAGTGAAGATAGTATCACCACTATAGGGTAACTGGCAAATAAGTAGGCGACAAACAGCAAGGTCGGCGCAAGACATAGCGCCGGAACTATCATGAACTTAGGTGCCTTACGATCGCAAACAGTTAGCGTGCTACGTTCGGCCCCTTTGGTGTGCTCAGTCCAATGAAGACCGTCCCATAAACGCATACGGGTATCGTTTTGAGGATCCGGATACCATCCTTTTGAAGGTTTACTCACAGCCATAACTGTTACGCACCCAGTGGTATACGGCAACTGTCGTTACGTACTACAGAGACGCGCTCAACATATAAACCCGGGTCCTTCCATTTAGAAAGCGCGTATGGGACGAACGTAACCTGCGTTAAGTTTGTAAAAAGGATACTGGTCGCCGGAAGTAAAATGTTGAGTCCATGCCGTATTATCGGCATTCTGGGAGGAACTCCAGTAGTTGGACGTTGCAAAACCTGCAAGTGGCTCCCTACTACCTATACATGCGCTTTTGTTTCCGTTCGTATCGACGGCGGGCGCGACATCTGTCCTGTTACTAGAAAAACTTTTGCAGAGCTCCTCTAGTTCGTCTTTCGAAGGTAGATACCAGTCGTCTTTTCCGTCATAAACATATGCATAAGCGTATGTCGCGGCAGACTCCATAAAGGCGGCTTGAGCGAGTATATCCAAAGTGTTTTGGTAACCCGTACCAATGGCCGTACCTTCGGCCCCTGTAGCCCTCTCCCAATTAGGTGACCATAGCAAACCTGCTTGACCAGACGGCGGAGATACCTCTAAAGTGGTACATAGCTGCTTTAAATCGGGCCCGCAGGGGAAAGGCGTTTCGGATACATAGAAAACGCCCGAAAAACTTTCGTGCTCACTAGCCGGTTTTGCGTACAAAACTAGTACCCCTGCCAGAAACACGACTATAAGTGCTACGCCGAAAATATATAAGCGTTTCGAAAACAAATCGGCGTCAGGCAAGGCGGATGTCATACAGAGTCCGGTTTGTAAGGCATTACAGTCATACGTTAATACGGTTAGCCGTACCGCAAGCAAAGCACGAACGCACAAAAACAGTAACCATTATACCCGGTTAAAAGGCACGCACGGGACGTACAAGCGGCATATAGTCCTGTTGATTCATGTAATTCTTGGTAGTGTAGCTGGTCTGCCGACCGTTTTTAAAATGCTGCACCCATGCCGCAAAATAAGCCGTGTAATACTCGTTTGCATAATGTGAAGAACTCCAGTAGTACTCCGGCGCGAAACCCCCAGAAGGCTCAACGCTGCCTGCGCATTTACCGTCGTAAGATTGCTCGGACTCGATAGCTTGTCTATCGCTAGCAAACTTTTTACACAACTCGTTGAGTTCGTCCCTTGAGGGCATATACCAGTCGTCTTTTCCATCATAAACATAGGCATCGGCGTATGCGGCGGCAGATACTGCGAAACTGGCAATATCGTTATCCAGTATGGCCGTGGTGTTCATGTAGCCGGTACCAATGGCCGTACCGTCAGCGCCTACGACTTCTGTCTCACGAATATTACTAGACCAGGGCAGGCTTACTTCAGCGGAAGCCGGAGATACCTCTAAAGTGGTACATAGCTGCTTTAAATCGGGCCCGCAGGGGAAAGGCGTTTCGGATACATAGAAAACGCCCGAAAAACTTTCTTGATTCGGCTTTTCTTGAATTGACGACGACACGTTCTCCTGCTCTGAGGGCGAAATTACTATAGTCGACTGCGGCAACGAATCCGGAGTTGTTGACAGTACATTGGTCTTATCGGATTCCTTGCCAGTAACGAAACCCATAGCAGATACGACTAGAACCGCAACCACTACAACAGCCACTATACTACGCATAACGATCTTGGGTAATGGTTGGGGCATATACTGATACAGTGAGTTTTATTGCGCGTAAAGCATGCATTCTTGTGTCAGGGCAATAGTTGCACTAAATTAAAAAGCACGAATAACGCGAACATAGCTCATGAGGTGTGTGTTGCCCGTATTTTGCTCACCGTCGCTAAAAGACTGATACCATGCAAGACCTGAGTCCATCTGGGAAGAACTCCAGTAAACACCGGGCGTAAAATTCCAAAAAGTAGTGTCCATCCCTGTACAAATGTCAGACGGGTTCTCTGCGTTAGGATCATTGGTGAACTTTTTGCACAATTCGTTGAGTTCATCCTTCGAGGGTAGATACCAGTCGTCTTTTCCATCATAAACATGGTTAGCTGCGAAACTGGCAGCGGATACCAACGAGCTGTCCGTATGCGAAGCAATTATGGCTAAAGTGTTTCGATAGCCTGCGCCTATGGCCGTGTCACCTGCGGCAACGACTTTTTTGTCATTATCTGACCATGTCAACTCCGGGACGCTACGCGGTAACTCACTACGCGCAAATTGAAGTAACGGCGCCACCTCTAAAGTGGTACATAGCTGCTCTAAATCAGGCCCGCAGGGGAAAGGCGTTTCGGATACATAAAATACCGTCAGCATCTCGTTTTCCTCCATAGAAAACTTGTCGATAGTATCTGTCGTCGTTTCGCTTTCCTGCACAACGACGGCGGTACCACGCGGATATAGAAAATATAAAGACGCCAGGACTACAGATACGGACAGTACGGATACAGTGACACTAAGTTTAGCGAGTTTAAAGCGCGACATCAAGCTCCTTATTTTTTGTTAGTACACACATAGAGTAATACCGTCATACTTGGTATGTAGAAAGCATGAATCTCATGGTTTACCACGCTTGGTGACGCCTATAACTCTTTGCTACGCGTATACAAACAGGCCAGATACAAAGCAATGGCGGGAAGGTCAGATGACCTTCCCGCCACACTGCTAAGGCAGTAAACTGCACAGATACGTTCGGTATCTATGCGGCAACCTCAAAAAAGTCAATACCATGCACTGCTGCATATGTCAAACTTTTCCGCGATCTTGGTGCGGTGGTACAATTGTAGCCCTACACCGAGGACTACTACTACCAGCCGTCAGTGATACCTCACTGCTATCTACTTTTGGCGCCAAAATAACCAGAAAAAGTACGAACCATCGACAATGCGGCAACGGTGGGTGGTATGACGCGCTGCAGAGCCGAAGGCTTCTACCTTGCCCCCGGTCAGTACCGTGAATTCGCCGACTGGGATGTATACACGAAAGCCAAGGGCGTGTGGGTGCGCATAACCCACCGAAAAGACGTGGAACGTCTAGATCTCGACCCCACATGGGATAAAATATGCTATATATCATGGGGTGCATCCCATCGTGACAATGAAGGCAACCCCACCCCTATGGACAAACGCATCAGCGACGATCCCAGAGACATAGAACTTTGGAAACTCGACAAAAGACTGGTGAACGGCAAAAGAAGCGGAGTGGAACACCACCTGAGCGCAATTGCCCGCAAAGGGGCCGCGAGATCAGGCGGTGTGCGGGAAGCAGTAGGCGCGGTTCTCGGTAAAGAAAACGTAGGCAAACTGATCGTTCGCTGGATAGAAACCAATAAAATAGAACCCACCAGACAGGCCATGGCTTTGAAATTGCTATCGATGGCCCAGGACGTACTGGATCCGGCAGGTTTAGAGAGTCTGGCGGCAAAGATGACCGATTACTGCGCGCCCGTACCTATCGCGAATTTCAGTGTCTCCACGGCACACAGCCTAGAGTTTATGAATAGATACCCTATGCAGCGACGAGTAACACTACTACTAGACCTATGGAAAGAACAAGAACTGGCGGCTGTGGAAAACTGCGTGCGCTTGGCCCTGGAACTGGTAAATCGCGGCGGGCCGGTACGTCAAAAAGCCCTAAAGTTTATGAAAAACTTGGGCGAAAACCATAGCGAAACTGTGGCAAAACTCATGGCCGAAAACCCGGAATGGATGGAAGGCGCCAGTATCCTGTGCGGTCCGAAAGTACGAGCCATCCTTGAAAACAAACCGTCCACCAGGGCCCTCTGCGCATTCCATCCCGACAATACCGATCCCGCATCGGCTTTGAGAATCGTAAGAGACCGTAAATTCCTGGAAGAGAAGCCTATATCTTTGTTCACCGATGAACGCTTAAGTGCACCAGTTGCAAAAGCCCTACGAGAAGAACTAGAAAAAACATCCAGTATCAAACAAACCCATTCCCCCACCAAATGTTACAACCTTTTGAAACTAGTCGTCGCTATATGTAATGTCGACCCGGCCGCCAATCATCTACTGGTACAAGCGTACTCGGCGTGGTCGAAAACTTACGAGGCATCCGACCGGTGGGCGAATACAGACGTAGACACGGCTTTCAAGGGGAGCAAGTTGCATCTGGACGCCTTGACTGTCGAGAAAATGTACAGGATACAGACCGAGTTGATGCGAAAAAGCCAGGGAACCACAGAGACCTCTAAAAACATGAAAATAGGCGACGAAAAACTGCCGGGTGCAGATGCTACTAGGTGGGTAAGCTCCGTAGCCCCGGAACTGGTGGCCATACTGGAGTCCCAAAAAGAAGTCTCGTCACAAATACGAGAACAGTGCCGTGCCTACCTTGACAGACAAGGCCTGATGTATCGAAACAAGAAAGGCGTACTAGTCTCGCGGACTGACTTCTTGAAACAAAGCACAAATTTAGCAAACGACCTGCCTGTGGTGCTCGCGCGATGCGCAGAAGCACACAAGGAGAGGGGCCACTGTTCAGAGTATGCAGAATCTTTCATATACGCGGCGCGCTTACCCATGAGCGACGAAGAATACCAACAATTGCGAGACTTGTGCCTAACCGGCTCCCCGGGATGCGTACAAGAATACGACACCGCTAGGCGCGAAGATGTATGCAGAACCATGAACGAAATACGGTCGGCCGTCACGGGCAAATTTGTAATAGCCCCGGGCACGGCGTTTGACTATCGAAATCCCGCGCACACAACACTGGAGTCATTTGCACAAACCCTGACAGCAGAACACGTAAAATGGCTAATAGAACAGTTAGGGGACGTGGACGTATCTTACGCGGGATGGCTGATGACAGGGGAGTGCGAACCGGTACAAGTAGCCGGGCGCAGGGACGAAACATCCAGTAAAATACAGACAAGCAGCCTTGTGGGTGGCGTGGACGGGGTACTATGGCCGGAGAAACCTAAAAAATGGAAGGACCTCCCGACGATGGACTACATACCCTGGGCTCTGCCGGATGTGCACAGAAACCTCGACGGACACACCATCGTGCTGGGCGGCGAGAACTACAATGTGAGAGTGATAAAAAACATAGAAAGTCTCGTCGCCAACGCGGCACCCAACTGCATGGGAAACTGCACGGACAGGTACGCTTACGATATCCGTAAAGGAACAAGCCTAATACTAGCCATCGGTAGAGGAGGACGAACGGAAATAAACGTAAACGTATACCTTGACACAATGAGGGCCGATCACGGTAGCGAGAAAAACCCCGTATGGTTAGTAGGCGAAATAAAAGGACCAAACAACAAAAACCTCGACTCTACGCAAGAAGAAGCAGTGTCTAAACAGATAAAGATGCTACTTCGTTAAAGTATAGTGACACTCGGCCTTAAAAGAGTACCGTCAAGTTCTATGTATCGCATATACGACCGCCGATACGCGGAAATTGTTTCCCATGTATGAAGTAACCAGTTTTTTAGAAAAGCATGTACCTGACTTAGTAGACGCCTTGAAGTCACTAAGCTCCATAGACCCGCTATACCCTCCTAAGGCCATAGTGGTGGCTGGAGAAACCGCGAAATGGTTACTGCAGTACCCTAGTTTGTACCGAGCAGTGGCGCTAGTAGACGGTAAAGCAGTAGGCCATGTTCAAGTAGTGCCTACTATGAACGAAAACGGTATCAAAACTTTAAGAAGCGTTGGAGTAGACGCATATTTTTCCGAGAATAAGCAGGTACACAAAATGTTTGAAATAGCGAGACTGTTTGTGGGGCCACAATACCACGGCAAAGGTCTAGGTAAACTTTTACTGGAAAATGCAGTAGAGTACCTCGAGAACAAAGATCTGATACCTGTTTTATGCGTAGAAGAAACACAAACACACGCAATGGCCTTATACGACAGATCTGGGTGGAAATTATGCGGAACATTCATAAACAGGCTCGGTACAAATGTAAAAGTATACTCATACGGAAAAATGTATGGCAACAAAACGGACAAAATATAGCGTTCGTTTGATCGTTTCGAAATTGCCCAACTTGGCGACCTGACAGTTCCTCTCAAAAACAGGTAGACCGCAAAAATAAAAGGCAGGGCCGAAGCCCTGCCCTACTTAAATAATATGTTATGCATCCTACGCCTGGAAGACCAGGTTAATAAAGTTGCACTGAATATCAAAACACTCTGATACAAGGTCATACCGTTAAGCAAACCTAAAAACACCATAAGTGCCCGGGAAGAAACCATTATAGTCCACTTTCCCACGTAATCTCTACCTATAGAGTAACAAGCTTTACTAATAAGAGGCCAAGAAACCAGCCACAGTATAGCCGTTGGTGTACTTGTTTGAACACTTATACTCGTAAAAGCCAAAATAAGGGCATAACCGAGAGCCGTAAGTGAAACAGATAGCGCCACCATAAATAGACGGGCCTCGTTTGAAGGTATTTCTATTGCATTAGTTTCAGTTTCCATAAAGTCCTTTCGAGACTACTGCGGATAATATGTGAAGCGGGGGTTACCCCCGCGTCCACTTAACTCCAAACAATTATTTGACCTGGGTTACGAGAAGCAAGCTCCTCTATAGCACCAAGTTTATCAGACAGATAACCTGCTCTACGACCCATGTCAACGATCGTAGCACCTCTATCGCCTTTGCTGACTTTAGCGCTAATTTCGTTATCTTGGCAAAACGCCCGCGCCACAAGACAGCGAGCAAGCAACTCCTGAGAGTCCAGTGAACCGCAAAGTTCCTCATTATCCAAATCTAGAAGACCTAAAATCTCTCTAGCGTTAGAGTTAGCCAAATTGACATCGAACTCGTCAGATAGCCCCGGGTAAAAACTGCCCAAAGACCAGCTTTGTGGTTCGGCTCCCAGCGTTACCCAGCCAAGCTGCGCGTCTGCATACGAGTCATAAACGTAGTCTTGCTGCGTCTCATAGTTGAATATACGAAACTTAACGACCTCAGCGTCTGAGATCTTAACATGAAATGTCACACTCATTATTGTTCTCCTTTTTGAGAATATATGTTACCTTACACTGTTTAGGCTAAAACTCAGGGCACAAGACGGTATATGTGACCTTGGTGAAACTACTTCAACTTCCCACGCGTAAGACTCTAGTACCGGTGTTATCGGTACCTATTGGGAACTTTGGCGCGCACTACACCTATGACTGCAGGTATGAAAGGTCTGTACGCCACTGCCGCGACCGGCGCGCGATATGCTACTGCCTCAACGGCCGGTGACACTAGATACGGCTCTCCTCCTAAAGTCACTATATTAGGCACCCAGACGTTAGAATAAGTAGTCTCCCAATATCCTCTATCTTCCGTGTACGACTGCATGTTAGGATACAAGTTTATATGGATGTGGTCACTATAGTGGGTGTGGTCACTATAGTGGGTGTGGTCAGTGTACGTGGTCACAGTTGAATAGTTCCATACTTCACAGTACCTACTCTGAACAGTACCAGGGCCCCAAATCTTGCAGGTGCCTCGGACACTGGAGGTAGAGGAGTGAACATGGTTCGATTCGTGGACATGGTTCGATTCGTGGACATGGATAACCTCAACTTCAAGAGGCGGCTGCACCTCCCTTGTTAAAGTCACTATATTAGGCACCCAAACAGGAGTACCCGGTAGAAGTTGGTAACTTCCTTGATCTTCCGTGTACGTCGGACGATTACCGTAAACAGCAGCCTGCGCTGCTACAGCCTGAATTTCGGGGATGGCATCCACAGCAGCAACGGCAGCCTGCGCGGGGGCAACCTCGCCCCATAAAGCAGCCTTACCTTTAGTGACCTCTCTCGTGTTAGAATACACTGACTGACGACTGCTCGCGTCGACGGCAACCACTCTAACCCCGTTATCGGTATCTTCCGCCATAAGTATAGGATTGCTGCAAGTTTCCGCAGCCCAGCCCGACGAAGGTTTTGATACGATATGACTCAACTCATAAACCCCGTTACTGGATATGTTGTGAACGAACACCTGATACGAAACGGCTCTCGGGTCAGCAACCCAACAAACCTGCGGATCTTCCACATCATCTTCGACTTGTACAACAGGGCCTACCACTAAACCATCCACAACGTAAGACGCCGAAAGTTTTTGTCCCGTGTTCACACCGGCCCAGTAAATAACAGGGGCGGGGGGAGCGGAACTCGTAGTAGTAAACGAAATACTATTAGAAGCAACAGACGATCTAGACGTATCCAAAGCTTTCATATAGTACTCGTATGACGTACCCTGAGTCAGACCAGAAACCGTAACCGAGTACGAACCATCGGCCTGAGAGGCGGTCGAGATATTTGATAAAACAGCCGTACTAGAAGCCGTAGAAAACACACTATAACTTGTTATCGAAGGGCGATTTGCGTGACTCCAAACCAATACAACCGATTCGTCTACTGCCGTTGCTGAAACCAAAGTAGGAGCGAAGACTCCCGGAGTGGCCGAGACGGCCGAAGACTGAGCGCCGCTAAGAGCCGACGAATAGGCCGCAACTTTAAACGAGTAACTAACTCCAGGGATAAGACCGGTAACCGTAGACTGCGTAGATGTAGCTATTTTCGAAACCTGATACAAACCGGTGGCGCTGTCCAACATGTAAACCGTGTAACCTACGGCACCCGAAACGGTTGACCATGAAAGATCTACGGACGAACTAGAAGAACTTGAAAACAAAGCAGATACACCGGTCGGGGTACCAGGTGCACTATACACTAATTGACTCGTAGTTGCTGAGGGCGAAACTCCGGAAACGTTCACAGCCACAACAGCAAAAGTATACGTACTGCCCGGAGTTAGATTAGTATACGTATAGGAGGTAGCTGATGCGTCAAGGGTCGCGACCTCAGTGCCGTTAAGATACACTATATAGGACGTTACTGGAGAAGTAGTGGATGTAGGAGGAGCGGAGAAAGTCAGAGTTACAGAGTTATTACCCAACGACGACTCGCCCAGTACAGGGGATTGAGGAGGGGTAACCACAACCAAAGTAGCAGGTGAACTTTGACCGCCCTCTACATCAGAGTTATACGCACTTATAGAATACGTATAGGTATTCCCGGGAGTTAAACCTGTTACATTAAGTGAAGTTGACGTCGTTAAACCCACTAAAGTCGTGACGCCGTTAGACGAAGTAACATAAACCATATACCCGTCAATAGGAACCTCCGGAGTGGCCGGTACGGCATTCCACGATACAGTCGCCGCGGTTGGGCTCGTCAAAGTAGCCGTCACCCCGGAAACCTGATTTGGTGAAAGCACAGCCGTGCTTGTAATCGATGCCGTGCTCTGGCCTGCGGAATTTATAGCAGTTATAGATATTGTGTAAAGAACGCCGGCTTCTAAATTCGAAAACGAAACCGAGGTCGCAGACGAAGCAAGGGATACAGGTGAAGACTCGTACGAACCTGCGGATATAATGGCCGATATACTGGACACAGGGCGAGACGAAGATGACGCTGCAATAAAGTTAGCGGTCAGTGCTAAATTGCCTGCGAACACACCGGATATCGCAGGAGCAATCGGTACTAACTGCGCGGCTACCGTAGTAGATGTTGTAGATGTGGTTGTCGAAGGGGAGTTTGGGTTGTCGGCGGATGGCACTGTGGTGGGGGTCGCACTAGTATACCCGTCAGTACATACGTACGGTTCACCCCTGGTTGCCACGGTTGCCGAATCGGCAGTTGTGAGTTCTACGTTTATACACAAATCTTGCTGACCGACTACACGAACCCCGGAAGTCGCGCCCTCGCCGGGTAGGGACTCTACAGCGGTGTCGTCAGGCGCGGCTAAAACTATATCGTTAATACTAGTATTGCGCGCGGGATTCAAAACATCAGACATGGCTCGCGAGTTAGCAGATTTAACTATACCATCGGCCGACGAAATCAACGCTCCTTTAGCAGAGTTACCTGTTACAGTTTTGAACGTAGGTACGGCCACGGCGGCTAAAGTACCCATAACGGCTAAAACGGCCACGAGCTCAAGTAAAGAAAAACCTTTTTTACCACAATTGTTTGAATTTACACGTATCATACTTATCCATTGTATGTAGTGCACTAGCAAAAGCAGTGATTACCGGCACAATAAATTTGCATCATTATTGTGTTTATAGCGTTTTTAAATCATAGAATAAACAGGATAAAGTCAATATACTCCTTACTTGCCTACAGGAAAAATGCCCTTACAGTAGTCTGTAGTTTGAGGTTTGCTGTAGAGCAAGCCGAGGGGTATAGAAGTCAGACCGATAAAGACTTTTATAAAACAATAAAATGTCCCACTAAACAAAACATTTCGGGCGAGCCTAAGGCGCGAATAGGGGCGTACCCTCTTTCATATGTTTTCTAGATAACAGAAAACCAAAACCCAGGCAGATTTTTAGTTGCCACACAGCCCCCTACATGTAGTATGAATTACACTACACGTAGGGGCTGTTTGCTGTATACGGCCTTACTCTCCTTGAACTAATTTTGCGTAAACAATACACTGCGCGCCTCTTAGGCCAACTATACGGATATACTCGCAAAGAAGACGGTTACTATTGTATGTATAGGTAGTAGTTCCGCAAACTATACGATAGATTGATTTTAGAACGTCTACGTTTAAGACTTCAAAGGGTAATCAGGCTCACGTACGGGTATTATACGCGGATGATCTTCTTTTTTACAATGACAATAACCGTCACTGTCTCGCTCCGGGCACGGATCATTTTCTTGTGCCGTTACTGCGACTTGAACGTACGGGTGTGCCGAACATGTAGACATAACACAGACTATCCCTTGTACGCAGCAAGGCGCCAGTTGGTGGTGCAGGTTAATGACATTTTTTGACGATACGTTCAATATAGAACTAGAGTGTTGTTTGTATGTGGATAATAAAACCAGATAGTATTGTTGCCTATTGGCGTAATACGGGTATTATAGTACGTAAGCAGTGCTACTATTACAGCAACAGCATATGAGCCTGATTGGGATCCGCGACAAAGTGCGAGAACCCGATCAGGCTCTTTCGTTACACTGACTGACGCAGGTACACTACATTATCTATCAGAAAAATCAGTGTGCTATGAACAACCCGCGCGTAGGCAGAGCCGTTACATATTTTCTAGTACAAAAGTGAACAAACGAACTTTGCCGTCAAGTTTGACTTCTAGAAAATATTTAGAAAAACCATGCTCGGCTGGCGGGGCTTTGAAAGTTATCGTACCGTCCATTATACCCGCGTTAGGATGCATATGCGTATAACCTAAACTAAGGGAGTCGTAAGCAACCAAATGACCGTTCGACCCTAGATACTCATCCACGGTCGAAACAGGGACACCATCTTTACTAATAGTAAACGAAAGCAACTGATCTGTAGAATGATCTGTGTTGCCGGCAACGGATATAGAATAGTTACCGGAGGAGCTTGTACGCGCCTCTTGGGACAAGCGCGCCATAACCATAGAGGGAGACCCGCCTACGGTAATATCCGTTCCCAGAGCAACATGCGCCACGTCTTTAACTTTGAAGTCGGCCACCAACCTATAGTAGCCGTCAGACAAGGGCAATGAGTCTATCGTCCACATTCCCTCAGATAGTACCGGGTGCACGTGATAATATTCGGACAAATCGTGCTTGACCAAAGTTACGTGCATCTGTTTTGTGTGAACTTCATCATAAGCCACTAGTTCATCTATTATTTTTTTGTCCTCAAAATACACTATCGAAAACTTTAAGTTCGTACTTGACGAGTCCCACTTCGTTGCCTCAAGTACGATTTCCAGCCCCTCTGCGCTGCTACTGGAACCGGATTGAGCGGCACCGTGCGTATGACCGGCGTCGTGTTTGTGCTCACCATCACTAGGTGCCGTAGTGTCGGTTGCCCCCTGACCGGCATCTACAGCCTGATCGGTCATCGGATCGTTCATCGAGTCGGTTGTAGGCGAGTCTGACGATGAAGACGAACAGGCGCTCATAAGTACAGCAACTACAGATAGACACATGACGGAATGTTTAGCGGACATGTTTACGGACTGTACACAAAAATAACTTGCTGTCATGCAGCAAAAGCGGCCTGGGTGTCCAGGCCGCTTCAGGTCCGTGCAGTATATGCACATAACGTAGCCGAGGCTACCCACTACATATGCGAGACATAACGGAAATCGCATTATATGGCTATCTTTTAACAGATAGGCAAGGACGCTATATACGGTTGGGGCTCAATATGTCCGGGCAATAAAGTCTACTGCGTCAGATACGTACTTGACGACAATGATACATATGCGAACTTTAAGAAGCGCTTATACCACGGCACTACTTATGGGAATTGTTGGTCTGTACGCGGTAGGTGGCTGGATGTATAGTAGGCAGGCTTTGCTGAAAGTGGACACAAACATGATAGCCGTTCTGTTTGTAGGTATGCTGCTCGCATGTATACGGCTCGGACGATTTGCGCGACACGTATCAACATTTGTACATGAACTAGGACATTGCGTAGGCGCAGTTATGGTGGGGGCGCTTGCCCGATCCATAAAATACCAACCCGACTCATCAGGGGTTGCTGTTTTGGGATTTAGCGCACATATCGGACGCATCAGAAGAGTAATAGTACTTTTGGCAGGATACGCATCTCCTAGTATACTAAGCGGTGCGCTAATCGCCGGAGTTCTTATAGGGCGGCCTTTGGAAATACTGATGGGCCTAACCGCTCTGGCCGCGGGAGCACTAACATTACTCGTACGCAATATGTGGGGTATGTACGTGACGATGCTCATATGTCTTAGTACAGGTATCGGGGCGTACTACCTTAGCGAATATCTTGCGGAATGGGCACTACTACTAGTATCCGGTGTACTTATGAGTAGAGGTGTCATCGACTCGGTAGAACAATACAGGCTTAAAGACTCCTTGAGTTCCGACGCAGATATAATATCTAAAACTTTATACGGAGTCCCGCGTCAACTTGTTGCGGGGTTGCAAGTGTTTTTCAACTTAGCTAGTTTACTGGCGATGGTGCTATTACTGGTATCCCGTTTATAGATCACGAGACCAAAGAGAACTAATATAGTTTAAAGTACTTTTAACGCGTACAAGAAAAGTGTCCGTATAAAAATCTAACCGGCCATCTAAAAGCAGCGTCAGAATAACTCCCGTGGGAAATTTTTAAGACCAACTGCCTGAGAGGCCGGTTAGAAAAAGCAGAAGCGCAAAGCACCGAAGTACCGAGTAGACTACTACTTTATTAAACGATGACATCAATAGACGTCAAAGGAGGCTTAAAAACCCTTTCAACACTGAGATACATGGGCTGAACCGGAGGACAGTAGCCGCATATACTCATTGTTACCGCTAGCTTAAAAAAGCTAGTGTCACTACAACAATACTCTGTCGCAATGGCAACACCTATATCATGGAAACTTCCCCATGAACAAGTGTGGTTTCGTCCTATAATAGGACAGCCTTTGGAAAGGCCATATACTATACACTATACACGTTGCAGCAGTAAAAGCAAGTAGGTACGAACTGTATTATAATTCAAAAATAGGGCTATACTCAAAAGCCAGTACTTACAGGCCTATGGTAGGGAAATTGTGCAAAAAATAGTTACCCTTTAGCGACAGTCGACTGGCCTTCAGAGGTATCCTTCACTTGAGCATGGGCTTTATGGGCTTTATGGGCTTTATGAGTCGTAACTTTATCGTTTAAAGATAAATACTCTTTGCTTACAAGCCAGAGCACAGGCGGACGACTAGGTGGGGAATCAATCACAAAACCTATGGCTTTTGCTAATTCGCGCAAGAAAGTCCTACGAGATACCTCTAAAAAAATATATATAACCGGATAATATACTATAGCAGAAATAACCAGCGGAGCGTACGATGCCTCAGTAAGGGGCGTTAAAGTAAAGGTTACATTCGGGAACATATACTCGGGGGCTCTAAGCATACCCCACAAAAGCAAAGTTGTATAAAAAAAGATCTTTGTAGCCGCGGTACCCGTGGCAACTTTTACGGCTTTTTCTGCGACGCCCGGGGCCGTAAACATCGTCCACGTCTGATCGCTGCCGCTATACCATCTGTACCCGCCGGTTATTTCGTCGTCATACCAACCTGACTCAGTGGGCTTCATAATACAGTATCGTGAGGGTTACACGAGTTGTGGCACTAATTTATGCTTACAGATCGCACACAAACAGCAATTACGTGTTGACAGAAAATACTTGCATTCTACGCTTTACGGTTTAAAACGTACGTTCGCCTTATAGGTGAACGATTCCTGCACTCGGCCGCTTTGTACTTATTCGCCAACTTTGGCAAAACGATCTTTCAGTTTGAGTCGCGGGGTTTCCTTAGCTAAACTAGGTATATCTTATACTTAAAACCTCATACCGTACGAATAACCATGATTGTTAGTACGCATATGCGGGTCGCCATCAGCAGGAACTACCCCTAATTTACCTAAAACTATAACCCCAGTAGGACAACGATCGACACACAACGCACAGCGCGTACAAATATCGTCATCTATAGTAAATATAACTTTATCCGCAGGGTCATCGCCTGGTTTCTCCGTACCATGCGCCTCCGTCACGGCCGAGGTACTGACCATATGAATACATTTCCACGGGCAGATATCCACGCAACCTTCACAAAGTATACACTCGCTTTGATCTATATGGATAAATTGTTTAGGCTTAACCGCCTTATGAAGATAGTCGTTATCGACTTCTACCAAAGTATAACTATCTGTGAACGGCATCATAGGCGGGTTTGCGTCGGTTCGTGTCATATATCTGTACTGTGCCCTCCACGTGCTATACTAGCATGTGGGTTATGCCTGTCAAATAGTTCAATGTATGCGTTGAGCATACAATACGTAACTATATGTGATATGCCTGAAGTAAAACATTCCGCTATGTCGCGCTTTGTTTTCGCCGTGGACCTAGACGGAGTATGCGCCAACTATACAGAGTCTTTGCGACCTTTTATGGCCGCAAAAGGCAATATGCGAGCCTTTGAACTGGAAGCGCCAAAACTATTTAACCTTGCAGACGCAGGCTGGTTTACCGACATGGCGGAGTACAATGCGGTGCACAGCTACGCCGTAGAACACTCCTTGTTTCGAAGTATGGGTGAAATAGAAGGTATGAGCGACGGGCTATGGGAACTTAGCGATAACGAAGTACATATACGTGTAGTCACCCATAGAATTCTCACCCACGGTGATCAAGATAGGGCGGTAGTGGACACAATCGCATGGTTGCAACAAAAGAGACCCGACGGTAGAGTAAGAGTGCCTTATAGAGACCTATGCTTTTTGGCGGCGAAAGCAGATATGACGGCCGATATGCATATTGACGATGCACCCCATCAGATCGAAAAACTTGTAAGTGCCGGAGAGAACGTACTGATATACGACCAGCCCTACAACAGACACATAAACGCACCAAGAGCCCTAGGATGGGCACAAGTGGTCGATAAAGTTATGAACGCACAGAGAATCTGGTTGGAAACAAAGAATTAACTGCACTGACCCAGCCCGCAAGCCTCAACAGTACAATTAACATATTTAAACCAAAATCCACAAAAGGAAAGGTCATGACACATGGCAGCCGATACCTATAAAACAGAGTTAGAAGAGCCCACACAGGCCCTGCTAAACACTTTAGAATCAAAAAACACCCCGTACGTCTACCAAGACTATGTAGCCCTGTGCGGCCAGTATTCAAACTTAGAAAATCAACTCAGCAACTGTATAGACTACGCCCAATATCTGGGCGAACACATAGACAAAGCGGACTGGTCCATAGTTGCCGCTAATTTAGAAACTATCAAACGCCGACTCTTAGATATAGAACAAGACGAAGCAGTCTTTACCGCGGCTCTGACAAAAGCCTATGAGCAAGCCGCACCGGAACCAGACGAATTAGAAATAGTTTCTATATATATGACGGTTGACGGCATAAGTTTTACTGACCCACAAAACCGACTGCTGCCTATGCTGGTCAGAGGTTTTGCTAAAAAAACATATATAGACGAGACAGTAGTATTCAACGCCCCGCTGTGGTTTACCCGCTGGATACCTCTAAGCGAACCGTATTCCGGAGTTCAAATACACGGTGTATACGATCAAATATATGATAACGAGGTCCTTGAGATAACAAACACTTTATGGGATCCCCAACATCACTGGGAACACGGTCCTTCTACGTATGTTAACCCACTGACGGCTTTACTCGCTGCTGAAAAGTTGGTATGTAAAGTATAGAATACATAAGGCGCCCTGAAAGGGGCGCTTTTTTGTTGCGCATCTTCAACAATGCTATACTAACAGAAACGGGCACAATATATGTAGAATTACCCGCGGGTGTAGCTCAATGGCTAGAGTCCGAGTTTTCCAAACTCGTTATGAGAGTTCGATCCTCTTCACCCGCTCTCGAAACCTGAACGCATCCAATATACAAGTTGCCTGCCAAGGTGGACAACTACTTAGAAAGAATAAACGTTGCTTGGAATTCTAGAAGCGCATCGTCCTCTACAGAAATACCTGGTATAGAAGGCGAGTCTATAGGCCACTGGCTGATTAGAAATGGGGCGCTCCCGACAACCTCTATCCCGTTAGGAGAACGAACCACAGTGAACCCCACATCGACTGGTTTAGAAACATCTTTTAGCGTCAAGATTGCCTGAGTTGTATATCTTCCATTACCGAGATCCTCGGCCATTCCTTTAAACCCTACAGTCGCCTGGGGGTAACGGGCAACATCCATAATACGGCCACGAAACTGTCCGTCGCGTTTAGAACTATCACTGGTTATATCCGCGAGATCTACAAAAACTTTACCATTAATACTCATACCATCGACCACAAAACTACCTGAAACCCCTTGAGTGCGCCCTGTAGCAGTTACATTACGACCAAACAATACCTCATCTACGCGATACCCTGCTTGACCTGCCTGAATAACCCAGGAGCCGTCAAGAGACCCCAAGTCTACCACCTCCATAGTAGAGTCGGCTTTCAATACTTCCTTAGCGTCGGAAACAAAAAACAATCGCCAACCTATAACCAGTACTGACAGCAACACTGTAATACTTGCTGCTTTGAGAACGTTTTTGTTTGAATTTGTCACTACGCATACTGTCAGTATACGAGCGAAGGATGCACGAAACGATTAGCGACGATCGTATACTGAGCACCGATTGTGTTACGGTGGACAAAATAGAGAACTTCACCATGCAGACTTTGTCGCGGCAAGAAGCATTCAAGCAATTATCTCCGGCATACGGGGACGAAACCCCTGTGATGTTTACCGCAAACATACACTCGTACCGGTAAGTGCGCGGCGAGACTTCAGCGGTCCTTACGCCTTGAGGTGCGACTTTGTATCTAGTAGACAACACGTCCTACGTGCAGCAAGGGTAAGTGCCGCTACGAATGGCCCTACGGCACAAGACGCTGAAGGCAGAGAACGTGGAGATGATCGAACATATACTCGCATACGGGCCGAAGTGGAGGCACACGATGACTTGCGTATGAGGGCAAGTAGGCAACTTTCCGGACATACGAAGCGGACATATCCGTAAAAACTATCACCACAGCCCGAACGATGACGTGTCGAGTACAGTTATGTTATGGTCACCTGTCGGAGTGTTTTCTGATCTGGTCAAAATTATACACACGGCCAAAATGCTACTCCGCTGCAGAAGTTCGAGACGCGCATACCTCGGTCGGTGATAACACGTCAAAAGGAGTCCGAACTTTTGGAGGTCAGACAAGTGGACGCGCTGACGCCACAATCGGCGACGGCAACGACGACGTGCCCATCAACTGTTTGTCCACGGCGGCGGCCGCAGCACGACCCTCGGCAATGGCCCACACGATGAGGCTCTGCCCCCGGCCCATGTCACCCGCCACAAACACGCCATTCACATTGGTGCGATAGTCGTCGGTGCGCGCCACGTTGCCGCGTTCGTCGAGTGCCACTCCAAGTTGGTCGAGCCACGAACCTTTTTCGGGCCCCACAAAACCAAGCGCGAGCAACACCATGTCGGCGCGCAGTTCTCTGCGGGTGCCGGGCACTGCCACAAATTTGCCGGCTTCAAGTTGCACTTCGTTTAGCACGAGTGCACGCACATTGCCTTGGTCGTCGCCGACGAATTCTTCGGTCGACACGCTAAACACGCGCTCGCCGCCTTCTTCGTGGGCCGATGATGTGCGATACACGAGGCTCCACTGCGGCCACGGGTTGTCGTCGCCAC
>SXGQ01184580.1_pt1 | contig 109833 bp, 114 predicted proteins | sample 3178371 | NCBI WGS metagenome assembly SXGQ01 (sample SAMN11356859, study PRJNA531348) | freshwater metagenome | isolation source: freshwater sample F1-20 | place: China: Fuxian Lake, Yuxi | collected 2017-12-25 | reverse complement strand
GGTGGTGCGCCACATCGCCGACCGCGTCGCTGTGATGTATCTGGGCAAAATCGTCGAAATCGGGCCCGTCGATCGAATCTACGGCGATCCCAGCCACCCGTACACGAAGGCACTCCTGTCCGCGGTTCCCGTGGCAGACCCGCACAAGGAAAAGATGCGAACCCGCATCACCTTGGAAGGTGACGTCCCCTCACCCGTGAACCCGCCCAGCGGCTGTCGCTTCCGCACTCGCTGTTGGAAGGCCACTGATCGCTGTGCCACCGAGGCCCCGGAACTGACCTTCGGCATCGGGGGGCGGGCGGTTGCCTGTCATTTCCCGGAGGCTCGGGACTAGAGTTCATCGCCGTGCGTGACCTCATCACAATCCTCGCCGTCGTGATCAATGTGGCTTCGATGTTCGCCATGATCGTCGGAATTCTTCTGCACAGTGGCCGCGGCGGTGGCCTGTCCGACATGTTCGGCGGCGGAGGCGGCGCGGCTCTCGGTTCGGCTGCTGCCGAGCGCAACCTCAACCGCATCACGACCGTGTTTGCGCTTGCGTGGTTCCTCACAGTGATCGCTCTCGCAATGCTCCTTGCCGAGTAGAACCGGGACGGTCGCGCTACGGTTGGCGGTTCGTCGAGGCGCAGTTAGGCTTTGAATCCACGTCGAAGTGGCGAAATAGGCAGACGCACCAGCTTGAGGGGCTGGCGCCCGCAAGGGCGTGGGGGTTCAAGTCCCCCCTTCGACACCAGTGTCTAGAGTGTGACCATGCAGGTCACGATCCGTCAAAATCCCTCGTTCGCAGTCGCACGCATCCAGTTGGCCGGGGGTGAGGCCGTACAGGTCGAATCCGGCGCGATGATGGCGATGTCGACGGGTGTCAACCTGGTCGCCAAGGCCGAGGGTGGGGTCATGAAGTCACTGAAGCGGGCGGCGCTCGGCGGTGAGAGTCTCTTCGTCTCCACCTACACGGCGCCGGCCTCGGGTGGTTTCGTCGACGTGGCGGCGCGTCTGCCCGGTGACATGACGGTGCAGACAATCTCGGGCGCAATGCCGCTGTTCATCTCGCGCGGCAGTTGGTTGGCAAATGAAAAGTCGGTCACGCTCGACACCCAGTGGGGTGGCTTCAAGAACATGTTCGGATCCGAAGGTGGCTTCATCCTGCGCGCCGAAGGCAATGGACTCATCGTCTTCGGGTGCTACGGAGGCCTCGAAGAGTGGAACCTCGCAGCTAATGAGAGCATCACCGTCGATTCCGGTCACATGGTGGCCTACGAGTCGTCGGTGCAGATGAACATTCGCAAGGCGACAGGTGGCATCGTGCAGATGTTCAAGAGTGGCGAGGGCCTCGTGCTCGACTTCCAGGGCCCAGGAAAGGTCTGGACCCAAACCCGCAACCCGCAAGAACTGATTGGTTGGATCTCGTCGTTGCTGCCTTCGGGCCAAGCCGGTGGTGGCGGTGTCATCGGCGGCCTCTTGGGCCGGAACTAACGCCGCGTCACTCGTCGCGCCACAGCGCTTCGCGCATCTTCCAGGCTCCGATGACGTTGGCGTCCATGATCCTTGTGATCGTCGGTCGCATCCGTTCGCGCAGTTCGAGTACTCGCGCGGCGCCGACGGCTTCGATGGCGCGGTCCGCGTGGGAGTCCGTGGCGGCTTCGATGGCGCGCTTCGTCGTGCGACCATCGTCGGTCAGAACCAGACGGTCTTCGTTGATCGCAATGATTCCACGGCGCGCGAGGCGATGCTTGGCATCGGCCCAGGCGACGTCGTCCCAGCCCGACACCCGTTGCAACAGGTCCTCCGGCATGGCGCCATCGGCGGCATGAAGAATGTGGCACTCGACCGGATCGATGCCGTGGGCCGCGGTTGCCCGCCAATGTGAGTCGCCACGGTGCTCGCGTAGCACCGTGCACGAATGCCAGAGCCCGGCGTCGGGCGAGTCGGGGTAGGCCTGGTCGAAGCAGGCTGCTCCGATGGGGCTTCCCGCGTAATCGAGGCGGAGGACGAGGTCGCGGGCGATGTGCGCGAGTTCGACTGTCAGCGGCAAAGTTTCGATTCCGGGCACGATGCGCCCGAGGCACGCCACTGCGGCATCGCGGCGGGCGTCGCAGATTCTCTGCGGCTCGGCAATCTTCCAGATCTCGGGAACGGCGGTTGCGACATACGTCGGATTGAACCCGAAAAGGACCGCGGATGCCGTGGTTGTCCCCACGGGACCCATGACCGCGAGACGGTTGGCGAAGTACTGGTGGGGCGGGGTGGTGAGGCCGAGAGTCGTGTATGCGGCGGTTGCTTCGGGCGACCTGTAGGCAACTTGGTGGTAGGGCTCGACCACTCGCCAGAGTTCGCGCGACGTGTTGGGCATGTCGGTCAGAGCACTTGTTTGATGTTGGCGAGAAGATCGCAGTACGAGTCGAGCGCGGGGAAGTGGGGAAACTCACGCTTCACGTTGTCGGGAGCGCGGAAGAGAAAACCGTGTTCGGCCGCCCCCAGCATCGCGGTGTCGTTGTACGAGTCGCCCGCCGCGATGACTCGGTAGTTGAGGGATTGGAAGGCCTCGACCGCGCGACGCTTCTGGTCGTCGAGGCGCAGCTCGAAGTCGACGATGCGATCGTCCTCCACGACGAGGCGGTGACATACGAGGGTCGGCATGCCGAGATGGCGCATCAACGGCCGGCCGAACTGTTCGAATGTGTCCGACAAAATGACCACCTGGGTAATCGATCGCAGCTCGTCGAGGAATTCTCGGGCGCCGTCGAGTGGGGAGAGAGTCGCAATCACCTCTTCGATGGCCGTCATCGTGAGGCCGTGTGCGTCGAGTATCTCCAGCCGCCCTCGCATGAGAACGTCGTAGTCGGGCTCGTCACGAGTCGTGCGTCGAAGTTCCTTGATTCCGGCCGTCTCGGCGACCGCAATCCAAATTTCGGGTACGAGGACACCTTCGAGGTCGAGTGTGACGATCGTCTGAGTCGCGCTACGGGCGAGGGCCATACCGTATTCTCGCATCGGAAGGCGCTGACGGAGGAAAAGTGGACCGCAGAACCAAGATCGTTGCCACGCTGGGGCCGGCATCGGCGTCCGACGAGGGGGTTCGTGCTCTTGTCGCGGCAGGGGCGTCGGTGTTCCGATTGAACTGCTCGCACCTGACGACGGATGGTCTGCGCGAGTCGATCGGCCTCGTTCGTCGTGCGGCACCTTTGGCGGCGGTGCTCGTCGACATTCAGGGCCCGAAGATGCGCTACGTGGGCGAGGCGCGGGATTTGGCGGACGGCGACGAGGTCATTTTCTCGCTGGCGGAGTTGGGCCTCGACGATCTCATGTCGGGTTCGGCCAGTCTTGCCATCGAATCCGGGCAGCGACTGTTGCTTCACGACGGACGGATTTCGTGCCGAATCGTTTCGGTCGATGAGAAGTCGCTGCGTGTGTTCGTCGTCGACGGCGGAGTGCTCAACCGGGGCAAGGGTGTGAATCTTCCGGACACGTCGATTTCGGGTGACCTGCTGTCGGAGAAGGATCGGGCCGACATCACGGTGGCACGCGAACTCGGCGTCGAGATCGTCGCTGTGTCGTTCGTTCAGTCGTCGCTCGATGTCGAACAGGTACGAGCACTGTTCGGTTCGGCCGGTTTGGTCATCGCAAAGATCGAACGTCCACAGGCGCTGGCCGACCTGGATGGGATCCTGGCCGCGGGTGATGGCGTGATGGCGGCGCGCGGCGACCTCGGGGTCGAGATTCCCTACGAGGACGTGCCACCCGTGCAACGACGACTCGCAAGACGGGCCATTGAGACGGGCAAGGTATCGATCTGTGCGACCGAGATGCTCGAGTCGATGATTTCCTCGACGCGCCCGACCCGTGCGGAAGTCGCCGACGTGTCGGCTGCGGTGAGAGACGGCTTCGATGCTGTGATGTTGTCGGGCGAGACCGCCGTTGGCGACGACCCCGCCGGAGCGGTACGGGCGATGGCGCGCATCTGCCGGGGAGCAGAGGCCGACGTCAACCTGCCGAACCTCTTTGCCGATGCAAACCCGGCGACGGCAGCGGTGACGGCGGCGGCAAGCGCCCTCGCCAAGCGCATCAACGCTCATGCGATTCTGGCGCTCACCTACACGGGCTACAGCGCCCGTTTATTGGCCGCCTGTCGGCCCAGTGCCCCTATTCTCGCCGTCACCCCCGATCCCGCGACTGCGCGAATTCTGGTCGCGCTGAGGGGTGTCTTGCCCACCGTGGTCGACCGACCGGGACGCATCGAGGACGCCATTCCGCTTGCTCTGGATGCCGTGCGCGCTGTCGGTTACGTATCAGCGGGCGAGCGTGTCGTGGTGTGTGCCTCGAGAACGAGTCCGCGTTCCGACGCCGACACGTTGTGGCTGCACTCCGAACCCTGAGACGGCGTTCGGCGTCAGACCCAGTCGGTGCCGAAACTTCCGTTGACGGCGACGATCAGTAGCTTCGCACCATCGGGCCCAGCCCACTCGGGTCCGTAGGCATGTCCTTTTGCGACGAATCGCACGTCACCCGGGCGAAAGACCCCTTCGTTTTCGATGTGGAACTCGCCCTCCTTGATGATGTAAAGCGTGTCGGAGGCATGAACGTGCCGTCCGAGCCACGTGTTGGGTGGAAAGGTGTTCTCGAGGACCGTCGGCGTACGGCTGAGGATGCGGACGTGTACCTCGCCCTTGATGTTGGGGTTGGTGGCGATCATCGGCTCGATGTCGTTTGGGTTCGTTCGCCAGACAGTTTCGTTGGACATGCAAAGACGCTACGGCTTGCAGTGCGAGCAAACGAAGTCAGGAGAGAGTGCGGAACCGACGCTGGGTGGCGAGCACGACGAGGACGAGAACGAGCATCGCAGCCCCAGCACCAGAGATCGTTTCGGGCAGGGAATGCAGGTGTCGTGCTGCGTAGCCAATGAGAAGAGCGCCCATCGGGGCGATCCCGACCATCAAGAGACTGTGCACCGACATGACGCGGCCCATCACCTCGGGCGGCGTGTTGCCCTGCAGGAGCGTCTGGTTGAGGTTCAGGTAGAAGCCGCCAGTGAGGCCCCAGGCAAAGAGAATGAGAGCAAGCGTGACGAACGTCGGAGCGGGGCCGATGAGGATCTGAACAGTCGCACCGGTCGTGAGGCCCAGCATGAACCACAGACCCTTTTGCTTCACGCGATGCGAATTGCGCAGCAGCCACATCGAAGTGACGAACTGGCCGAGGCCGAGCACTGTGTAGAGGAAAGTGGCGGATGCGCCGGTTGCGCCAACCTCTTCCCGCGCGAATTGCGGACCGAGAACCATCCATGGCGACATCATGAAGATGACGCTTCCCATCAGCAGAATGAAGAGGGTTCGGATGTCGGGGTGTCGTGCGATGAAGCCAATGCCCGCGGCCAACTCGCTGCGCAGCCGCGGTCGATCCGTGCGCGCAACCACAGCAGGCAACTTGAGTGGTACGAGCGCCAGAAAGCCGGCACCGTATAGGGCCGTCTGGACCCAGAATGCGCCTTCGATACCCCATCTACCGATCGCCGGGCCCGCGATGGCCGGGCCGAGAATGAGCGCCAGGTTCGAGGCGACCACCGAGACGATGATCGCGTTCATAAGGTGCTCTTGCGGAACGAGCGTAGGGACGATCGCCGTGCGGACCGGCTGACCGATGGCAATGAACAAACCGAGAATCGCAGCACACAGGGTTGCCGAACCCGTTGTGATGCGGTCGGTCGACACGAGGACGGAGGTCACGAGAGTAACGACAAAGGCGCCCGTTTGGCTGAGAAACAATAGGAGTCGACGGTTGACGCGATCGGACATGACGCCAACAGGTAGCGAGATGAACAGGGCCGGCAAACCCATCACGAAGAGCAACCGTCCACTGACGTCGGATTTCGAGCCGAGCTCGAGGATCAGCCAGACGAAGGCGAATCGCTGTGTCGACTGAACGAGCATGAAACCGAGGGTGTTGTACCACAGCAGTCGGAACGACCTGAGGCGCAGCACGCCGAAAGCACTCTGCGGTCCCGCCGCGTGATCGGCTTGCGTCACGCTGCTTCTCGTACCGAGTATTTGATTGGCAGTCGCTTCAGCCCGCCAACGAACAGCGTCTTCATGAGCGCGGGCTCGCCGGCAAGTTCGACATGATCGAGGCGGGGGATGAGTTCGGTCAACAGCGCTCGCAGCTCCATCCGTGCAAGCAGGGCGCCCAGGCAATAGTGGACGCCGAAACCGAATGCGAGGTGCTTGTTCGGGCTGCGCGTGACGTCGAAACGATCGGGATTCGTGAACACAGTTTCGTCGCGGTTGGCGGAGGGGTACGACAGGAGGACGCTCTCACCCTTGCGAATCACCCTTCCACCCACCTCGGCGTCCTCACTAGCGTTGCGCATGAAGTGTTTGACGGGGGTGACCCAGCGGATGATTTCGTCGATTGCGGTCGCGATGTGTTCGGGACGGGCCTTCAGAAGTTCGAGTTGACCGGGATTCTCGATGAGCGCGTGCAGGCCACCAGCCATCGAGGCCGATGTCGTGTCGTGTCCCGCCGTGGCGGCAATCACGTAGTACGAGATCGTCTGGATGTCCGTGAGTGGTTGGCCCTCGATCAGAGCGTTTGCGATGACCGATGTGAGGTCGTCACGGGGTTCCTCGCGACGCTGGTGCGTGAGTTCAGTGAAGTAGGCGAAGAAGTCCTGCACGACTGCAATCAGCGCCTCGGGTGTGGACCCCCGACGCAGTTCTTCGTCGGCGTTGCCGAACAGCTCTTGGGTCAGCTTCAACATGCGTGGGTAGTCGGTTTCGGGAAGACCGAGAATCGCAAGAATGACGTTGAGGGGCAGTGGCATCGCGATGTCGCGGGCAAAGTCGCATTCACCACCCATCTCCACCATGCGGTCGACAGAAGCGCGGGCGAGGCCGGACAGACGATCATCGAGTCGGGCGAGGCTCTTGGGGAGGAACCAGTCGGAGGTGATGCCTCGCAGCGCGCGATGTTCGGACCCGTCGACGTGGATCAGGGTGCGGAGCAGGTTGCCGTTCTTGGCCGCGCGCTCGTCGTCGGCCTTCGTTCCGAGCACCGACCGCGGCTCGTTGCGAAAGATGTTGTTGCGCAGTTCGACCGACAGGACGTCTGCATGGCGCGTGACTGCGTGGAATGGGTTGAAGTTGTCGTGGCGGACGAGATGGACAGGGTCTTCCCGGCGCAAAACGGCACACGCTTGGTAAAAGAGATTCTCGTCGGCGTACGCAGCCGGTGTGACAAACACCTGACCGGCTTCCTTGACTGACAACACGTTGCTACCCCCCTGCACGACATTAGTCGGCGGGGTGTGAGCGGTCAGTCGAGTTGTGCGCCCACGCGATGGGGGTCGAGAACGTCGAGGCTTTTGCCGTCGGCGCGCAGGCCCTCTTCGATGTACATGTCGAGCATCTTGTGGAAGTGACGCAGCTTGCCTTCCATGTAGTTCGCGTAGGTCACCGTCTTCTTGCCCGACGACTTGAGTCCCTGTTGCACGAAGGGCACGTTCGACATGTCCTGTTCGAATACGTCGGCGAGACCGGCCATACCGGGTGCTTCGACCCAACGCTGATCACGGCGCAGTTTCGTGGTCGGTGCCGGATCGGGTTTCGGCTCGTTGTCGGGCACGACCACCATGCGGATGACGTCCATGAAGGCAGTGTCGGGTGTGCGGCCCGGGCGCCAGCGATACATGAGTGGCTGGCCGATGCCGGCCCAGGGGGCGAAGGCGGGGAACAGGTGGTAGAGAACAGCGTCGAGAATCTCGGAGTCCGAGTAGTTGTCGAGGTTCGCGCGGAACATTGCCGACATGCGCTCGCGGAACGTTTCGGCAACGTAGGCACGTGCTTCGACGCCCGCGGGCACCTCGGGGCGGGTCTGGTCGGAGTATCCGCGGCTGCGACTGGAGAACGCGACGAACTCTTCGGCGATCGTCTCTTCGGAGAGCGTCTCGAGAATGTGTGGAGACTGCACACCAAAGGGGTTGAAGAAGCGCGACACCTCGGGGTTGTCGGGATAGATCGAGTACTCGCTGTTCTCGTCGCCACAGAACGGCACGATCTGCGGATGGGTAACAAGGACGTGGTAGCCCTCACTGAAGGCCTCCATCAGAACCTTCCAGTTGCATTCGACTTCCTTGACTGCGTGGAACGCCTTGTAACGCTTCGAAAGAGGGAATTCCTTGAAGTGTTCGATCATCTTCGCTGCGTACTCGTCGAAGGGCCTGGCGTTCTGGTCGAAGTTGATGAAGACGAGACCGTCCCAAGTGGCGACCTTCGCCTGGGGCAAACACGTCGGTTTAGAACCGTGGATGAACTGCGGGAAGTCCCACGACCCGGGCACGTTGACGAGGTCGCCCTTGTTGTCCCACTCCCATCCGTGGAACGGACACACGAAGGAGTCGACACGACCTGCATCATCTGTGAGGCGAGTGCCGCGGTGCATGCACGCATTGTGCAGGGCGCGAATTTCGCCGTCCTTGCCGCGGATGATGATGAGCGATTCGTCGGCAACGTCGTAGACCACGTGCGACCCCGGCTCTTTGAGCTCGTCCTCGAGGCAGGCGAACTGCCAGGTTTTCATCCAGACGTACTGCTTCTCGAGTGCAGCGAATTCAGGCGACGTGAAACGCGACTTCGGAACCTCCTCCGAGCCCACATACGGGCTGGCAAAATCGAGGAACGCTTTCGGCACGGGGCGTGTGTCGGTCTTCAAGATGTCCTGGACCTTGGCGCCGCGGGACTGAGAAATTCCCGGATTGTTCTCAATTGCAGTCATGACTGAAGCCTTTCTTGGACGTGCTCTTCCACAAACAAACGTAAACGACCGCTCACGTGCTGCAGCGAGTCGGATGCCACCCTCTTGCCCAAATCGGTGGAATAGGCGGCGTCGAAGGCCTGGCGGCTGTCGAACCACAGCTCGGAAACCCCGTCGTAAGGGAGTTCTGCGTCCCCGTTGAGGCCTGGTGAAACGAGATTGAAGACCAGGCCGCGAAGTCCGGGGAGTTGGCGGGCGAGCAGTGCGTGTTCCTCGAGCCACCAGCGACGAAAGTCCTCGGGGGACTGCTCCGTGCCGCGGGTGAGAAGAATGATTGCCTTGAACATGGTCTGGTGGTCCGGATTCTCGGTGTCAGCTTGGCTTGGTGATGCGATGGCCGGGTCGTCCTCCGATTGCGTACACGAGGGCGACGACGATCTCGTCAGGGTGGGGCGCGTCGTCGATGGCGAAGGACGCCGCGTCCATGTCGTCGAACACCCAGATGTCGTGGCGGTTCGTCACGGGCATGGTGAGTCTGAATCCTGCGGCCGCGACGACCTTTGTCGACGGGATGATGGCGGCACCGCCACCAATGGCCGCGCGAACCGGTGCGCCAAACGTCGGATGGATGAGGGCCGCAGCATGTTCGGCCTCACCGTCCAGTCCGACGATCGCACCCTTTCCGTACGCGGTGATCGTTTCCGGATCCGCCGCGAGCACAGCGAGACAACGTCGCGCGAGCTCGGCCGAGAGTTCAGGAGCGGCGGAGATGAGGGGCGAGAGGTCCTCGACGTGGCGACCTGCGAACGGGTTCATCACCACCGCCGCCGCGACAGCTCGAACCGACGCCGTTGGGAGGGGGCGCCCGAAGAGCGAGACCGTCTCCTCGCGCGACGAGAACCACTTGCGGACCGAGAGTGTCGACATCCACGAAAGAGTACTTTGTCAATCGTGGGACAAAGAGTTGACACCTGGCGGAATTGGGCCGGCAACCAGCATGCGCGCCCGACGTCGTGGCGGGTCGTCCGTTCCGCCTCAGAGGTTCGCGAAACCGTCGTACGAGCTCTTGGCGACGACAGGCGCGTAAAGGTCATTGGTTCCGGCCACAGTTTCACGGCAACCGCAGTTGCCAACGACGTCCTCGTGGACCTGCGTGAGATGAAGGGTGTCGGACGCGTCGAACGTATCGATGATTCAGTGGGCGAGGTCGAGGTCGAAGGTGGTGTGACGATCGCCGACCTGAACGACGGGCTTGCGCGGCAGGGTTGGGCACTTGCGAACCTCGGCGACATTGCGTATCAGTCGATTTCCGGGGCCATCTCGACTTCGACCCACGGGACGGGCGCAGGATTGACGGGAATCGCCGGCCAAGTTGTTGGGATCAGCCTGATCGACGGCACGGGTGCGGAGAGGCGCTTGACCGCGGCCGACGGCAGTGCGTTCCGTGCCGCCGTCGTTGGAGTTGGATCGCTCGGCATCATCACCTCGGTGCGGTTGCGTGTGGTGCCCGCATTCGTGCTGACTGCAGTGGAAACGCCGATGCGCCTCGACACATTGTTGTCATCTCTCGATGAACACGTGTCGACGAACGATCACTTCGAGTTTTTCTGGATCCCGCATACGGGCTGGGCGATCACGAAGCGGAACAACCGAACCGACGATCCCGCAGTGCCGATGCCTCGGATGCGTGAATGGTGGCAGAAGTCTTTCCTTGAAAACACCGCTTTCGGCATGGTGTGTCGGGTCGGGCGTGCCGTTCCCTCGCTGGTCCCTCGGCTCGCGACCGCCCTCCCGAGTTCGGGGCAGGTGTCGTATTCGAACGCCAGTCACAAGGTGTTTGCCAGCGCACGGCGAGTGCGTTTCATCGAGATGGAGTATGCGATTCCCCGTGCCGCGTGCGCCGAGGCACTGTCGCGCGTGCGCGCGATGATCGACAAAAAGGGGTTTCGCATCAGCTTCCCCGTCGAAGTTCGCTTCACCGCCCCAGACGACATCTTGCTGTCGACTGCCCACGGCCGCGAGACCGCGTACATCGCGGTGCACATGTTCAAGGGAACACCCTTCGAGGAGTACTTCCGAGAAGTCGAAGCGATCATGCGTGACTACGGCGGGCGTCCCCACTGGGGAAAGATGCACTTTCTCGGGGCGAAGGATCTGGCGCCGCTGTATCCCGAGTGGGGCAAGTTCCTCGACGTTCGCCGCTGTTTCGACCCGCACGGGGTCTTCGTGAACGACTACGTGAGTCGTATTTTCGGCCTCTCCGACTAGTGTCGCCGCATGGCAAGCGTGGCGATTCCCTCCGACGTGACAGAAGTGACCTCGACCTGGCTGGAGGCAGCCATCAAGGCCGGTGGCAAGGCCGAGATTGGGGCGATTGGATCGATCAAACTCGTGCAGATCGGCGAGGGGATCGGCGTCATGGGCGAGATCTACCGCGCAGAGATCGATTACGCGAGCGGTACCGGTCCGGCTTCGGTCGTGGTGAAGTTGCCGTCACGCGCTGACGCCAACCGCGAGCAGGGCATCTCGCTCGGGATGTACGAGGCTGAGGTCAACTTCTACGCGAAGTGTGCAGACCGCACGGTCGCATTCGTACCGAAGGCCTACTTTGCCGACATTCAGTCGGGCACCGCGAACTTCGTCATCGTGATGGAGGACATGGGTGACTTGTCCATGGTGTCTCAGATCGAGGGCATGTCCGACGCGCAAACCATTGCAGCGATCGACTCTCTTGCAGCCATTCACGCGAGCTGGTGGGGCAAGGCCGACGACCCGGCCATTGCATGGGCACCGAGCACCGTCCACGAGCGCATCCAGACTTTCGCTCAGATGTGGCCCGCTCTCTGGCAGATGTTCCAGCCCAACTTCGGCAACATGCTGTCGGAAGAGGGTTTGGCTCTCGGCGAGTGGATCTCGACGAACTATTGGCGTGCCTGCGAGGAATTTTCCACGGCGCCGTGGACGATGCTGCACCTCGACTACCGGGTCGACAACCTGATGTTCGACGAAGATCGCGTGGCCGTCATCGATTGGCAAAGCCTTGGCCGCGGTCCTGCTGCGTACGACCTTGCGTATCTGCTCGGGGGTAGCGTGTCGGTTGAGGTTCGCCGCAAGAACGAGGATCGGTGGATCAAGTACTACCTCGAAGCGCTGCGCAAGGGTGGAGTCGTCTACGCCGCCGAATCCTTCATGCGCGACTACCGGTTGGCCAATGTGATCGGTGGAACCTCGACTGCCGTGCTCACCGGTGCGACCTTCGACCTCGGCAACGAACGCGGAAAGCAACTCATTGCATCGATGGCGGAGCGTCACTTTGCGGCAGCCGTCGACTCAATGGGTCGCGAACTGTTCGATTGATTGGTGCGTTCGGCTGATCGGCTCGACCGGTCAGGACGGGAGACAGATGTCCTGGGGTCGCACCGGTGTACGCACGATGTCGCGTCCGGTCGCGTTGCGGATTGCCGCAACGATCGCAGGCGTGACCGAAATACACGGTGGCTCACCCACGCCTTTTGCACCGAGAGGAGCGAGGGGTTCGTACTCTTCGATGGGAATCGCAACGACGTCCGGCGCGTCGAGGGTCGTCGGCAGGAGATAGTCGGTGAAACTCGGATTTCTGACGACTCCGCGATCGACAACTATTTCCTCCATCACCGCGAGCCCGAGACCCTGCGCAATACCGCCTTCGATTTGACCCAGCAGCGCGAGCGGGTTCAACACCTGACCGACGTCTTGTGCCGTTGCAATTTGCACGACCTTGACCAGTCCCAGTTCGGTGTCGACATCGACCACGGCACGGTGCGCGACGAATGCGAACGCGACGTGGCAGTTCCCCTGGCCGTTTTCGTCGAGTTCCTCGGTTGGCCGATGACGGTGCAGAAAGGTCTGCTCGATGCGGAGCCCTTTGCTTGCTTCTGCGACCGGCATGCGCAGCGGACCGAGCGTGTCGACGATTTCTGTTCCCTCGATGACGAGCTGAAGTGGATCGAGGTTGTGGAGGTGGGCCACGTGTTCAAACAGCCTCTCTCGCACCAGGCGGCATGCGCCGTCCACTGCGCCGCCGCTCATCCACGTTTGTCGGGAGGCCGAGGTCGATCCCGCGGATCCGATTTGAGTGTCGATCGTGTCGAGAACGACGGTGTCGACACCGAGGACCGTGCGGGCGATTTGTTGTGCAAGGACAACGAAACCCTGCCCCACCTCTGCCGTGGCAAATTTGAGCGTCGCGACCCCATCGACGAGCGTGCAGCGGGCTTCGGCCGAATCGTCGAAACCTTCGGAGTACATCAGGTTCTTGATCGAGACACCCCAGCCGATCCCTCGACGGATGTGGGAGGGGTCGGAGGTGCGACCCGAACCACCGGGTAATTCGAGCGAACCCGTGCCGTACTGCGCGTCGGCTGGCAGGGGAATTGCATCGGTTTCACGAATGCAGCGTGCAACGGGGGCGACGCTGTCGACGACCTGCCCGGTGAAGAGCTTGTCACCCGTTTTCATCGCGTTGCGAAGTCGTATTTCGACGGGTGACAGGCCCAGAGCCGCAGCGAGTTTGTCCATCTGTCCTTCGTGTGCGAAGCAGGCCTGCACCACGCCGAAGCCCCGCATTGCTCCGCACGGTGGATTGTTCGTGCGTGTCGCCCATGCATCGAGGCGCGAGTTGTCGCAGGCGTACGGTCCCTGAAGGTGGGTGATTCCGTTGATGAGCACCGCTGACGAGGTCGAGGCGTAGGCGCCACCATCGAGTTTCATCCAACCCTCGACCTTGACCAACTTTCCGGCGCGGTCCGCATGGTGGCGGAGATGGATGCGTCCGGGGTGTCTGTGGACGTGCCCAAAGAAACTTTCCTCGCGGCCGTACTGGACCTTCACCGGGCGTCCGGTGCGCAATGCGAGGAGACAAGTGTGGACCTGCAGGGAGATGTCCTCGCGTGCGCCGAAGGCTCCGCCGACGCCGCCGAGAACAAGTCGAACCTTCTCGGGTGCAAGGTCGAGACAGTCGGCGATCTGTTTGCGGTCCTCGTGAAGCCACTGTGTTGCCACGACCAGCTCGACTCCCGCTCCGCCCGGATCGGGATAGGCGAGTGCGGCTTCGAGACCGAGAAACGCCTGGTCCTGCATGCCGATGTCGTAGGTTCCCTCGACGACGACGTCGCCCATGACATCCGGGTTGCCCGAGACGATTCGTTGGTGACGAAAGACGTTGCCGTCGGGATGAATCGCCGGGGTCGCCGGATCGATGGCGGCGTCCATATCGGAGAGCACCGGAAGCCCCTCGTACACGACCTTGATCGCAGCGATGGCGCGGCGGCAGGTCTCGGGATGGTCGGCCGCCACGGCCGCGATCGGCTCACCCATGTAGCGCACCACGTCGCGCGCAAAGACGGGTTGGTCGGAAGCAATGAGTCCGTAGGTCGCTTTTCCCGGCACGTCGTCGGCAAAGATGATCGCCTCGACTCCGGAGATCTTCCATGCTTCGGACGGATCGATCGACACGATCCGTGCATGGGGATGGGGCGAACGCAACGTTGCTCCCCAGAGCATGTTTTCGGCCTGGAAGTCAGACGAGAACGCGAAATTTCCCTGCGTCTTCGCCACCCCGTCAGGACGCAGGGCCGACGTACCGAGAACGCCACGATTCCTCGTGCGTGTCGAGGAGGGGGTGTTCTTCACTTGCCGGCTCCCTTGCGAATTGCGACGACTGTTTCGACGGCCGCAAAGATGCGGCCGTATCCGGTGCAACGACAGATGTTGCCCGAGAGTGCTTCCTTCACTTCGATTGCGGACGGGTCGGGGTTGCGGTCGAGGAGGTGGTGCACTGCGACGATCAGGCCCGGCGTGCAAAAACCGCACTGCACCGCACCATGCTCGACGAATGCCTTCTGCACATCGGTTGGTGCTCCGTCGGCAGCGAGACCCTCGACGGTGACGACTTCGCTGTCGGTGGCCGTTGCGGCGAGAACGAGGCACGAGCAGACGGCATCGCCGTCGAGGAGAACCGTGCAACTCCCGCACTCACCTTGCTCGCAGGCCCCTTTGCTGCCCATCAGCCCGAGACGTTCGCGCAGGACGTACAGAAGACTCTCGCCGACCCATGAGTCGCGAACCTCACGTTTCTTGCCGTTGACCACGAGTTCGTAGAAGCCTGTCGTGTCGTTCATTTCGTGCTCCGGATGTAGAGGCGGCGCGCAAGGGTCTGGATTGCATGGCGGCGGTACGCCGAGGTGGATCGATGATCGTCGATCGGGCGTGCTTCGGCTGCCACTCGGCGTGCGAACTCAGACGCGATGTTTTCGTCGTTCGGTAGTGTCGCCGCGGCATCGACCTGTCCGGTGAGCCACGATTCGGCTTCGCGCGCGCGAATGATGGTGGGGCCCACGGCACCAAGAGCGATGCGAACCGACGCCGTGTTGCGGTCATGCACGAAACAGACGCTCGCGACGGAAATGACCATCGCGTTGCGTACGCCCACTTTTGCGTAATCCTGATATCCCCGGGTCGGTACTATCGACACCGATTCGATGATCTCGTCGGCGAGACGTGAGTTTCTCTTCACGCCGACCATGAACTCTGCGAAGGGAACGGAGCGAAGTCCGCGCGGCGACCTGAGATTCACGTCGGCGTCGAGGGCGGCAAGTACGGGAAGGCCATCCCCTGCCGGTGAACAGGTGCCGAGGTTGCCGCCGAGTGTGCCCGCAGCCCGGATCTGCGGTGAACCAACCGTTCGGGCGGCAGCCGCGAGCGCCGGCAGGGCATCTGCGAGCGGCCCGGTCTCCATACGGGAATAGGGGACGCCGGCCCCTATCTCGATGCGCTCGGAAGAGACCCGGTAATCCCGGAGGGATTCGACACGGCGGAGTCCGATGACGGTTTCGGGCTTGAGATGGTTGAAGTTGACTTCGACCATCGTGTCGGTCCCACCCGACAGCAGGCGTGCTCCGGGATTGTCGGCAAGGAGGGCGACGGCCTCGTCGACGGTGGTCGGCATGTGCACGCTCATTCGGGACTCCAACCGCTGAAGGCATCGATCATCGCCTTGACGTCGCCGAGCGGATACAGAATGGGGCACGTGCAGCCGTTGCGCATGTAATGAGCAACCTGTCGTCTGGCATCCTCGGGCGTTCCACTGGCCGTCAACATCTGCACGATCTCGTCCGGAACCAGTTTCGACGCTGCGACCACCTGTTCGTGCGTGGCCGGCCATGTAAGAACTTCGCCGACCCTGTCGAGAAGACTCTGCGGAACGCCTGATGCTTTCATGATGTGCGGTTGCTGCCCGAGGTATTGGGTGACCATGAGCCGCGCCATGTCGAGGGCGGTCTTGCGGTCCTCGTGCACGCTGCACACGACGAGCTGCGGTCGGTCGATGTCATCGATAGACCGTCCGGCCTTCGCCGCACCACGTTCGAGTGCCTCGATCGCCTGCTGGTTGTAGTCGGGGGACACCAGGTAGTTGAGGACCGCACCGTCGGCGATTTCGCCGGTAAGTTCCATCATCTGGAGGCCCGTCGCCCCGATGTAGATGGGCACCTCCTTCGGTCGTCGCTCCTGGTAGACGTAATCGAGTTCGACCCCATCGAGATGAACGAATTCCCCGTGAAAAGTGACCGTCTCGTTGGCGAGCAAGCCGCGCACAGCAGTGACGATCTCGCGCATCGCGCGCAACGGCTTGGCTCTCGTGATTCCGACTTTCTGGGCAAGCGGATCCCACCATGCACCGATACCCAGGATGACGCGCCCCGGTGCAAGGTCGTCGAGGGTCGAAAACGTGGCAGCCAGGCGCGCCGGATTGCGGCTCCAACAGTCAACGACACCGCTGCCGACCTTGATGCGGTCGGTCACGGACGCGAAAGCCGCCATCGGAACCGTCGCTTCGCGGACGAGACGACTTTCGGCTTGCCACACCGCATCGAAGCCTTTCTGCTCGGCGTACTTGACGAACTCCATTCCCTCGCGGATGCGGTGCGCATCCTGAAGATAGAGAGCGACTTGCGCAATTTTCTTCTCGGTCATGCGGCAAGCCTTTCGTGGAGACGGTCTGCCTGTTCGGCGGCCTTGCATCGAATCTCTTCGAGATCGAACGAAACCGGTCGCGCTTCTTTCACGACTGGCTTGCCGTCGATGGAGACTTCGAGGGGCCGCGTGCCCGTGCTGAAAGCCAGGTGCCACGGACTGTCCATGTGGTCGTAGTTCCATACGACTAAGTCGTCGCGCGATTGTGGTGCCAACACCCAGCCGTTGGTGAGCCAAGCCCAGGCGGTCTCGGGTGAGAAGCCGATGTCGTCGCTGCGACCGGCAACGTAAGCCAGGCGGAACTCTTCGGCCATGTCGGCCCCGATCCCGTCGGTGCCGAGGACGACATTGTTGGGGAACCGGGCGGGCCGCGCGTAGCCAACGGAGTTGTTCATGTTGGAGCGGGGATTGTGAACGATCGTCCCGGGGAGCCGGTCTCGTAGACCGACACAGTGCACGAGAAGCCAGTTGTCGCGCGCAAGTCGGCCGAGACGGCCGGGAGCACTGTTGTCGTCGGGTCCCTCGGCAACATGCACGTGGACGCCCACGCCCGTTCGCTCCGCGAGGTCAGCCGCTGCGGCGATGGTCTCATCGGAGCACGTGAATGAAGCATGAATGCCGACCATCGCGGGCCGCCCCGAGTTGATGTAGCGCTCGCACTCGTCGAGACCACGACGGGCTCCTTCGGACATTGCGTCCCGTGGTGAGACGTCGACGAGGCGACCGTCGTTCGACCATCGATCCGTCACGCCGTAACTTGGAATGACGCGAACCCCAACAAGTGCGCATCCTGCCGCGATGGCGTCGAGCGAACCTTCGATGCACGAGGGGGACTCGTGGTGGTCGATGATTGTCGTCGTTCCTGCGAGCACTGCTTCAGCGGCGCCCAATGCCGCGGACCAGTAGATGATGTCGAGGTCGAGCGCAGCATCGAGTCGCCACCACACCTGCCGTAGCACGGACAGAAAGTCGCAAGGCGCCTCGGGAGGGGCCGGCATGCCACGCGCAAGCGCGCTGTAGAGGTGATGGTGTGCACAGACGAGCCCACCCGTGGTGTTGCCCATCAGTCGGCGTCTCCCGCGTCGGAGGCGGCACGCATCGGGAGTTGGTTGCGCCACTGGCCGTCGACTTCGTGGAGTGCGGCTGCGACGGCACCGGCGGTGGGAACGAGTCCGATTTCGCCGACACCCTTGATGCCGTACGGCGAATTCGGTTGCGGGGACTCGACGAGGATCACGTCGATGACGGGCACGTCCTTCGCGCGCAGGATTCCGAGAGAGCGCAGAGTCATGTTGGTGGGAAACCCGGTCTGCGGGTCGGAAGGGAAGTCTTCGGTCAGCGCGTAGCCGAGCCCCATGTGGACGCTGCCTTCGATTTGACCCTCGCACAGCGTCGGATTGACCGCACGCCCAACGTCGTGAGCAGCAAGAACACGTTCGATCTTTCCCGTCTCGCGGTCAGCGATCACAAGTTGCGCTGCGTATCCGAACGTCGAGTGAATGGTCGGGTTCTCCACGCCCGGCTCGCCGAGCTTGGTCGTCCAGTCCACGCGATATTCGCCCATGTGGTCGACGTCGGGGGCACAGTCCTCCGCGCGGGCGGTGAGGCATGCCGCGCGAACGGCGCCGGCCCCCATCAAGGTTCCGCGCGAGCCGGTCGTCTGGCCGAGTCCGAGCTCGCGCGTCGTGTCGACAATGACACGAACACGTCCTGGGTCGACCCCGAGTTCCTCGACCGCCACCTGGAGGGCGACGGTATTGATGCCCTGACCCATCTCTGTCCATCCATGACGAACTTCAATGTCGCCGCTGCTGTTGAAGCGCACCACGGCACGGGTTACTTCCTTGAAACCGTTGCCAAGGCCGGAGTTCTTCAGTCCGAGTCCGACACCGACCGCCTTGCCGGCGGCGTGAGCGGCGTCGTAGGCGTCCTTCACCGCATCCAGACAGATCTCGGCACCGAGGCAACCGTCGTCCATGATCTGACCGGGGCCCCATACGCGGCCTGGTTTGATCACGTTGCGCTTGCGAATTTCCCACCCGGTGATGCCGACTCGTTCGGCGAGACGATCGAGGACCCCTTCCATGGCGAACTGTGCCTGGTTCGCACCGAAGCCGCGGAAAGCACCGCACACGGGGTTGTTGGTGCGGGCGGCAACCGCTTGCACGTCGATGTTCGGAACCTCGTAGGGCCCGCTTGCATGGCCGGCCATGCGCTCGAGGACCTTCATCCCGACGCTTGCGTAAGCGCCGCTGTCTCCGATTGCGCGCACGCGCAACGCCGAGAGCCGGCCTTCGGTATCGCAGGCTGCCTCGTAGGTCATGGTGATGGGGTGTCGCTTGGCGTGGATTCGCAGACTCTCTTCGCGCGACAGCGTGCATTTGACCGGTTTGTCGAGGAGCCATGCTGCAAGGGCCGCATGAGCCTGGTTGCTCATGTCTTCCTTGCCCCCGAACGCACCTCCGTTCGTCACCAGTTCGACGGTAATTGACTCGTTGTCGACGCCGAGAACGCGAGCGATGTCGTTGCGATCGTCCCAAATACCTTGGCCACCCGAGTACACGTGAAGGTGTCGGCGACCATTGCGCACCGAGGGCACTGCGAGCGTGGACTCGGGTTCGAGGAACGCATGCTCGATCCGTTGCGTCTTGAAGGTTTCGGTGACGACGTGGGTCGAATTGGCAATTGCGGCATCCACATCTCCGCGTGAGTAGGAGCTCGTGGACAAAACGTTGTCGTCGGTGCCCCACACCGCGACTTCGCTGTCGTTGATCGCCGCGGCGGCGTCCGTGATCGGTCGGAGGGGTTTGTAGGTGACCTGCACCAATTCTGCGGCCTCACGGGCAGCGATGCGGTCGTTCGCCACGACGATCGCGAGCACGTCGCCCGCATACGACGTGCGTCCACCCACGGGGATCATGACCGGCCAGTCCTTGTGAATGATCCCTACTCGAAGTTCACCGGGGATGTCGTCCGCGGTGTGGACGGCGACGACCCCGGGGTGGGCTGCGGCCGCAGAGGTGTCGATCGTGACGATGTCAGCCCGCGCATGATTGGTCAGATGCAACGCCGCATGCAGCATGCCGGGTAACCGAATGTCGTCGACGTAGCCACGATCCCCGAGAGCAAGCTCGTCTGCTTCGTACTTGGTTCCCCGACTGCCGATTCCTCCGCACTGCTGCCGAACGGGAATGTTGTTTTTGGCGACCGCGTCGATGGCTTCGAGAATTTTTACGTATCCGGTGCATCGACACAGATGTGCTCCGAGATGACGCGCCATGTCAGTGGATTTCAGCGCCGCACCCTTTTTGTCGATTTGGGCTTTTGCGCGTACCACGATTCCGGGAATGCAAAAACCGCATTGAAGACCGCCGCACGCCGCAAAAGCCGAGGCGAACCTCTTGCGTTCGTCGACTGCAAAGCCCTCGAGCGTCGTGATCTCTGCTCCGGAGATTTTCGTCAATGGTTGTTGGCAACTGACGACGGCCTTGCCATCGACGAGGACCGTGCAGCAACCGCATTGGCCCGAGGGTGAGCAGCCGTCCTTCGGGGACGTGATGTCGAGTTCGTCACGCAGCGCGCTGAGCAAATGGGGATGACGGGCGCTGACCATGACGGGCGTGCCGTTGACCGAGAAGGCGACCGTGTCGCTCGTCAAGTTGTTCGCCATCTTTTGTGCCCACCTCCAGGGGAGGCCCCGCGAAAGGGCCACCCTGGAGGCATTTTACATTTTGTCAAAGCAAGACGGCGTCAGTCCTCGAGGACGACTCCCCGCTGGGCGGTGATGGGACCGTAGACCTCGGGACGCCGGTAGCGGTCGAAGTCGAAGAGGGTGCCCTTGTACTTGGCGCACCAATCGAGGTCGCAGCGTGCCACGATCAACTCGTCGCCGGTGGTGTACGCCTGGGCGACGATCTGCCCCGATGGCGCGATGATGGCCGACTGGCCGAGGGAGTCGACGCCCTCTTCGATGCCACCCTTGGCCACGCCCACGACCCAAGATCCGTTTTGGTACGCCCCGGCCTGCATCACGAGGGAATTGTGGAAGCCCTGCAGGATGTCCTGGCTTGGGTCGGGAACGTAATGGATCGGCGTGTTGTACCCACAGAGAATGATCTCGACACCCTTCAGGCCCATGACGCGGTATGACTCGGGCCACCGCCGGTCGTTGCAGATCATCATTCCCACGCGGCCTCCGAACGCCTTCCAGACGCCGAAGCCCTCGGGGCCGGGCTCGAAGTAATACCTCTCCGCATGCTGAAAGGGGCGGTCGGGTTCATGGTGCTCATGGCCCGGGATGTGGACCTTGTGATAGCGCCCGACGATGGAACCGTCGCGCTCGACGAGAATCTGCGTGTTGAAGCGGTGGCCGTCGTCGGTCAATTCTGCGTAACCGAGGGAGAAGCCGATCTTCATTTTCTTGGCTGCGTCAAACAGCGGTTGCGTCTCCCGCGAAGGCATCTCACGCTCGTACCAGCGGTCGGCTTGTGAGATGTCGTCGACGAACCAACGCGGAAAAAATGTGGTGAGCGCAAGTTCGGGAAACACCACGAGGTCACAGTCGTTGCGCGAACCCTGTTCGAGCAGGGCGACAAGTCGAGCGACTGCCTCCGCGCGAGCGTGCTCCTTTTGGATCGGTCCCATTTGGGCGGCGCCGACTGTGACGATTCGGGACATTTCAGAATTCCATTTCCGTGAGATCGAGCATGACGCGAAGCAGGACGTTTGCCCCATCGACGAGTTGGTCGGGTTCGGTGTGTTCGCGGGCATTGTGGCTGATGCCGTCCTTGCTGGGGACGAAGATCATTGCGCTGGGACAAAAGCGGGCAAGCATTTGCGCATCGTGGCCCGCGCCTGACGGCAGGCGCTTTACTCGGGTATCGACCTCCCGCGCACGGCGCTCGACCAGTGCGATCACACGCTCGTCGAACGTGACGGGTTCGAATCGCGCCAACTGGCGCTTCGTGATGGAGACACCTTCGTCCTGCTCGATCTGGAAACAGAAAGTGTCGATGAGATGCTCGGCATCGCGCAGCGTGTCCTCGTCGGTGTTGCGAACGTCGAGGGTGATCGTCGCGCGGGCAGGAATAACGTTGATCAGATTCGGGTGCAGGTCGACCTTGCCGACTGTGCACACCTGGTCGCCACCGAAACGCTCGGCTATGTCCCGCAGATAAACCGTCATCATCGCCGCAACGAATGCGGGATCTCGACGGAGATTCATGGGTGTGGTTCCCGCATGGTTGCTCTGGCCGACGATGGTCAGTTCCTGCCATGAAATACCCTGCACGCCGGTGACGGCTCCGAACGCTCGGTCCTCCGCCTCAAGTACAGGACCCTGCTCGATGTGCAATTCGACGAACGCATGGGGTGCAGGTCCGGGGCACGGGGCGGCGCCGGCGTATCCGATTCGGACGAGTTCGTCGCCGAGACGTTTTCCGTCGATCGACTCGATGTCGAGCGCCTCTTCGAGCGCGAGGCCGCCGACGTACACGAGACTGCCGAGCATGTCGGGAGCAAAACGTGCTCCTTCTTCGTCGGTGAAAATCGCGACGCACAACGGACGATCGGGGGTGATGGAAAGTTCCTTGCACGTCTCGATGACCTCGAGTCCTGCAAGAACACCGTAATTACCGTCAAACTTTCCTCCGGTGCGCACCGTGTCGATGTGCGAACCGGTCATAACCGGGGCGCCGACGCCGACGTTCCACGTGCCGAACACATTGCCGATCGCGTCGACCACCACGTCGAGGTCAAGTTCGTGCATCCACGACACGACGAGATCACGGCCGGCTTTGTCTTCATCGGTGAGGGCGACGCGGCAGCAACCCCCGTCTCCCGTCGAGCCGATCTCGGCGAGTGCGTCGAGGCGCTGGAGCAAGCGGTTGCCGTTGATGTGCGTCGAACCAAGCGAAGGCGAGTTGATTGAAGTCATGGAGAGTCTCTGACCAAGATTACGGACTGGACGACCCGGGTAATGGTGACCCCAATCTGACGGTGACTAGTTTGGCTCCATGCAAATAGACCGCAGTCGTCTCGCGGTGCTCCATGTCGCGGAACTGGCGCGATACGACGAATCGCACCCCAGGTCCCGCGAATTGGCGCGGGAAGCGTCGCGCAGTCTGCTGTCGGGTGTGCCCATGCCGTGGATGACGCGCTGGCCGGGGTCGTTTCCTCTGACGGTGGCGGCTGCCGAGGGAAGCCGCTTCGTCGACGTGGACGGCATCGAGTACGACGATTTCTGTCTCGGCGACACCGGCGCCATGACGGGTCACGGTCTGTCCGCCGTCGCGGACGCTCTCCACGCCCAAGCCAAGCGCGGCATCACGACGATGCTCCCGTCGCTCGATGCAACATGGGTTGCCGACGAACTCGCCCGACGATTCGGTCTGCCGAAGTGGCAAATGGCGCTTTCAGCCACCGATGCCAATCGCTTCGTTCTGCGTCTTTCGCGGATGCTCACAAAGAGACCGAAAATCTGCGTGATGGATTGGTGCTATCACGGAACTGTCGACGAAACGCTCGCGATTCTCTCGAGCCTTGGTGGTGTCGTCAGTCGACCGGGCGCAATCGGTCCGCAAGTCGACCCAAATCTCACGACACGGGTGGTTCCGTTCAACGACATTCGTGCTCTCGAGCGCGCCCTGGCGCATGGTGACGTCGCGTGCGTCTTGATGGAGCCCGCCCTCACGAACATTGGAATCGTGCTGCCCGAACCCGGCTATCTCGACGACGTTCGTCGGGTGACACGCGAGGCGGGCACACTGCTCGTCATCGACGAGACCCATACGATCTGCGCGGGCCCGGGTGGGTGCACTGTCGAATGGGGCCTCGAGCCGGATTTCTTCGTTATCGGCAAACCCATCGGGGGCGGCATGCCCGCGGGTGCGTACGGTATGTCGTCTGATGTTGCGTTGCGGCTGGAGAATGCACTCGGCGGGGACGACGTCGACGTATCGGGGATCGGTGGCACTCTCACTGGCAACGCGCTTTCGCTGTCCGCGATTCGCGCGACGCTGTCATCGACCCTCAGGGCGCAGGACTTCGAGCGAATGATTCCCCTTGCAGAGATGTGGACCGACGGTGTTCGCAGTGGCTACGAATCGGTAGGTTTGGCGTGGCACGTACAGCGTCTCGGCTGCCGGGCTGAGTACTGGTTCTGCCCACCGCCGAGGACCGGCGCGCAGGCGGCCGCGGCAGTCGACCACGAACTGGATGCATTCATGCACCTCTTTGCAATCAACAGGGGAATTCTCATGACTCCCTTTCACAACATGGCGCTCTTTTCGCCTGCGCACACCAAGGATCAGGTCGAGCGGCACACCGCGGTCTTCGCAGAGGCCGTCCACGCGCTGACGGTCTCCTGACGCGTCGATGGTTTTGAGTGTCCGATGATCGGTTTCCTGGGTGCGGGCGACCTTGTGCTGCTAGCTCTGATCGTGACAGCCGCCGCCTGTGCCCAGATGGTGTCGGGTTTTGGCTTTGCCCTGATGGCGGTTCCGTTGATGGGTCTCGCCATCGATTTGAAAACCGCCGTCGTGGTGTCCACGATCTGCGGGACTGCCTCGAACACTTACCAAGCAATCAATGACGGACACCACCGCGACGCGAGGCTCGTGAGGCTCCTGACGGTCGCCTCGTTTCTCGGCATGCCATTGGGTCTGGTGATCTTGGACCGTGTCGACACCGACGTGTTGCGGGTCGGCATCGGGGGTTTCGTTCTCGTGGCGTTGGTGGCGGTCGTCAGATCGGACGTCGCCACGCCAGTCGGTGGAAAGACACTCGAAGGACTGGCCGGATTCGTGTCAGGGGTGCTCGCAACATCGACGTCCACCAACGGTCCGCCTCTCGTGCTGCTGCTGCGATCACGGGGATTGTCGCCCGAGGTTTTTCGAGCGACCATCAACACGGTCTTCAGTATCGTTTCGTTCGTCAGCATCGCGATGTATGCGATCGGGGGGAAACTGACCGGGGAAGCGCTTGTCAGCATGCTCGTGGCCGTACCCGGGCTCGGAATGGGCATGTACATGGGCGCCCGACTGCGGGGTTTGGTGTCGCCCGACGTGTTCTGGAGAATCGTGGCTGCGCTCTTGGCGGCAACCGCGATTAGTTCGATCGTGTCAGGACTGTTGTAGAAGTTCAGCGTCCGGGACCGAACCACTCCATCCAGGCCTCCTTGTCGCGTGTTCTGAACACGTAATTCGACGTGCGGACCATCGACATCGGCGCGCTGGGCGGTGCGGAATATTGGTGTCCGGGAAAAACCGTCGTCTGGTCGGGGAGCCGCGCCAACGTCTGGAGACTCTCGTACATCTGCTCGGCGTCGGAACCCGGCAGGTCCGTGCGTCCACATCCGTCGAGAAACAGTGTGTCCCCGGAGATGAGACAGCCACAGGCGAGGAAACACTGACTGCCGGGGGTGTGACCCGGGGTGTGAACGAATGTGATGTCGACCTCGCCGATCGTGAGAGTGTCACCGGCAGAATGGGCGACGAGATGGGACTTGTCCACCTCGGTCGTTCGAATGACCCATGGGACTTCGGCCTCGTTGACATGGATCGGCACGTTGTGTGTCTCGAGCAGATGAGCTATCCCGTCGATCCGGTGACCCATCATCGAGCCGCCGATGTGGTCGGGGTGGTAGTGCGTGGCGAGGACACCCGTGAGCGTCATTCCGTCGGCTTCGATCACAGCAAGCAGCTCGTCGACGGCATACGCGGGATCGACGATGACGCATTCACGGGTCGCACGGTCGCCCAGCAGGTACACGTAATTCACCATCTGCGCCGCGAGACCGTTGCGTACCGCGAAGTCCCTGCCCGACAGCAGCTGACGGAAATAGAACCTGTCATCGACGATCATGAGGACAGGTTATGGCGTACCCTGACGTACCTGATGAACGGTGACACGGCGGGCCCGGGCTCGGGTGATCGAATACTGGTGGGCGATCGCCTCGTTGAACTATCGGGCGAGATGCTCCGCACGCTTCAAGTGGGCGGACGGCTGATCCCCCTTCGTTCAACGGGAACCGTCCTCGTCGTGCCGGCGGAGATTCGCCGCGTGGTTGATGCCGCGGTCGCGGACGCCGTCGAAGGCTTTGCAGCGCTGCAGGGAACGGCAAGTAGTCGCGTCGACGACTTTTTCATGCGTTTCGCGGAACTCATCGAGGACGACCATGCGTTCGCGCACGTGCTCGCCGCGAATGCAGTCGATGTCGAATCGGCTCGGCGGCGGGGCCGACCGAGCGGCCGACTGGAGATAACCACGAAGATGCGCACCGACATGGCAGCGGGTCTGCGCATGTGGGCGAGTCTCGCGTTCGAACGTTTGGGGATCATGTCCACGATCAATCACGAAGGTTGGTCCGTCGAGTCCTGGCGCGCGCCGCTCGGCGTCGTGGCGTTCGTGTTCGAGGGTCGTCCCAACGTGTTCGCCGATGCAACCGGTGTCCTGAAGAGCGGCAACTCGGTTGTGTTTCGCATCGGAAGCGATGCCTTGGGCACGGCGCGCGCGATTCGCGACCATCTGTTGATTCCCTCACTCGACTCGGCTGGCTTGCCCCGCGGTGCGGTCAACCTGGTCGACTCGTCCGAGCACGCCGCGGGCTGGGCTCTCTTTCACGACTCGCGGTTGGCGCTCGCCGTTGCCCGTGGTTCCGGCCAAGCCGTCGATCAACTGGGGGAGATCGCCCGGCAATGCGGTACGCCGGTGTCACTGCACGGCACCGGTGGTGCATGGCTGGTGGCAGGGTCGCAAATTCCGCCCTCTCGCCTGCGGTCCGCGATCGTGCATTCACTCGATCGAAAGGTCTGCAACACACTCAACACCGTCGTCGTTCTCGAGCCCAACGCATCGACGGCCCTTTCACTGGTCGGTGATGCGCTTTCTGAGGTAGCCACCCGGCGGAGTGGAACGGTTGTCGTGCACGCGGCCCCGTCGACGGTTGCAGCCTTGAATGGACGCGTCGGGCTCGATGTTCGCGCGGAAGCGGTCGATCCCGGCGAAGAGTGGGAGTGGGACGTGGTTCCCGAAGTGACCGTCATCGTTGCGGCATCCGTGAAAGATGCAGTGTCGAAGTTCAACACCCACAGCCCTCGCTTCGTTCTGTCCGTCGTGTCCGAGGATGACGACGAAGTTGTGTGGGCCTGGGAGAACAGTGAGTCGCCGTTCTTCGGCGATGGATTCACCAGATGGGTCGACGGACAATTCGCGCTCGAGCGACCTGAACTGGGTCTCGCCAATTGGCAGAATGGACGCCTACTCGGAAGAGGTGGGGTGCTGTCGGGGGATGCGGTTCACTCGATCAGGCTGCGGGTTCGCCAGACGGACCCGGACCTTCACCGCTGAGCTCACTCGTTCACATCTTGGACGGGGAGGTCCATGTGCAGCAGTGCGGGCAGGCCGTCCTCGAAGTCCCCGATCCAGGGAAGGGCCGACGCCTGGGCGAAACTACGCCTGCTTCCCGTGATGCGGAGCAATTCCCACACCGGAGTGGCGGACAGGCTCGCGGTATCGAGATCGAGTCGGAGGCGAACCTCGCCCGATCCGCACGACCATTCACGGCCACCCGCGCGGAAAATGACCCGCCCGAACCGACGACGATCGAGATCGTTCGACATCAGCCAGACGCCGACCTCCATGGACGCCATCACCCCACTCGAGTCGCGCGCCCCCGGCGCGCCGATGGCGTGGCGCAGGTCGTGTTCGTGAACGACCGTGTCGTAGGACAGCGGCACCGAAAGCCGGCGTGTTTCGGCCGCCATCTCCTCGAAGACCGGACCGACGGTCGCCCATTCTTCGAGTAGCCCGTCGAGGTCGACGCCGCGACGGGCCTCGATCATCGCATCCACCCAAGACTGCGAGTCGGCGCCCGGGGCGTTTCCCTTCACGATCTCGGCTGCGATACCTGCAACGTGCGCGACGAGATCATGCACGTTCCATGCGGGGCACGTCTGCACGGGCAGGCCTGCGAGTTCTCGTGTTCTTCCCTCCAACAGTCGGGTGATGCGCTGTCGCGCCAGAAAGTATTCGTGAGCAAGGTACGCGGCATCGAAATGGTTCATGATGAATCCTTGTCTCGTGGGACAACCTCGACGTTGTCGATCAAACGGATGCCACCGACGACGGCCGCGACCAACACGACGGCATTTGCGGTGGGTTCGTCGACAACGGGTAGCAAAGAATCACGGTCAACGACCTCGAGGTACTCGATCTCTATCGCGGACTGTGACGAAAGATCGGAGAAGGCGAGGTCTCGCGCCCGATCGGCCCGCTCACCCGATCGCATCGCCCGCGCTGCAGCATGAATGACCCGTGACAGATGTGCCGCAAGCATGCGTGATTCGGGAGAAAGTTTCGCGTTGCGGCTGGACATCGCGAGACCATCTTCCTCGCGTACCGTCGGGCAGCCGACAATCTTCACGGGCACATCGAGGTCCCGCACCATGCGTCGCACGATCGCGAATTGTTGGAAGTCCTTGAGTCCGAAGAACGCCACGTCCGGGGTGACGACATTGAGCAATTTGAGGACAACAGTTGCCATGCCACCGAAATGACCCGGACGATGGAGACCTTCAAGCCCCGCGGCCAACTTGCCCGGCTCGACGCGGGTGTCGAAATCCGCCGGATAGATCGTCTCTGCTGTGGGACGCCAGACCAGGTCGACTCCCGCGCTCTTGCACAACGCTTCATCGGCCTCAGCGGTACGCGGATAGGCGGCAAGGTCGTTGGGGTCGTTGAATTGGAGAGGGTTGACGAAGATCGATGCAACGACGAACGATCCCTCTTTGCGAGCACGATGGAGAAGAGATGCGTGCCCACCGTGCAGCGCCCCCATCGTGGGAACGAATGAGACGGCTCTACCGGCCGACTTCGCGTCACGTACGGCTGTGCGAACGTCTGCGATCGTCGTGACAATGCGCAAGACGCGTCCTGCGCCTACTCGAACGAGTGGGCTTCGTCGGGCCAAGCTCCGGCGCGCACTTCGTCGACGTACCGTCGGCAGGCATCCGTGCTCGCACCGCGAAGATCGATGAACTTCTTGGTGAACGTGAGTTCACGCGTGGAAAGTCCGAGGACGTCGTGCAAGACCAGAACCTGCCCGTCGCACTGTGCTCCGGCGCCGATGCCAATGGTCGGAATCGACAACTTCGAGGTGATCTCCGCGCCGAGTTGCGCCGGAATGCCCTCGAGTACGACGGCGAATGCGCCCGCTTGCTCCACCGCATGAGCGTCTTCGAGGAGTCGTTGCCGTCCACCGGCTTCGAAACCTTCGCGCCGACCCTGCACTTTGTGGCCTCCCATGCGGTGCACGCTCTGGGGGGTGAGGCCAATGTGGCCCATGATTGGAATGTCTGCATCTGCAATCGCACGCACCGAGTCGGCGACCGTGAGACCACCCTCGAGCTTGACCGCTTGGGCGCCGGCCTTGATGAGCCGAACGGAGTTCGCGACGGCCTGTCCGGATCCGACTTGGTAACTCCCGAACGGCAGATCGCCGACGACAAGGGCCTTTGGTGCAGCACGTCGCACCAAACGGACGTGGTACTCCATCTCCTCCATCGTGACGGGAATGGTGTTGGCCTCGCCCTGCACCGTTGTCGCAACGGAGTCTCCAACGAGGATCACATCGACACCTGCGGCATCGACGATCGCAGCAAAGGTCGCGTCGTAGGCGGTGATCATTGCGATTTTTTCGCCACGTGTTTTCATCTCCGCGAAGAGAGGAACGGTGACGGCCTTGCGAGGGGTAGTGGTCATCGGTGCGGTGTCCTGTGGTGAGGCGCTTCTGTAATCGAACGCTACTGCCAGAGGGGCGTGTCGACCCTCCACGAAACGGGCTTCCCCCAAGAATCCTGGAACGTGACCTCGTGCGCGGGTTGGCGCTTCGCTACAGCCCAACGACCGGTCGGATAGCCCAATGTCACCATCGCCATCGGAACCCACTCCGTCGGTTCGGGTGCCCCGAGAATGTCAAGGACCTGCTTGGTGTGCTTCTTGAACAAGAGCGTCGTCAGGGCCGAACCGATTCCCTCGGCTGTCGCGGCCAGCTGGAGGCTCCAGAGAGCGGGGTATATGGAACTCTCCCCGTTCGGCTTGCCCCACGCGAAGACGATGAGCGGAACCTGGTCGAGATTGTCGGCAAGCCATTCGGCGCTCGCATTGGTCTTCTTGGCCTGAATGACCTCGGGATCGTTGGGGTCTCCGTTCTGGATCAGATCCATCACGGCCTTGTATTGGGTGGCATTCAACTCGGTGAGGCCCTCGCGGTAGAGCTTTTGCAATTGCGCCTTCTTCGAAGGGTCGGTGAGAAGCAAAAAGCGCCACTTTTGCTGGTTGCCACCCGACGGGGCGCGAATCGCCGCATCGAGCAACTTCTTGACCACATCGTCCGGGATCGGGTCGGGCTTCACCCGACGCATCGCGCGAGTCGTGTAGAGAGCGTTGTACAGGTCCATCGTCGTCGCGTTCCGTTCAGTCTTTCGAGAGGGTTCCCGCGCCGATTGCGCGCGCGAGATCAAAGATAGCCATGCTTCCCGTTTGCCAGCGAACGGTGAGTTCGCAGCGCGCGATACGCCAGACGCCATCCTGACGAACGATCTCGTTCGTGTAGTGCCCGCCGAGTTCGCAGAAATTGACCTCTCCGGCGTGACCGAGTCGGTCCATCGTGGCCGGCGCAAACCAGTGTTGGGCACGCAGTTCGGTGATGCACGTTGCGACGTCTTCATCGCGGAACGCCACCATCTGGTTCGTCATTTGGTGCTGCGTCGCATCGAACGAACCGTTCGTTCGCCTGACGTTGTCGACCCATGCATCACGAGGCATCCGAGACGCGGGTCTTCCTCTGAAACTCGAGAAGTCGAATTCACACGGGTCGGTGAAACACTCGCGGTACAGGTCCCAGTCCCGGCGGTCAATGCCCGCCGCGTAACGGTGACTCACATCCATCACGGCCCGGGTTGCGGCATCACTGCTACTCAACGGAGACCCGGCTTTTGCTGCGAGAGCCAATGCACGGCGTTGTTGATGATGACGCGGTACCACTGATTGTCGAACGACTCGGGGCCTTCCCCGGGTTGCAGGTAGACCACGTGTGAAGCCCCGCAAAGATGTGTCCACGCAACCGCGGTCGAGGCAGGTGTGTGCCGCCAAGTCGTGTTCGTCTCGCGTCGCACCGCTGCAAACGCCGACGAGTGGTGCGAGTCCTCGCGTGGGGCATCGGTGCGAATGAGTACCTCGACTTCGTCGTCGAAAATCGGACATTGGTAGGTCTCGTCGGTGAGCTCGAATGACGATGGCAGACCGGTGCAAACGGGATGAGCCGGTGCGGCCACGCTGAATCGCTGTGTCACGTTCATCGCGTACCCGGAATCCGGATAGTCGACACCGCGAAGAGTTGCAGGCGCGTAATGAAAGCGGCCTTTGAGGATCTCCGCAAAACCCGCCCATGTGGGCCACGAGGCGATCGAATGATGGAGTGCCAGGATTGGCATTCCTGCGTCGTTCAGGGCGCCCCACGCCGCAATGACGTCAATGGTTGGCGCAATGAATTCCGGGCTCTCGCCTCTCTTGAACTTGATCCCCGGCATGTCGTAGAGGGCGAGTACATCGAAATCGTCGAGGAGTCGCCGAACGCCTGACGTGGTGAACAGTTCACCGGCCGTTGGCCATTCGACCAGGTCCACATCGGCATCGAGCGAGCCGAGCAGGCGTGACAGCGAAGGAGCATCGAAGGGATGCCCTCCGACCAGCCACGCGACCCGAGGTCGACTTCCGACTTTCGCCACACGCGCAGGGTAGCCAAGCGGGGATGCGCGCCGCGAGCGTTAGATTCGACACATGGGCGTGTGGTCGGGATCTGCAGCTCGTCACGCCCGTCGGTATTTCAACGCCCAAGCGTTTCGGGCCATCGACGCGGGAAGTCGTTGGATCCATCTGCACGGAGCGATCGGCCCGGATACGAGTCGTGGTCGTGGGTTTGCGTCTTTCGGCGAGGGCAGCATCATCTGCCATCCATTCACGACGATCTTCAACGAGCAGTACATCGAGATCGGACGCGACACGATGATCGGACCCAACGTGGCATTGTCCGCAGGAATGGTTCCCGGTCAGGAGTGTGTGACCTCGCCAGTTGTGAAGATCGGCGACCGGTGTCTGATCGGTCGAGGCAGTGGAATCGTCGGTCATCTTGCGATCGAAATCGGCAACGACGTGTGGACGGGTCATCATGTGTACATCACGGACCAGAACCACGGCTACGAAGATCCGGATGTGCCGATCTCGCAGCAGTCGCAACCAGAGTCACCGGTGACCATCGGGGACGGGAGTTGGCTCGGTCACGGGACAGTGGTTTTGCCGGGTGCACGCATCGGACGACACGTCGCCGTGGGGGCGAACTCGGTCGTCTCGGGTGTGATTCCCGATCGCTGCGTGGCTGTCGGTGCGCCCGCGAGGGTGATCAAGAAGTGGTCACCCGAAGGCGGTTGGCAGCGAGTCTCAGACTGAGAGATCGATCGGCGCGCCGCAGGATTTCATCAAGTTGTCCGCGGCAAATGTCGAGATCTTCTCGGAAATCGGGATTCCCTCGACCTTGGTCTCAGCAAAGGGTTCGTTGATCCCGGCCCGGAGATCGTCGGCGTACGAGCGTCGATCGGCGATGTACGTGCTGTAGTCGGCCAACCACAACGGGACGATTGCCCGGCCTTTCTCGTCGGCGATCGGCTGCGCGGAGATGTCGTCAATTGCGCGCTCGAGGGTGTCGGTCGCCTTGTCGACGATGGTGGCTCGCTCACGAAGTGCTTCGGGACCCACTTCATTGACTTTTCGCATGTCGGCGAGCGCGATGCGCTCTTTCTTGGCGACCGCGCAGCGTGATTCCGCATACTGCTGCCAGGCGGTATCCCCGATGCGATTGACCGACTCTTTGCTGGCGAAACCGAAGGCATAGACCCACATCGCCGCCATTCCCAAGCAGACGATGAACAGAGCTGGCTTGACGAGACGCTGGATGGAGTTCATTTCGCAGCCGATCCGCCCGGTCGGTACGACGCGGCAAGGTGCAACGTGGCACCCCCGATGCCCAGCACAAGACCCGTCGCGAAGCCCCAGGTACCGCCGTAGTCGATCCCCAAGGCGTTGTCCAGACTCACACGTCCACCGCCGAGTCCCGACACCGCGATCGCGACAACGGCGAGCATCGCGCAGTACTCCCAACCTTGTCCCTCGTTGAAAATGAAAAAGCCGCTACGTCGATGGGCGACGACTATCGCGACCACCATCGTGGCCAGCACCGCGGCCGACGCTGTGGGAACGAACAGTCCCGCAACGAGGAGGATGCCGGCGCCCATCTCGGTGAAAGCGGCCATCGCGGCTTGGACCTTTGCGTGGCGCATACCGATGGAAGAGAACCAACCGGCCGTACCCCTGCGGGATTCAGGCGATCGCCACTTGTTCGCGCCATGCAGAAAAATGCACAGACCGAGTGCCAAACGCAACAAGAGGCTGGCAACGTCGAGACGATTCATTGTCGAGACGCTAGACGCAGCGCAACTGCTAGAACAATCGTGTGTCGGAATTCCTGTCGCTCGTGTCGCGTATCACGAGGGGCCACCGGCGCAGCTTCGCCATCGCGGTCGCTGGTGCCTCCACCTACGCGATCTGCACCGTGTTGTCGGCATACGCGGTGCGGCGGGTCATCGACCAAGCGATAGCGCCTCGATTCGACAACGGAAAGGTCGGCACCGGGGCAGTCGTGACGGCGATGGTCCTGATCACCGCAATCGGAGTGGTGAGGGCCGGGGGCGTCGTGATGCGCCGCAGTTTTGCGGGCATCACCGAATGGAGAGCCGCGGGCACGATCGCGTCGTCCGTGGTCGATCGAATCTGCAGGCAGCCGGTGTGGTGGTTGCGAACCCGCACGACAGGGGATGTGATCTCGCGCATGACGGTCGACGCGGAGGCGGCCGTAGCGATGCTGGCTCCCTTGCCTTTCGCGTCGTCGGTGGTCGTGCTGCTCGGCTTCGCCGCGGTTGCCATGGTCTTGTCCGATCCGATTCTTGGTGCGATCGGATTGGTCGTGATTCCGCTGCTCGCCTGGGTGAATCTTCGGTATCAACGCAGGGTTGATGCGCTCTTTGCGGAAGCGCAGGATCATCTCGGGGACCTCTCGTCGGCGGTTCATGAGAGTTTCGAGGCGGTCACGGTGGTCAAAGCCTTCGGCGCCGAAGAAAGAGAGGCCCGTCGCTTGTCGAGGGTCGCTGAGAGACTCCGCGACGCTCGAATCAAGACGGTTCGCTATCGCTCGCTGTTCGAGTCGCTGCTCGACCTCATCCCATCGACGGCAATCGTTGTTCTGCTTCTCGTTGGCTCGTGGCGGGTCGGTGAGGGTCGGATGACCGTCGGTGAACTCGGTGGTTTCGTCTACCTGTTCACTCTTCTTTCGTTTCCCTTACGGATTATCGGCTACGCGCTGAGCGAACTGCCCCACTCACGTGCCGGACTGTCGCATGTGGACGGTGTACTCGCTGATCCGGTGCTCCCGATGGCCGCACCCGAGAAGGTCGAAGGGGAGGGGGTGGACATTCGGGATCTCGAGGTCACACACCTCGGACAATCGGAGCCGACGCTCATCGTCGACGATCTCCGTATCGCCCCCGGGGAATCGATCGCGATCGTGGGCGAAACCGGTTCAGGCAAATCCACCCTTGTCGGGGTGCTGGCGGGAACCCTCGCGTTTCGAGGGTCGGTGCGCGTGGGTCCTCGGGGAGTGGCGCCCGTCTTTCAGGAGACTTTCCTTTTCGCCGCGACCCTGCGGGAGAATCTGCTTTTCGGACAGAAACGTGACGACGACGAGATCTTCGAGGCCCTGCGTGTCGCCGATGCCGATGGATTCGTAGCCGAGCTCGTCGAGGGGCTCTCCACGACCGTCGGCGAGCGCGGAGTCGGGCTGAGTGGTGGCCAGCGTCAGCGGCTTGCGCTGGCCAGGGCGTTGTTGGCGGACCGGGACGTCGTTGTGCTCGACGACACGACGTCGGCTCTCGACCCCGAAACCGAGGCCACAGTGATGCGCAACCTCATCGGTGGCATCGGCGACAAAACGCTCGTCGTCGTCGCTTCCCGACCATCGACAGTGTCTCTCCTCGATAGTGTCGTCTTTCTGGTCGACGGTCGCGTTTTCGACCGCGGCGCACACGAAGAATTGCTGGCGCGTTGTCCCCGTTATGCGGAGCTCATGGAGTCGTACGAAAGCGATCGCCGTGAGCAGTGATCGTTCGTCCGGTGCCGTCAACATCATCACGCGGGGGCTCGCCCTCAGTCCGGCCTTGCGCAGGGGCCTTGGCGCAACCGTTGTTCTCGCGCTGCTCGGAACGGGCACACGTGTCGCGGTGCCAGTCCTCGTGCAACAGGTGATCGACCGAGGTTTCAGCGATGGACCCGCGAGCGGTGTCGACTACACGCTCGTGGTGACCCTCTGCGGCACGTGCGCCCTCGTCGTCGCTTTGTCGGCTTGGTGCCTTCGTACCGCGATACGACGCCTCGGAATGCGCAGCGAAGAAGCTCTCTACGGCCTGCGTGTGAAGTTGTTCGAACACATCCATGGCCTGAGCATCGCCTACCACAACGAGGAAAAAAAGGGTGCTCTCGTCGCGCGAGTGACGAGCGACATCGAGACTCTGGGGCAGTTCTTTTCTTGGGGTGCCCTCGCATGGCTGCTCGACGGCACGTTGATGTTCGTCATCGCCATGATCATGCTGTCGTACGACTGGCTTCTCGCCATCGTGGCCTTCATGGTTGCAGCGCCGTTGATGTACGGTTTCCGGCGAGTTCAACTGCGGCTCGTCAAGTCGTACGAAGAGGCGCGAAGAATGAACGGGGCCTATTTCGCCGAAGCCGCCGAATTTGTCAACGGCGCCGACGTGCTGGTGGCCTACGGCCAGCGTGACGCGTACGCATCACGACTCATCGCGACGATGAAGGCCCGTTACAGGGCGCAGATTCGAGCCGGTGTGCTCGGCGCGATTCTCTTCCCGATCGGTGAACTGTTCTCGGTTCTCACGATCGTCGCGATCTCCGTGACTGCGATCCTCCGCGGACCCGAGGCGGGTCTCAGTCTCGGCGCAGTCGTCGGATTCATTTTCCTCACCTACCGATTCCTCGAGCCGATCGCCGAATTCACGGAAATCATCGACAACACTCAGGCAGCCGTCGCAGGTTTGTCGAGGATTCTTGAGGTCCTGGACACTCCGATAGGACCACCCGAACCACTTGCCCCACGCCCGCTGCCGCCCACGCGTCTCGACATACGTTTCACGCGCGTTTGGTTCGCCTACCAATCGAGGTCGACGACAGACCGAGACGACGGAGCAGAGGATCCTTTTGCCCTGCGGGACGTAACGATCGACATTCCCTTCGGCCAGCATGTCGCTGTCATCGGCTCGACCGGCTCGGGCAAGACGACCCTGGGTCGACTGGTGTCGCGACTGGTCGACCCCTCGTCGGGCACGGTCTCTATCGGTGGCGTGTCGCTGACCGACGTCTCTCGCGACGATCTACGTTCAGTCCTGACCTTCGTTCCCCAGGAACCTTTTTTGTTCGACGGAACGGTGCTGTCGAATCTGCGCTTCGTCGATTCGAATTTGAACGAAGAGAGATGCTGGGGGATCGCACGGAGACTCGGACTCGATGAATGGCTGTCGTCCCTGCCGAACGGGTTGTCGACGCCCGTGGGCGAACGAGGAAACGATCTGTCCGCCGGGGAGCGTCAACTCGTGGCTCTCTGGCGGTCGGCGATTGCCGAGCCGCGCTTGCTCGTCCTCGACGAAGCCACATCGGCCGTCGACCCGCTCATCGAGATTCGTATCTCCCGTGCATTCGACGCGTTGTCCGAAGGTCGTACGACAATTGCAATTGCGCACAGATTGAGCACCGCCATGCGCGCCGACCGCATCCTTGTCATGGAGGATGGTCTGGTCGTTGAGGACGGCAGCCATAACCAACTGCTCGCTATGGGGGGGCGTTACGCCTCGCTGTATGAAACATGGGTCGCCACGACGAGCGGCTGAAGTTCGAGGGTTCGAGCAGGTAGTTTCGGCAGCGTGTCGTGTCGAGTGTTCCGGACAACCGTTGCGATAGTTCTCGTATCAGCTGTTGCCGGTTGCAGCGCAGGAGACACCCAGCGGGATGCAATCTGTGATCGCAGTGTTGCGATCGAGACAGCTGTCCTTCGCGTGGGGGAACTGGCCGAAGATACGAAGGCAATGAATGCCGCAGTGTTGCGGAGCCAGATAGACGAGGATCTGGCCAACCTGACTGCGGCCCTCGACGTTGCACCCGGGAGCATCGTCAGTGATCTCTCGACGTTGTTGGCGCGCCTTCGCAGTCTTTACGGCGCCTTGGAGGTCCTCGACTGGGACACCGCCAGGTTCGTGGGCGACGAACGGCTCGACGGGGCGCTTTCCGCCATCGGTTCGGTCAACACGCGCAGGCATCTGGCTCGTTTGAGTGGTTATGTCATCGAAGCCTGCGAAGAAACCTTGATCAACGGAAGTATCCCGCCGGACACCGTTGTAGATACGCCTCCCACGTCGACGTCACTACCTTCGACGGACGACCCCATTCCCTCGGATGAGAATCTGCTGACCGCACACGTCGCAATGGGCACCGCGATAGCCGAGGCGGCGGGTGTCGCCGTGACCGTCGAAGAGGCCGAATGCCTCGGCCGCGAGGCGGACCTCGTCGCAATCCCCGATGACATCGATACGCCGGAATGGAAAGAGACGTGGAATGCCTCGTTTGCTCGGATCTTCCCGAAGTGCGGGCTCAGCGTGCCGGATCCACGAGAACCTTGACGGCGCTCGACGGATCGTCGGCAAGTTCGGCAATGGTTTCCGGCAACTGACTCAATCCAACCGTTTTGTCGTGCAACGGGTCGACCTTGATTCTCCCGTCGGCCATGAGATTCATCGTCTCCACGAAGTCGTGATGGTTGTAAGCCAGCGACGCAACGAAGGAGACTTCCTTGATCAACCACGACTGGGGCGAAATGGTCGCCGCGCCCGACGCAAGGCCGACGAGATTGACACGTCCGCCGCGGCGAACGAATTCAACGGCGCTCTGGATGGTCGGTGGAACGCCAGCACACTCGAAGACCAGATCGGCACCTTTGGCACCGAACCGCTCGCGGGCCTCTTCGGGGGAGATTGCCTCGTCGGCTCCGACGGCGATCGCCTTGTCGCGACGGAGTTCGTTCGGTTCAACGGCGATCACGCGCCCCGCACCTGCGGCGCGAGCGACCTGCAATGTGAGGAGACCGATGGGTCCACAACCCTGTATGACCACGACGTCACCGGGCATCGGAAGCGTACGCATCACTGCGTGGTACGCAACCGTTGCCGGCTCGACGATCGACGCCTGGTCGCTCGTCAACGACGCCTGGGTTCTGATGAGCCGCAACGCGTCGACGGCAATCGCTGGGGCGAACGCACCGTGTGGAGGCGCGAGGGGATCGCGACCCAGCGCATTCAAGAACGCGTAGGTGCAGTAATTCGTGCGACCCGCAACGCAATCGGGGCACCGTCCGCAAGCCGCCGACACGCCACAGACAACGCGGTCACCCTCTCGCACATTGCGAACGTCAGGTGCGACTGCGGAAACCGTCCCGGAAAACTCGTGGCCGCAGATCGCCGGGTTGTAGGGATCCTTCGACAGGAACCCGTGCAGGTCGGTACCGCAGATACCGCACGAGTCGACGTGAACAACGGCCTTGCCTGCTGTTGCCGTCGGATCGGGAAACTCGACGAATTCCATCGTGCGAAATCCGGTGATCAGTGCTGCTTTCATGATGTGTTCTCCGTTCTCGAATCAATGGTGAATCTCTCGACGGCAGGAATAGTCGCCCATGCCAGCCCGCGGCGAAGAATTTCATGAAACTCATCGAGCTCCCAAGAGCCGCGATCGATGGTCGGCCACCTCATGCCGTCGAACGGCGCGTGTTTCATGTCCCAGTGACTCCGACAGTGTCCGAGGGTGAAGTAGAGAACACATCCCGACCCAAGCGGACGTCGGTACATGACGTAGCGAGGTTCGTCGGTGGGCCAATCGGCCGTTGCAAAGCCCTGCGTGGTGCCGGTCCAGCGCGTCTCGAGCAGCGGCTCCACGCCGGCCGTCATCTCACAGAGGTACAACTCGTCGTTTGCGTGGAACGTGCCGAGCCCGACGACCAGCGGGTCGCTTTCGGCACCGGGTGACACGCGGACGGGATAGGGCTCGATCGCTGGGTGCGAGAGGAATCGACTCCCCAGAACCTCGCTGAAGACGGGCATCGCATCGGGTGTCTCGAAGTCGGGCCCGAAAGAGTCGGGACCGTCGATCGCCGAATTCGTGGCGTGCAGGGCAAAGAGCCGACCTCCGCGCGACACCCAATCCTTGATGGCCGTTTGGGCGTCTACCGAAGGCCGCACGTCGCAGGTGTATGTGATCAGAACGTCGGCATCCGAAAGAAGACCGACGTTCTCGTAGTCGGACGAGACCTGCGTTCTGATGCAATCGTCGACCGCGAGGAGCTTCAGCAACTCGAGTCGAGCGAAGTCGAAGTCGTGCCACTTCCCACCGACGACGAGGACGACGTTGATGCGACCGGTCACCGCGAAGGTGCGCTCAGAAATTGATGCGCTTCGTGTAGCCGCCGTCGATCACGAGGTTCGCGCCCGTGATGAGACTGGCGGCCGGCGAGGCGAGGAAAGCGATCGCATTGGCGATCTCGACGGGGTCGCCGAGACGCTTGACGGGCATCTTGTTCACGATCGTGTTGTAGAAGTCGGCCATGTTCTGCTTGATGACGTCCCAGTTGCCGCCCTCGAAGAAGACCGGACCGGGCGAAACCATGTTGACGCGAATCCCCTTTGCGGCGAGCGACTGCGAAAGGTTCGCGGCGTATGCCACCATCGCTGCCTTCATCGGACCGAAGCTCCCGGGTCCGGCGAACTCTTCTTGCGCGGCAATGCTGCTGAGACACACGATCGAACCTCCGCCGCCCGCCTCCATGACGGGTCCGAGCACTTCGGCGGCGCGGACGAGGCCGAGCACGTCGAGGTTGAGGTTCTTGACCCACTGCTCTTCGCCGCGACCCGAAGCACCCGACATGTTGTGGATGAAGATGTCGCAACCACCAAGTTGTTCGGCGGCTTTCGTCAACCACGCCTTGTACGCAGCACCGTCCCCTGCATCGATGCCTTCGCCGTATGCCTTCACACCGAGAGCACCGATGCTCGAGACAGCGTCAGCCACGTCTCCGCGCGCACAGATCGCGACGTCGCAACCCTCGCGCGCCAACAATTGTGCGGTGGCGAGTCCGAGACCGCGCTTGCCGCCCGTGACGATCGCCTTCTTGCCCTTCAGCCCGAGATCCATGATGCCCCCTGTGGTCGTGCGGCACCGTCGCCGCGCCTGAGAGCATAGGGTGGCGGCATGAAGCCAAGTGAAGTCGCACTCGTGACCGGGGCCGGGTCCGGCATCGGAAAAGCCACCGCAAAGATGTTCGCCGACCGGGGGTACGGGGTCGTCGTCGTCGACCTCACGCCGGAGAGCCTTGCGTGGACGGCCACGGAAGCCGATCCGGGGCTCTACGTCGCCGTCGCAGGAAGCGTCACCGACGAGGCGTTGAATCGTGAGGCTGTTGCCGCCGCGGTCGACACGTTCGGCCGTCTCGACGTGTCGATTCTCAACGCTGGCATCACTGGCTCGAAGCCGTGGAACGAAACGGGTGCCATCGACGCGCTTCGCCACATCCTCGACGTGAACGTCGTCGGTGTCGCCATGGGCATCAACGAAGCGGCTGCCGTGATGAAGGCGCAGGGCCACGGCGTGATCCTTCCCACCTGTTCGACATCCGGCCTGCGTGGAGATCCCGGTAACTGGGCATACAACGCCTCGAAAGCGGCGGTGATCAACCTCGTGCGCGCGGCTGCACTCGACCTCGGGCCGTTCGGTATCCGTGTCAACGGGGTCGCCCCCGGCCCGACGGAGACCGGTTTGACGGTGCGGCTGAACGAGTTGCCAGAATTGAAGCAAGCAATGGTGAATCGCATACCACTTGGTCGATGGGGAAGGCCGGAGGACTTGGCAGAGGTTTTCTGGTTTCTCGCATCGCCGGCCGCGTCGTTCATCACGGGCGACACGGTTTTCTGCGACGGAGGGATTTCTGCAAACGCAGGTCACTTCGCATTGCCCGAGCGTTCCCGTTGAGGATTCGGCCCCACGCTGATTGCTAGCGTGTCGCGCATGGCCGACAAGCTCATCACCAACTACGAAGACGTCACCGTCTACGGGCTCGACACCGAGACCGAAGACCTCATGCACGAACAGCAGAAGGAACTGACGTTCTGTTGGACGACGAAGGACGGTTCGCCCATGGCGTCGATTCTCAGCTACTTCCGCAAAGACGGCATTTTCTGGATGACCTCCGCCGCCCATCGCAAGCGTGTGCCCGCCATCAGGCGTGACCCACGTGTCGCCGTCGTTGTCACGTCCACCGGCCAACCGATGGGTGGCGGCCGCACAGTCACCTACAAGGGGACTGCACGGGTGCTCGACGATCGAACCACGAAGGAATGGTTCTATCCGGCGCTCGCCGACCGTCTGTACGGCAGCAACCCGGAGCGGGCAGCGGAGTTCGCCAAAATGCTCGATTCACCCGACCGCATCATCATCGAAGTCACGCCGGGTCTGCGTGTCGGCTACGACGGCGCAAAGATGGCGGCCGCCACGACGCGCTCTCGCGAGGCCGGTGTCCTGAAGAGTCTCTGATCGTCGCCTACTGGGTGATGCCCAGGGCGGTCAATGCGGTTTCCCGAGTGATTTTGTAGTCGGCTTTGCCGCTCGGGCTGCGATACACCACATCGACGAACACGACGTGCTTCGGGCACTTGTAGGCAGCGAGACTCTTGCGCATCTCGGACGACAATTCCTCGGCGGTGACGGTGCATCCCGGCGTGCGAGAGACGACGGCGACGACGGCGTTCCCGAACCTGTCGTCGGGCACTCCGACCACGGTGCAATCCGCGATTCCGGTCACCGCTCGAGCGACGACCTCCACTTCTTCCGGGTAGACCTTTTCGCCTCCGGTGTTGATGCACACCGAGCCACGACCGAGCAGATGCATCGTTCCGTCTGCATCGATGATCGCGTAGTCGCCCGGAACGGTGTAGCGGACACCGTCGACCGAGCGGAAGGTGCTGGCGGACTTCTCGGGATCGCGGAAGTATCCCTGCGGAATCGGCCCCGACGCTCCGAGTACGCCGACGCGTCCGCTGCCACGAGGAATGATCTCCCATGACTGATCATCGAACGTGACGACATTCGGTGGCGCAATGAAGACCGCCGTGTCGAGGGGCGCCTTGTCGGGTGTCGTCATGTCGATCCCGAACGGACCGCCCTCGCTGGCTCCGAGCATGTCGATCATCGTCGCGTTGGGCATGAAACGACGCAGCACCAATTTCTGGTCACCCGAGAGGGTCGCGCCGGAAGAAGTGATGCGCACGACGCTCGTGAGGTCGGGGATCGCTGCGCCCGTGGCTTCGAGACTTTCGAGGTACCTGTTGACGGGCTTGGCGAATGCGTCTCCAACGAGGGAGATCTGATTGACGCGGTACTTGGCGGCGAGCTCGACGAGCTCAGCGGGGTCGAATCGCCGCGACTTCAGCAGCACCACCTTGCCGCCGAGAACGAAGCTCGACATCGCGAGAAACAACGCGACGCCGTGCATGAGCGGCGGCGCACACAGATTCGTCGGACTCTTTCCCTCGGAGTTGAGCTGTCGGGCGCGCGCGCCGACGTCTTCGGTCGTGGCGGGCAGGGGCAGGCCGAGCGCCTGATAACCGGATGAAGCGAGGGCCCCAAACAAGTCGACGTGACGCCACATGACACCCTTCGGCATGCCCGTCGTGCCGCCGGTGTACAAAAACAGCAGATCCTCACCCGAGCGACGGATGCGCTCGGCCCGCTCGGCGCTCGACACGACGGTTGCGTAGTCGAGGTGACCTTTTGGAAGAACGTGGCCTGACCCGACGTCGTTGACGCAGATCAGGGTACGCAGGCTGGGAACCAACGCCTGCAGGCCATCAACTCTGTCGGCTAGCGAGGCGTGGTAGACGAGAACCTCCGCCTCCGAGTTGTTCAGGATGTAGGCAACCTCGTTGACGAGGTAGCGGTAGTTGACGTTGACCGGAGTTGCGCGCAATTTGAAGAGGGCATAGACGCTTTCGAGGTACGCCGCATCGTTGTAGAGGAGTTGTGCGACCCGGGACCCTTCCTTGACTCCACTCGCGGAGAAGACGGTCGCGAGGCGTGCCGCCCGATCATCGAGATCCCTCCAACGAATCTCTTGGTCGCCGAGGACAACCGCAATCTGATCCGGTTGCGCATCGGCAAGCGCTTCCCAGAGAGTCGCCCAACTTTCTGACACGTACGGAGTTGACGACACGGATACGGCTCCTTCTCGCAGAATGGAATGTTGCGAAATTGTAGATGCAGGGGGTCGTCTACCCTGAGCGGATGGACGACAGGGTCATCAACCCCGACAAATTGAAGATGTTCTCGTTTGTGTTGTACAGCCAATTGGCGGGAGCGGTTACGTCCGGGATGGTGCATCTCGGCGACAAGCTCGGGCTGTACCGAATTCTCGCCGCGGCGCCCGGGTCGATGGACGCAGAGAATCTTGCGACTGCCTGTGGCCTGCAGGAACGATGGGTGCGTGAGTGGGCCAGCAACCAAGTGGCAGCACGCTTGATCGATGCTGATCATGCCGACCCGCACCGGCCACGGTTCGTTTTGTCCGCCGAGGCTCGGGCAGTTCTGGCCGATGACACACACCCGGCATTCGGCATGGGCATGTTCCATCGCTTGCCCGCAACGATGGAACGGCTCAGCGTCTTGCCGACGTGCTTCGCGACCGGACGCGGGTTCGATTACGACGCGCACGGGCACGACGGTGCGGTTGGCATCGAGCGATCGTTCGAACCGTGGAGCAACGCGAACCTCGTGCCGGTCGTCTTGCCTGCGGTCGAAGGCGTCGTCGACGCACTACGGCGCGGTATCGAGGTTGCCGACATCGGATGCGGCGCCGGGTCGGCAGTGTGCACGATGGCCGAGGCGTACCCCGAGAGCAGGTTCACCGGCTACGACATTTCTCGCCACGCGCTTGCAATCGCACGGGAAAAGGCGGGCTCTCGGGGCCTCACGAATGTGAGGTTCGTCGACGCCCGCGAAGAGTCGGTGGCAGAGGACGGAAGGTTCGGCTTTGTGACGACCTTCGACTGCATCCATGACATGACGCGCCCACGCGAGATGGTGTCGATCATCAGGCGTTCGCTGGCAAAGGACGGGGTCTGGCTCTTGGTCGACATCAAGGCACTCGAGACCCTCGAACAAAACGTGGCGAAGAACCCGATGGCTGCCCTCATGTACGGGATCAGCGTGATGTCGTGCATGGCGTCGGCGCTGTCGGAAGAGGGCGGCGAAGGGCTCGGAACCCTCGGCTTTCCGGCGTCGACTGCCGAGGCCTTCGCGCGCGAGGCGGGTTTCACGTCGTTCCGTCAACTCGACATCGAGCACTCGGTCAATGCCTTCTACGAGATCCGTCCCTGACGTTGCTCACTTCTTGCAAGCGTCGACGGCCTTGACGATCGGATAGGGATTCACGGCAGCGCCGCCCTGCGGGTGAACCTCGAAATGAAGGTGTGCCGTTGTCGCACCCGTCGAGCCAACGGTTCCGATGACCTGGCCGGCGGCAACCTTCGAGCCCACAGCAATGCCGGGAGCGAACGTGTCGAGGTGGGCGTAGAAAAAGTACGTGCCATCACCCATTGTCAGGCGAACTGCGTTGCCGGACAGCTTTGCGGTGTCCGCCGTGTAGATCTTGGTGATCGTGCCGTCGGCAACTGCGAGCACTTCCTGTCCGCGGTTGGCGATGATGTCGACGCCCTCGTGCTTGCGGTCGGCCCCGCGGGGCTCCATCCAGGTGTCGATGAAGTAGCACGCGGGACGCACCGGGAACACCGGAATCGTCACGGCGAGAACCGGACGGGGGAGAAGTCCGAGTTCGATTGCCGTCGCAGCATCGAGCGCTCCGTTTGCGGCGAGGTTGCGGGCGGTCTGAAACTTCGAGATGGCGGTCTTCGTCGCGTTGCCGAAGATGCCGTCGGCGCCACCGAAAACCTCGAGGCCCGCGCCGATGAGTGCGTTCTGCAGTGCCGACACGACTTCACCACGAGCGCCGAACACCGGGAGCATCTCGACGCTCCATGCAATGGGCGCAGTGGTCGGTGCCGGGACAGTCGTCGGTGCGACGGTCGTCGCAGGTGCAGTCGTCGTGGGTGCAGGCGCTGTGGTGGTGGGTGCGGGGGCGGTAGTGGTGGTCGCCGGAACGGTTGCGCTCGTCGCCGCGACGTTGGCGGGAATCAGTCCGAGAAGTCGGGCGGTGCGCAAGTCGAGGCGGCCCGTCGCACGGAATCCGACGACTGACTGGAAGTTACGAAGAGTTGCCCGGGTGCGCGGACTGAACTCGCCATCGACGCCCCCAACGAGTGTGAATCCCTTGGCAACGAGGGCCTGTTGAAGGGCCTTCACGGCATCGCCGGACTGTCCGAAGCGCGGAAGACCCGCGCGGGCGGGGGCGGCTGCGGGGGCGGCCGCTGCCGTGGCTGCCGAAGCAGAGGGCGTACCGAAGGCGAAGAGACCAGCCACGACGGCGCCTGCCGAAGCGGTCGTGATCTTCTTCAGGGTTTTTCCGAGTGCTGCCTGCATGTGGTGCTCCTTGCGAGTTGCACAAGGGGCATCGGCTGCTCAGGCGGGGACTTGAGAAAAAACTCACGGAAAATGTGGCTCTAACCACCAAGAGTGGTCATTGAAGGCCAAAATTCACCCTCTGTCGGGCTTTTGCGGTCAATTCAGGCTCGGAATCGGCTCAGGATGTGACGAGCGGTTTTACGGGTCGGACCTCCAAAGTGGCCAGACCGGTGACAGCCTCGAGCAGGTCCGCGCGTGTCAGAACGCCCGTGTGCGCGGCGAATTGAACCGCGAGGCCATCGATGAGACCCATCAAGCGCATGGCGGTGCGGCGGGGCTCGGCACAAGCGAACTCACCGGTGGCGTTGCCCCGCTCGACGATCGACTCGATCAAAGAGACACCTCGCGCATCGAGCTCTTGGCTGATGCGACGCATCGACGGATTCCGCAGAGCCTCGCCCCATGCGTCGATCCATAGCATCCACTCGAGGTCGTCGCTTCCCTCCGGCACGAAATCTTCGAGGGCGCGCGCAAGTTGTTCGTTCGGCCCCGAAACTTCGTACACGTACTCCTCGAGTTCCTGCAGCGCAGTTCGGGCGTAGTGTGCGAACGCCTCCGCAAGAAGGGTTTCCTTTGAGTCGAAGTGGTAGTGGACGAGGCTGGTCGAAATACCCAAACGTTGTGCGACATCGGACACGCGCGTACCTGCGAAACCCCGCTCGATCACCACTTTGCACGTGGTCTCGAGAATTTCCTGCCGTCGCTCTTCGACGGTTTGTCGCTTCACACAGCAGAACATAGTCTCGGCCGTCATGGCACTCACTCTCGATGACGTTCGCAGTGATTCGAAGAGGCACGGGCCCCTCGCGTGGGTCGCGACCGTGTCGCCTTCGGGAACCCCCTACGCATCGCCGGTCGCCGTTGCCTGGCACGGTGACAACATCCTCGCCTTCCTGGCCACCCCCGAGGCGAAGGTTTCGAACGTCCGCTCGAACCCTCGCGTCAGCGTTCATTTCGCGGTCTCCGCTGACACGGATTGGGACAGCTGTGTGGTCTGGGGTCGCGGACGAATCGTCGACGACACGGCGGGACGCGAGTCGTTGTGGGACAAGATGGGCTACGACTGCAATGTCTTCGAACCGGGCGGTCCTGCAGCAGACTCCCACGTCTTTCTCGTCGTCGAGCCGACGCGCGCGGTGATTCTGCGCAATTACGGCTTGAAGGGCAAGGACTCCTGGCGCCTCTGATGCGCAAGTGGACCGTCAGCGTCGCCGGGTACAGGCGGATCACACTCGGAGCGCTCGTCGCTCTCTACACAATCGTCATCACCGGTGCTCTCGTGAGATTGACCGGATCAGGACTCGGGTGTGCCGACTGGCCGCGTTGTTCCGAAGAGCGCTTCATCGACGTGTCCACGGGCCACGGGGCCATCGAACAGGTGAACCGTCTCTTCACCGGAGTGGTGGCAGCAAGTGTGATCCTCGCCGTGCTCGCCAGCGTGCGTCTGGCTGAGCGCCGTCGCGCCCTCACGAATCTCGCAATCGGTCTCGTCATCGGGGTCCTTGCACAGGTCGTGATCGGAGGCATAGTCGTTCTGACGGGGCTGAATCCGTGGGCGAACATGGCTCACTTCCTCGTCTCGATGGTCTTGCTTGCAAATGCGCTTGTTCTGCACAGGCTGGCCGACGCACACGACCGACCTTCCGCGGGTGGCGTTGCACTGCCTGTGCGACTCATCCTCGCGACCGCCTCTCTCGGTTTGGCGGCGGTGGTGACGGGCACCGTCGTGACCGCAACCGGTCCGCATGCCGGCGACGAAGACGCCGTCCGGTTCGGCTTCTCCATACATCAAGTGGCGCGCATCCACGGCACTGCCGTCATTGCAACCCTGGCCGCGATCGCACTGCTTTTGTGGCGCACGAAGGGTCGCGAGCGACTCTTCGAGTCGCGGGTTTCGCGTCTGATGGGTATTGCGCTGCTGCAGGCAGTCGTCGGCTACGTGCAGTATCTCGCTGATGTGCCGGCCCTGCTCGTCGCGGTCCACATCGCTTTGGCTTCGGGTGTGTGGTTGTCGCTCGTCGATGTCCTCTATTGCGCTTGGACTATGCGTAGCCGCGCAGGGACTCCAAGCACCGATAAAAGCCCCGCACGGTCCCTTCGATGATCTCGCCGACGGGCTCGACGGAGTTGATTCGACCCGCCACCTGACCCGTGAGAGCGATCGAAGCCTCCATGTCACCGCCGAAATAGAGCGCGGTTGTGTTGGCGAACTGTTCCATCCCGACGTGGTCCGCGCGCTCGAGCTCGGTCGTTCGCTCCGTGCGCAGGGCCCGCAACCCCGGCCGCGAGAACCTGTTGAGGAAGACGGTGTCGGTTTCCTTCGCCCCGACGATCGACTTCTTCCAGTTCTCGTGCACGGGGGACTCGAGAGCCGAGACCATACGCGTGCCCATTTGCACGCCTTCGGCACCGAGAGCGAAGGCGGCCGCCATGCTGGCGCCATCGGTGATCCCGCCCGCGGCGATGATCGGCACGTCGACGTTTTCCGCCACGAGCGGAAGCAAGACCATCGTTGACACGTCCTTCGGGTTCTTGAATCCTCCACCTTCGCCGCCCTCGACGACGAGGCCGTCGACTCCTGCGTCGACCGCCTTCAGGGCCGCGGCGAGCGTCGGGACGACGTGAAAGACGGTCAGCCCCGCTGCTTTCAGGCGCGCCGTGTATTTCGTCGGGTCACCCGCAGACGTTGTGACGAATCGAATTCCTTGTTCAACCACGAAGTCCGCGATGCCTTCATCCCGCACGAACAACTGTGCGATGTTCACACCGAAGGGTTTCGTGGTGAGTTGGCGCATAGCGAGAATTTCGTTCTTGATCGCATCGAGGTCTCCGGACGATGTCTCGATGATGCCGAGGGCTCCCGCGTTGGAGACCGCCGAGGCCAGTTGCGACCTGGCTATCCAGCCCATGGGCGCTTGAACTACGGGGTAGTCGACGCCGAGCAGGCGGCTGACACGGTTGGAGATTGGACGCGGCTTCTCGGTCATGTTGCAATGTTCGCACACGGAACCGGTTCCAACGAACGGCTAGTTTCTGTCCATGTCTTCAGCAGAGGTTCTTTACGAAGTCGACGACCACATCGCGACGATCACCCTGAACGCCCCCGAGCGCATGAACACAATTTCGAGCGCGATGCTCGATGAGTTGTCCGACGCGCTTCTTCGTGCGGACCGCGATCGCAACGTTCGCTGCGTGATCCTCACCGGTGCGGGGCGTGCTTTCTGTGCGGGCCTCGATCTCGCGGCGCAGATGTCGGGTTCGAAGGACTCCCTCGGCAACATGGGCGACCTCGGTGCATCGACCGGCGAGTTCGATCTCCGCACGGCTCCACCGGTCGTGCTTCACAATCTCGACACACCTGTGGTGTGTGCGCTCAATGGTGGTGCCGCCGGCTACGGCCTCGACCTCGCATTCGGTTGCGACATCCGGTTGGCAGCTGACACCGCAAAACTGAACCCGGGTTTCGCCAAGCGCGGCATCCTTCCCGAGTCGGGCGGCACATGGCTTCTGCCGCGCATGGTGGGCTATGCGAAGGCCGCCGAGATCTCCTTCACGGGTCGAACGTTGACGGCCGTCGAAGCACTCGACCTCGGACTCGTCAACTACGTGCATCCGGCGGCCGAATTGCAGTCTGCAGCCCGCATGTTGGCGACCGAGATCACCGCGAACGCTCCACTTGCGGTCCGCGCAATCAAGCGGATGATGCGTGCCGCAGAAACGGAGACGTTCGAGCAGAACATTCACCACGTCTTTCTGCAGTTGCTGCCGCTCTTCAAGACCGCTGACTTCCGTGAAGGGGTCTCCGCCTTCATGGAAAAGCGGACTCCCGAATTCAAGGGCCGCTGAAGACACCGTCGTGAATCGTGCCGAGGCCCTCGCATTGCTCGGCCTCACCGAAGGCTTCGATGTGCGGGATCTGCAGAGGGCTCGTCGTCAGGCTTTGCTCCGGCGCCATCCCGACCACGGCGGTACTCGCGAGGCCGTCGACGACGTCGAGCGTGCGGTCGAGTTGCTTCTCGTTGCTCGCGACGTCGGATCACTTCGTGTGCGACGGGGTTCGGACAGTCCGTCCTTCACGGTGAGCGCATTGCCCGTCGAGGCGTTCGAACTTTTGCTCTTGGCTGCAGCCGATTTGGGCGACGTGTCCGATGACGACCCGCCCTACCGTCTGGAGGTGCGCATGCACGAGCCGCCCGACACGTGGGTCTGCTTCGAGCTGGTACCCGATGCGGGGTCGTCGACCGTCTCGTTGACCCTCGAGGCTCCCATGGCACACGACGTCGAAGCTGTTCGCGACACCTGGGTCGCTGCGATCAACGCTCTGCAGCTGCCTTGAGAAGGCGGTCGCGCACGGCGGCACCGAGACCCGTCGGCTGGGGGAGCAAGCCGATGATGAGGTCAACCCCTTGGTCGTCGCATCTGCGCAGCGACGAGTAGAGGTTTCGGGAGTATTCGTACGAGTCGTTGTCGTGGGGTAGCACGGCGACTCGCTTGCCGCGCGCCTCCGCTTCGCGTTGCGCGTCATCAACCTCGGCTTGCGTGGAAAAGACGAGGAGTCTGGTCTGCGGTGCATAGTGGGAGTGAAGCATCCCCGGTGCGACGGCCTTCTCTGTGTCCACCGTCCCCGAGATGTCCTCCGAGACCACGACAGCGAGGCCGTGTTCGGCGAGGCACGCCGAGATGTCCTCGACCGTCACTCCACCGGGGCGCAGGATGGCAGCTGGCTCCTTCGTACAGTTGACGATCGTTGACTCGACGCCGACCCGGCATCCCCCGCCATCGAGGATGGCATCGATACGACCGTCGAGGTCGGAGAGGACGTGCGCGGCAGTTGTCGGGCTGATCGACCCGAACCGGTTCGCGGAGGGCGCCGCGATACCAGCACTGCCCTTCAGGTGCAGTGCCGCCAGAAGGCGCAGAGTAGCCGGATGATCGGGTACGCGCAGGACGACCGTGTTGCGACCTCCCGTGACAACCGGCAACACCAAATCCGATCGCTCGGTCAAAATCGACAGGGGTCCCGGCCAGTAGGCGCGAGCGAGTACCTCGGCGGCCGGCGTCCAGTTGCGCGAGAGGGACTGCGCGTGGGAGATGTCCGCGACGTGCACGATCAACGGGTGAGTTCTCGGGCGCCCCTTTGCCTCAAAAATGCGAAGCACTGCTTCGTCATTCGACGCATCTGCGGCAAGTCCGTAAACCGTCTCGGTCGGAACGGCGACGAGACGACCCCCCAGCAGAAAGTCGATTGCGTGGGCGAGGTCGACGTCGACGTCGGCTTCGAGCAGGATCGTGTCCATGCCGATCACTTGTCGGAAAATCTTGACTCGAGGAAGCCGACGACCGCATCGATGAAGGGAAACGAGCCCGGAGTCGCGAAGTGGTCGGTTCGCGGAAGCACGGAGAGTGAACCATCGGGGAAAGACTCAGCCAGACGATCCGACGGCGCGGCGAAATCGCGTTCGCCGATGCACACGAGCACGGGGCAGACGATCTGCGACAACTGCGCCGGAGACAACGGGGCGGAGGGCGGTCTCTTCAGAACAGCAGTCAAGGCCTCGACGTCGTTGTCACCCTGCCGTGCGTACTGGCCGAAGAGTCGGGCAATGTTGTCGTCGGGCGGTGCAGTGCCATCGATGCCCGAGAGGATGCGAGCAGTCTCTTCGGGCTTGTGCGGTTCGAATACTCCGTTTCCAATGCCCGCGAGGACCATGCCGCGAAACCGACTCGGGGCGTCGATCGCGGCTCGCAGCGTGGTGAGTGCGCCGAGTGAAAAGCCGACGACGATGCACGGCTCCTCAGGTAGACGCTCGAGAAGGTACGAGGAAAGGTCGGCGTACGCGGCAGGTTCATGGGGCTTTTCCGCCCCGCCATGTCCGAGAAGATCGATACCCGAGACGGAGAAACCCGTGTCGGCAAAAATCTGGTCGATCCCGGGTCCCTGCCAGGTGTCGCGGTACGAGCCGCCCCAACCGTGAACCAGAACGAGAGAATTCGCGACCATGGTCGCCTAGCCTAAGACGGCCATGCGTTTCCTTACCGCGCACCCTCCCCATGACCTCACGTACAACGACGTGTTCATGGTTCCCAGCCTCAGCGATGTGCCGAGTCGATTCGACGTCGACCTGGCCACGCCCGACGGCATCGGGACCACCGTTCCCGTTGTCGTGGCGAACATGACGGCCGTTGCTGGTCGTCGCATGGCCGAAACCATCGCCCGGCGAGGTGGCCTGGCTGTGCTTCCCCAGGACATCCCTCTCGACATCATCGAATCCGTCACCTCCTTCGTGAAATCGCGACACGACGTGTTTGAAACACCGATCACTCTCGCTCCGTCCGACACCGTGGGGAATGCTCTGAGCCTCATCCACAAGCGTGCCCACGGCGCAATCATCGTCGTCGATGCCGACCAACGGCCGGTGGGCATCTTCACCGAGCACGATGCCGCGGGTTACGACCGATTCACGCAGGTGCAACATGTGATGAATCGCGACCTCATTTGTGTCGAGGCGGGACTCGACCCGCAAAAGATCTTCGACTTTCTCCACGAGCGTCGACTCACGTTCGCCCCGGTGGTCGGTTCGGACGGGGCGCTTCTTGGTTGTGTGACCCGAAAGGGTGCGTTGCGGAGCACCTTGTACGCCCCTGCACGCGGTCGTGACGGTCGCTTCCTTGTATCAGTGGCGGTCGGCATCAATGGTGAACCCGACGCACGGGCGAAAGCCCTCGCCAAGATGGGTGTCGATGTCCTTGTCATCGATACTGCGCACGGTCACCAGGGGCGGATGTTGCGTGCGGTGGAGGCCGTACGTGCAGCGGCCCCCGAAGTTCACCTTGTCGCCGGAAACGTCGTCACCGCAAAGGCCACCCGTGATTTGATCGAGGCGGGAGTCGACATCGTGAAGGTCGGTGTCGGACCCGGGGCGATGTGCACAACTCGCATGATGACCGGTGTCGGCCGTCCACAGTTCACCGCGGTCATGGAGTGTTCCGACGAGGCGCACCGCCTGGGGCGGGACGTTTGGGCAGATGGCGGGGTTCGGTATCCGCGCGACGTTGCTCTTGCGCTCGCAGCGGGTGCATCAAACGTGATGTTCGGGTCGTGGTTGGCCGGTACCTACGAGTCGGCAGCCGACACACTGCGCGACACTGAGGGACGTCTCTACAAGGAGAGTTTCGGGATGGCGTCCAATCGTGCGGTCCGCAACCGGACCAGCAAGGAAACGGCGTTCGAGCGTGCCCGAAAAGAGCTTTTCGAAGAAGGGATCAGCACCTCTCGCATGTATCTCGACCACGATCGACCGGGCGTCGAGGACATCGTCGACCAAATCGTTGCGGGTGTCCGCTCTTCGTTCACCTACGCAGGCGCAGCGAGCATCACCGAGTTCCGCGAGCGGGCCGTTGTCGGGATCCAAAGCGCAGCGGGCTACGACGAAGGCCGGCCACAGGGCACGAGCTGGTAGCCACGACGATGCGCGTCGTCGCCATCGACGGACCCGCAGGGGCGGGCAAGTCCACTATCGCCCGCGCCTTGGCGCGTCGGCTGGAGGTCCCTTATCTCGATACAGGTGCCATGTATCGCGCGGTGACCCACGCTGCGTTGCGCGACGGCATCGAGCCAACCGAGGCCGACGCGGTCACACACCTGGCCGTGGTGTCGCGTATCGACGTCGGTGACGACCGCGTGATTGTCGACGGAGTCGATGTCACCCTTGAGCTCCGATCAAACAGAATCAACCAAGCCGTGAGCCACGTCGCCGCCATCAGTGGTGTCCGCGCGGTTCTGCGGGCACAGCAACGGGCGTGGGTGATGAAAAACGGTGGAGGGGTCGTCGAAGGCCGCGACATCGGTACCGTCGTCTTTCCCGACGCGACGCTCAAGGTTTTCCTCACCGCATCGCCCGAGGTACGCGCACGACGTCGTGTCGCGGAATCCGGCGGGGACATCGAGGCCATCGCTCGCTCCATAGCTGAACGCGATCGACTTGATTCGACCAGAGTCGACAGTCCGCTGCAGACGGCCGAGGGTTCGGTCACCATCGACACCTCGGTGTTGTCCGTCGATCGGGTCGTGGAGAAACTGTACGGTCTCGTGGTGGATCGCGAGGCATCTCGTGGCTGACGTCGACAGTTTTCTGGCAGGAAACGATCTTGGTTCGCGAGCGTTCTATCGGATGGTTCGCAACGTCCTCAACTTCTTCTGTCGCACCTTCTGGCGTACTTCCGTTATCGGGCGCCAACACATTCCCCGAACCGGTCCGTTCATTCTTGCGCCGGTACACCGTTCCTACATCGACACACCACTCGTGTGCACCGTGACCAGACGTCGTATGCGTTACATGGGTAAGGACTCCTTGTGGAAGAACAAGTCCGTCGGCTGGATCCTCTCGGCGCTCGGCGGGTTCCCGGTCTCGCGTGGAACCGCTGACCGCGAGGCGCTGCGGCGCTGTATCGAGGTCCTCGAAGCTGGCGAACCACTCGTTCTCTTCCCCGAAGGCGAGCGGAAGTCGGGAAAAATCGTCCACCCGCTCTTCGACGGAGTCACCTACATCGCGTTGAAAGCTGGCGTGCCGGTCGTGCCAGTTGGGATCGGCGGATCGGAGCGCGCGATGCCGAAGAACAAGAAGTACCTCCGGCCCAGCAAGTGTGTCGTCCTCGTGGGTCCGCCGATCGCACCACCCTCAAAAGAGGGCCGCGCTTCACGCAGCGCCGTGAAGGATTTTTCGGCGCACCTACACAAAGAACTGCAACGCCTTTTCGACGAAGCGCAAGAGCGAGCAGGAACGCCTTCTCAGTAACTCGATGCCTTCGCAGCCGCAAAGATGAGGTCACGCAGCGCAAGCGGATCGGAGGAACCACAGGTCTCTCTTGCCGAGTGCATCGCGAGTTGGGGCACTCCGATGTCGACGGTCTCTATCCCCAGTCTCGTCGCAGTGATCGGACCGATGGTGCTTCCACACGGCATTGCGTTGTTCGAAACAAAATCCTGCAACGGGACACCCGCCTCTTCCGCGATACGACGCACGGTTGCGGCCCCTCTGGCCGCAGTGGCGTAGCGCTGGTTGGAGTTGTGTTTCAGTGCCGGACCGCGGTTGACGAGGGGAGCATGGTTCGCGTCGTGTCGTTCGGGGTAGTTCGGGTGCAATCCGTGGGCGTTGTCGGCCGAGAGACACAATGACTTTCGCAAAAAATCGAATCGGGAATTGCCGAGACCGCGCACCCTCAGCAACTCATCGATGACGTGCTCGAGCAGGGGACCCGCCGCGCCAGTCGTGCTCTCGGAGCCCACTTCCTCGTGGTCGAAGAGACAGACGATCATCGGTCGGTCTGCGTCAGCGTGGCGGATCGCATCGACCGCGGCCCAACAAGAGACAAGGTTGTCGATACGGCCCGACGCTATGAATTCCCCCCTCGCTCCAACGAGGGCTGCCGGCGTGACGTCGAACAGGGCAATATCGAAGGCCTCGTTGGGGCCGATACCGAGCAGATCCAAGACATCGCCGCCCTCCGAGCCCCAGATGGGACGCATGTGGCTCTGTCGATTGAGAATGAGTCCCTTGTCGTTGACTTCACGGTCGAGATGTATCGCCAATTGCGGCACGCGGGCGATCGGACGGCGTGTCTCGCAAAGTCTCGTCGTCCCGTCGACGGAATGCACGACTCCTGCAAGGCCGAGATCCCTATCGAGCCAGGAGTTGAGAAGCACCCCTCCGTAGATTTCGACTTCGAGCACCGACAAACCCGCGGCCCGTGAATTCGGCCGCGGCTTCAAACGTAGGCATGGCGAATCGGTGTGTGCCCCCACCACCAGGACACCTTGCCCGGAACCGGAATCCCGGGGCCACGACCACGCGATGACGGCGCCCCCGTGTTTGAGAACGCCCTTTGATTCGGCGAAGACTGCGTCATCGACTTCCGCGTGCGACGTGACATGAAAGCCCGCCGCGCCGAGCCGCGCGACGCTGGACGAGACGGCGTGAAAGGGAGAGGGCGACTCGTCGAGATACGACAGGAAATCGTCGATTGCCGTCATCACGACTTCTGGAAGATTCCCATCGGCAGACCCGAGTTGCGAAGGTGCGACGTCTCATTGATCGTCACGATCGACCGCTCGCCACTGCGCGCCGCGGCGACCCGATGAATCGAGGTGTAGTTGGGGTAGAAGAAACCCTGAACGTTGACCGTCAGGCCGAGAACGTGGACGAGATACGCGTTGATGACGCCTCCGTGGCACACGACGGCAATCGTCTGTCCCGAGTGATCCGCGATCATTTTCTCGATGGCCAGAACGCAGCGCCTGTTGAACTCCTCGGGGCTCTCCTCGTGGACGTTCCATTCGCCACGCAACATTGCTTGCCAACGGGGATCATTGGCCGCCTTCAGCTCTTCGACGGGGACGTACTCGTTCGAATTGCGGTCCCATTCGGCGATGTCGTCGACCGTCACTATCTCGACGCTCTGCGTGCGGGCAAGGGGTGCGGCGGTCTGCTGCGCCCGACGCAATGGGCTCGCGTACACCGCGTGGATCTTCTCGCTTGCGAGATACTCGGCCAAGCGGTCGGCCTGAGCGAGGCCGTCATCCGACAACTGGGGATCGGCGACTCCTGCATCGAGTTCGCGGCGGACGGGCAGGGCGTGACGAATGATGAGAAGTTCCATTACAAACGAACTCTAAGCGAACCCTCCGCTTGCCGCCTCAACCGGGCGGGGTCACCCGCCCCGTACGGAACCGTTGAGGGTGATCGACACGTCACGGCCGAAGAAGGTGCACGACACACCGGACCCGTCGGTGCCGGCAGAGCCTTCCGATACGGAGGACCTGATCTTCTCGGCACAGTCGACGAGAGAGGCTCGTTGCGAGTAGACAACCACACCGAGCACGGCGAACACGATCGACAACACCAACCGCACGACCAGCGACGAAATGAACTTCAAAACCAAGAGAATCAACGCGACACAGACGACGATCGCCACGATCGACCCGTTTTTTGCTTGATTCAGATCGAGCGCCTGGATGAGGGTTTGATTCGGCACGTGCCCACGTTATTCACCGACGCCCACAGTCTCGTGGATGCCGACACGCGTCGATCACTCGACAACTAGTCTTTCGGCGTGTCGTCCAACATTTCACTCTCGAGTTCAGGCCCGCCAGAAACGAGGTTGCCGGTGGAGTCGCCCGAAGTTATTCACTTGACTTCACAGGTGGTGTCCGGCAACCGTGACGCGCGTGAACACGCAGTTCGGTTGGCACCGCGGAGCTCGCTCGTCTGGTGGGCGTGCGGCTGGGCCGCAAAGGATGCAGTCGATCGTTACGCGGCTTTTCGCGTCGGCTACCACCGCGGTCTCGATTCACTGAGAGCGAAAGGGTGGCGAGGTTCGGGATATGTTCGCTGGGCTCATCCGGGGAATCTCGGTTTCTTGCGGTGCGTCTTCGGTCTTCAACTAGCCGCGGGAAGGGTGGGTGAAGCCGACGAAGAAGAGCGTTGTCGTTTGTTCCTGCTTCAACTCGACCCTTCAGGGGTGCCCTCGAACGAGGCTGAACGATTCGGCGAGATATTCGGGTGACGGTGTGGGCGGTACTCGCCGGTGGCAAGGGGAGCCGCTACGGGGGGCCGAAGGCGGCGGCGTCCCATGGCGACACCACCTTCCTCGGCCACTGTCTTTCGGTTATCGAGGAAGCAAGTGAGCCGGGGGACACGATTGCGGTCTCGGTGGCCTTCGATTGGCAGCCCGACATTCCCGCACATTGCACGATGGTCGCTGACACACTCGATGCCCCCGGTCCCGCCCATTCAATTGCGCGTCTTGCTCAGTGCGCGTTGGACAGGAACGAAAACCTGGTCTTCATGGCCGTCGACATGCTCGGCGTCACCCCCCCAACACTTCGATTGTTGAGGGATCGAGCGGCGGCTTCGGTAAGAGCCGGCAGGCCCGCGGTCGCCGTTGCCAGAGGTGGTGCCGGATTGCATTGGGTTCTGGGTGCCGTTCCTGCGCCCCTTGCCGCGTCGATCGTTTCCAACGGCGACTCGGTGTCAGCCGTTCAGGTGCTACTGCGCTTGTGTCCGGTTGATGCGGTGGATGTGCAGCCCGACGAGTTGCTTGATGTAAACACCCCCGAACTGCGACCCGATTGAGCCGTGCCGATAGTCTCGAAAACGATGTCGATTTCAGAAATTTCCATCACAGAGTTGAAGGGCCAGATCGACCGGGGCTGCACGGTCATCGATGTTCGTGAAACTGACGAATACGTCGCGGGCCACGTCCCCGGTGCCCTCTCGGTTCCACTCTCAGTGTTGACCGAGAACGTCGATGCTTTTCCCGATGGTGTGGTTACCTACGTCATTTGCCAGGTAGGTGGACGGAGTTTGCGTGCCTGCGAATACCTCGAGGGTCTCGGCAAGCTTGTGGTGAACGTGGCCGGAGGAACCGGGGCTTGGACAGCCACGGGTAACGGAGTCGTCTTGGGCGAGTCGCCGCATTGAGCTCCGATGCGGGAACATGGATCGAAACCCGCAGCGGTGTCGAAGAACTTGCTTCACGTCTTCGATCCGTCGAGACATACAGCCTCGACACCGAGTTTCACCGTGAACGTACCTACTTTCCGCAACTTGCGTTGATCCAGATCAACCTCGCCGACCAGATATTCATTGTTGACCCTACGGCGGTCGACCTCGACGTCATTGCAGCACTGTTCGAAAATGATGCGCTCGTGGTCCTCCATGCCGCTCAACAAGATCTCGACGTGCTTCAGCTCACGTGTGGTTCGCGACTCAATGCGATTTTCGATACACAGATCGCAGCCGGGTTCATCGGTTACAGCACACCCTCGTTGTCTGCGCTGGTTCAAAATGAGATGGGTTTCGCCCTTCCCAAAGGTGACCGCCTCACTGACTGGCTGCGCCGCCCGTTGACCGATGACCAAAAGTCATACGCGGCGGCGGATGTGCGTCATCTACCTTTCCTGCATCAGTCGATCACCCGGCAGTTGGAAGACTGCGGCCGAGTGTCGTGGGCCGAGGATGCGTTTCGCGAGTTGCTCGAGCGACCTTCTTCGCTAGTCGACCCATCGCAGGCGTGGTTGAGGGTGAAAGACGTAAAGACGCTGAAGTCGCGAGCAAGGGGAGTGGCCCAGTCCGTTGCGCAATGGCGTGAAGAGCGAGCCCAACGCCAGAACATCCCCGTTCGCCACGTTCTTTCGGACCTCGCTCTACTCGGTGTAGCGCAACGCGCACCCCACACGCTCGAGGAGTTGGCTCAATGCCGGGGGGTTGACGGGCGTTACACCAAGGGTTCCATCGCGCGGGAAATACTCGACGCGGTTGAACGGGGTCGTGACCTCGACGTTGCGCACCCGAAAAACGATGCCGAAGAGTTCGATCGGGATCTACGACCTGCAGCCACCTTGATCTCGGCGTGGATCAGTGAGGTTGCCGCTCGTGAGCGGATCGAGACGGCAATCCTGGGCACGCGTGCCGACATCATCGACTTCCTCCGTGGAACCCCCGGGGCCCGTCTCCGCACAGGCTGGCGGTCCGACCTTGTGGGTCGTGACCTGACTGACTTGGTGGCAGGCTCCGCCGGAATCGCCTTCGACGGAGCAGGCGGCCTGCGGCTTCTACGCGGGTGAAACCCCCTTTTTCGCCTCGTGCCCAGATAAGATTGCCCTCGCCGTTGTCTGGCCGTTTACGGACCGGGGCCACTGCGGTTTTGTCCCATTGCGAAGAATTCGGAGCCCTCACGTGAAAAAGGGTCGTCATCGTCGCTTCGAAGAAGCGCGAAAGTTGAAGCAGGCCGGCCCCAGTGCCGCCGATCTGGGCTTTGGTGGTTCGCAAGCCCGCCAGCGCTCCGAGGAGGATGAGTACGCCGCCATTGCGGAAAAGTACGGGGTGACCTTCGATGAAGACGAAGAGGAAGACGACGAGGACGAGTCCTGACGTTTCGCCTTTCGGCCGTCTCTCTCAACCAACATGACCCCCCGACGCAACATTGCTCTCGTAGCGCACGTCGACCACGGAAAGACGACGTTGGTCGACTCCCTTTTGCGCAGCACCGGAACCTTTGCCGCTCATCAACAAGTCGTCGATCGGGTGATGGACTCGAACGACCAGGAACGCGAGCGAGGAATCACGATCCTCGCCAAGGCCGCTCAGATCACCTACAAGGGTGTCAGCATCAACCTCGTCGACACTCCGGGTCATGCCGACTTCGGTGGGGAAGTCGAACGCGCCCTGCACATCGTCGACGGAATCGTGCTGTTGGTTGACGCCGCCGAGGGGCCGTTGCCACAGACCAGATACGTGCTTTCGAAGGCCATGGACGCCAATCTTCCCGCCGTCGTCGTGTTGAACAAGGTCGACAGACAAGACGCCCGTCCAGAGGAGGTCCTCGGGGAGGTTGAGCAGCTGTTCTTGGATCTCGCTCGCAACGACGAACAACTTTCCTTCCACGTCGTCAGTGCGGTGGCCCGTGAGGGCAGGTCAATGATCGGGGTCGGCATGCCCGCACCCGATGCGACCCTCGAGCCATTGCTCGACTGCATGCTCGGGCTTCCCGAGCCGAAGAGTGATTCCGACGGAGTGTTGCGTGCACTCGTGACCAACCTCGATGCGTCGGACTATCTGGGTCGCCTCGGCATCGGGCGCGTGTATTCGGGCACGTTACGCAAAGGCGAGGCGGTGGCCTTGTGCCAGCGACCATCAGACGACAATCCGACGCCGATGTTGCGCCGGCGGATAACCACTCTGCAGGTCTTTCGCGGAATCGGCAGGTCCGACGTCGAGAGCGTCGAGGCCGGTGATCTGTTTGTCGTCTCGGGCATCCCTGAGATCGAAGTCGGGGACACTCTGACGAGTGTGGAAACTCCGTCGCCGCTGCCGCGGCTCATCGTGGACGACCCGGTGATCCGCATGAGTTTTGGTGTCAACACGTCCCCAATGGCGGGCCGAGACGGCAAGTTCCTGACGAGCCGCCACCTGCGTGACCGACTCGACCGTGAAATTCTCGGGAACGTGTCGATTCGCATCGCGCCGACCGACTCGCCCGAGGTGATCGAGGTGTCAGGACGAGGTGAATTGCAACTAGCGGTTCTCATCGAGAACATGCGTCGCGAGGGCTACGAGTTGCAAGTGAGTCGCCCCGAAGTCGTGACGAAGGAAATCGACGGGCGTCGCCACGAACCGCTCGAGGAGGGCACCGTCGACGTGCCCGACGAACACGTCGGCACCGTGACACAGGCCCTTGCTCCGCGAAAAGGTCGTGTCACAGACATCGGGCCCGGCGACGTGGGTCGCACGCTCGTCGGCTTCGAAGCCCCCTCACGTGGTCTCATCGGTTTTCGTTCGCAGGTCATCACCGAGACGCGAGGAACTGCTCTCATCCACATGCGTCTCATAGGTTGGACGCCGTGGGTTGGTGAGCTGCCGCACCGGACGGGGGCGGCGATGATCTCCGACCGCACGGGAAAGGTGACGGCCTACGCACTCGACAATCTTCAGTTGCGTGGGACGCTGTTCGTCCCACCGGGCGAAGAGGTGTACGAGGGCATGGTCGTAGGTGAAAATTCACGCAGCGACGAGATGGTCGTGAATGCGGTTCGTGCGAAGGAAAAGACGAACATCCGCACCCACAGTCACGATGACGGGGTCAAACTAGCCGCCCCCGTCATTCACACGCTCGAGAGCGCCTTGGAATGGATCGCCGACGATGAATTGGTTGAGGTGACCCCGGCAGCCTTGCGCATCCGCAAGCGGCTCCTCGGCCTCGAAGACCGCCGGCGCGCCTTCAAGCGTTCGCAATAGGCCGTCGCACCACGCGGGACTACTTCTTTCGCGCCTTTTTCGTCAGCGTGACCGGATGGGCTGCGACCGTTGTATCGCGCTTTTCGAGTTCCTTCACCAGCATTCCGTAGACCGTCGAACCGACGAGTTCGGTGAGCTCGTCCTTCAAGTATTTGTAGGTTGGATCTTTGCCGACGAACGAACTCCTATCGTTGGTGCACCACCAATGGAACTCGTGGCCGCCGTCACCCCAATCACGGCGCTTCCATTCGCGCACGAAAGTGACGATGTGTCCATCTTCGTCGGTCGTCTCTTGTAGTCGAACAGGGACCTGCCAGCACACGTCGGGCTTCCAGTCCATCGGACGCTCACCGGCCTCCATCGCACCGATGTGCAGAGCACAACCGGTGCCGCCCTCGAAGCCCGGTGTGTTGAGAAAGACGCACGCTCCGTCGACGACGCGGGTTTTCGGAGTTCCGTCGCGCTCGTGGGTCAGCCAACCCAACTTCGTCGCGCGAGCCTTGTTTTGCCAGTTCTTCGAGGTCAAGCGACGGGAACTCCGCACCACAGTTTTTTCGTCGTCCTTGTCGAGAAAGTGTGCACCAAAACTGCAGCAGCCCTGCATCAATTCGGTGGTGTCGGTTTCGTGGATTCCCTTGCACCCTTCGCCGTAGATGCACTTCCAGTTGCTGAGCAGGTATGACGCATCGAAAATCCACATCCGCCCACCGTCGGGATCCTCGAAACTTACCCAGTCATGTACTTCAGACGTTTTGGACACGCCGCGACGCTACCCGTAACGCGACGGTGAAACCAAAGAAGATGCCACCTTGCATCGGTAATCTTGCCTCGGTGCGTGATAACCCGAAGTTGACGACAAAGCCCCACGAGTTGTATCTCGTGTCGCGCGATGCGTCGAACATTTCCGGCGCCGCAGGGGCTTTGTTCATGCCCCGTTGTCTCGACGACGTGGTCAGCATCGTGTCGGATTGCCGGCGCAGGAACGTGCCGTTCGTGGCGCGCGGAGCGGGCACCGGTCTCGCGGGGGGAGCAGTTCCACCCGACGGCGCAGTTGTGGTTTCGATGATGTCGATGAATCGGATCCGTGAGATCGATCCCATCGGGCGAACCGCCTGGGTCGAACCCGGCGTGCTGAACGCCGACCTCAGCCGTGCGACGGCTCGTTACGGTCTTCATTTCGCGCCCGACCCGTCGAGCCAACAGAGTTGCTCCATCGGCGGCAACGTCGGCAACAACTCCGGCGGCCCGCATTGCCTGTCGGCGGGCGTTACCTCCGCCCACGTCGTGGCGGTCGAGGTCGTGCTCACCGACGGGTCCGTCGTTGTGCTCGACACCACGGGCGCGCCGTTCGACCTTCGCGGTGCCTTTGTCGGCAGCGAAGGGATGTTCGGTATCGCCACCGCGATACAGGTTCGCCTTACCCAGAATCCACCGCACCACGCGACCGTTGTCGTTGGTTTTCCGACCATCGATGCCGGTGCCCGGGCCGTCAGCGCGATCATCGCAGGAGGAACCGTGCCTTCTGCGCTCGAGATGATGGACGCTCCGATCACGCGCGCAGTCGAGGACTACGTACATGCCGGGTTTCCCCTCGATGCGGGTGCACTCCTCATCATCGAGGTCGAGGGTTTGTTGAACGGCGTCGAGTCCGACATCGCCACGTGCCTGCGGGTCTGTTCTGAATTCGGTGCCACTTCCATCCGCAGGGCGGCCGACGAAGCCGAACGGGCCGTCATCTGGAAGGGTCGCAAGACCGCTTTCGGTGCCATCGCACGAATCAAACCGAACTATTACCTGCACGACACTGTCGTGCCGCGGCGCAAGCTCGCCGAGGTTCTCGACGCGGTTGGTTCGATTGCACATGCCGAAGACCTGGCTGTGATGAACGTCTTCCATGCCGGCGACGGCAACTTGCACCCTCTCTTGCTGTTCGACCGTCGCGAGGCCGGCGTCATGGGTCGGGTCCATCGCGCGGGTGCCGAAATCGTTCGGGTCTCCGTCGAAGCCGGCGGCGTGCTCTCGGGCGAGCACGGAATAGGTCTGGAAAAGCGGGACTTCATGAACCTCATGTTCGACGAGACCAGCCTCGCTGCGCAATCGATGTTGCGTCACGCTTTCGACCCCCATGGGCTTGCCAACCCGGGAAAGGTCTTGCCGTCGGCGGCCGGATGCGGAGACAGACAATGAGCAGGTCCGCGCAGATGCAAGCCGGTGTCATCGGATTCGAGCCCGACGAGCTCGTGGTGCACACACACGCGGGCACGACGATGCGTGATCTCGCCGAGACGCTCGCGGCACAGGGACAGCGGCTGCGCATTCCCGCGGTGGGTACCGTGGGCGGCACAATCGCCGCACGCCGCAACGGCCCGTATCCAACGGACAACTCCACCTTGCCCAACATCGTGCTTCGCATACGTGCGATCGATGGAACCGGGCGGAAGTTCACTGCAGGAGGTGGAACAGTGAAGAACGTGTCGGGTTTCGACCTCGTCAAGGTGCTGGTCGGTTCGCGTGGCACGCTCGCCACCATCACGGAAGTGACCCTGCGCACCGAACCCATCCCGCGCGCGAGCCGCTGGTTCGAAGGCGCGGGACCCGTCCATGCGCTCTATCGGCCGAGTCTCGTAGCGGTCAACCGCGGTCGCACGATCGTCAATCTCGAGGGCCACCCGGACGACGTGATGGAGCAATCGCTCCTGCTGGAAGGATTCGAGGAGGTGCGGACGCCGACGGCCGAACAGGTCGTCGCTTTCGAGCCATACGACTTGGCAAGCCATGCAGTGGCCGACGCGACTCCTGCTCTCGCGGTCTGCCGTCGGCTGAAGGCTTCGTTCGATCCCGACAATGTCATGGCCCCCGAGCGCTCGTTTGAACTTGGGCTGTTGTGACGGACCGAGCCTTCTCCCGGGTGGACGCCGACGACCTCGCATCGTGCGTGGCGTGCGGACTGTGTCTTCCACATTGCCCCACCTACAGAACATCGGGTGCAGACACACACAGCCCCCGTGGTCGCATCGCGCTCATTGCAGGTGTCCGCGACGGTTCGCTCGTCCTGGATGACGGAGTCACCGAGGCCCTGGACTCGTGCGTTCAATGCATGGGCTGCCTGCCGGCATGCCCGTCGGGCGTGCGCTACGACCGGATCATCGCCCCGGTTGTCGAGGAATTGACCGCTCGACGTCGCGGTTCGCGCGTCCGACGCAGACTCATCCTCAGCCCGCTGGGAAGGCCCCGCTTGCTGCGTCTGCTCACCCTCGTCGCCACTCTCGCTCAACGCCTGCGCGTCTTGCCCCGGCGTCTCGGGGTGCCGCGTCTGTCCGTCAGGCGACCACACGCCTCGTGTGCCTCCACCGGCGGGGGCGAGCGGGTCGTCATCTTCTCCGGATGCGTGATGGATGCTTGGTATGGCGACGTCCATCGTGACACGCACGTCGTTCTCACCGCGATGGGCTTTGATGCACGATTCAGCGACCCGTCCTTGTGTTGCGGGGCTTTGCACGCTCACGCCGGACTGTCATCGCGGGCGGGAAAACTCGAAGAACGCGTCGAGAAGGAACTCGCGGGCGCAACCGTGGTCGTCAACTCTGCGGGATGCGGCGCCCACCTTCTGGGGACTCTTTCCGGCGATGGAGACCGATCAACGAAGGTGGTCGATGTGATGGAGTTCATCGATGCGAACATCGAACGCTTGCTGGACCCGTACCAACCGCTATCCGAACCACTTCGCGAGTCCGTCGTAGTCCACGATGCGTGTCATCTGCGTAATCTCCAGGGCGCCCACCTTGCAACGCATCGTGTTCTTTCCCACCACCACCGACCCGTGCCGATTCCCGATGAGGGCCTGTGTTGTGGTGCCGGCGGGGCGTACGCGATCGAGCACCCGGACATCGCCCGGGACATTGTGAGTCGCAAGTACTCCGCGATCAAGACCGTCACGGGCGCTGACACGAGGTTCATCTCGTCGGGAAATCCCGGGTGCACGGGTCACCTGGTTGCGAACAGACCGACGACCCTGTCACAGATCGCAGTCGTGCACCCCGTACAACTCGTCGCCCGTATGATCACCGACACCAAGATTCAGAGAGGCGAGTGAACACGAAGATGTCCGGCGATTTCGAACGTGAGGCCGATGCTCTGGGCATCATCGCCGAACGCCTCGCGGACGCATCGATCGACCTGCTGTCGACAGCCCTTCACGATGGCAACGGCAAACTTCCCAAGGACGTCGAACACGTCGAGCGCGAACTACAGAAGGCACGGCGTTCGGTTGTGAAGGCCGAAGCAATCCTGCGAGGGATCAACTCCCGACGAGACGATTGATCGCGTCGATCAACAGCCGCAACTCACCGAAAGACCGCTTGTCGAACCGCATCACCAAACGGGGAAGTTCGAGATTGTCGTCGTCACGTGTCTCTGCGGCGAGCGGCTCGGTCGGTTCGATTCCACCTTCGATGCACAGGTGCGCGAACCTCGCGTTCAACTCCGCCAGCCCCTGCGCATCGGGCAGTGAGCGCAGTCTCAAAACGAGGCGCTGGCCGGCGAAGCGCAACGAATGGAAGTTCGAATAGAAGCCAGTGATTTCATCGGCAGCCGCAACGGCATCATTCGTCGTGAAGTACAGGGCGCGATCGTCGGAGGAGATGAGCCCACGGCTTGCCATCTGATCCCGCACGAAGTCGTCGACCTGTTGCCAGTAGGGGTCGCCCGGAAGGTCCAATAGGACGATGGGCACGGGTGCGCCTTTGCCGGTTTGTGTCAACGTCAAGAGTTCGAAGAGTTCGTCGAGCGTGCCGAAGCCACCGGGCATGCAGATGAAAGCCTGTGACGCCTTCGTGAGGGCGAATTTTCTCGTGAAGAAGTACTTGAGAGCGATGTGTTTTTCGTCGCCGGCGATGATCTCGTTCGCTTCGTTTTCGAAGGGCAACTGGATCGACACACCAATGCTGCTGTCACGACCGGCACCGACCATGCCCGCTTCCATGATCCCGGGGCCGGCGCCCGTGATCACCATCCAACCCTTGGCGGCCAATTCGCGCGCTACGCGCACGGTCTGCTCGTAGAGCGGATCATGGGATGCCGTGCGCGCACTGCCGAAGATGGTGACTTTTGGTCTGCCCTCGACCTGCGCCAACAACGAGAACGCCTTGCGAAGGTCCCGCACGGTATTGGCCATGATCTTCTGGTCGAGAAGCGAAGGATTCCCGACCAGGAACAGATCGACTTCCTCGCGGAGATCACGCTCGAAAAGACTCGGCACTCGTGTGGAGTCACCGGTCATGCCATCAACCTGCCGCAGATTCGCCGACGAGCTTCACGCGAAGGGCTGCGAGCAGATCGACGAAACTCTTCTGGAACGAAGCGACACCGTCCGCCTCCAGCTTTGTCGCAACTTCTCCCATGTCGATACCCACAGCCGCGAGGCGGTCCCACGTCGTGCGTGCCTCGGCAAGGGACGCATCGACGGTGCGAGCAACGGTCCCATGGTCGTCGAAGGCCTCGAGGGTCGCATCAGGCAGGGTGTTCACCGTGTCGGGACCGATGAGTGTGTCGACGTAGAGCGTGTCGGGGTACGTCGGATTCTTCGTCGAGGTGCTCGCCCACAGCGGACGCTGAACCTTTGCACCCTTCTCCGACAGGCTTTGCCAACGGGCACCCGAGAATCGCTCGAGAAAAAGTCCGTATGCAAGGTGTCCCTGTGCGATTGCGGCACGGCCATACAACTCGCGTGCGCTGGGATCCTTGACGCGGGCGAGACGATCGTCCACCTCGGAGTCGACACGACTGATGAAAAAACTTGCCACCGAATTGATGCCGGAAAGGTCGTCACGTCCGCCTTTCACACGATCCTCGAGACCGGCGATGTACGCCTCGATCACTTCGCCGTAGCGCTCTAGGGAAAAAATGAGCGTGACGTTCACGTTGCGGCCCTCGGCGATCATCCGGCGGATCGCGGGAAGTCCCTCACGTGTTGCGGGGATCTTGATCATCACGTTGGGTGCGTCTATGCGCTGATGAAGATCGCGCGCGGCAGCAAGCGTCCCGCCGCCGTCTGCAGCGAGTCCCGGGTCAACTTCGACACTGACGAAACCGTCGCAACCCCTCGTCGAATCGTACAAGGGCCTGAAGACCGACAGTGCCCCAGCGATGTCATCGAGAACCAGTTCCCAGTAGATGTCCTCGACAGCCATCCCCGTGCGAGCGAGGGCCTCGAATTGAGCGTCGTATTCGGTGGAACCCTGGATTGCCTTCTGGAAAATCGTCGGGTTGGACGTGAGGCCGCGTACACCTCGGTCAACGAGACCTTGGAGTTGGCCGCTCGTGAGGAAATCCCGGCGCAGATTGTCGATCCATGGACTCTGGCCCTGCTCGAGGTGGAGACGGCGAAGAATGTTCGTCTGGGTCATCGAAGCGACGATAGTTCGGTTGCCACCCGCACAACGTTGGACACCGACAAGCCGAAATGCTCGAGGGCAACGGCGCCCGGCGCACTTGCACCGAACTCATCAATGCCGATCACCCGATCCGCAATGACCGACCACCCATACGTACTGCCGGCCTCGACGGCGACCACCGGTATGCCCGAAGGCAATACCGACTCGCGAAACGCCGCATCCTGCGCGAGGAACGTCGACTGACACGGCATCGACACAACACGTGTCGCAATACCCGCGGACACCAGTTCCTTGCTTGCGGCGACGCACAGCGACACCTCGCTGCCCGTTCCAACGAGCACAACCAGCGGGCTGGGGGAGTCACTCACTACTCCGGCTCCACGAGTTACGGCCCGACCGTCGCTGACGATCGGCAGGTTTTGGCGGCTTAGGACGAGCGCCGTCGGACCGTCATGGTCGAGAGCAGCCAACATTGCCTGAGCGGTTTCGTTGGCATCGGCGGGACGAATGACCTGCAAACCCGGAATCACACGCAGGGTTGCCAGGTGCTCGACAGGTTGGTGCGTCGGACCATCCTCGCCGACTCCGACCGAGTCGTGACTAAAGACGAACACGACTTTCGCCTTCGACAGTGCCGCGAGTCGGATTGCAGGTCGCATGTAGTCGGCAAAGACGAAGAAGGTGCCGACGACGGGTACGAGATTTCCGTGCAGTGCAATACCGTTCGCAACAGCACCCATTGCATGCTCGCGCACTCCGAAATAGATCTGACGCCCGGCGCGGTCAGCGCGCGAGAACATTCGGTCGGGAGAAAGTTTCGCACCTGTGTTTCCCGTCAGGTCGGCTGCTCCGGCGAGGAGGCACGGCAAGACATCCGTCGCGGCGGCAAGAACCTTCTGAATTGCTACACGCGTCGCGGGTGTTTCATGTGATTCGAAGCGCGGAAGGTACGGTGCAAGGCGCACGGCAAGCCCTGAAGTTGTGTGGCCGATTAGTTGTTGCGGAGCACCGGACGCCACCCATGACTCACGCTCGGGTCCGCAGCGCGCCGCTGCATGCGCGCGATATGCAGACAACAGGTCATGCGGCGCATGGAACGGCTCGTCCGGCAGATTGAGCAGCGCTTTCGTGCGTGAGATGTGTTCGGCCACGAAGGGATTTCCGTGCGCGGCATGCTTGTCGGTGAAATCGGGCGACGGAAAGCCGATCCGAGTGGGCAGAACGATCAGTGTCGGCGAACCTTTCGTCGCCTTGGCATGATTGAGAGCCGATTCGAGAGCGTCGCAATCCTCGGAAATTGGACCGGCTTCAATGACGTTCCATCCGTAGGATCGAAAACGTCCCGCCACGTCGTCACTGCACGTCAGGTCGGTCGCACCGTCGATCGTGATCTTGTTGTCATCGAAAACGCAGACCAGGCGCTCGAGTCCGAGATGGCCCGCGAGAGAGGCAGCTTCGTGACTCACGCCCTCCATGAGGCAACCGTCGCCGGCGATCACGAACACGTGATGGTCGATCACCTCTCTGCCGAGGGTCGCGCGAAGATGCTCTTCGGCGATGGCCATTCCCACCGCGTTTGCAAACCCCTGACCGAGTGGACCCGTGGTCACCTCGATCCCCACGGTGTGGCCCACCTCCGGATGGCCGGGAGTCATTGAACCAAGTTGTCTGAAGGCGCGCAGGTCGTCGATTTCCAAGCCGTAACCGTTGAGCCACAAAAGGGTGTACTGCAGAATCGATGCGTGACCGGCCGAAAGAATGAATCTGTCCCGGTTGGGCCATTTCGGGTCCGCGGGGTCATGACGCATGATTCGCGAGTACAGGGTGTGGACAAGAGGAGCCAAGGCCATTGCCGTGCCTTGGTGACCGCTTTTGGCATGGAACGGCGCATCCATGGCCATCCCACGGATCACCGCTATGGCCCGAGCATCAAGAGCGGAGCCGAATCCTGAACGGGCAGCGGATTGCGTAACCACGTGCGAACACTAACTGTTCGGTCGTGGGAGGAGGGTCAACGGAAGGACGGACCACCGGTCGCGATTGACGCGGCAATGGGCGAACACTTGGCCATAACCGTCGAATTCGAGTTCGGCCTTGACCAGTCGATAGGTGAATTTTCCCGGATCGACACGGAATGGACTGACGTTGCGCGCCACTTGTTCGTCGTCTTCACTGTGCCCTTTCCTGAAAACGACCTCGAAAACACCCTCGCCGGACTCGTCCGGCTCGCAATAGATCAATGCCACGAGGTGCGGGGAGAATGTGAAGGGCGGTTCGGAGGGAGCGACGGTCGAGAAAAAAGCACCCGTCAGATCGATCCGCGCGCTTGGTCCCTCGGCCTGGCGCATTTCAAAGTTTTCGACGAAGAGGGTTGAGACGAGATGCACGAATCGAATCTACAAACCTCGTCACTGACGCCGAAAATCAGGCGGCAGTGCGGCGGGACGGCGTGACGAGTTTGATCTCACCCAGGCGCACGCGTGCCAGCTTCAACCATGTCAACACCTTGATGACCCACCAGCCATAGTCGATTTCGTACCACCGGTGGGCGAGACGTGCCGACGTTGGTGCGGCGTGGTGGTTGTTGTGCAACCCTTCACCAGCGGTCAGGAAGGCGAGCCACTGCAGATTGCCCGCGCCGTTGTCGTACGGACGCCGTCCGAAGTGATGACCGATCGCATTGACCGCAGCGGAACCGCCGAGATAGAGATTCACATGCACGACGGCCGCAGCAAGACCGACCCACAAGCCGAACACCCAACACAACGTCGCGACACCGATCGTCAAGCCGACAACCGTGCGGTCGAAAGCGACAAGGTCGACCCGAGTGACGGGCATGTCCTTGGCATAACGTGCAATTGTCGATGATTCATTGGCGCAGCGCCGGTAAAGGGCCACGTTTTTTGCCTGCACGGTTTTCCAGCCCAGCAAAACGGGTGAGTGGGGATCGCCATCGACGTCGGTGAAAGCATGGTGTTTACGGTGAACCGCCACCCATTGACGAGGACGGATGCCCGTTGTGACCCAGATGACGAATCGGAACCCGAAGGCGGCGGCGGGCGACAGGGACAGGGCACGGTGCGACATCGCGCGGTGCAGGTACACGGTCGTTGCGATGTTTGCGAGGACCGTCACGACAAGACCCACAACGAGGCTGACGAACACGGACCCCCAAAACGACGAGGGTGCAACAAGAGCAGGCGTGAAACCGACCATCATGGGACCATGATACCTACCTACCAACCAGTAGGTAGAGATTGCCGATAGCCTCGACGCATGGCGCAGCGCCCCATGCGCGAGGTGATTCTCGACGAAGCCACCGAATTATTCGCCCGCTTCGGGTACGGAGGCACCTCCCTCAATCACATCGCTGCGGGCGTGGGCATCAAGCGCCCGAGCCTGCTGCACCATTTCCCGAGCAAAGATGCCCTCTACGGGGAGGTGTTCGAGCGCATGCTCTCGGATTGGCTGGAACGCGTCGAGGCCACGATGAAAAGCCCCGGTCGCGGCTGGGAGCGGTTCTCCGCAGTCCTGGTGTCAGGTTTCGAACTCTTTTGCGAGAACCCGTCGTATGTGCGGCTCATGCGACGCGAGGCAATCGAAGGCGGTGAGCGTCTCGGCATCGACCTCGTCGGCGTGGTCGCACCCTTCTTCGAAGCTGCGGTCAATTGGCTGGAGGAAGAAGTGGTGGCCGGGCACTTCAGAAAGGTTGATGCCCGCCAAGTGCTCGTCACCGCGTACGCGACCCTGCTCGGCTACGTCTCGGATGCACCCTTCCTCAACGGACTCCTCGTCGACGACGCGCTCGCGCCGGAGATGCTGTTGGCCCGCCGCGATCACCTTCTTGACATGTTCCGACGCACTCTCGTCGCCGATCCGGACCCGTCGCTTACTAGTCTCGGCGCGTGAACAACAACGCCGGCTCATCCCGGACATTGTCGGAGCGCGAGAGCAAGGGCCTTCTCGCAGGTTTCGGAGTGCCGTTTCTGCCCGAGCTCGAATTGTCCACCACGCGGTCGCCGGGCGAACTGGTCGAACTCCTCCGATCTCACAAGATCGCGTTTCCCGTCGTCGCAAAGCTGAACGGCGATCACATTGCTCACAAGACCGAACGCGGTCTCGTTCGCTTGAACATCAGCGACGAAAAGGGGCTCTCAACAACTATTGACGAACTCTTCGGAGCGGTACGCGATGGCGACGGAAAGGTCAGCGTTCTTGTTGCACCGATGGTCAGGAGCAATCGCGAGTTCATCGCCGGCGTCGTGCGGGACCCCCAGTTCGGACCCGTAGTCATGCTCGGTATCGGTGGAGTGTTGGCCGAGGCCGTTGCAGATGTGGTCTTTCGACCTGTTCCCGTTTCGCGGGCCGATGCAAACGAAATGATCGCTGAAATCAAGGCCCAGAAGTTGCTTGGTTCATTCCGAGGGGAATCCGCCGTCAAACGCGAGGCGCTCGTCGGAGTCCTTTGTGGTTTGTCGGATGCCGCGGCGACACGGGACGATGTCATGTCCGTCGACCTCAACCCCTTGCTCGTCACGAGCGAGGGTGGCCTCGTCGCCGTCGATGCCTTAGTGGAGGTCGGCGCATCCGCCGAGCCACTCGTGTCCACGAAACGAAGCCGCAAGCTGCAAGACGAGCATTTCAAGGCGCTCTTCGAGCCACGCGGCGTGCTTGTTGCCGGGGCATCGAGCCATCCGGGCAAGTTCGGCTTCGTGTCGATGCACAACATTCTTGCGAGTGGTTACGAAGGCCGTGTGGGCGGGACAAATCTTTCGGGCGAGGAAGTGCTCGGGGTCAAGACGGTTTCATCGGTCGGGGATCTCCCTGACGGTTTCGCCGATTTGGTCTTTGTGTGCACCCCAACCGCCGCTAATCCCGGTCTGCTCCGTGACTGTGCAGCCAAGGGTGTGAAGGCCGCTTTTCTCACGTCTGCCGGTTATGGCGAAGCCGGTGATGAGGGCCGCATGCTCGAAGACGAAATCGTCGCATTGGCCGACGAACTTGACATCCTTCTCGCCGGACCCAACGGCCAGGGTGTTGTCAGTACGCCTGCAAAACTTTGCGCACAGATCGTGGCGCCGTATCCGCCGGTGGGTCGAATTGGAGTGGCGAGTCAGAGTGGAAACTTTGTTTCATCGTTCCTGAACTACGCCCGCCAAAGTGGCGTCGGAGTGAGCCGTGCGGTGTCGGCCGGTAATGCGGCGAGTGTTTCGGTTGCCGACTATCTCGAGTGGTACGCGACGGACTCGGCCACCTCGGTTGGACTTGCCTACCTCGAGGGAATCACGAACGGCCGCGACCTCATGAACCAACTAGCCGGCGTCTCACGCCGCATGCCCCTCGTCATTGTGAAGGGCGGGGCCACCGAGGCCGGCGCAAAGGCGGCTGCCAGCCACACAGGCGCCCTTGCGGCCAACGACAAGGTGTTCGACGGTGCTTGCCGCGCAGCCGGTCTCGTTCGTGCCGCCTCTGTCGAAGAGGCGTTCGACACCGCAGCGTGCTTTGCGACGCAACCGTTACCGCGTGGGGGCCGCACCGTGATTCTGACCACGGCCGGCGGTTGGGGGGTCGTCACGTCCGATGCGCTCTACCAGCGAACCGAGCTCAGCCTCGTCACGTTGCCCGACGATCTTCTTGCGGCCATCGACGAAAAACTGCCCCCCCGTTGGAGCAAGGGAAACCCAGTCGACTGCGCAGGCGGGGAGACACGCGACACAATCCCCGAGGTTCTCGGCCTCATCGCTCGTCATCCAGAAGTCGATGTTGTCATTTATCTCGGCATCGGAATCCAGTCAAATCAGGCGCGGTTGATGCGCGAGGGCTCGTTCTACCCCGATCATGGTCTTGAGCGAATCGTCGCGTACCACGAGCGCCAGGATGCGCGCTTTGCCGAAGCCGCCGCCGAGTTGTCGAGCGAGACGGGCAAGCCGATTCTCGTTGCGACGGAACTCGCAATTGCAGACCCGGACAATCCCGGTCCGCGCGCGGTGCGCGAGTCGGGTCGTTACTGCTTCCCGACGGGGAATCGTGCCGTCGCGGCGCTCGCACACATGGTGCGCTACGCACAGTTCCTCAACCGATGACGAAGAAAAGCCGTCGCGCCCGCCGGCCAGGATTGGTCGTTGCGATCATCGGAGCCATCGGCGCGGCTCCTCTCGCAGTTCTTTGGTATTCGGGACACTCGCTTGCAACGCGCACCGAGGGCCGCAACGCAAAGCCGGTTCCATACATCGTGTCGCCCATCCTCAGCGTGCGGCGTGCCGCCGGTACGTTGGCTGCCGACTTCGCCACTCGCAACCTTCGCAACGAACTTTTACCGATTCTGGAGAAGATGCCGTCGGCGTCCTGTATTCGCGTCGATGCGGGCGGACGCCTCGTCATGGCGAAGTCTTCCGACAAGGAACTCGTACCTGCAAGCAACCTGAAGATTGCAACGGCGGCTGTCGCGCTCGAAGTACTGCCCGCAGAAACACGATTCACAACGCGTGTCGTGGGGCAGGTCGACAAAGGTACGGTGAAAGGGGACCTGTTTCTCGTCGGAGGCGGTGACCCGTTGCTCGTCAGCCGCGAGTTCCTCGCCACCGAGCGTTATCCGACAACCTCTCCGACTCTTCTCGACGACCTCGTCGACAAGGTGAAGGCAGCCGGTGTGACATCCATCAACGGCAGCGTTCTTGGTGACGAGTCGTATCTCGATGACGACCGCTACGTCGACGATTGGTCATCGGGAATCAGGGGAACCGAGGCGGGGCCGCTTGGAGCTCTCATGGTGAACGACGGAGCAGTGGTCGGCGAGCGCCTGAAGCCGGACAACCCGGCTACGGCAGCGGCAGCGGAGTTCACTCGACTACTGCGCGCTCGGGGAATCAGCGTCGTCGGTGATCCGCGCGAAACAAAGACTGCTCCGCTTGGCACGACCATTGCGGAAATTTCGTCGGCACCTGTCGCGGCAATCATCGAGGAAATGCTCACCAATAGCGACAACAACACCGCTGAAATCTTGGTTCGACACATTGGTCTCTCGCGTTCGCTGCAGCCCACGACCGGCGGAGGTCTTGCCGTCATTCGGGATTTGCTCCGGCAGTGGGCAATCACGGGTGTGATCGTGAAGGATGGTTCCGGTCTTTCACGTACAAATCGGATGACCTGTGCCAGCCTTGTCGAACTTCTCGGACGTAGTCCCGTCGGCGGAAGCCTGAAAAAGGGTCTCGCTGTGGCTGGACGCACCGGCACCTTGAAAGACGTACTGACGGATTCGACCGCGGCGGGCAAGTTGCTCGGAAAATCGGGCACACTTTTGAACGTCAAGACCCTCGGAGGGGTCCTGCCCGTGAATGCGACGGACGAGGTCATCTTTGCTCTCTTCCTGAACGGTGCGGGGTGGGCGGACCAGGGGAACTACAGGCCGCTTTGGGACGCCCTTGCGCGGGCCGTGTCCACATACCCCACGGGGCCCACCGCACAACAGGTGCGCCTCCTAGGCGCCGGCTGAGGGGGTGCAAAACAGGCGGTTCGCTGCGACACTTGAACCATGGCCTCCAAGTCCCGAGCGCGCGACGCAGAGATCGTCGACCTGGTCGTCGCCTACGCGCGCCAAGAGACCGTCGAACCTCTGCGGGGCGCAGGCCGTTGGATTGTCTGGGGAGTCGTTTCAATGACTCTCGTTTCACTCGGCATGGTTCTTTTTGCACTCGGTTTGTTGCGTCTTGTCCAAGATATGACGGCTGACGTGTTTGACGGGGCATGGTCCTTCGTTCCCTACGTTTTCGGCACCGTGTTTGCGGTAGTGGTGGTCGGGGTAGCGCTGTTGCAGGTGCGCCGGCCGCGTCTTTAGGTTGGAGGGACAATGGAACAAAGCGGTGAGGGGAAAATCTCGAGGGAAGACCTCGAGCGCAGGTTCAAGAGTCTGCAGGACGACATTCAAGGGCGAGTTGAGAACAAGAAACAGACGATCGTGGCCGTCGCCGGTGCCGCCGCGGTTGTTTTGATGATTGCTTCGTATCTCTTTGGCCGGCGTCGAGGCTCGCGGCGCGCCACCCGCGTCGAATTCAGGCGTTGAAGTGGCGTCGAAAAACGTCCGTCGGATCTCGTTAGTCGCGGGGCTCGTTATCGGTCGTACCCCGTTACGCCGTCGCGTCATCTCGTCGCTGGCACGTCGATCCACGACCATCGCCAAGACAATTCTGCTGGGCCGCCTCTCGCGACGCTTCTTCGGCAACCCTCGTCCGCGTGTCGTGAGAACGACAACTCGACGGGCCGTCATCGACGTCGAATCGCGATGACCATGAACGCAACCGGACATGCGGATACCTTCGGACTGGGCGAGAAAGTTATGTTCATCGACAGGAAGGATCGCCGATATCTGATCGATCTCGTCGCTGGCGGTGAATTTCACAGCCACGCTGGATTTGTCCCGCATGACGCAGTCGTCGGTTGCCCGGACGGAACGGAGGTCATTTCGACCAAGGGTGCGCGTTACGTGGTTCTTCGCCCGACTCTGGAGGACTTCGTCATCGAGATGCCCCGAGGCGCACAGGTCATTTATCCGAAGGATCTCGCAACGATCCTCATGATCGCCGACATTCGGCCTGGTGTGCGGGTTTTCGAATCCGGTGTTGGCTCGGGTGCCCTTTCGATGGCGATGCTGCGCGCCGGAGCAACGATCACCGGGTACGAGTTGCGCGAAGACTTCGCCAACCGTGCAAAGGCCAACGTGGGGTCCTTCCTGGGGGAATCTTCTCTGCGCTCGTATGACGTGCACATTCGCAATTGCTACGACGGAATCGATGGCGAAGATTACGAACGCATCGTTCTTGACCTACCCGAGCCGTGGCTCGTCGTAGACCACGCTGTCGGGGCATTGCGTCGTGGGGGAGTCTTCGTGGCTTACACGCCCTCCATTACCCAGGCAATGCAAGTGCGGACGGCCCTCGGCGATGAGTGGGCGAGTCAACGCACGCTCGAAGTTCTGCACCGGACTTGGCACATTGAAGGACAGGCCGTGAGGCCCGATCACAGAATGGTCGCGCACACCGGATTTCTCACGGCGGCGCGACTCATCGACAAATCCTGAGTCACTCGGCCCGATTCAGGGCCTGGCGGTCACGGTTCGATGAAAATGCACTCGCCGGGGCATTCCTCGGCCGATTCGACGACTGCATCGATCATGCTGTCGGCAAAATTGGCGAGGCCCTCCGCACCCTGGGGGTTGCCCTTGGCAGTGGCGAATATCTTGCTGCCTTCCTTTACGTAGGCCAGACCGTCGTCGAGAAGCGTGAAGACATCCGGTGCGATCTCCTCGCAGAGGCCATCGCCTGTGCACAGATCCTGATCGATCCAGACCTTCATTGACTGCTCCTTCTATCGCTCCGACGTGCGCCCAAACTCTACACGCCGTGGCCGTCGTGGTCACCTTTTGTCCCATGACATCTTGCAGGACGCAACATCCTGGTGGGGGTCGCCCTTCGTTTGCCCGCGCGGTCGCGTGAACGCCCGCGGGAGATGATAGAGAAAGGGAGGTCTTCGAAAGGTCGGAGGTGCGGAATGTCTGCTGGTCAAGGGGACGGGCAGAACGAGGAAACCGAACGCGGCGATGGTCGATCGGCGCGACTCGAGGCTCAACTGCTCGAGGCAAAGAGCCAACTTGCGCACAAGAACGCCCAGAACGAGAAGTTGTCCTACACCCTTCGTGAGGCGCGAGAGCACATCGCCCAACTGCGCGAAGAAGTCGACAAATTGTCGCAGCCGCCGTCGGCATACGGGGTCATCGTCGGCAAGAACGACGACGAAACGGTTGACATTCTCACGAGCGGACGCAAGATGCGTGTGCATCTCCACCCTGACATCGACTTCGAGACCATTGCCCGTGGCGCCGAGGTGGTGTTGAACGAGAGTCTCAATGTCGTTCTGGCTCGGATTCCCGAGGGCTCTGGTGAGGTCGTCTCGCTGAAGGAAGTCTGCGAAGACGGTGTGCGAGCCGTCGTCACGGTGCGTGGGGATGACGAACGAATCTGCGAACTCGCCGATGCCTTGCGCGGTGTGCACTTGCGTTCGGGTGACCTTCTGCGCCTCGATCCGCGTTCGGCGCTTCTCCTCGAGAAGCTTCCGCAGCCCGATGTGGAGGACCTCTTGCTCGAAGAGGTACCCGACATTGACTACGGCGACATCGGCGGCCTCGATTCCCAGATTGAACTGATCGCCGATGCTGTCGAATTGCCCTTCCTTTACGGCGACCTCTTTGCCGAGCACCGGCTGCCTGCGCCGAAGGGCGTCTTGCTGTATGGACCCCCGGGTTGCGGGAAAACCCTCATTGCAAAGGCTGTCGCCAACAGCCTTGCCAAAAAAGTGGCCGCCACGCAGGGCGACGCGAAGGGCCGCAGTTACTTCATCAATGTCAAGGGCCCCGAACTTCTCAACAAGTACGTCGGCGAAACCGAGCGACAGATCCGCCTCATCTTCCAGCGCGCACGAGAAAAGAGCGAGGAGGGCTGGCCGGTCATCGTTTTTTTTGACGAGATGGACTCGATGTTCCGCACACGTGGAAGCGGCATCAGCAGCGACATGGAGTCGACGATCGTGCCTCAGTTGCTCGCAGAAATAGACGGCGTCGAGGGCTTGCGAAACGTCATAGTCATCGGAGCGACCAACCGCGAGGATCTCATCGACCCCGCGATCCTTCGACCCGGACGTCTTGACGTGAAGATCAAAATCGAGCGCCCCGACAAGGCCGCAGCGACACAGATCTTCTCGCGCTACCTCACCGCCGACCTACCCATTGCGCCAGCCGAACCCGGCCTCGACACCGAGGCCGCCGTACGGGCGATGATAAACGCGGCAGTGGATGCGATGTACAGCGACGACAAGGCAAATCGTTTCCTCGAAGTGACGTATCAAAACGGCGACAAGGAAGTCCTCCATTTCCGTGACTTTTCGTCCGGAGCAATGATCGAGAACATTGTCCGTCGCGCCAAGAAACTGGCCATCAAGCGTGTCATCGCCGGGGGAGACAAGGGCATCCGTCTCGACGATCTTGTCCGGTCGGTGCGCCAAGAGTTCAAGGAACACGAAGACCTCCCGAATACCACGAACCCCGACGATTGGGCGCGTATCTCGGGTAAGAAGGGCGAGCGCATCGTGTTCATCCGCACCCTGGTCGACGAGCACGTCGGTGATGCGGCTTCGCGTGGTGGCAAGGCCATCGAGCGCACCGCCACCGGTCAGTACCTGTAGCCGACGGAGACGCGACAGGATGGCAATTCACAAGGTCTGCGGGATAGAAACCGAATACGGGATCATCACACGTGGCTTCGATGCCAATCCCGTCGTGGCCTCGTCGGTTCTCGTGAATGCCTACGCCGGGAACTTTCCCCAACTGATCGGATGGGATTTCGCAGATGAAAATCCGGGTCTCGACGCGCGCGGTCTCGTCCTCGATGACGCTTTTCCGCCGGAGGTCGAGACCCATCTCGTCAACAGCGTTCTCACCAATGGTGCCCGTTATTACGTCGATCACGCACATCCCGAAGTCTCGACGCCCGAGTGTACGAGTGCTTCACAAGTCGTCCTTTTCGACAGGGCTGCCGAAGAGGTAATTCGACGCAGCGTGGCCTCAGCAAACGAGAAGTTGCCCCCGAGTCACGAAATCGTTCTCTACAAGAACAACTCCGACGGCAAGGGAAACTCGTACGGTTGCCATGAAAACTACCTAGTCGACCGGAACCTTCCCTTCGGTCGTCTGGCTGCGCTGATCACGTCGCACTTCGTGACGCGACAGGTGTTCACAGGTGCCGGCAAAGTCGGATGCGAGCAACCTGGCAGGAGTTCGACCGCCGTCGCATACCAACTCACGCAACGGGCCGACTTTTTTGAAGAAGAGATAGGACTCGAGACCACGCTCAAGCGTCCGATCGTCAATACGAGAGACGAGCCACACTGCAACCCAAATCTCTATCGGCGCCTTCACGTGATCGTCGGCGACGCGAACATGAGCGAAGTGGCGACGTTTCTGAAAGTGGGCACCACGGCGATTGTCCTCGCCATGATCGAAGACGACGTCCTTCCCCACAACTTGCAACTCTCCAACCCTTTGCACGGAATCGCGGCTGTCAGTCACGACCCGACACTCAAAACGACTGTCGAACGGATAGACGGACAGCGTCTCACGGCGCTCGAGATGCAGTTTCTCCTGCTCGAATGTGCTCAAAAATACGCCCAGCAATACGGTCTGGCTTGCGTTGACGATGCAGGTGGTGCCGGGGAGGGGGAGTTGATTCTGTCGCGCTGGAAGGACGTGCTCGAAGGTCTCGAACACGCCCCGGATTCCGTCGCGCACATCGTCGATTGGGTCGCCAAGAAACGACTGGTCGACGGATTGGCCTCCCGGCACAATCTGTCAGCCGGACACGCCAAGTTGAAGGCGGTGGACCTTCAGTACCACGACATGCGTCCCGAGCGATGTCTCGCCCGTCGTGTCGGTCTCGAGACGATGTGGTCGGACGACGCGGTTTCCACGGCCGTAACGGAACCGCCCGCTACGACGCGAGCGTTCTTCCGCGGCAAGTGCCTGCAGAAATGGCCGAACGATGTCGTTGCGGCGAATTGGGACAGCCTCGTCTTTGACATAGGCGACGAGCCGTTGCGCCGAGTCCCGATGATGGAGCCGCTGCGTGGCACCCGTGCCATCGTCGGCTCACTCATCGAGTCCGCCACGTCGCCCCGGAACCTGATCGACATGCTGGGTGCGGGGGCCAGCGAGACTTCGGGCTTCGTCGATCCCGGGATGTACTGAGGCGCGGAAACTTGGCTACGGTGGGCGAATGGCCGAGCGCATCCAAAAACAACGTACCGAGCGCGGCACCGATGATGCGGCCGTTTCAGATTCGGCCTCACCCGCTGCCGACACCGAGCGCAGCGAGAAGTTGAAGGCGGAACTCGACGACCTCCTCGACGAAATCGACGAGGTGCTCGAATCGAATGCGGAGGACTTCGTGAAGAGCTACGTGCAAAAGGGTGGGGAATAGGCACGATGTCGATGCCTTTTTTCGCTCCCGACGACAACCCGGGGGCCAGCTTCCTCGAACTTCTCCGTCGCACGGGGCCCGAACCCTTCGCAACTGCCGATGTGTCGGGGTACGTTTCGATCCCGCACGCAACGACGTGCGTTGCGTTGCGTTTCTCGGGCGGGGTCGTCATGGCCGGCGACCGAAGGGCGACATCAGGAAATCTCATATCGCACCGGACAATGGAAAAAGTTGTTGAAGCGGATCGATTCAGCGGCGTCGCGATAGCGGGTGCGGCCGGTCCTGCCATGGAAATGATCAAGCTCTTTCAATTGCAACTTGAGCATTACGAAAAAGTAGAGGGCCAGATGCTCTCGCTCGAAGGCAAGGCGAACCAACTGTCCATGCTCGTTCGGGGCAATTTGCCTGCGGCGATGCAGGGCATGGTCGTGGTCCCGATTTTCGCTGGCTACGACGTTGCCTTCGGTACAGGCCGGCTCTGGGACTACGACCCGACCGGCGGTCGTTATGAGGAGAAAGAGTTCGTGGCAACGGGCTCGGGCAGCCTTCATGCGGGCACGGTTGTGAAGGTCGGGTGGAGGTCGTCTCTCACGGAGGATGACGCGATTCGCCTCGCCGTGCGCGCATTGTGGGAGGCAGCTGATGCGGATTCGGCCACGGGCGGCCCCGACGCGTTGCGTGGCATCTATCCGGTCACAGCGTCCATCACTTCGACGGGTTGGTCGCGCGTCGAGGATGCCCGTCTGGCCGGGATGGTGGATGAAATCCTCGTGGAACAGCGCGCGCGCAACGGAGGCGAAACCCGATGAGCACCCCTTTCTACGTAGCCCCCGAACAGGTGATGAAGGATCGCGCCGACTATGCGCGCAAGGGAATTGCCCGTGGTCGGGCTCTCGTTGCGGTGCAGTACACCGAAGGCATCGCGATCATCGCCGAAAACCCGTCGAACACCCTGCGTAAGGTCAGCGAAATCTACGACCGCATCGCTTTCGCCGGTGTCGGAAAATACAACGAGTTCGATCAGTTGCGAGTAGCAGGGGTCCGATCAGCCGATCTGAAGGGCTACCAATATTCTCGCGCCGATGTCGATGCACGCGGCCTCGCAAACCAGTACGCGCAGATTCTCGGCCAGATTTTCACCCACGAAATGAAACCGCTCGAAGTCGAGATCCTCGTGGCCGAAATCGGTGTCGACGCCTCTTCCGATCAACTTTTTCACATTCTCTACGATGGAACCGTTCTCGATGAGAAGCGGTATTCAGTTCTCGGTGGCGATGCCGATGCGATCGCCGCCCGCCTGGCACCCGAACTCGTTGATTCCGTCCCGAATCTGGCGTCGGCGGTCAAGCTCGCAAATAGTGCACTCGCCGGACCTGACAGATCGCTTGTCGCCGACGATTTCGAGGTCGCCGTGTTGCGACGCAACGGCTCGCGACGCGCCTTTGCCCGACTCGACGACGCGGAGGTTTCGAACCTCCTCGCGAGTTGATCACCGGCACCTGAAATGGAACGCCGAATCTACGGTATCGAGACCGAGTACGGAATCACATGCACGCTGCGTGGTCAACGTCGCCTCAGTCCGGACGAAGTCGCGCGCTATCTGTTTCGTAAGGTCGTTTCATGGGGCCGCAGTAGCAACGTATTCCTCGAGAATGGAGCCCGGTTGTATCTCGACGTCGGGTCACACCCCGAGTATGCGACCCCCGAATGCGACAACATCTACGACGTAGTCGTGCATGACAAGGCTGGCGAGAGGCGTATCGAGGACCTCACGTATTCCGCCGAGGAGCGGCTACGCGACGAGGGCATTCGCGGCACGGTGTATCTCTTCAAGAACAACACCGACAGCGCAGGGAATTCCTACGGATGTCACGAGAACTATCTGACCGGGCGCGACGACGACCAGACTGCCATTGGACAGATTCTGATCCCGTTTCTGGTCTCACGACAGATCATCGCCGGAGCGGGACGCATCACCCACACGGCTCGTGGACCCGTCTACTCCATATCGCAACGCGCCGACCACATCTGGGAAGGCATGAGTTCCGCCACCACTCGGAGTAGGCCGATCATAAATACGCGCGACGAGCCTCACGCCGACGCCGAACATTACCGAAGATTGCACGTGATTGTCGGTGACTCGAACATGAGCGAGTACACCACGTTTCTCAAGGTTGGCTCGACGGCTTGTCTTTTGCGGATGATGGAAGACCCTGCCGTCGTTCTTCGGGACATGACGCTCGAAAATCCCATACGTGCCATTCGCGAGATAAGCCACGACCTCACGTGCCGACGTACCGTAAGATTGCAGAACGGTCGCGAGGTCAGTGCACTGGATATCCAACGCGAATACCTCGACCGTGCCCTCGCTTATGCCGATCGAAAAGGTTTCCCCGAGTTTGAGATGAAGGCACTGGAGATGTGGAAACACTGCATCTCCACCATCGAACGCGACCCCTTTCTGCTTGACCGCGAGGTGGACTGGGTTATCAAGCACAAACTGATCGAACGGTACCGCGAGCGTCACAGCCTCGACCTCGGTGACCCGAAGACGCAGTTGGTAGACCTCCAGTACCACGACATCTCCCGCTCGCGTGGGCTTTATTACAAGCTCGAATCAAAGGGGCTCGTGGAGCGCATGTGTAGCGAGGACGACATCACGCATGCGATAGACAATGCGCCGGCCACGACACGCGCTCGCCTACGGGGTGAATTCATCAAAAAAGCGAAATCCAAAAAACGCGACTACACCGTTGATTGGGTACACCTCAAATTGAACGACCAGGCCCAGCGCACGGTGCTGTGCAAGGACCCGTTCAAGAGCAGGGACGAGCGTGTGGAAAAGATCATCGAGTCCATGTAAGCGGCAGTAACCTCGCTCGGGTGTCATTCGAACTCCCCGGCGAAACCGATGTCGTTGGCGCTCGCAGTCGGGCTCGCGACTCGTTCCGGGTTGTCAGGGATTGGGTGGTGGTGCTCGTGGTGGCGCTACTCGTCGCTTTCGGGATCAGAACATTCGTCCTCCAACAGTTCTATATTTCCGGGCCCTCGATGGAGTCCACGCTCTTCCAGCCGAATCGGGTTCTGGTCAACAAACTGTCGTATCGCTACGGCGACATCGACAGGGGAGACGTTGTCGTTTTCGACCGAGTCACTTCGAACGGCCGCGACGTCCAGCATGACGACTTGATCAAGCGTGTCATTGCCCTGCCGGGCGAGTCGGTATCGATCATGGGCTGCGTTGTCTATGTCGATGGCAAACAATTGGTTGAGCCCTACCTTCCGGAGCAGGGAGCGCAGCGGGTGGATCTTGTTGAACGGTGCCGCCAGCCCGAGATGGCCGCGGTCGTTGTACCCGACGGTCAGGTTTTTGTTCTCGGTGACAACAGGCCCCAGTCGATGGATAGTCGCGTCTTTGGTCCCGTCGACAAAAAAAGCATCGTTGGTCGGGCCTTCGTTGTGATCTGGCCAATCAGCCGCTGGCGCTGGCTCTAAAGGACGTCTGCGAGGCGGTCCGGCCAGTCGCTGTAGACCGCGTCGACGCCCATCCGGGCAACTTCTCCGATTTGTCGTTCGTGCTGGCAATCCCACGCGAAACAGCGGACGTCGAACCTTTTGAAGAGAGCGACGAGACCGCCCGACCAATCAGGGTAGGGCATGTTCACCACGTCGATACCGACCTCTCGCAGCGTGGCTGCGTGTCGCTCTGGGCCGTCCTTCATGCGCGCCAGACGAGTCGAGTGCACCAACCGGACGTCCGCCGCCAAGTTCACCCAGTCACGCAAGACTTCGAGGTGGGGATGACAGAGATACAAGAGTCGGCCGCCATGGATGCTGTGCCGACGAAATATTTCGACGATTGGTTCGAAGGCTGCTGGGTCTTTCACGTCCAGAGAGAGCGGCATGGTCGATGGTGTCGCGGACAGCATCTCATCGAGGGTCGGGATGTGGGCGGGCAGGTCGGCCCGAGCGCAAGCCCCAATGGGCCTCGAGCGCAGACGGCTCTTCACCACGCCGTCGTGGTCGAGGACCGGAATCCCGTCTGCCGTGAGCCAGACGTCACTTTCCAACCCGGTGGCACCGAGGCGCAAGGCGAGTGTGAACGCCTCGAGGGTGTTCTCCTGGGCGTAGGCCTTGGCGCCACGGTGGGCGAATCCGATGACAACCGGCAACATTCTGGGCGAGGCTAGTACCGACGAGACCAACGTCGACGGCATCGGTGGTTCATAGACTCGTCTCGTGTTCAACCTGTCGAGCGGCGAAATAGTCGTTTTGCTGATCATCGGTTTGGTCGTGCTCGGGCCCGAGAAGTTGCCCGACGCCATGCGCAAATTCGGACGCGTCTACAACGAGATCCGTCGGGTCGCCGGAGGTATACAGCGCGATGTGACCTCCACCTTCTCCGAACCGGTCAACGAAATCCGCAAGACCGCCGACGAGGCCAAGCGAATTTTCACAGGCCTCGACCCGACTCAGGAACACCCCAAACAGCCGACTACGTCGGATCCCGACGACCCGCCGTTCGTTCCTTACGAGGCTCCACCAGCGACAGACCCGACGAATGCCCCAGACAATGGCGCTGCGCAGTAGGAAACGTCGCGTCCGTCGACCCGACGATGAAGCGACGCTGACGGAACATCTAGGCGAACTGCGTTTGCGCGTCATCAGGTCGTTGCTCGCGGTTGCGGTCGGGATGATTCTGGTTTTGCTTCGGTACGAACCCCTGCTGCGTTTTCTCACGAAGCCCTACCGCAGTCTCTGCGAGGAGCGTCCGGACTTCGCGTGCGACGGCACGCTCTACGGGCTCGGCCCGCTCGACGGCCTCGCTGCACGCATGCGAATATCCGTCTACGGCGGCCTGATTCTCGCCCTGCCGGTGATCATGTGGCAGATATGGCGCTTCGTCGCTCCCGCGCTACACCGCAATGAAAAGAAATATGCCATCGGATTCGTCGTGTCCAGCGTTCTTTTGTTCGCTCTCGGGGGCTACATCGCGTATTGGACGCTGGACAAAGCCCTCGAATTTCTCATCAGTTGGTCGGGTACCGACGTCGAACAGGCGTATCAGATAACAAAGTACGTGAATCTGGTCTTTCTCATGGTTCTCGCCTTCGGCATCGGTTTTCTCTTTCCTGTGCTTCTCGTTTTTCTTCAGTTGGTGGAGGCCATCACTCCCGGTCAACTCGTGACGCAATGGCGCTGGGCGATCATGCTGATTTTCCTCACAGCAGCCGTCATTACGCCCTCCGGAGACCCGGTTTCGCTCTTCGCGTTGTCTCTCCCCATGTGCCTTCTTTACGGGCTGTCCGTTGGCATCGGATACGCCGTCGCGTGGCGCAGGCGACGACGCGCCCGTACGGTGACGTGAACTTTTCCCCCGACCCCTTCCAGCAGGCCGCCTGCAACGCCCTCGATCAGGGCGCCTCAGTGCTCGTAGCGGCCCCAACGGGCTCGGGCAAGACCTTCATCGCCGAACACGCCATCGACTCCGCGCTAAAGACGGGTAAGCGCGCGTTTTATACGGCCCCGATCAAGGCTTTGTCGAACCAGAAATTCCGTGACTTTCAGCGTCTGTTTGGCGAACGCCGGGTTGGACTCCTCACTGGCGACACCAGCATCAACCCCGAGGCGCCGATTCTCGTGATGACCACCGAAGTTCTTCGCAACATGATCTACGCACGTTCGAAAGCCCTCGACGACCTCGCGTACGTCGTGCTCGACGAGGTGCACTTCCTGCAGGACGAATACCGCGGGCCCGTGTGGGAAGAGGTCATTATTCACCTGCCTCTCGAGGTGACCTTGGTCTGCCTTTCAGCAACGGTGTCGAATGCCGACGAAGTTGCCGCATGGCTGACGACCGTCCGTGGCGACACCCGTGCAATCGTCGAGTCACGGCGACCCGTTCCTCTCGAGCATCATCACGCGTTCTATGACAAGGCCACTGGCATGACACGCGTGATGTCGACTCTGGACGGCGCAAGAGCGAACGACAAGCTGAAGCGCGTGCTCACCGGCAACGCACAACACGCCCAGGGTGACAAGCGCCGACGGGACCGCGATTCACGGGTCGGTCCACCCGGGCGAACCGAGGTGATCGAGGAACTGCAGGTCCAAGGACTGTTGCCCGCGATCTATTTCATCTTCAGCCGCAACCAATGCGACGACGCTGCCAAGGCGTGTCGACGCAACGCTCTTTCGTTTGTCACGGCTGAGGAATCCCGACGCATTCGCGAGATCGCCGACCGTCACGGAGCCCGTCTGTCGGACGAGGAGCGTCGGGCTCTCGACTTCAACGGGTTTGTCGAGCTTGTTTCTTCAGGGGTGGCCCCCCACCACGCGGGCCTGGTACCCGCCTTCAAAGAAATGGTCGAAGAGGCGTTCACTGCGGGCCTCGTCAAGGTCGTGTTTGCGACCGAGACATTGGCTGTGGGCATCAACATGCCGGCCCGTACTGTCGTAATTGACAAACTGTCCCGATACACGGGCGAGCGTCACGTTCCGCTCAAGCCCTCCGACTTCACGCAACTCACCGGACGTGCTGGTCGTCGCGGAATCGACTCCCTGGGTCACGCAGTGACCGTTTGGAGTCCGTTCGTGTCACTCGACGAGGTCGCCCGGTACGCGACCAACAAGACCTTCATGCTGACGTCGGCTTTCAGGCCGACCTACAACATGACCGTGAATCTCGTCCGCACCCACGCCGAGCGCGAGGTCAGACACTTACTCAATCTTTCCTTCGCCCAGTTCCAATCGAACTCGACCGTCGTGGCCATGCAATCCCGTCTCGAACGTCGACGTGATGCCTTGGAGAGCGCCGTGGCACGTGCGGAGAGTGCCTTCGGCGACATCTGGGCCTACCGGCGCCAAAGGGGCGTTGGTCTCGACGCGCCCACGCGGGCGGCCAATGACAGGGCTCTCTGGGACAACCTCACACCGGGTGACGTGATGATCGGAATGTCCGACGGGAGGGAAGAACAGTTTCTCGTTGTCGCGACCGCCGCACGCAAACGTGGACTGAAGGTGACCGTGCTCGACAGGCGTCAAGGCGTTCGTGGACTGCTTCTCGATGACTTTGACACAACTCCACGACACGTCGGTCGAATCGAGATACCGGAGGGGTTCTCGACCTGGAATCCGAGCGACGTGAAGACTCTGGCCCAACGGCTGGCGAATTTCCGTCACCGAACGCCGAAGGGCGCCGCCGGCAATGCGACGGACGAGGCAATCGGCGGCGACCCGCACTTGCGCGAGCGAATGCGCCATGCAGACAACGCCGACCGCATCCGTCGCGACATCGAGAGGATCGAAAGCGAACTTACCGCTGAGTCCCGCTCGGTGGCATCCACGTTCGACCGCGTCCTTGCGCTCTTGCGTGACCGGGGCTTCATCAACGGTTGGTCTCTCACCCCTTCCGGGGCAATTCTCGCAGGAGTTTTTCACGAGTGTGACATGCTCGTTGCGGAGGCGATCAAATGCGGAGTCTTCGACGATCTGTCTGTGACTGATCTTGCAGGTGCGGTGTCCGCGCTCGTGTACGAACGTCGATCCTCGGATGACATCGACCATCCGTACCCTTCCGATGCGGTCAAACGTGCCATCGACGCTCTCGAAGACCTCAGCCTCGAGATCCGTGATGCCGAGGAGGCCGCCGCACTCCCGATGCACCGTTTTCCCGACAACGGCTTTGCGAGAGCAGCGTCGGTATGGGCTTCGGGGGGTTCACTCGATCGGATTCTCGACGTCGTGCCCGACATGGGGGCAGGCGACTTCGTCCGTATGATTAGACAGCTTGTGGATCTTTTGCGCCAGATCGAACGTACATCCCCCAATCCCGACGTCGTGAACAATGCGGCGCGCGCGGCAGAATTGATGTTCCGCGGACTCGTTGTGGGTGGTGAGGTCGTGCAGGGAGAGGTGCCTCAGTGACCATCAAGAAAGGCGTCAACTGGGGCGAGCTCGTAGCGGCTCGGGAAGATGGACTCGTTGCCAGGGGAGACTTGGCTCGCGAGCTCGGGTTCGTGGACGGAGTAACAATCGAGTCCAAACAGTGGCTGCGACTGCCCCTTGATCTCATCGATGTCGTGGCGGTAGATGAGTGGGGCCGGCGCCACGAACGCACCTTTGCCACTTGGCTCGAGGCTGGCGGCCTCCTGCGGGGCGAGTACTGCATCGTCTCGTCCACGTCATTTGTTCGGAGGCGGCGCATCTTCTCGCGGGCCCATCCGAACGATGGCCGCCTCGACTGGTTGGTCATCGAACCCTCGATGTCAATGCGACAGCGCTGGGGCTTTCGCCGCAGGACACGCAGCGAGACACATCTGCCGCATCCTCTCGTCGACATCGGCACGGGTCCGACCATGTCCTGCAAGTTCAGTCATCCCGTCACGGTTCGATTCGAATCATCCGTGCCGATCAAGGCAGTCGTCGAATTGACCGCGATCATTCGTCCCGACGCGACGGTCACTCACATTCCCGCTCCATAACGGAGGGCTAGAGTCGGTTCATGAGCGATCTCTCAGAGTTGAAGCGCGTCGTCGTCGCCGAAATCGACCGCCTCGTCCCGCTACTTGTCGAGATCAGCCGCGACATCCATGCCCACCCCGAACTCAATTATGAGGAGACGTATGCGCACGATGTCCTCACCGATGCGCTGGGTGTCGGCTTCTCGTCGGTCACGCGGTCCGCTTTCGACGTCGACACCGCATTCCACACCTCGAAGGGCGACGCCAATGGACCACGCGTCGCCATCGTTCTGGAGTATGACGCGTTGCCGGAGATCGGTCATGCGTGTGGTCACAACGTCATCGCGGCGGCGGGTCTCGGAGCGTCTCTCGGTCTCGCGCCGTTCGTGGGTTCGACAGGGGGACTGCTCGAGGTCTACGGCACGCCGGCTGAAGAGGGCGGTGGTGGGAAAATTGCAATGGCTCGTAACGGGGCTTTCCGGGGATTGGATGCCGCAATGATGGTCCACCCCGCCGACGTCGACATCACATCGATGCGCGCCATTGCGATCCATGAATGTTGCGCACAGTTCCACGGTAGCGAAGCACATGCCGCAGCGGCGCCCCACATGGGTCGGAACGCCCTCGACGGCGCGGTCATCGCGTACAACTCCATCGCAGCGCTGCGGCAGCACATCAGACCGACAGAACGCATACACGGAATCTTCACTCACGGGGGTGACAAGCCGAACATCGTTCCCAAATACGCGGCAATGAACTGGTACGTGCGCTCGGACACGCTGGAGACCCTCAAGCCCCTGAAGGAACGCGTTGAACAATGTTTCAAGGGAGCGGCGCAGGCAACCGGATGTGAAGTCGAGATCCAGTGGGAGGACCACGCGTACGCAGACGTTCGTGATTCGGTTGCACTGTTGACTGCCTACGTTGCCAATGGCCGTGAGGTCGGTCGTGACTTCGTTGCTCCGTCTCCGCACAGCACTGTCGTCGGGTCCACCGACATGGGCAACGTGAGCTATCTCGCTCCGTCCATTCACCCAATGATTCGGGTCGCACCTCGCGGGGTTCCCATTCATACGGCTCGTTTTGCCGGCTACGCGGGCGGGGATGATGGCGACCGTGCTGCGATCGACGGCGCCAAGGTTCTCGCCCTGACGGCCCTCGACGTGTGGGCGAACCCGCTTCTTCGAGAGTCGATCGCCACTGAATTCGCAGCAATCGGGGGCCTCCCCGACGGCGTTCTCTGACCCCGGCGGATCCCTGCAACACGGGTTCGGGACTCCTAGAGTTGGTCGCCGTGACGGTGTACGTGCCCGAGGAGTTCAGTCCGACCGAGGCCGACATCCTGCGCCGCTACTTCACCAACCTCGATTCGCCCGTGTTTGCCCTCGTCAACCTGCCCGAGGTCGTGAAGGGTGCCCTCTTTGCGCGGTACAGCCGCAGTGCGAAAAGTTTGCGGCGTCTCTTCCTCGACGAGTTCGTGGGTGAACTCGATATTCGGGGCGACCAAACATTTGATGCGACCATCGGTGTCTCACGGGCCGAGGATCTCTATGAGAAAGTCTTCGTCGAGTATGGCGACGACTCGGTGGCTCAGTTGGGTGGCGTTCATCTTGCCTGCGAGCAGGCCTCGAACATCCTCACAAAGATCCTCGAGTGGGGCCGGCTGATGAGCTACCTCGAGCAAAGCACGCGGTACATCTCCTACGACGTACGCCTGGGCGGCCGTTACCGCTATTTTCGCGATCCAGACGTTCTCACCGGCAAGTACGGCACACGCTACGTGGGTGATATGGACCGTATGTTCGATTCCTACAGCGTCCTGGTCGAATCGCTGACTGACCACGTGCGCCGGGTTGTTCCACAGGGACCGAAAGACAGCGACTTCGTGTACCGACAGGCGACGCGGGCAAAGGCTCTCGACGCGGTACGGGGTGCCCTTCCGGCAGCGGCACTGTCGAACGTTGGCATATACGGAAGCGGCCAGGCGTTCGAGGGTCTGCTCTTGCGTATGCGTTCGAGTTCTCTTCCCGAAGCCCGGCTCTATGCGGACTTGATGCTCACCGAACTGCGAAAAGTGATACCCAGTTTCCTGCGTCGCGTCGACCAGCCCGACCGTGGCGGGCGCTGGTCGCAGTACCTCATCGACACCGCTACCGAGACAGACCTCGCCGTTCGTGCGCTGTTCGAAGATGACGGCGTCGACGACTCCAAAGCGGAGTCCGTGACATTGACCGATTTCGACCCTGACGGGGAAGACAAGGTGCTCGCAGCCATCTGCTACTCGCACACGAATCGCAGTGAAACCGACATCGCACGTCGCATCGAACGCATGTCACACGAAGAAAAAGTCGCCCTCATCAGGGCCTACGTGGGAGACCGTACCAACCGCCGGCATCGACCCGGTCGCGCCTTCGAACGGACGGACTATCGATTCGATATTCTCTCCGACTACGGTGCGTTCCGGGATCTCCAGCGCCACCGTCTTCTCACGATCGAGTGGCAACCTCTCACGCCGAATCACGGTTATGTACGGCCCGAAGTCGTCGGCGAAGCCGGCCAGGCGGGGGTCTTCGATGAAGTGATGCAGCGCAGTGCATCGTTGTATGACGCGCTCGCCGTTGAGTATCCGGCCCAGGCCCCGTATGCGTTGTCGATGGCGTACCGCATCAGATACGTGATGCAATTCAATGCACGTGAAGCAATGCACATGCTTGAACTGCGCTCGAGTCCCCAGGGCCACCCCGCGTACCGCAAAGTTGCCCTCGACATGCATTGTCAGATTCGCGATCGAGCCGGCCACAGGGCGATTGCCGATGCAATGACACATATCACCACCGAGGCGCCCGAACTAGAACGTCTCGAATCAGAGCGGCGTGCCGAATCGCGTCGCGGTAAGTCCTGACAAAACCGATCACCCCGGGGGTCGAAAGAGGCAAATCGGTTGGATTTGCATTGTGGGGTTCGCCAACCTCTATGGTGCCCGCCTGAGGGGGTCCGGTGTGTCTAGTATCCCGCGCAGATCGGTCCCTCGAGTGTTTCAAAGAAAGGTTTCCTGTTCATGGCAAGCAAGAAGGCCAAGCCAAAAAGCGCGGCCCCCGAGAAGGCCGCAACAGGCAAGTCATCGGCCGGCAAATCCCAACCGAGCAAGAAATCGCGCAAGCAGCCGGTGGCTGCCGCCGACCCTGCAGTCCCTGTAGCCGAGTCTCTTCGCGGTGACGCAAATGATGAGATAAACGACATCATCGAAGAGGACATGGATCTCGATGTACAAGAGATCGACCCGGAAGATCTCGACGAAGAGGCATTCGAAGCCGAAAGCAGCGAATTCGACGATGATGAGGCCTTCGTCGACGTCGTTGCCGAAGAAGACGTAGAAGAGGAAGAGATTGTTCCTGCCGCGCGTCGCGCAACAGAAGAAGAAGACGACGAAGATCTGACGACTCCTGACGACGTCGAGGCCGACCTCGACACGATTCTGAAGGATCGTCTCGTCGCTGCCGACGACCAGCCCAACGAAGACGACGAAGAGCATGAGGTGGAGGACAGGTCCACAGACGGAGATGCCCTTCAGCCACGTCGCGCAGACGAAGAGATGTGTACGTCGTGCTTCCTCCTCGTGCGTCGTGCAGCGCCGAATTGTCCCGTCGGCGACGATGACTGTCCGATTTTTGCCCGTTGACATCCTGCTTTTGCCATGACCATTCCGACCGATCCAATCAAGGCGGCCAAGGGTCTCGCGCGCCACGTCCGCAATTCCCATGCGATTGGAAAACTCGTGGTTGATACCGCACTGCGGGGCCTGACAGGATCGGGTCGTGGCGGGTCGTCAAGCGGGTCTCAGGCACCGGCATCAGATTGTCCGGCTCCGTCCGGGCCCCCCGCCGAACAGGATTTGTACGTCGGTCTACCTCTGCCCGTCGCCCAATGGGCGTTGCTCAGCTCGGGCGACGTCGTCGACATGATCAAAAACTGCGGTGAAGATGCGGTGCGCGCGATCGGTGCTTTCGAAGAATCACACCGTCGGCGTCGCCTCGTCGTGCAAGCCGTCAAGAACAGGCTTGCTCAATGATGGCCGTGTCCGTCGAGTCCATCGTTGCGGCTTACGCGGAGTCACGTGCAGAACAGCGGGGGATCGATGCCTATATGTGGCTGGTCTCGGTTCTTCGGACACATTCGGCGGCGACCAGCACGACGTTGTTGCACGGTTCGTCGAGCGCGGTGGTCACCGTCGCCGACGGCGCTGCGGTACTGCACTGCCTTGCGGGCGATCCGGTTGACTCGGCCGCCGTTATCGAACAGGCAAGGAAATCTCTTGGTACGACGGTGTTACTACGGGGTCTGGCCCTGCCTGGCGACAGGCAGACGAAGAATCTTTTCGAAGAGGCCAAACTGCCGGCACAGGTGCTGCTGCACTAGCCGGAAGACGGATAGGCCTAGCGACCCTTCCAATCCGGTGCGCGCTTTTCGATGAAGGCGGTGAGCCCTTCTTTCGTATCTTCCGACGCCATGATTCCTGCGAACTCAGCGTTGGTCATCCTGATCAGATTCTCGTCGCTTTCGTACGCGGCGGCCAGGACGACCTTGCGGCTCGCCCAGACTGCTAGCGGGGCGGCAGCACAGATCTTTTCGGCGAGCGCCAGCGCGGTGGGCATCAGTTGTTCGGGCGCCACACAATGATTCACGAGACCAAGCTCGTGGGCGCGCTGGGCGGCGAGAGGTTCGCCAGTAAGAATGATCTCCAATGCCACCGACTGGCCGATGGCCCGCGGCAAACGGAACAACCCACCGGCACCGGCGATGAGATTGCGTTTCACTTCGGCAAGTCCGAAAGCGGAGCGGGTCGAGGCAACGACGAGGTCGCACGACAGGACAATTTCGCATCCGCCAGCCGTCGCTAGGCCGTCGACAGCGACGATGATCGGCTTACGACGATCACGGTAGGTGAGACCCGCAAAGCCACCCCTCTTCGTGTTGAGCGCTGCAGCATTTCCGGAGTTGATTGCCTTCAGGTCCGCCCCGGCGCAGAACACGGGTTTTTCCTGGCCGGCAGTGTTGGCTGTCAGGATCGCCACCCAGACGTCGTCGTCGGCTTCGATCTGGTCCACGGCGGCCTCGACACCGTTCGCTACGTCGCCGTTGACGGCGTTTCGGGCTTCGGGCCGGTTCAACGTGATGACGCCAACACGGCCACGCTTTTCGTACTGCACGATGTCAGACATTTTCGGTGCTCGCTTTCGTTTTGGACTGCGAATCTTGGTTGTTGGAACGACGCTGGCCGGGACGTCCACCGCGCGGAGCGCCTTTCTTGTCGGCGCCCTTCTTGTCGATCGGACGAGCGGGCCGCAGGGGCCTCGGCATCGCAGCCCCCGGTGCGACCTGAACCCCGAACTTCGCAGCGATCTGGGGGACCGCAGGTGCGAGGCGAGTCACACAGGCCAGCAGCTCAGGTGCAACGACTGCAGGAATGGCTGCGGCATTCAATTGGGAACGAACGGGGCTGAACGCCGCCGCTTCGAGCATGGCCACCCAACGGTCGGTGGGCGCGTCGACTTCGAGCGCGGCGGACGCGGCTGCAGCGAGACGAGTCGCGAGTTCGGCGGGAAAGCGCGCGCCGGCCTTCGGGGGCTGCGAGGAGAGTTTCAAGGCGCGCACGACACGACCGACGCCAAGCGCGGCGTCGATGTCGGACAGCCACTCGGCATGGTCCTTTTCCTGCCGGGCAGCGAGGCCCTCTCTCAACTTCGCGGCGACCGCGCGAGTGGACTCGTCGCGGGCGATCGCAGGGTCGTCACCCGACGTGACGACCGATCGCAGATCGCGCAGGTCGAGCGAATCGATGTCGGCCACTGCCGCATCGGCGCGGTCGAGCCATTCAGCGACACGCAACTTCGGAAGGAGATTCTCGGCCATCGTGACCAGACCGTCGGCGGGAATGACTTCCTTGCCTTCGGCGGCGAGGACCTTGTTCTGATCGGCAACAGCGGCCCGCACGGCGGGAATACCACCCTGCAAGACACGTTCGGCAATAGCGCGCTGTGCTTCGGGAAGCGCGCCGAGGATTTCACTGCGATGCGCGCGACCCGGCTTCAAACGCTTGGCCTTCGGACGCTGGGGGAGTTCCGGTGGAGGGGTGAACGGACCGCGCCGCTTGCGGTCGTCTCCGCCCGCCGCCGGGCCATCACCCTTCTCACCACGCGGCCGACGCTTGTCGTCGCGACGCGGACGCTCGGAACGCGGCGCCTTGGTTTCGATGACCGGCTTGAACGGCTTTTCCGACGCAAGCAATTCGAGGCGATTCGACTTCTCGACACGCTCTTTGCCGGCGACGATCGACAGGATGGAAATGCCGTCGATGTCGAAGTCGGCTTCAACCTTCAGAACGTCGCCGACCTTGGCACCACCCGACAGGACCGAACCCTCGAGGACACCCTTCGGTTCGCGTGCCCCGGCGGCCCGCCAGGTCCACGTGCCGTTCGGGCGGCTGCTCGTGAGTTCGATTTCGATGCGACGCGACATAGGCACACAACGCTAACGGCTGAAGTCCCATCCGTCTCATTCCTGTAGCTCGGGGATCGCGGTCGCGTGACGAGCCCTTACGACTAGGGTCTCCGCGTGGCTGTTTACGCACTTGGTGACCAGGTTCCCGACATCGACCCGACTGCGTTCGTGCATCCTGAGGCGACGATCATCGGCAGCGTCACGATCGGCGCCGGTTCGAGCATCTGGCCCGGAGCGGTTCTACGTGGCGACGACGGCTACATCCGGATCGGGGTAAACACGTCCGTGCAGGACGGCAGCGTTCTTCACACGACGCCCATGTTTCCCACGATCGTGGGGGATGAGTGCATCATCGGACACATCGTCCATCTCGAAGGTTGCACCGTCGAGGATCGCGCGCAGGTGTCGAACGGAGCGATCGTCCTGCACCAAGTGATCGTTCGTACGGGGTCGATCGTCGCCGCGAATGCTGTCGTACTGAACGGCCTCGAGGTACCGACAGGTGCGCTTGCCGTCGGTGCACCCGCGGTGATCAAGGAAGGCCGTGCAAAAATGGACGTGGTTGCGATGGGAGTCAAGTCTTACGTGCACAAGACGGCGCGATACCGCGCCGAACTGCGCCGTATCGACTGACATGAGCGGCATAGCCGGAGGATCGCGCCACCTTCTTTTGGTCGTGAGCGTCCCCGTCGAGATCGCGGAGTATGCCGCCGACCTTCTGTGGTCGGCAGGAGCACAAGCCGTCGAAGAGATACATCCCGGCAAAGAGATACATCCCGGCGAAGAGATACATCCCGGCGCAACGGTGGATTTGCGCACCGACCTCGGAAGTGAACCGCTTGTGGTGTGGGCGACGATCGTCGAAGCCAACCCTGACGCGCGTGAGTGGTCGGTTCGCGAGCAGACCGTCGACGCAAGAGTCGCCGACACGTGGAGGCAACACGCCACCGTCACCGTCGTCGACGACGTCAGCATCGTTCCCGCGTGGTTGGAGAACGAATGCGACTCGACCTCCGGCACCGCGGTGCTCATTGAGCCAGGTGGGTCGTTCGGCATCGGTGATCACCCGACCACGCGGGCGTCGCTCGCGCTTGCATTGCGGTGTCCCGGTTCGCAGGTTCTCGATCTCGGCTGCGGTTCGGGTGTGCTCGGCATCACCCTTGCCCTCACGAGACGGGCCAGCGTCGTTGCGGTCGACGTCGCTCCCGCGGCCATCGAAGCCACACGGCACAACGCCCACATCAACGAGGTCATCGATCTCATCGTCATCGAACACGGCGACGTGCGGTGCGTTCGTGGCACCTACGACCTCGTGCTCGCGAACATCCTCGCGCCCGTCTTGCTGAGCGACGCCGATGACATCGCCGCTCGGGTCGCGGCGCGCGGGACCTTGATCGTCAGCGGCTTCACTGACGCTCGCCGTCCCGACATCATCGCCCGCTATTCGACACTCGGCCTCTTTTTGCGCGAGGCGACAGAACTCGAGGGCTGGCTAGCCCTTCAGCTCGAGCGTCGATAGCAGGGGCGCAAAGTCGAGCTGCGCCACCTGGCGCAGATAACGGCGGGCCACTTCTTCGCGAAACTGTCTGCAGAGATCGTCGCGGAAGAAACGCGCACCTTCGCGGATGACGTAGTTCAACAAAAAGAAGCGGTAAGCGAGAGGGATGAACCGCACCTCATCGGCCGTCAATGGATTCACCCCGTTGTAGGCGCGCAGGAAGGCCAGGAATCTCGGCTCGAGCAGCGTGTGCGGGGAATAGGTGAAGGTGGTGCGGTCGCCGGTACTGCTGCTCACCCGCGACAGAAAATAGAAGTCGAAGACTCGCGATTCGAGGCGGAACCAGTCGTAGTCCCACCGACTGAAGAGTCGAAAGCCGCCACCGTCATCGGTGTTGCCGGCGGCCGCGTTGTTGAAGATCACGGAGAAATTGCCGAGATTCCAATCGATCAACACGGGGATGCGTTGCCATTCGTCGTAGTGGAACGACTCGAATTGCAGCAAGAGCTGGTGTGTGTCGCGGTGGAGTACGCCGATGTCTTCGGGCAGAAGATTGAAATTCCTCGTTGCGAACGGACTCTCGAGCAAGTCGAGCAGGTGGATCAGATCACCCTTGACCGAATTGGAGGTCGAGGGCAGTTTGCTCGCCATCGGTGCGCAAGCGGCATGGAACTCGGCCATTTCGCGACCTAGGTTTTCAACCTGGCTCATCGAGAGAATCTTCGGTAGCGATTCGGCGCGAGGAACGTCCTCATAGAAGACCGCCCAGACCGATCCGTCGTACCAGGTGAACGGACGGCCGTCGCGCTCGAGAACATTCGCGAGGAACGGGGCCCAGCGCTGCGTTTCCGGGTTTGTGGCGAGCATCTTCGCGCAACGGTGAAGGCGGTCGTGGTCCTCGGCGAAGAGAAAATACGAACCGTACGACGACACCTTGCAGACAACGGTGTCACCGCCGGCAAGCACCACCCGATAGACGCGGTTCGTCGACACGTTCGCCGATATTTCGTGAACGTCGATGATCTGCCGGTGATCCGCGAGATCGACCCATGCCGCACGAACGACACCGACGGGGGAGACCTCCATGGATCAATTATTCACGGTGCGTCGTGCATGCGGCGCACGTTTCAACTCGCTGCGCGGCTGCGAACACCGATCGGCGCGATCAAATGGAAACCGGCCGCATGACGTTCCTCTTCGGACTCACCACCCCAAAATCCGTACTCGTGGTTCTCGCGGGCAAACTTGCGGCAGGACTCGAGAACCCGGCACTGCAGGCACACCAGCCGGGCCTGCGCTTCGCGGCGAAGGCGGGCTTGTGGTCGCTCTGCCGCAGGTGGGAAGAACACCGAGGTCAAACCACCACAAGCACCCTCGTGCATCCATGTGTCGACGCTGAATTCACGCCGCGCATACGACTCGACGACCTCCATCTGACCCCTCCGCCAAATTTGGGCTGCTGCTGAACAAGATCAAACTAACAAGAACTAATTTTTAAGTCAATTACTTCATGCATGTTCTGACGGCAGCGGCAAAAGTTGCCACGTCGTCGGTAGTGGTGTCCCATGACGTCATCCAACGCACCCTCTGCTCTTCGGGGTCCCAGGGCCAAAAAAAGCTGGTCTCACGCAGCCGCTCGGCAATCGGGTCGGCAACGACGGGGTAGAGGCTGTTGACGGCAGGGGGAGCGGTCAGTCGCAATGAAGCGATGTCGCACACCGCCTCGTAGAGCTCATGAGCCGCGTCGTTTGCCCGGCCACCAAGTGTGACCCAAAGGTCCTCGCGCAACAGTGCCCTGAACTGGGCGGCGACGAATCGACCCTTCGAAGGCAGTTGTGTCGTCGCCTTGCGGGCCCACGGCGCATACCCCACCGCGCGCTCGACGACCGGGTTGCCCGACTGGGGGAAGTACACGATCACCTCGCCAAAGACGATGCCGTTCTTGGTTCCGCCGAAAGTCAGTACGTCGACCCCTGCGTCGACCGTGAACAAGCGCAGCTTGTCGGGCCCACCGATCGCCGCTGTCGCGTTTCCGACGCGCGCACCGTCCATGTGCACGACCATCCCGAGGCCGTGGGCAGTCGTACAGAGCGCGCGAACTTCGTCGGGTGTGTAGAGCGTTCCGACTTCGGTGGGTTGGGTGATCGACACGATTCGTGGTTGCGCGTGGTGCTGAGAACCCAACCAGTGTGAGGCCACTTGCAGGTCGTGCGGGGTCAATTTGCCATCGGCACTCGGTCGCACGAGCAACTTCAAACCGGCGCGCTCAGGGGCCGCGGTTTCGTCGACGTGGATGTGGGACCACTCGGTGCACACGACACAGTCGCCGGGGCCCGCGAGAGAACTGAGGGCGGCGACGTTGCCGCCCGTGCCGCCGAACACAAAGAAACTCCTCGTGCCGGAGCCGAAGAGCCTCTCGAACTCGGCGTAGACCTCGAGAGAGATCTCGTCGTCGCCGTAGGCGCGGGCGTGGCCGACGTTGGCGGCAGCGAGAGCCTCGATGACTGATGGATGCGCGCCGGCAAAGTTGTCGCTGGCGAAGGATCGAAGCACGCTCACCGATGCATTCTCACATCTGCACTGCCGAATCGCGCATAATTACGTCATGACAAAATCGATGAAAGGGTCGCGGCAACCGACGCTCGAGGGGATGGCCGATGACAAACCTCGTTGTCGGTGGTGTCGACGAGCCATCACCTCCACCGACGGTCCGGGTCGGCCCCGCGTGTTTTGTTCGCAGGCCTGTCGCCAATGGGACTGGGTGGCACGGCAGCGTGCGCGGGAATTAAAACTCTCCGAGGATCAACTCGTCATGACGCGGTCGGAACTCGATCAACTCCACGATGCGCTCTACGTCTTGGCGTGCGCGGTCCAAGATGTGCGGCGCGATCTGGAGCAGAGTACGAGGCCCACGGTGCGTGAATTGAGCGAAATGTTGCGGTGGATCCTGGACTCTGCCGAACCCCTCGATGCCATTCGTCTGCGCCCATAATACATCTTATGTAAATTACGGAGAAGCCAATGAATCAAGGGGAATCAGAGGAACCCTTGCCCGAATTCATGGCACTACTCTGCGCGGCGTGGCAAACGGCGCGGAGGACCCGGGGCAAGTCATCTCGGCACTCGAAGATCTTCGGCGATCCGACATCGACTGGCGCAACGGCCGCGCATTCAGCCTCACGTATCTGGCAACACCCGAGGCGCTCGAGCTGTCCGAGCGCGCCTATGCGATGTATGCCGGCGAAAACGCCCTCAACGTGGCTGCCTTTCCCAGCCTGCGGCGGATGCAGTCCGAGGTGCTGGGCTTCGTCTCGGAGCTGTGTCACGCTCCGTCAGGCGCTGCGGGCTTCATGACGTCGGGCGGAACCGAGAGCCTCCTCATGGTGTCGTATGCCGCCAAGCAACGCCGTCCCGAGGTCGCCCGACCCAACATCGTGCTCCCCACCTCCGCCCACGCAGCCTTCGAGAAGGCTTGCGCGTATTTCGGCATCGAGAGCCGCCGTGTGCCCGTGCGCGCGGATTGGCGCGCCGACGCGGCCGCCATGCGCGATGCAATCGATGACTCCACCGTGCTGATGGTCGCCTCCGCCCCGCAGTACCCCCAGGGTGTGGTCGACCCCATCGCCGAACTTGGCGACATTGCGTTGTCCCGCGGCGTCCCGCTGCACGTCGACTCGTGCATCGGCGGAATGGTCCTCGCATTCCTCGAACCGTTCGCCGGTGGCACAGTCCCCTTCGACTTTCGCATCGAGGGCGTTACGTCGATCTCCGTCGACCTGCACAAGTACGGCTATGCGGCCAAGGGATCGGGCGTGATCGTCTACCGCTCGCGCGAACTGCGCGACAAGCAGGTCTTCGTCACCGACAACTGGCTCGGTGGCATGTACGGCAGCTCCGGCGTGCTCGGGACAAAAAGCGGCGGGCCGATCGCTTCGTCGTGGGCGATGATCAACCACTTCGGCCGCGAGGGTTACGCGAAGCTCGCCGCTCTCACCCGCGCAACCACTCTCCTTCTCGTCGACGCGATCACTGCGATTGATCCCCTTTTCGTCATGACGAAACCCGACTCGACCCTGATCTGTTTCGGTTCTGCCGACCCCGCCGTACCCGCGCACGCGGTCGCCGACGCACTCGCCGCGCGCGGCTGGTGGGTCGACCGGCAGTCACCTCCCCCGATGCTCCACATGACGGTGAGCGCGCACCACGACAAGGTTGTCGACGACTTCGTTGCGGCTTTGCGGGCAAGCGTCGCCGACGTACGGGCATCGAACGCAACCGACGGCAGTTCCGGTGCGTACGGAACGGTCGAGTAAGAATTGCCCATGCGCTTCGGCATCTTTCTTCCGCCCATGCACAAGACGGGCATCAACCCGACACTTCTGCTGCACCGCGACCTCGAACTCGTCGAATGGCTCGACAAGCTCGGCTACGACGAGGCGTGGATCGGCGAACACCACAGTGCCGGGTCCGAGCTCATCGCGTCGCCCGAGGTGTTCATTGCCGCGGCTGCGCAGCGCACTTCGCACATCAGGTTGGGGACGGGAGTCAACTCACTTCCCTACCACCATCCCCTCATCCTCGCCGACCGAATCGTGATGCTCGACCACCTGACGCGCGGCCGAATGATGTTCGGTGCAGGCCCCGGTCAATTGACGAGCGATGCAGCGATGCTCGGCATCCCTCCGCAGATGCAGAGACCTCGCATGGAGGAATCGTTCGACGTCATCATGCGACTCTTCCGCGGCGAGACGGTCACCAAACACACCGATTGGTTCGTCTGCGAAGAAGCCGTTCTGCAAATGAAGCCCTACTCGAAGTTCCCCATCGCGGTGGCCTCGTCGATTTCGCCGTCGGGGTCGAAGCTGGCCGGTCGCTACGGCACGGGCCTCCTGTCGATCGCGGCAACCGAGCCCGCCGCTTTCCATGTACTCGACTACAACTTCACTGTCTGGCAGGAGGAGGCCGCACTGCACGGCCACGTGGCCGATCGCGCACAGTGGCGACTGATGGGCCCGATGCACATCGCCGAAACGGAGAAGCAGGCCCGTGAGAACTGCAGATACGGACTGCAGTGGATCTTCGACTATCTGTCGCACATCATTCCCGTCGGCGACCCGAACGATGCGCCCCCCGCCGACTTCGACTCCTTCGTCGACTTCGCCAACGAGTCGGGACGAATGGTCATCGGCACACCCGACATGGCGATTGCTCAACTCGAGCGACTCCGTCAAAAGACCGGCGGATTCGGCGCCTATCTGTTCCTCGGCGCCGACCTCGCCGATTGGCAGGCCACGAAGCGCAGTTACGAGCTCTTCGCCGAGTACGTGATGCCCCACTTCCAGGACCAGCTGGCCGCTCCCCGGGCCAGCTATGACCGCATCGTCGCCGCTGGCTCGCGCTGGGTCGACTCCACCCTCGGGGCTCAACTCACCGCGATTGCCGCCTACGAGGAAGAGAGAACAGCCCGGAAGTGATGTAGGTTCTCGGGTACAACTGAAATTCCCGCACGGGAGAGAGCCGGCTCGCCGGCCGCCGAAGGAGCAACCGCCCCGGAACCTCTCAGGCACAACGGACCGTCGGGACTCACACGCTGGAAAGCGGAGAGGCAACTCTCCCACCGAAGGGGAAAGCGGCCTCGGCCGTGAAGCTCTCAGGTCCCACCGACAGCGGGGGCGCACATCAACCATCCGTCAGGAGAAAACGTGCGTCTGTCCCCGTCCCATTTCGGTGAAGAGAAGTTCGAGTCCCGCCACATGGGCGCCGACCCGAGTGACCTCGCGTCGATGCTCGCCACCGTCGGCGCGGTGGACCTCGATGATCTTGCGCGCCAGACGGTTCCCGCCGTCATCGCTCTCACCAGGGGTTTGTCGATCGGCTCGGGCCTCTCCGAACAGGCCGCACTGCGTACCCTGCGCGACCTCGCGGCAAAGAACGAGGTCGGTCGCAGCGCGATCGGCATGGGCTACTACGGCACAATCACGCCCGCCGTCATCCAGCGCAACGTGCTGGAAAACCCCGCGTGGTACACCGCCTACACCCCTTCCCAGCCGGAGATCTCGCAGGGGCGCCTCGAGGCGCTTCTCAACTTCCAGACGATGATCGCCGAGCTGACGGGATTCGACGTCGCAAACGCTTCACTTCTCGACGAAGCTACTGCCGCGGCCGAAGCAATGACGATGGCCCACCGCGCGGCGAGCGCCGAGTCCGACACCTTCTTCGTCCTCGACGACGTTCTCCCCCAGACGCTGGCCGTTCTGCAAACGCGTGCCGAGCCTCTCGGCATCGACATCGTGATCGGCAGTGCCTCGCGGATCGCCGACGCGAAGCCGTTCGGAATACTTGCGTCGATTCCCGGCCTTTCGGGCAACGTTCCCTCCGCCGACACGCTGCGCCGGATCGTTACAGCCGCACATTCCGTCGGCGCACTCGCCATCGCTGCCGCCGACCTGCTTGCGCTGTGTCTCGTGATGCCGCCCGGGCAACTGGGCTTCGACGCGGCCGTTGGCACGTCGCAACGCTTCGGCATTCCGATGGGCATGGGTGGCCCGCACGCCGCATACCTCGCCATCGGTGAGGCACACGTGCGTTCACTGCCCGGACGTCTCGTCGGTGTCAGTGTCGACACACGCGGCCGGCCGGCCCTGCGTCTGGCGCTCCAGACCCGTGAGCAACACATTCGCCGAGAGAAGGCCACGTCGAACATCTGCACCGCACAAGTGCTTCTCGCCAACATGGCCGGACTGTACGCCGCATGGCACGGCCGTGAAGGCCTCGTCGAAATCGCTTCGCGCGTGCACGCCTACACGAACGTCCTCGCCGAGGCACTCGTCGCGGCGGGCCACGAAGTGGTCAATCCTTCGTGGTTCGACACGCTGACCGTGGACCCGAAGGGCGATGCGGATGTGATTCTGCGCATCGCGCGCAACGAGGGCTGGTTCCTGCGCCACACCGACGACGACACCGTCGGGATCTCGATCGACGAGACGATGACACGCGACGACATACGCACGATCGCAGGCTTCTTCGGTTGCGCCGACCATGTCGACAAACTGTGGAATTCGGCCCTCGAGAGTCCACTCGAATCGTTGCGCACCGATGCCTTTCTCGAGCATCACGCTTTCAAGGCCCACCGCACCGAACATGAGATGTTGCGTTACCTGCGCAGCCTCGCGGACAAGGACCTCGCGCTCGACCGAACGATGATCCCGCTCGGGTCGTGCACCATGAAATTGAACGCTACGTCCGAGATGATTCCCGTCACGTGGCCCGAGTTCGCCTCGCTGCATCCCTTCGCCCCGGAAGAGACCCGTGCCGGATCACTCGAAATGATCGCACAGTTGGAAGAGTGGCTGTGCGAAGCCACGGGCTACGACGCGGTCAGTCTGCAACCGAACGCCGGAAGCCAGGGTGAATTCGCCGGCTTGCTGGCGATCCGCGCGTACCACCGCTCGCGCGGCGACCACGCCCGCGATGTCTGCCTTATCCCCTCCTCCGCACACGGAACCAATGCCGCAAGCGCAGTGATGGCCGGCATGAAGGTTGTCGTCATCAAGTGCGATGACGAGGGCAACGTCGACGTCGCCGACCTGCGCCGCAACATCGAGATCGCGGACGACCGACTCGCGGCCCTCATGATCACTTATCCGTCCACGCACGGCGTGTACGAAGAAGCCGTCGTCGAGATCTGCGGAATTGTGCACGATGGCGGCGGCCAGGTGTACGTCGACGGCGCGAACCTGAATGCCCTCGTCGGTCTGGCCGCACCAGGAAAATTCGGGGCCGATGTGAGCCACCTCAACCTGCACAAGTCCTTCTGCATTCCCCACGGTGGTGGGGGCCCGGGCGTTGGCCCCGTCGCCGTACGCGAACACCTCGCGCCATTCCTGCCGGCAGTCGTCGACTTCAACTCCCCCGACCGTCGGTTCGACGAGGCCGTCGGACCCGTCTCCGCTGCTCCGCACGGTTCGGCGGGCATCCTGCCGATTCCCTGGATGTACATCGCGATGATGGGCGGCGACGGACTGCGCCGCGCAACGCAGCGCGCGATCCTCAATGCGAACTACATCGCAGCAAAGCTCGGCGACGCCTTTCCGGTGCTGTACCGGGGTGCGAACGGGCGCGTCGCCCACGAATGCATCCTCGACCTGCGTCCGCTCGGCAAGTCGACGGGGGTGTCGATCGACGATGTTGCAAAACGCCTGATCGACCACGGCTTCCAGGCGCCGACGGTCAGTTTCCCCGTGGCGGGCACCCTGATGGTCGAGCCAACGGAGAGCGAAGAGAAATCCGAACTCGATCGTTTCATCGAAGCGATGCTGTCGATCCGCACGGAAATCGCGGAGGTCGAGTCCGGCCGAACGACCATCGAGGACTCGCCACTGCGTCACGCACCGCACACCGTCGCCGACACGACAACCGACTGGACCCGCTCCTATGAGCGTCGAACAGGGTTGTATCCGACCTCGAGAACCGTTGGTCGGTCGTACTTTCCGCCCGTCTCACGCATCGACGCCGCCGCGGGTGACCGCAACCTCGTCTGCTCGTGCACACCGCTCGAGGAATATGCCGCTGCGAACGGCACCGCTTGACCCCGGAGCGCATAGTCTGACGCCATGTCCCAGGACGGCGATGCTTCGAACCCGCTAGCGGGATTGGAAGACCTCATCGCACTTCTGTTCAGCATCAACCCGGTGGAGCTCGCCACCAAGGTGATCAGCGAAGGCGGCAAGACGATCGACCAGGGTCGCCGGTCTGTCGAGTTGCTTCTGCAGACCCTCGAGAACACCGCCGAGACGATGAAGAACCTCAACTCGGCGGCGACCCGCATCAATTCGCTGCTCGACGACATCGAGGGGCCGCTGCGCGCGGTGATGCCCCAGGTCGGTTTCGCTCTTCAGACGATGGCCACGATGGGCAATCTGATGGGCATCAAGCCCCAGAAGCCGGCTTCCTGACGAAGGGCAACGCCACGACACGGCCGACCAGCGCCGAACCGCGAACGTCGATTTCGACCTCGTCACCCTCGGTGCATGCCGGTGGAAGGAAAGCCATCGCGATGCCGTGCCCGAGCACGGGCGAGAAGTTCCCGCTGGTCACGACGCCGCTGCCGTGCGCCGTGCGCACCGCACTCCCCTCGCGCGATGGTCGACGACCTTCGGTCGCAATTCCCCGCAACACCCGGGCAACACCCCGCTCTTTTTCGGCCGCAAGCGCGGCGCGACCCTGGAACTCGGTCTTCTTCCAGCCGACCACCCAGTTCAAGTTGGCCTGCAACGGCGTGATGCCCTCACCCAGTTCGTGTCCGTGCAACGGGAGACCGGACTCGAGCCTCAACGTGTCCCGTGCTCCGAGGCCGGCGGGAACCACACCGGCACTCAAGAGCGCATCCCACATGCTGCGCGTGTGATGGTTGGGCACAGCGATCTCGATGCCGTCTTCACCCGTGTAACCCGTTCCGGCGACGACACAAGGACAACCGCACACCTCGATACGCTCGACACGGAAGCGACCGACCGCCGCAGCCTCGGGTGACACACGTGCCACTTTCTCGCGTGAGGCGGGACCCTGTACGGCGATCACCGAACGGGTCGAAGTCGTGTCGTGTCCGCCGAGATACTTGACGACACGGTCGGTGTTCGAGGCGTTCGGCATGACGTCGAACACTTCGTGGTCGACCCACCACACGATGATGTCGTCGATCACCGACGCATCGGCGGGATCGAGGAGGTGCGTGTACTGCGCACGACCGGGCGCGACCTTCGCGAGGTCATTGGTCAGAACACGCTGCAAGGATTCGAACGATCCGGCGCCCTCGACACGCACAGTTCCGAGATGGGAGACGTCGAACATCACCGCCGCACGGCGGCAGGTCATGTGTTCTTCGATGGTTCCGATCGGATACGAGACCGGCATGTCCCACCCGCCGAACGGCACCATCTTGGCGCCGAGTTCGACATGGGCACCGTGCAGTGTCGTGCGACGCAGCGACATCACATGCCGGCGGCGCGACGCTGTTCGGCGTCGGCTTCGACCCGACGACCGACGGTCATGATGCTCGCATCGACGTCGTCTTTCACGCCCGCGAGCGGCAACACGTTGAGAACGCCTTGACCGTTGCGCAAGACATCGATGAGTTGGTCACCGTCACACAGGACAACGGACGAGCCACTAATGACGATGTGAGCCGACACGACGTCGGAGCGCAGGTGCTCACGCATGTAGCGGAAGACCTCGCGCACCGACTCCAACTTGATGCCCGCATCCAGAAGGTTCTTCACGACCTTCAACTCGAGGAGATCGCCGTAGGAATACGCGCGACGCGAACCGCTACCCGACGCGGGCGACAACGACGGTGCGATCAAGTTCGTGCGCGCCCAATAGTCGAGTTGTCGGTACGAGATCCCGACAATCTGCGCGGCTTTGGTACCGCTGAACCCCTCACCCATGTTTCACAGTCTATGACGTCGGATCAGAGAAGTCTTCGGGCGAAATCGTCTCGAGGAAATCTCTGAATTCGTCGACGACTGCCTCTTCCGCCTCTTCGTTCTCGGCTCCATCGACACCGATTTCGCGTCCTACCTCGTCGAGAAGATCGACGGACGCAAAAATCCCCGCTCCCGCCCGAACGGCAAGGGCCACGGCATCCGACGGCCGACCCGAAATGCCTATGTCGCCGGCAGATGTACGCAGGACGATCTCCGCGAAATACGTCTGATCACGTAATTCGGTAACGATCACACGATCGAGCTTCGCCGCAAGGGCTTCGATCAACATCACCGACAGATCGTGGGTGAGCGGACGGGGCGGCTGGGTCCCTTCAAGCGCTGTATGGATGGCGCTCGCCTCGGGGCCGCCGATGTAGAGGGTGAGTACCCGTCGGCGACCTTCGACTTCCCGCAACACGAGAACCGGCTGATTCGAAGGTAACTCAATCCGTAGCCCGACCACCTCGACCCGAGCCACGTCTCCCATGTCCCAGAGATTACTTACTGACGTGGTTCGATGAATTGGCCAACGGCCTGTTGCACCAGAACGCGACGGAGGTCACCTGCCAACGACATCAGGGTCGCCAACATCTCGGCCGACTGGGACCGCGCTTCGGGGTTTTTCTGGCGCAGCAGCGGCATCAGGCGTTGCTCGAACAGCGCCGCCTCCTTCTCGGCCGCCAGGCGCCACGATTTCAAATGACGGATGTCAATTCCGTGATCCAGGAACCTCTTCGCAAGAACCGCGATTTCGCGCGCGGAGGCGTCATAAAAGCTGTCGTTGCCCACCTGCCGAGAGGACACCAGCCCGAATTGCTCAAGCAAGCGCAGGTCGATTGCAGAAAGTCCACTCAATTCGCACAGATCCTCCAGCGAAACCGGACCGCCTTGTGGGGCGGACATCGGGGTTATCGCCGCAGGCACGAGGACCTTGGCGGCAGGTCGTTGCGGCGCCCTGCGTGACGCGGGGTGCAAGCGTTCGGACTCGGCGAGAACCACCGGGTCGATTTCGATCTCCAGGCTTTCGTCGGCATCGACGGATCCGACGTTCAACCTGTGGATTCGCGCCAGTTCTCGGCTGACATCACCGACGGTTTGATGGCGCAAGGCTGCCGGCAACGAAGGCGGTGAAGTGGGATCCCGAGGAGTGGCCCCGGACTCGTCGAGACGATCACGAATGACACGCAGCGGAAGATAATTCGTCTCTTGCTCGCGCAGAATGTACCGCAGACGTTCGACCTCCGAGTCTGTGAACTTGCGGTAACCCGACGGGGTGCGCTCGGGCTCGATCAATCCCTGACTCTCGAGGAACCTGATCTTCGAGATCGTGACATTGGGGAACTCCTCGAGAAGCAGCCCAAGAACCTCTCCGATGCTCTTGTAACCACGCTCGGCCATGTTCACTCCGAGCGATCGAAGAAGACCAGTCGGAATTTTCCGATCTGCACTTCGTCGCCGTGATGGAGCTTTGATTCATCGGCGCGCTGCTGGTTGACGTACGTTCCGTTCAGGGAGCCAACGTCACGCACGACATAGGCGCCTTCGGTGAACACAACCTGCGCGTGACGCCGCGACACCGTGATGTCGTCGAGAACGACGTCCGAATTCGGGTGTCGGCCGATGTTCGTCGTGCCGATGCCCAGCGGAAAACGATCACCGAACTGTTCGCCCGTGCGCGACACGAGGACGGCTCCCCCGATCGGCACTTCCGAGGTGCGGAAGATCACATCGTCGGCATGCCCGGGCGAATCCTGCAGGGCATCCACCCGCGTAAGGGTGATCGTGCGGTCCGTGGCGCTGTCGAGCACCGCACCACAGACGCTGCAGAATGCCGCCTGAGGCGGATTCCTGTGCGCGCAGCGGTTGCAGTAGACGTATGACACGAATCGACCTAGACGCCCGTCAGTGCGCTGTAGCCGGCGGCGTCGAGCAGGTCAGCCAGTTCGGCCTCGTCGGTCATTTCGATCTCGCAGATCCAACCTTCACCATAAGGGTCAGAGTTCACGAGTTCGGGGGTGCCCCCGAGAGCAGCGTTCACTGCGGTCACCTTGCCCGAGACCGGTGCGTAAATGTCGGAGACCGACTTGGTGCTCTC